>Ga0310811_10006259_pt1 | contig 15196 bp, 17 predicted proteins | sample YCmetagenome_FD_207642 | JGI IMG/M metagenome (GOLD analysis project Ga0310811, IMG submission 207642) | Soil microbial communities from experimental microcosm in Duke University, North Carolina, United States - YC | ecosystem: Engineered > Artificial ecosystem > Soil microcosm > Unclassified ...
TCGGGCTCGGCCCATAAGTTTAGACCATCGATCCAACACAGATTTGAACAGCACCCTTGCTTGCAACTCGACCTTGAGGCAGACATAGTGAATTACGATACGAGTAGAATCCCCGACCTTTATTCTGATTCACGTGCGAGCTGGCAAGTAATAGTCCATACATGTGTCGTATCCAGTTCCCTGTTATAAAAGACGATCGACGTGTGTACCAGTCGTGAGATTCAAAATTGTACAAAAAATAGGAGAGCGTTGTTGTACGAGCAAAGAAATGTGGAGGAACAGAGGCGGTTGAAACAAAAGGGATGACAGATAGGCGGTGCCAGTGATGGCCGCGGTACATGTTTTGCATGTAAAACTAATGAATACGTGATGGCTCCAGTTGTAAGCAATGACGAGATAAGATTGATGCACTGGTAAAAAGGTCGAGCGAATAGCCGGGCGGGAGAGGAAGAATCAAAGAGAAATCTGCCACCATCAAACGAAAAATTTCTTCCATCCGGAAACAAAACCCGTCCCAAAGAGATGCACCGATCAATATCGATGAGATGTAGAAACTTAAAAGTAGGGAATGTGAACTACACACTTCGTGAGGCAAGTGATTGACGGTAACCGCTTAAATATATTCAGCATATACAGACGGTCAATGAAAAAGACCAGTCGGGAGCGACGCGCGAGGGTATGAGTTGGAATTGGCAAAATTTGAGTAATGGCCTGTAATGCATTGAGCGACCGACGAAAGTGAGTAAGGTGATGGTGCAGTAGTACTATATTGTTACAAAAAGGTCGTATTCGGCCATTAGCTGGGGTCTTGAGAAGCTTGGCGGCGGAATAGAATTATTTACGCCGCAGAACTTTCCTTCTAAAATAAAGCTGCATAAGTACTTGCCTAGGCTGTTCCGCCCAGGAACCTCAGCGTTGTTTCTGCCATTTGCTTTCGAACACCGCCATTAATGGGCTGCGAGCCTGCGGCACTTCCGCGCTCACGGCGAAACAATGATTTTATTCTATGATATTATGGGTGCACGTTTGTTGTTGCACATTGCCGGCCTGCGCGGTGCCTGTTTTGGTGACCCGTTTGTTGTTTCCCGTTTGGTACAAGTCTGCGCGCTGCCCGTTCAATTGGTGACTCGGCACTGTAGATAGTAAGTAGTTCCGATGAAAATCACTGGAAAATGCACTGATGCTGAATGTTTCAGAGTAACTTCCACTGAAATTGCATGCAGTTAATTTCATTGGAGCGTGTTGAACTCCAAGATATCCAAGATAGTGAATCAGCGCAGCAAACGATTAAACGCTGTCATGTCGCTCAAGGGAACACTAAACTGAGCGACACAGCCGGACGGTTTCGGATTCTGCCAATTCCCTGATATTCTGCCAAATTGATACATAGCTGACAAGCGTTGGAATGACAACAATGTGGCGTTCGAAGACGAAGGAATTTTCTGTGGCCGCGCACTGCGTGCTCATGTATCCCCATACAACCGCGCAATTAGTGAACATGGCAGAAGATGGATAACTTACCCAAAGCAGAGCGGACCAATGAGCATCCCACTGTGATCGCCCTGGCGTACACTCTCAACATCTGCCAGTGCAGGGTTAACCTCCTGCGTACGGTATTCTAAGTCAGATCACATCAATGCGAGCAAAGATGCAGGTAAGACACCTACCATCAAGTCAAGTGCGACGAGTAACCCACTTTCATAGATCGCCTCGCAGATAGTGTCCTTCACGGAAGATGAGCTTACCGCGCACCTGCAGGATTTCATTTTGTTGGCATTTAATTTGACTTGAGATTAATTTCTCTGAGTATACGATATGTGCCCGCCGTAAGCTTTGACATTCATGCCATGAATCAAAGCGCTTGACATCCCAAAGAAACAGGGCATGCGCACTACAAAACGTCTGCATATGATTACTTCATAGGTGACGTGTTTTCTAAGCCTCCTTAAGAGCTAGGATGCATAGAGAATTATGAGCATCTTCGTGCACATCCTCGCATCTTCAAAAAGTAAAAGCTTTTTTTCAGCACGCACTAAGTCACAAGAAGCGCCCAGATCGCACGGGTGACTTCATCCTATTCACAAAGCACGTGCCAAGATACTGAAATACTTACCGGTGTCCCCATGCTAGGTGCAACGCTCGGGTCGAGCACGTCGACATCAAAGCACAGGTGAATAGGACGGTCTCTTTTTTGCGGGTTGACATGGTCAAGTGCCATTTCGACCACCTTCCCAACGCCATAGCTAGGTGGAGTAGAGTCAGCGTGAGCGCCCTTCTCTCCACCAAACGCCAAACTTACCGATCAACCTCATGCATGCTAAACGCCTTGATGCGGTGTTTCTTCAAGATATCTGTCTGATCATATCCCGTAAACCGATGTAGACAAAACGTTCAGCAGGGAGGTGAGAGACCCAGTCGAACTTCACAAGCACTGAATCTAGGGATGGAGCAGGAGGGTTAAGCTTGAGAAGAAAGGAGAGGGGCATGCCGTGGATTTTTCCACTGACAGTAGAATGGATCGTGTTGATATCTGCGTGGGCATCTATCCAAATGACATAAGCTTGGTCGTACGCTCTGTAGATAGAGTATCGCCACAGTGGAGGCAACTGGTCTAAACAGAGATACTCACCTGAGGGTGCCTGGGATAGTGCCCATGGCTAAGGAATGGTCTCCGTCAAGGGTGACAGGGAGATGTCCCATTTCTGCATAAGCCTGCACAACAGATGCAACATTCTCGCAGACCTGTGCAACGAACAAAGGGCTTCTCAACCTTGCGATGGATGCATTTAATGCATATGTCAACAGCGGCATCACCGGTGGCATTGACTTGGACACCATTAAACAGGCAGACCTTCCTTCTAGAGTACTTGCCGAGGCTCTTCGTCCTAGGCTTATTGTGGTTTCTGTTTGCTTTCGAACTCCGCTATCAGCGGCGTGTTTGGACTGACTCGAGTTTGCACGGCGTAGGGCGTGACATGGGTCGACCCGGGTCATACCCGCACCCAACCCGCGGGTACCAACGGCGAAACGATGTTTTTCTTCTGGCATGTCAATCAATATCGCCTCAGCATTATGATCACCAACTCCATCGTTGCTCAAGTGCTCACTTAAGCTTGAGCTTTATGTTTCAGTACTCAATGGTGAACCACCTCAGTGAGATTGGCCTGACGCAGGTCTGAGACTCGCATATCCCTTCGAGCAACCTGGGCGTGCCACCGTGATTTCGCTGATATAACTAATTATGATATTGTATTGCTCACTTCAGCTTTATTAAAGGTCCTCAAAAAATTTCCCTACTCTCGCCTTATCCTACCACTCATTTTGCACCACTAGCCAACATCATGGTTTTAAGGTGGGCAACTAACTCCACTCGGTCATCAGCGGACAGAATAGCAAAGTTTCGTCCTTCCACACACTCAGGACTTTATGCGTTCGTCAATATCGATTCAAGGAGACACTGTACTAAGTCACCTGTCTCTGTCCTACCATCTGACGTGAGGCGACCTTGTAGATACTTCTAAAGAGACTTGCGGACATGTTTCCGATACTCATCGTTCCTTTACAGATTGCCAGACGAGTCACCCAGATATCCATAGCGTCTTTCGAGCTTGACCGGACAAGTACTGGCATGGAAAAGTCACCGGCAAACATGAAATAGTCAGCACGAACTGCTTGATCATAGAGACTAACACTGTAAGTAGTATTCATGCATGTCTATTAACATGTCGTAGATCTATCCTTCTCACTCATTCGTGGTGTCCACCCGTCTCTCACGCCAAAAGCTGGACTCGGCGTAAACCAGGATAGTGCTTGATGTAAGCAACACTAGCTCCATACCTTCGATTTCTACTAACAAAAATTCCATTTGTAGTACATTTTTAGATTGGGGAATGTTTGATGCATTCATTCTGGCAACCCACCATTCATGTTTGCACCTCCAGCGGTGGTGTCCCTGAGCTCAATCTAGTACAAACGAGCGAACGCATCCTATCGCCACAGTCCTGCAGACGATGAGCCGCAGCGAGGAAGTACAGGTGGGTCGCACGTGCACGTGTCGGTATGGGCTTCGTCGATATCGATGATGGACTCGGCGAAGGATGGCGAGGTGAATGGGTCTTCGAGATAGAAGGTACACGCGAGGGGCGAAAAACGCTTGTAGATCGTCTCTCAGGGGATGACTGAAGTGAGTGTCTGATTCGAGACTTCAAGTAGACAAAGTGAGTCTATCATTAGGCTGAATTTCACTTGGCCAGAAGGAAAGCTTGCCAGGTCAAGTCTGCGCTTCTTCCGTGGTTGACCAGTACTCCAGTACTCGTTTCGATTCTTATGGACTTTTTGTCGCTCCATGCCCATAGTATTCATGGCGCAAGAAGGGGTCACCAGTCACACGTTGTGATTCGGGTCTCCGTACGAGACCCGGCCTCAGGTGCATTGCTCATACCTTTTGATCCCATCCGCTCATCACATTGCTCGCAATCTCAGCCTACTACCCAACACTTCGCCTCTTAGTATCTATATCAATTCCTCCTCTACAATCCTGACAAGCTCCAATATCTACAGTTCGGCGTGTCCTCGTATATACCCACACCAATGACATCGGATCGTCTGCACCTACGCATATGCCCTCACCATCCTAATTCGAAGGCAGTTAATGGTACCTGCAGCACCGCATCCCCATGTAGTCTGGTCAACAAGCCAAGTTCCTGATACAGGTATTCAGTGCGTAACCCTGGATGAACAGGAGTGCCACAAGAGTCAACAGGCGCTACTTGAGCAGTCGAGTACTTCTCTGAGGTCCTGAAAACGGCCATCTTTCATCGATGAAATCAGCTTCCACCAGCCAGTACGACCTTGGCCATACTACTGAGATCAAGTGCGTGAGCCTCAGTATCGGGGAGAGATCTCTAACCATAATCTACCAAAAGCTCCTTGCACGACTTTTATTTCGCAACTTACATAAATAAGTACCATGACCAAACATAGAATAAAGAAAAACAAAATCACCCACTCCCTGCACACTACCCTCAATCACATCGCGCACCTCCTGCGCTACACACTACTGCTGGTTGACACATGGACGCGCTCCTGAAAAGCAATCGAAGTCATGTTGGTTGCTGTATCCGAGTTGACCACGAGCTTAGCATGATATTCTCGAACACCGAGGATCAGGCGTGGTCCCAACACAAACAACTGCACGAGCTGGAATATCTCGGAGAGACCATCATAAATCCGAATGTCTGGGGAATATCCGTGCTATAGAAACGATGAATCATGGTCACATGTAGAGGTCGGTAACAGATTGGCATACCTCTGAGAATGTTGGAGAGAATAAACCGATCTCAAAGCAAGAGATGGCCAGATAGCTAGCACATGCAAAATTTCAGCGGAACAAGAGAACTACATTTACGTTATGAGCTCACCTTGCAAAGTAACTAACATGAGTTTGCATTAACACCGTGAAACAGTCCCTGATCATACCTCTTGTTGGGTGTCGTCGTAGATCACGGAAGTGCTTCACAGCAATCCAGACTGCGAGACACAGTGCAAGGACCTCCCATACAGTCCCAAGTACCCAAGACATGGACTCCAGAAATAGGAAATCTCCCATACCATCTATGCACTGATAAGTGCCAGAGAGAACAAATTCTTCTAATATTTGTCAATAAGCCTGATGCGCTCAAATATTTCATACATAATTAAACCTTACCCCCTGACATCTGCATCGTCGATAATGCGAGAAACACTACGTTGGCGGTTGTGATGGCCAAAAAGACGACAACGAGAAATATCAGCACCTTGCTGGATCGCTGATACATTGCATGTAATCGAGCGATCATGATGACTTGCATGATGCTTCAGTCAAGTCAATATCACAGATGTGTATAGCTCACCGCCCAATATTACCTCTGCAACTTCAGCCATCCAAGCAAATGCGATGTACACGATGAGGCCTGACAAATCCAGCAACATTGCTTATTAGCTTCTGAAGATCACAGTATCGAAACAAACTCACAACTGTGGGAGTTGTGAAATTGACTCAACAAGTTGTTCGAGAATCTCACTCACCCCTGCATGGTAGTTCAGTTTTTTGAACTTTGGACGGCAATGGAAAGGATCAGTGTGCAACACTCACTGCATCTGTCATCGAAATAGTTGGAACACTGACTGTATGCCATCCGTCACAAGAAAGAAACATAGTCTATGCGAGGATACATACCCAGCATGACCATCCTGATTGTGAGAGATGGGTAATGAGCGCAACATCGATGAATTAAACTTTAAAACGTACACAACATATGCTATTCCAGCATAGCGCACCTAGGATAATTGATGCGAGCAAAACTTGGACTTGCTAAGCGTAAATATTGAAAGACAAGGTACATACAGTGAGATAGAGAAAGGTCATCAGGGACCAACGTTGCCTCTGGTGTGAACAAGTCGTATTGTTACGTCGTTCTTTTGATACGGGAGTTCGCTCACCCAGATCAATTCAATCTATGATACAATTCTAAGCGAGATGGCTGCACCTGTAATGGATCGACGTACCTCTTGTCCCAACGTAAGCGCTGAGAAAACCACAAGGATGTCAATGGTTTTTTCATAGTACTTAATCTTGCTCACTCCAATCGTACATTATCATGAAAAAGGCGGCAACTGCGAAATGGCAATGAATGTCAGTCAATGTCATCATGCCGCTGACTGTTCACGAACCTGCGAAATAGCTGAAAATAAGATTTGCGTTGATGATTGGCCACCAAATGGGATCATTTGAGACTATCATACTATTAGAGGATGAGAGTGAGCGAGTGGGGCAACTTTGTGGACGTCTAACGATTGCATTCGTACTTGATATACCACAATCCGGCGTTTACATTGCCGAAGTGATATTTCAGGGATGCTGATCGAAGTAAGTATTTCCATATGAATTCCAGTAGAAAGACGATGTGCTTACCGGTGAGATCAAGTTGTTGGCGAGATCGCAAGGCAGTGACTCTGAATGCCGCAAAAGGATAACTCTTTTTCAATTTAGCAATTGCAACGTATGGTGCAGTGCGATCTTTGAAGTATTCTTTTGGTATTTGGTATTCTTGCTATAGTGGAGTGAGGGGTCGGCCTCGGCCTCGGTCCATCAATGACACCGTTTTGATTATTGACCATGATCCAACAGCATCCAACTCACCTGGAGGCAGACATTGTCAATTACGACACGAGTCCAATCCACGACCTTTGTTCTGATTCACGTGCACGCTCGTGAGTACAAATGCAACTAATAGTCCATACATGTGTCGTATCCAGTTCCTTGTCACAAAACACGATCTACGTGTATAGTGACAAGGGCAAGCATGCAAAGAAAGTTGTACAATGAAGGGGAGGAAAGTGCGGCCGTACGAAATATGGGAGCGTTGTGGTACGAAGAAAGAAAGATCAAGTGATGTGGAGACAAGGAGACAGTTGTAATTGGAACAAAAGCGATGACAAATGGGTGATGATGCAGATGGTACATTCTTTGAATGCGGAACTAAAGAACGCGTGATGGCTCCAGTTTGGTGGTTCATATGTGAGATAAGATTGACGCACTGGTAAATAGATAGGTGAAGGCCGACGAGAGAATACCCAATTGGAAGAGGGAGAATCAGAGAGAAATCTGCCACTATTAAACGAACAATTTCCTCCATCCTAAAAAAAAATCCCCGAGAGATGCAGATGAGATGGAGAAACTGAAAAATAGGGAATGTGAACTGCAGATTTCACGAGACGAGTGATCGAAAGTAACCGCTTAAAGAGGAGAACGAAGGAGGTGCAGGCGTGGATTAACATGCACCATGGTGTACAAGTGAGCGAGTGTGTGGGCGTCCTAAGAAATAAAGAATGAAATACGGATTGTTAGCATGTACAAGGTGATTGCTGCTCAACACATACAGTTGGTCAACGAAAAAGATTAGTCGACAGCGAAGGTATGGGTGGTGATGAGATAGACGCAAGAAATAGGAGGGAAGGGGTGGAAGCGATCAGGACAAACAGAAAGCAAAAAATGGGAACAAGATACCGAAACCAAGTCAGCTTTCGAAAAGACAACAGCAAGAGACGAATGAAGATGAGACGCAACTGTGCATGCTATGAGAAGGAGTCTGTAGAGTAGAATAAAAGAAAGAACCTGTTATAAGACACGGTCTGATAAGCTTAACTGAAGGAATAAGTGGAGCAGAGGGAGAGACGGGTGTGCCGAACGCCGAGTTGGAATTGGAAAACTATGAATATGGGTCTGTAAAACATAATACATTGAACGATCGACGAAAGTGAGTAAGTGCTAGTGCAGATGGTGTACAGTGTTGTTACAGAAAGGTTCTATGCGGTCATTAGAGTCTTGCAGTGTTGTCAAGAAGCTTTGGAGACCTATTTGCGTCGTTCAGGCTTTTCCTCAGCGCAACCTCAGCGGTTTTCTTTCCAACTCCGCCATCAGCTGCAAGTCTGGACAGGTCTGGACTCACTCGAGTTTGCATGGCGAAACAATGATTTTTTTCTACCATGTCATTCAACATCGCTTCAGCGCTATTATATGATCAGCACTCCATCGTTGCTCCAGTGCTTTATGTTTCAGTACTCAGTACTCAATGGTGAACAGCCTCCATGAGATTGGCCTGACGCGGGTCTGAGACTCGCATATCCCTTCAACTAACCTGGGCAAGCCACTCTCGCTAATATTACTAGCTATGATATTATATTGCTCACTTCAGCTTTATTCAAGTTCCCAAAAATTTTACCCTATTCCCGTCTTGTCCTACCACTCATTTTGCCCCACTCAGCGTACCACGATCGGTTTGCTTCAACACACCACTAACCAACATAACGGGCTTCAAGGTGGGCAACCAATTCCATACGACCTTGACATTCATCTCATCATATTATCGCTCTATCTTCAGTCATCAGCGGACAGAATAACAAAGTTTTCTCCTTCCGCACACTCTTAGGACTTTATGCGCCCATCGAAGTGGATTCAAGGAGACACTGTAAGTCACATGTCCCTGTCCTATGGTCTGACGTGAGGCGATACCGTGACCTTGTGAATACTTCTGGAGACTTGCGGACGTGTTTCCGATACTCATCGTTCCTTCACAGATTACCAGCCGAGTCACCTGGATATCCATAGCGTCTTTCGAGCTTGACCGGATGCTGGCATGGAAAAATCACCGGCAAACTTGAAATAGTCAGCACGAATTGCTTGATCGTAGAGACTAACCCATCTGTAAGTAGTATGATTTACATTCATGCATGTCTATTAACATGTCGTAGATCTATCCTTCTCACCCATTCGTGGTGTCCACCTGTCTCTTACACCGAAAGCTGGACTTGCGTAAACCAGGATAGTGCTTGATGTAAGCAACACTAGCTCCATTTTCACAAACGAAAAGTCAATTTGTAGTGCATTCTTAGATTGAGGAATGTTTTATTCTCACATTCTGACCACTCCCTATTCACGTTTGCACCTCCAGGTGGCGGTGGCGTCCCTGCGCTCGATCTAGTACAAGCGAGAGAACGCGTCCGATCGCCACAGTCCTGCGGAGGATGAGCCGCAGCGAAGAAGTACATGTGGGTCGCGCGTGCATGTGTCGGGATGGGCTTCGTTGATGTCAACAATGGACTCGACGAAGGGTGGCGAGGTGAATGGGTCTTCGAGATAGAAGGTACACGTGAGGGGCAAAAAACGCTTGTATATTGTCTCAGAGGGGCGAGATTCTCGTGTGGAAGTTTTGTGAGGGAAAAGAGCGGCGGTGAGTGATTATGACTGAAGTGAGTGTCTGATTACTGTCTGTGTTCTATAGCGCGCTCCCAGAACATGACAAAGTGAGTCTATCATTAGACTCATGATAGCTGCAGTTCTTCTGTGATTGAGCGGTACCTGCGGTTACTCGCTTCGATTCTTCTCCACTTTTTATCGCTTCATGCCCATAGTATCTCTGGTGAAAGAAGGGGTCACCAGTCACTCGTTGTGATTCGTGTCTCCGCACGAGACCCGGTCCCATGTACGTTGCTCATGCCTTTTAATCCCATCCGCTTATCACCTTACTCGCAATCTCACACTTCCCCTCCTAGTACCTAGATTCATTCCTCCTCTACAATCCCGACAAGTCCCAATACCTGCAGTTCGGCATGTTCCCGTATATACCCACACCAATGTCATTTACTCCTCTTTGCAAAATACTTCAATACTCGGAACCTGCTCCGTAAGCAAAATCATCTGCACAAACACGAGTCCAGTCGGATCGTCTGCACCTGCACATTTCTCGCTATTCGCCCTCGTCATCCTAATTCGAATGTGGTTAATGGCTCCTGCAGCACCGGATCCACGTGAGGTAGCCTGGTCAGCAAGCCAAATTCCTGCTACAGGTACTCAGTGCGTAACCCTGGATGAACAGGAGTGCTGATAAACAGGCGCTATTTGAGCAGTCGAGTACTTCTCTAAGATCCTGAAAGCGGCCATCTTTCACTGATGACATCAGCTTCCACCAGCCGGTACGATGTTGACGACACCACTTAGATCAAGTGCGTGGACCTCAGCGTCGGGGAGAAAACTCTACTCATAATCAACCAAAAGCTCTTCTATGACTTTCATCCACTTCGTAACTTACATAAATAAGTACAATGACCAAACCTAGAATAACTAAAAACAAATTCTGCCGCTCCCTGCACACTACCTCCAATCACATCGCGCACCTCCTGCGTTACACACTACTGCTGGTTGACACATGGACGCGCTCCTCAAAGGCAATTGAAGTCATGTCGGTTGCTGTATCAGAGTTGGCCACGAGCTTAGCGTGATATTCTCGAACACCGAGGATCAGGCGTGGTCCCAGCACAAACAACTGCACGACCAGGAATATCTGACTGAGACCAAGATAAATCTGAGTATCTAGGGAATATAATCCCTATAGAAATGATGAATCATGGTCGCATGTAGGGGTCAGTGACAGATTGGCATACCTCTGAGAGTGTTGGAGAGAATAAACCGATCTCAAAGCAAGAGATGGCCAAAAAACTAGCACATGCAAAATTTCAGCGGAACAAGAGAACTACACTTACGTTATGAGCTCACCTTGCAAAGAAGCTAACGTGGGTTTGTACTAATACCGTGAAACAGTCCCCGATCATACCTCCGGTTGAGTGTCGTCGTACATCACGGAAGTGCTTCACAGCGATCCAGACTGCGAGACACAGTGTAAGGACCTCCCATACAGTCCCAAGTACCCAAGTCACGGACGCCAGAAACGTGGAATCTCCCGCGTAGTTGATCGTGCACTGGTAGGTGCCAGAGAGAACGAATTCCTCTGATGTTTGTCAATAAGCCCGATGTGTTTGAACATTTCAAACATAATTAAAGCTTACCCCCTGAGATCTGCATCGTCATTAATATGACCATCGTTGCGTTGGCGATTCTGATGGCCAGAAAGACGACAACGAGAAATATCAGCACCTTTTTGGACCGCTGATACATTGCATGTAGTCGAGCGATCATGATGACTTGTATGATGCTTCAGTTAAGTCGATATCACAGAGGTGTATAGCTCACCGCCCAATATCACCTCTACAACATCACCCATCCAATCATATGCGTCGAACACGATGAGGCCTGACAAATCCAGCAACATTGGTTATTAGTTTTTGAGGACTACAAGATCGAAAGAAACTCACAACTGTGGGAGTCGTTACGTTGAATCAAGAAGTTGTTCAAGAATCTCACTCACCTCTGCATGGTAGTTCAGTTGTTTTAACAGCAATGGAAGGGATCGGTGTAGAATACTCACTGCATCTGTCATCGAAATAGTTGGAACACTGCCTGTATGCCGTCTGTGAAAAGAAAGAAACAGGGTCTATGTGATAGGCTACATACTCAACATGTACATCCTGATTGTGAGAGATGCGCAATGAGCGCAACATCAATGGCTTAAACTTCAAAACATACACAACATATGCTATTCCAGCATAGCGCACCTAGGATAATTGATGTGAGCAAAACTTGGACTTGCTAAGCGTAAATATTGAAAGACAAGGTACATACAGTGAGATAGAGAAAGGTCATCAGGGACCAACGTTGCCTCTGCCGTGAACAAGTTGTATTTTCACGTCGTTCTTTTGATACGGGAGTTCGCTCACCCAGATCAATTCAATCTATGACACAATTCTAAGCGAGATGGCTGCACCTGTAATGGATCGACGTACCTCTTGTCCCAACGTAAGCGCTGAGAATGCCACAAGGATGTCAATGGTTTTTTCATAGTACTTAATCCTGCTCACCCCAATCGTACATTACCCCAACAAAGGAGGCAACTGCGAAATGGTAGTGAATGTCAGTCATTGTCGTCATGCAGCTGACTCTCCACAAACCTATGAAATAGCTGAAAATAATATTTGCGTTGATGATTGGCCACCAACTGGGATCATTTGAGACTAGAGTCATGCTATTGGAGGATGAGAGTGAGCGAGTGGGGGAACTTGGCGGACGTATAACAATTACATTCGTGCTTGATATACCAAAATACGGCGTTTACATTGCTCAAGTGAGATTTGAGGGATGCTATCTGATTGATCGCAGTAAGTGTTTCCACATGAATTCCAGTAGAAAGACGATGTGCATCTAGGGATAAGCTGGTGGGATCAATGTAAAAGTTGTTGACGAGATCATCGCAAGGCAGTGACTTGCGTGGAATGTCTGAACGCCGTAAAAGATCAGAGAACTGTTCTTCATTTTTGAAATTGCAACATATGGTGCAGTGCGATCTTCGGAGTATTCTTTTGGTATTCGGTATACTTGCTACAGCCAAGTGAGGGGTTCGGCCTTGGATCACGGACACCATTTCGATTATCGACAATGATCCAACACAGATTTGAAGAGCACCTTGGCAAGTCAACCTCAAGGAAGACATTGTCAATTACGATACGAGTAGAATCCACGACCTTTCTTCTGGCTCACGTACACGCTAATTAGTACAAATGCAACGAAAAGTCCATGTATCCAGTTCCCTGTCATAAAACACGATCGACGTATGTAGCGACAAAGGCAATCATGCAAAGGTTGCACAAAGACAGGGGGTTTCAAAAGCGCAGTTATACAAAAGAGGAGGGAGTTGCTGTATAGGATCCAGTGATGTGGAGGAACAGAGGCAGTTAAAACAAAAGCGATGTCGATGCAGATTGTTGGCAGGATAGACGCGAAGGTGCCGATTTGGGCTTTGGAAAGATAAGCACCATATAAAATGAACCCCATAGGCCATGGTATATATCAAATGTTAACTGTATGTTTTATTTTTTATTTTTATTTTTTGTATCCATGTTTATTGTCCGATGGCGAAGCTTAAGCCCTATAACAAATACCTACAAGCTGTATATTCTATCTTGTCGTTTGAAATGAGGCGTGGCCAAGGCGTGGCTGAGCCAGTCTGAACAGTTCAAATTGTTCACATCAATGCAATCTTCAGCCTGCAGTGTACTTATGGCGCCTTACCCGATGGATGTTCGGCAGGCCAAATCTGTCATGGAATATCAGAACTTTCACCTCCTCCCTCAGGTTTCACCATTGTCGAGAGAGATGTTTCACAATATGGTTGAAAAGATGCCGACCGGGACGTCCCCTGCTAACTGTTGAAACATGCATCGTTACCCACTATCGTTGGATGCCAGATGATTGACAAACTAACGCCAATGAAGGAATCCAACACCACCTCTTGATCATTCACCTCCAACGGTTCAGTGGCGCCATAACTTCTCGCGCAATGATAACAGTCCACGAAGCACTGGGGAGCGCGGACATAGCACAATATCAATCGTTGCAGTATACGAAAAGTGGAAGGTGCAATCGGGTCCTCGACGATGACGTCGAGAAAAGGATTCTCATAGTACAACGGCGCCGCCTATGCATGATAAGCAACCTCGCGCGTTCGAAGTTCAAATCATATGGTGGTCCGGAAGGGAAGGTGAGTCGTATCCTTGTCTCTACCAAAATATATAGTGCGGGTTTAGTGAATGTTAGGCCCAAGTACTGGGAAACCATTTTCCCCTTTTGCACGGATCCTAGCACAGCGCAAAGAAACTCGTTCAAATATACTTCATGCTCAGTTACCGCACGGAATGACAACAGATGTATGTGCGACAGATATCGATTTCATGTAAATACTCAACAGATGACATGGGGAATAAACATGATGAGAGGACTGAGCATAAAGTAAATAAGCATGTGAGTGGTGGGGATACACAAATTATATCTTACCGCTCGGTGATGGCTTTAACATCAAGCTGCAGCGAACATGTCGAGTAAAGTCTTGGGGTTCAAAGTGTCTGAACTTTGTTGGCTCAGGGTTTGAAGTTGATCGAATGAACCGAGTGTAAAGCTGATGATAATTCGAAGGGAAATAGTGTTCAAGACGTATATAGGACGTGTGTATTGATAACAAAAAAACGAGTTGATGGAAAGTTTTCTTGAAACTTTTGGACATGCTTGAAGTGAAATGTCGAGTAGAGCAGTTCGGTGAGAAGTTCGTGCCCGCAGGGCACTAGATGACTATAAGAGAAAAATTATCTGATGTCATATGTCATATCGGATGCGAGAAGTAGAATTCCCGCACCGCGTTGATGTGCCATAGGACGAGGTAGGTGGAGAGAACAAGGATCCTTAACCGAGTAACCTGACGTTAAGAGAACATCCCTGAAACCGCCCCACCGGCGCTAAAAAATCCGGCGCGCACTTCGGCAAGAACGGCGGAGAACGTCGGCAAAGCTAGTGCCCAATAGACGGCACGTCGGACATTGAAAATAAAAGGTAGCTACCTGGAGGCCTCAACGCGTTCAACGCTCAACTGCAGCACCGGCGACCCATACCCCCTGCTCATTACTCGGTGGGCAGGAACGTCCTTCGACACCCCATCACAATCTATTGCTCAGACCCCTGGAGACCTCAACGCGTTCAACGCTCAACTGCAGCACCGACGTCCTTTGACATCCCATCACAATCTATCCTTATTTACATGACTATACCATGTTGCTTGTACTCTTCAGTCACACCGCCCACCATATCCAAAGCCTTAGCTAGCCATGACTTACTGGCGACCCTCTCCTTTGAAGATGTCCTCGCATTCACTTCACGTGCGTCAGCTCTCAAACGTGATATCATGCTCCCACAACCCCAGACGACCCCAGACAATGTCCC
>Ga0310811_10006260_pt1 | contig 15195 bp, 11 predicted proteins | sample YCmetagenome_FD_207642 | JGI IMG/M metagenome (GOLD analysis project Ga0310811, IMG submission 207642) | Soil microbial communities from experimental microcosm in Duke University, North Carolina, United States - YC | ecosystem: Engineered > Artificial ecosystem > Soil microcosm > Unclassified ...
CTGACGTTGAAATCCATTTTGACCGAATACCGCAAATTCATCGCCTACGCCCCGAATCTTTAATTTAAAAAAATTGTGGCAACCAGACAACTCGGAGCCAAAAAATTCAGAGTCCTGCCGGGCTTCAAACTGACGCTCGGTTACACGCTGCTTTATCTCGGGCTGATCGTGCTGATACCGCTGGCGGCGACGTTCATCAAAACGAGCACGCTCACTTGGGCACAGTTTTGGAGCTCCGTCGCTTCACCGCAGGCGCTGGCGTCGTATCGCTTGAGCTTTGGCGCGTCATTCTTCGCCGCGCTGATCAACGCCATCTTCGGCCTCATCGTCGCGTGGGTGCTGGTGCGTTATCAATTCTGGGGCAAGCGCCTGGTGGATGCACTGGTGGATCTGCCGTTCGCGCTGCCCACCGCCGTCGCGGGCATCACGCTGGCGACGCTTTATGCGGAGAATGGCTGGCTCGGTCAGTTTTTTTCATCCACCAGCGCGTGGCACCTGACTTTGCATTTGCCGGTCATCAAGATTTCCTACACGCGGCTGGGCGTCTTTGTCGCGCTGACGTTCATCGGCCTGCCCTTCATCGTGCGCACCGTGCAACCGGTGCTGGCGGATATTGACGCCGAGCTGGAAGAGGCCGCCGCCAGCCTGGGCGCGAATCGCTGGCAGACATTCTGGCGTGTCATTTTCCCGATGCTGACCCCGGCGTTGTTGACTGGGTTTGCCCTGGCCTTTGCCCGGGCGCTCGGCGAATACGGCTCCGTCGTTTTCATCTCCAGCAACATCCCGATGAAGACGCAGATCACGCCGCTTCTCATCATGACCAAGCTGGAGGAATTTGATTATGCGGGCGCGACGGCGCTGGCGGTCGTGATGCTCGTCATCTCGTTTGCATTACTGCTGACCATCAACGTGCTCCAATGGTGGGCCAATCGTTACAATACCAGCACGCTTTCATGACACCTCACGGCACAACGCTTCGGGTTCCGCACCGCGCCGCAAACCGCCGCTCGACGGCGGAATCGCCCTGGGTCCGCCGCTTGTTGATCGGCGTCGCCTTGATGTTCCTGGCCCTGTTTCTTGTCATCCCGCTGGTCTCGGTGTTCGCACAGGCGTTCGCCAAGGGCATCGGTTTCTATTTCCAATCGCTGGCTGACCCGATGGCCTGGAGCGCCATCAAGCTGACGCTGATTGCCGCTGGCATTTCCGTTCCGCTCAACTGCATCTTCGGCGTGGCGGCGGCGTGGACGATCGCGAAATTTGATTTTCGCGGCAAAAATATTTTGCTCACGCTGATTGACCTGCCGTTCTCGGTTTCACCGGTGATCTCCGGCATGATCTACGTTCTGGTCTTCGGCGCGCAAGGCTGGTTCGGACCGTGGCTGATAGATCATAACATCAAGATCATCTTCGCCGTGCCGGGCATCGTGCTTGCAACGATCTTTGTCACGTTTCCGTTCGTCGCCCGCGAATTGATTCCGCTCATGCAGGCGCAGGGCCGCACGGAAGAAGAAGCCGCGCGCGTGCTGGGCGCGAGCGGTTGGCAAACGTTCTGGCGCGTGACGTTGCCAAACATCAAGTGGGGCTTGATCTACGGCGTGATTTTGTGCAATGCGCGGGCGATGGGTGAATTTGGTGCCGTGTCGGTGGTCAGCGGCCACATTCGCGGCCAGACGAACACAATCCCGTTGCATGTGGAAATTCTGTATAACGAATATAATTTCACCGGCGCGTTCGCCGTCGCCTCGCTGCTGACCTTTTTGGCGGTCGTCACCCTGATTTTGAAAACGTGGGTGGAATGCAAAAACGCGGCCTTGAATGCCCTGAACGAATAAAAATTGCATGAGTGTTGAAGTCAAAAATGTCACCAAAAAATTCGGGAGCTTCACCGCGCTCGACAACGTAAGCCTCAAGGTTGAATCCGGCGAACTCGTCGCGCTGCTCGGCCCGTCCGGCTCCGGCAAAACCACGCTGCTGCGCACCATCGCCGGGCTGGAATTTCCCGATCCCGGCAGTGCGCAGGTTCTGTTTTACGGCGAAGACGTGACGCAAATTCCCGCCAGCGAACGCAAGGCCGGTTTCGCGTTCCAGCATTACGCACTGTTTCGCCACATGAGCGTGTTTGAAAACATCGCTTTCGGCCTGCGCGTGCGACCGAAAACCACGCGTCCACCGGAGGACGAAATCCGCGCGCGCGTGGAAAAGCTGTTACAGCTCATCCAGCTCGAACCGATGGCGAAACGCTTTCCTTCACAACTCTCCGGCGGGCAACGCCAGCGGGTCGCCCTCGCCCGCGCGCTGGCGGTTGAACCCAAGGTGTTGCTGCTCGACGAACCGTTCGGCGCGCTCGACGCGAAAGTGCGCAAGGAACTGCGCCGCTGGCTGCGCCAGTTGCACGACGAAATCCACATCACGACATTGTTTGTGACGCATGACCAGGAGGAGGCGCTGGAAGTGGCCGACCGCGTGGCGATTTTGCGCGACGGAAAAATCGAGCAGATCGGCACGCCGGAGGAAATTTATGATCATCCCGCGTCGCCGTTCGTCTATGATTTCCTTGGCAACGTGAATCTGTTCAGCGGGCGCTTGCGCGACGGCTCGGTGCTGATCGGCGAAACCGAATTTGAACTGTCTGAAAAGACGGGCGAGATGGAGACTTCCGCCATCGCCTTCGTGCGCCCGCATGACATCCGGGTCACGCGTGAACCCAGCGGTCCGGCGCTGGCGGCGCTGGTGATCCGCTCGAATGCTGCCGGTCCTGTGGCAAACCTGGAATTGAAGCGGCTGGACAGCGGGGAACAGTTCGCCGTGCAGTTGAGCAAGGAACTGTTCCAGCAACTGCAGCCGAAGCCCGGCGAGCGGGTGTTTGTGCAGTTGAAGAATGTTAAAGTCTTCTCCGACGATTATTCGATTTAGTTTCGCGCGGGGATTCTCTAACTTGGGGGCATGGCCGACAAACATTACCGCTCACTCATCAAAGCTGTCTCGTGGCGTATGACTGGCAGCATAGATACCGCGATAATCTCTTATCTCATCACGGGCAAATGGACTTTTGCGCTGGCGATCAGTGGCGTGGAATTATTCACGAAGATCGGGCTGTTTTACGTTCATGAACGCGTCTGGGAAAACCTCAAGTTTGGCCGTGTGAAGGAGCCGGAAAAGGGCCAGCCGAACTTTGATATTTGAAGGATGAGTTGGCCAGCGCGACCAACTCAAACTACAGCGCAATGAGGGATTTCCGGGATCGCCACAAAATCCCTAATAATCACATCAAATAAGGATTGCTGGTCAACACCTGATGGGTGAAGCGATAGCGATAGAATTTCTGACCGGAATTTGACGTGACATTATAAGGTGAAGGCGCGGCGATCACATCCGAATAAGGCCCCTGCACATTGGGGGCGGATTGTAGAACGGCATCGCTCATCAGCCAGCTAAGAGCGAACCCCCAGCCAGGAGCGGCATCGAAGTTAAGCTGCATTTGTAAATTGGCGGTATCCACCAAAGCCCCGGTATTATAGACGGAGGCAATTTCCGAGTCAGACAACTTGCGGCTGTAAAAGCGGACGTCATCCATCAAACCATCGTAGGCCCGCCAAATCGTATCGCTAGATGATCCCAATTCGATCAGCTTGCCCACCGAGGAAGACCATGAACTAGTATTGGCATTAGTCGCATCCAAAACTCCGTCAATATAAAATGCTACACCCCCTGTCGCAGACTGGTCGAAGGTCAGAGCTACAAGATGCCAATTGTTGTCACTTACATTCGCTACCGAATAGATGGAATTAGCGGAGCCGCTATTGTTGGGCGCATTGAAATAAATGTTGCCGCCATCCGCTTGAACCAATATGAAATCGTTGCCGCTGCTGCTGCTGGAAGGTCTGCCAAACAGGGCTGCTCCGGTCAATCCGGGGGCGTTCGGATCGGTTCCGGCTGAACGCATCCAAAACATGATCGTTCCGGAGGAGACATCGAAGTTAGTTGTGCCGGCAATGGTGATCAGGTTCCCATTGGTTGCGACGAACTGCATCACGCCCGACCGGGATTTGGTTCCATCAGAACTTGAAGCCACCCACGTCGCATTAGAATTGATCCCAACCCGGGGGGCGTTGGCTGGATTGGAGTCGGCGACGAAGTTGGTGCCACCTGTCAATGAGAGCAAATCTTCCGTCACAGTTGCTACGCGGCTGGTGGTGGATCCATAATTGTTGGTCACCACGAGTTCATAGTTTCCAGCTTGACCGGGGGAAAGGCTCGCAATCGAGTAAGACAGGTTGGTCGCGTCGGGAACCTCTGCGCCGTTCAGGTGCCACTGGTAGGCCAACGGTGGAACGCCGATGGCGTAAGGATTCAGCGTTACCGCGTCGCCGGGGCCGCCCAGCACCGGCTGGGGAGACATTGTTACGACCGGTTTGTCCGTGATGATGAATCCGGCGACTTCACCGGCATTATTGAATCCAGAGGAACCGGTGGCGTGTTGCGCCTGGTTGCTCATGAGCTGCAGGTGATCGGTATTGACGGGGCCGCTCGCGGTGCTGAGTCCGCCACCAATACCGCGCGGAAAACTGTCGGGTCCGTTCTGGTTGGCGACGGGCGGGAGGTTCGGATAAATCACGGACTGCGTGGATGAAAGCGTTGCGTCAACGACGAATACATTGGTCAGGGACCAGATGGAATCGCCGGCCCCAATCATTTCAACCACGAACGACGAATTGGTGAAAACGCTTTTCAAGCCCGTGATATCTACGTTCCAGCCGGGTTGATCCGCCACCGGCCCATAGTTGACGCCGTCGCGGAGGAATCCCCAATAAACCTGCTCTTCACCCGGTTTATAGCTGTTTCCCCCAAACGTATAATGGGGCGGATTGGCCTCATAACCTCCAAAGCCGCTCACATTGGCTGAAGAACCAAACCAAGTCACATTCAATGAACCATTTGGCAGCGGGTTGAGGCCTCCAGCAGAAGTCGTCGTGTCAATTATTTCCATCAAAGGCGTGATGACCGTCGTGCTATACCCAGTGCCCATCTGGGTGAGGCTTTGCCAGCCATTGGTGTTGATGCCAAACGCAGACGCCGTAACATAAGCTCCTGAATAGCTGCCAGTCAGTCCATTGTAATTGCACTGAAAGTTAAAACCGATTGTAGCCCCATGGCTTGCACCCAACATGAGGGCTGCCAACGACACCGTGCAGGCAATTTGTTTGGGGCGATTTTTCCCGGCGTTCAACACGAGTCGTTTCATAGGATTTTCCTTTTTTGAGGATTGGGAGGGAGACGATTAAGCGATAGTAATCATAACTATTATTGTGTCAAGTGTTTTCGGATGGTGCGCTGTGCGCCGAAAAGCGCAGCAAACCGTCAGGAATGCATCAGCGGTGGCCAGTTTCATTGACTGAAAAAGGAAGTCTTCCCAGCTTTGGCCAAAGGTTATGCCTACAAGGAAATTACCGGCTGTATCACGCGAGAATTTTGTCCACCACGTGCCCATGCACATCCGTGAGCCGGAACTGCCGGCCCTGATGCGTGTAGGTCAGACGCTCGTGATCAAAACCCAGGCACTTGAGAATGGTTGCCTGTAGATCGTAAATTTGCACTTCGTCCTGGACCACGTGGAATCCCATGTCGTCGGTGGCACCGTAAGTGAGGCCGGGTTTGATGCCGCCGCCCGCCAGCCACATGGTGAATGCCGCCGGATGATGATCACGACCCAGGCTGCGTCCGAGCGACGCGTTGCTCTCAACCATCGGTGTGCGGCCAAACTCGCCGCCCCAGATCACCAGCGTTTCATCGAGCAATCCGCGCTGCTTGAGATCCTTGATCAATGCGGCGGAAGCCTGGTCGGTCGCGCCGCAATTGGTTTTCAAATTGCCCACCACGTCCGTGTGCGCATCCCAGCCTTCATGATAAATGTTCACGAAGCGCACGCCGCGCTCGATCATGCGCCGCGCCAGCAGGCAGGCCCGCGCAAAACTCGGCTTGTCCGGATCGCAGCCATACATGTCCAGCGTCGCCTTGCTCTCCTTCTTCAAGTCCATCAATTCCGGCGCGGAGGTCTGAAGCCGGTAGGCCATCTCGTAAGAGGCGATGCGCGATTCGATTTCCGGATCGCCAACGAGGCCCAGGCGCGCGTGATTCATTTCTGCGATGAGATCGAGCGACGCCCGTTGAAGCTTCGGGTCAATGCCTTTCGGGTTGCTCACATCCAGGATTGGATCGCCCTGGTTGCGGAAACGCACGCCGGCATAAACGGAAGGCATGAATCCGCTGGACCAGTTGGCGGAACCGCCACTGATGCCGGAGCCAGTGGACATGACGACGTAAGCCGGCAGGTCCTGGGATTCGCTGCCCAGACCGTAAATCACCCAAGAGCCTATGCTGGGCCGGCCCGGTCGCGCAAAACCCGTGTTCAGAAAAATCTGGCCGGGAGCGTGATTGAACTGGTCCGTCTTCATGGACTTGATGAAGCAGAGGTCGTCCACCACTTCAGCGAGATGCGGCATCACCTCGGATAATTCCGCGCCCGACTGTCCGTGTTTGGCGAACTTGAACTGCGGTCCCAGCACTGCGGCATCGGGCCGGATGAACGCATAGCGCTGGCCGGCGATCACCGAGGGCGGCAGCGGCTTGCCTTGAAGTTTAGCCAGTTCCGGTTTGTAATCGAACAAATCCAGGTGGCTCGGCGCGCCGGACATGAAGAGATGAATGACACGTTTGGCTTTGCCGGGAAAATGCGGTGCGCGCGGCTTGAGTGCGTCTGCCGCCGAGATGGTCGCCGCGACCGATTTTGAAACAAACGCGTCGGTGAGCAGCGAGGCCAGGGCCAGCTTGCCCAAACCCAGGCCGCACTCCTTCAAAAACCACCGACGCGTATTCACGCGCGGATCGCTCCAGGCATAGAGATGGTCGTGGCAGTTCATAATATCCTTTTAACGTAGGAAGCTGAATTGCCGCCGACTCGCGATCCGAACCGCGACAGCGGAATTGAAAGCGCCAACGGCGTTTGGCTCCTCGGCGACTTCTTGGGCCACAGTTTCATGGTCTCGATAAAAATAAACAAAACAGCAAAGCGACTGCAAACAGAACGCACCGATAGCCCCAGCGATAAAATGACCGGCTACTATCCGGCAAAGCTCGGCTGCCAAAAGTCAGGAATCGTCGCTGGCGATAAAGTGGTAGCTTGGCGCAGAAAATCAGTAAAATGCCAACTGCGGCGATAAACAAGCCGACGCCGTAACACCAAATCCAAGGCGTGCCACACAAACTCGTAAAGAATTCGAGAGCCTGCGACGCAATAATAGCAATGACGGCGATAATCAAAAACCACCAATGTTCCAAAAACGTCTGCCAACCGTTGCTTTGGTTTCTATGTTCCATAACGTGAAACAGCCTAGCTCTCGTTAATTGTTTCGTCCAGATTCAGCAAGACCCGTGCGACTGTCGTCCAGGCGGCCTGCTCATTCAAGTGTGCGTCCTCCTTGGCGTCCATGAGTTCCGTTGCCTTCAATTCACCGCTCGCAAACCGCGCGAGTTGCGTTTGATAGAATTGAACCAGTTTCGCCCGTTCCTCGTCCGACGGCGGACGCGTCAGACAACGGCGAAACATCATTTCGGCGCGTGCAGCATCGTCGCCATCGGTCTTGGCGGCCATCTGGCCGAGCGCGCGGGCGCATTCCAGAAAGACAGCGTCATTGAGCGAAGTCAGCGCCTGCAACGGCGTGTTCGAGCGATCCCGACGCGCGAGACAAACCTCGCCGCTCGGACCGTCAAACGTGGCGGTCATGGCATAAGGAGCCGTGCGCTTGGCGAACGTGTAAAGCCCGCGACGATAGCGATCCGGGCCTTCGCTGGTGTTCCAATCCAGCGGGCCGTAAGCGCCTTCGGAAGAAACTCCGGGCGGTTGCGGCGGGTAAACACTCGGCCCGCCGATTTTTTCGGAAAGCAAACCGCTCGCGACCAGCGCTGAGTCACGCACCATTTCCGCATCCATCCGGAAACGCGGACCCCGCGCCAAAAGAATGTTCAGCGGATCGCGCTCCTCCAGCTCCGGCGTGACCGTGCTTGACTGCTGATAGGTCGCGCTCATCACGATCAACTTGAGCATCTTCTTTTGCGACCAGCCTTGCTTCATAAATTCCACCGCCAGCCAGTCCAACAATTCCTGATTCGATGGCAGGTCGCCTTGAAAACCGAAATCTTCTGATGTCCGCACGATGCCACGGCCGAACAAAGCTTCCCATTTGCGATTCATGATCACCCGGGCCGTCAACGGATTGGCGGGAGACACCAGCCATTTGGCCAGCGCGAGGCGGTTCTTCGGAGCGTTGTCCGGCAACTGCGGCAGGAACGCGGGCACGCCGGGAGTCACGGCGTCTTCAGTGCTGAGAAATTCACCGCGATGATGGACGAACGTCTTGCGTTCCTCTCCCGGTGGCCGCTCCTGCATCACAAGGGTCGTTGGAAATTTGGGCATGGTGTCACGCAACTTTTCAATCTCTTCTCGCGGCCCGGCGAAATCTGGAGACAAAAGGGCAAATTGGTTGAGCAACACTTTGCGGTCCGGCGCGTCATTCGGCGAAGCAAACCATGATTGGAGTTCGGCCTTGTCGCGGAACCGGGCGAGAATGGCCACGGCTTCGTTGTCCAGTTTGGAAGCCCGGGCGTCATCGTTGGTCGTCACCCAAACGCGGAACCGTCCCAGACCGGCGGCAAAATATTTTTCACAGACCAGATTCATTTCAAGTTCGTTGGTGGCCGTAACACTCCGGGCGAATTGAAAAACCGCGTTCTGGGTTTTGCCCTGGCCGCCTTTGACAGACCAGCCGGTTTGCGGATCGGCATCGAGTGTCATGGCCGCGTTGTTGCCGCCGTCGGCGAAAGATTCCGTCGCGTTGGTCAGCGCAACGGGCGCGTCGTCCCCCTTGACCCGGACGGTGGAAAGCCAGAAATCGCCCGGCGTGCCTTCGTAATAAACCGCGCCCGGACCGCCACTCGGGAGTCGGTCGTCGGGCAACATCTCCAGGCGGATGGCTTTAAGTCCGGCTGGCAGATCGTGAAACTTCAAGGTGTAGGTATCGCTCTTGGTAAAATCACCGCTGCAGAAAACCGAGTCGTCATCCTGAATGGTCATGATTGGCGCGGTGCTTTTGGCGGACACGGGACGAAGCGGCTGCCAGTTTTCGGCGGCGGGCAATTGCTCCGCCAGCCATTGCGCACATTGCTTGTCGCGTAATTCGCGACGGCGCTGTTCGGCGACCGTTTTGTCTTCTGCCAATGCCTCGCCGAAGCTGACGCGGAACCGTCCCAGCGTGTGATGCTTGCCAAAATTCTGCACGAGCCGGATGGTAATGGTCGCGTTGCTCTTCAACTCCAGCGGTTCCGACAGCGCGAAGATGGCGTGGTGATCCCTCGTTTCCAAGCCCGCACCACCAATGGCCCAGCCGGAATCCGCTTTGCCATCAATGGCGTTCCCCGCCGGAAAACCTTCCTGTGAATAATCCGCCTGCGCGCTTGCAAACTTCACCTGGCGCAATTCGGCCCCGCTGTTGGTCTCCTGAACTTCCATTTCCAATTTGCTTAAAACAAAATTCCCGTTGTCACCGTGACCGGGGCCGCGCTTATCCAGTTTGTCATCCGGGATTGCTTCAACTTGAACATGAGTAATCTGCTGCGGTGGCATCTCGAACTTGATGGTGTAAGTATCTTTGTCGGGATTCGCGCCTGCGACTCGAAACGAACCATCAGACAAGAAATCTGCCGCCGAGCCATTCGTTGAATCGAACTCCGCCGCTCCGGGAATCTGCCAGTTGATCCGCATCTCCATGGGAAATTTGTCGGGCAGGGCGGCTTCCAGTGCGGCGATCTGTTCTTGGATTTTGCTCCGTTTGGCGGCAATTTCGGGATCGGCCACCTTGAAGTTCGGCTCAATGGTGTTATCCAGGCACGCCATGAAACGATAATATTCGGCGTGCTGGATGGGATCGTATTTGTGCGTGTGGCATTGGGCGCAGGCCATCGTCAAGCCGAGCCAGGTGGTGGACGTGACATGCACGCGGTCCACCATGGAGTAAAAGCGATATTCCAGCGGATCAATCCCGCCTTCCTCGTTGATCATCGAATTACGATTGAAACCGGTGGCAATGATGTCGTCCGGCGTGGCATTGGGCAATAAGTCGCCAGCAAGTTGTTCGATGGTGAACTCATCGAACGGCATGTCGGCGTTCAGCGCGTTGATGACCCAATCACGCCACGGCCAGATGGAACGCGGCCGGTCCTTCTCGTAGCCGTTGGTGTCGGCATAACGGGCAAGGTCCAGCCAGCGTCGTGCCCAGCGTTCGCCGTAATGCGGCGAGGCGAGCAACTGGTCCACGAGTTTTTCGTAGGCGTCGGGAGAAGCATCGTTCACAAAAGCGTCCGCCTGCGCCGGCGTCGGCGGCAAACCGATCACGTCCAGATAAAGTCGTCGAACGAGAGTATATTTGTCCGCCCGTGACGAGGGTTTAAGCCCTTCCTTTTCCAGACTCGCCAGCACGAAATAATCAATCGCATTTCGCGGCCAGGATTTGTCATGCACTCTCGGCAGGCGCGATTGCTTCGGAGCGATGAATGCCCAGTGCGGCTCGTATTTTGCCCCTTCGGCAATCCACTGTTTGATAATTTCCTTCTCCGCCGGAGCCAGCGGATTTTTGGCGTCCGGCGGCGGCATCAAGTCGTCCTCATTGGTGGAGAAAATCCGGTTCACCAACTCACTCTTGCCCGGTTTGCCGGGAACGATCGGCAATTCACCCGACTTGGCTGGCTTGATGGCGTTTTCGCGAACATCCAATCGCATGTCGGCCTTCCGCGATCCTTCATCCTGCCCGTGGCATTTGAAACAATGACTGGCGAGAATCGGCCGCACCTCCCGCGTAAAATCCACCTTCGCGGCGAAAGCCGTTGATTCTGACGAAAGGCACATCGAAGTCAGAAAGGCGGCAACCAATGCCACGGGCATACCCACGGCGCGCGGCCTCCGACGGAAAGACGGAAGGCTGGCCGCTGACGGCGGCGGATTTTGAGAATTATACGGCACAACCATGATTACCGGGTCGGATCTCCAGCACGCAAGGGTTGCGTGGAGGATAGGTTGTTTTTATTCAACAAGCCTGTGCCTCCAATCGGCACCCGCATTGACAGGTTTGGGCCGGTTCTCAAGAAGGCGTTCATGGTTGGTTGCGTGTTGTTTGAAAACTGTAATGACAACATAACTATTTTTCAACTTCCGCCAACAGTTCGTTTTTTAGCAGACAGACCATTTAGCAAGCGATTGGGATCGGGTGAAGACTCATTTCAGAAGGCCGTTTGGCAGACGCCACGCTTTGATGGCGGCAAAGCTGTCCGGTGTATCACTGCGGTGATTGCGGAAATTACCATTGGTTATTGCCAACGGTTCGTTTTGATGAGCTTCCCGGCACTCTGGGAAATTTGAAAAATCTTGAACTGACTTGAAGCGTGATGAGTTTTCAGAGCCTACGCATTGAAAATGCTTGGAATCTCCCCAAATGGAATTGCCATCGAACGAAGGAAACCATTGAGACTATTGGCTGAAAACGGAAATGGGGTGGCCAACGGGACTCGAACCCGCAATACGAGTCCTGTATGCAAATTCTTATATTTTCCATATATTATGATACATACAAACACGCTTGACACGGGCGTATGTGGTAACTATTGTGTTAAATATGGCCAGTGTTAAAAGACATCCCAAGTCGCCGTTCTGGATGGCCTGCTTTTCACTTTCCGACGGGCGCCGAACGACTCGCAGCACCGGCACCACCGACAAGAGGGAGGCCCAGCGCATCGCCAATCATTTCGAAGATGCCGCCAACCAAGGAAAGGCCAAAAAGTTCACTGAATTGCGTGCCCGGAAAACCATCGCCGACATATTTGCGCTGGCCAATCAGGATGTTTTGCCGAGTTCCAACATCAGGGAATTTTTTGATTCCTGGCTGAAGCGCAAATTACTTGAAGCTGGGGAGATGACGCATGCCCGGTATAAAACCGTTGTTGATCAATTAAATTCCTATTTGGGAGCCAGAGCTTCAATGGACATAACCCACCTGAACGCGAAAGAAATTATTGGATTTCGCGAGCACCTCAGCAAACGAGTGTCGCCTGGCACGGTTAACATTGGCCTGAAGATTTTGCGGTCCGCCCTGAATCAGGCTAAAAGGGACGGTCTCACCGACATGAACGAAGCCGAGCGAGTGACGTTGCTGAAAATTCGAAAGCGACCGCGCCGCGAAGCATTCACCGAGTTGCAGCTCATCCATTCCAGCATCGGATCGAACCGTTTGGCGCGATATTGGTTTTGCAATCAAGGCGCATCTCGGTGAGGACGGCTGGGAATTGTTTGACGAGTGGAGCGCGACGGCGCCGGAATCCTACGACGAACTGGTAAATCGGAACCAGTGGGAAAGCTTCAAGCCGGACGGGGGCATCACCATTGGCACCCTATTTCACATTGCCAAACAGCACGGATGGAAGCCGGCCCTCACTCGAAGTAATTCTGGTGTGCGCGAGGAGTATTTCGGCGGCACCACGGACAGCCAGGCTGACGCAACATTTCCGGGGCTTGTGGACGCCATCGATTTTCTTGCAACGGAAATTCCACCGCCGCCGGAATTGATCACTGGCATTCTGCACCAAGGAAGCAAGCTCGTACTTGGCGGCAGCTCGAAATCCCACAAAACTTGGACGCTCCTCGATTTGGCGATCTCGGTTGCAACAGGCACTCCATGGTTAGGCTTTGCTACAACGCGGGGCAAGGTTCTATACGCTAACTTCGAGATCGAACAGCATGCTTGGCAGAATCGGATCGACAAGGTAAACGCGGCAAAGAAATTCATGCTGGCGAAGAGTCAACTACAACTTCTAAATTTGCGTGGTCATGCTGCCGACTTCAATGTCTTGATCCCGAAAATCCTGCAAATGGCGCACAGTGAGAACTTCGCGCTGATCATTCTCGATCCCATATACAAACTCTACGGTGGCACGGACGAAAATGCCGCGCGCGATGTGGCCGCACTTCTAAACATGGTCGAGCACCTTGCGGTGGAGAGCGGGGCGGCCGTCGCGTTCGGTGCACATTTCGCGAAGGGAAATTCGGCGGGCAAAGAGGCCATCGACCGTATCAGTGGCAGCGGTGTGTTTGCCCGAGATCCCGACAGCCTTCTGATCCTTACCAGGCACGAGGCCGACGATGCCTTCACGGTCGAACCCATCCTTCGCAACTTCGCTCCGGTTCCTCCGTTTGTCGTGCGTTGGGAGTTTCCGTTGATGCAGCCGGCTGATGATCTTGACCCGCATCGCCTCAAGGTCACCGTAGGACGTCCGCGATTGCACACCGCACAAGACCTGCTCAACCTGCTTTGGCTGGGCGGAATTGCGGCAGCAACTGGGCATCGGCTGGGACAGTTCGCCGGATTATGTCCTCGTCAAAAAACAGGCTATCCGAAACGTTTGGTTCAACAAGCTCCTCCGTGATGGCACGCTCTCGGACGACGCAGTAAAGTTATTGAGCTTCTCGTCGGAGGAACAAAAGGCAGTCAGCGCTGCGCTTGCGGCCGCGCGCGCGGGCCAGTGGCTCAATGTCACCACCACACCACCTGATGGCGATATCGTGGCGCAATACACCATAGTTCCGCCTGACCCAGAGTTTGTGGCGGGCCAGAGCAACGCCTTTGTGGCGGACATCACTGGAGCCATTGGCACTGAGCGCGCGGGCATGTTTCTGCCTGATGCCTGGCGCGAACTGGTGTCCGATCTGGCGCCCTCCGAGGCGGAAACCATGATCATCCGCCAGACCAATGTGAATGGGCAACCGGATCTGGTATGCGAAGTGACTCAAGGTGCCCATCTGTCAACCATGCCGGTGCGCTACGCCCATTATCCCGCATTCCCCGTTCTAAAGCTTTACCCGGGCGGCTGGCAAGCCATGGCCCAGACGCTGGGGTTCGAGCTGCCGCCCAGTTTCCACCAGTGACGTTTGAAGAACCGATGGCGCCGGTGGAAGCAGGGACTAACCTGGACACCCACAATAGTCCCTGCGCCCGCCAGATTCTTATGATGACTGGATAGGGATGACTCGAAAGCGCTGATCAAACCGGTTCAGGGGTAGCGGTGGTGATTTGAACGGCATCAGGAGTGAATTAAAGCGGCTTAACTGCACTGCCAAGTCAATACCGCCACTGGGATTAGGCGCAATTCGGCAATAGGCAAGCTGGAGCCCCCGAAGGATCTCATTTGTTGATGCCCCCTTAGACCCTGCCATGCGGATGAGCCGTCCCATGCGGACAACATTTTGAAACATAACATCTAACAAACGTGTTTGTCATCTGCATAACCCTTAGGTTTTTTGGCCGGTGGCCGTGCCGTTGCCATTGTATATGTTATTGAACTATAGCATTATAGGTAATATGAACAGTCATATTGCCATTTCGTTATCCAAGGCAAGCAATTCTGATTTTTAGCCGCGTTCTTTGACCGGCTATACGATAAGAACCGCCAACCCCTCAAATTGCTCTGCGACGAGGCCGATCGCTATATTCCACAGCGGATTCTCTTCAAAGACCCGAACGCCTCCCTATGCTTGGGAGCTGGAGAAGACATCGCCAAAAGAGGTCGAAAACACGGCATATTTCCAGTATTTATCTCGCAACGTAACGCAGACCTCAACAAATCAGTCACCGAACTCTGTGACACCGCTATCGTCTTCTGGTCCTTGTTTGATCGTCGCCGCGCTGGAAACAAAGCAGAACCGGCAGGCGTGTGAACAGCCGACCGAGATGTTTAAGGATCTGTTGGAGAGGCTTTTGTATTTGAAGTTGTTGGGCGCAATGACGGGCGGGGAGCGCCAGAAGTCGAACGGCTCGCGTTTGGGGGGGTAGCCCTTGTGGATTCGAGCTGCATGCCGGTGGTGGTAACAAAGTTAAAAGAGCTGGCAAAGAAAAATCAACTGTGGCGAAAGAAAATCGTTTGCCTTACAACCAACTGGTGAAATAATCATAAGCCTGGATTGACAACCGCAAAATGGTGACTTAAAAGGACTTAAATCCAGTGCATAATTGGCACGGATCGGCCAGAGGCACACCGCTGGGTGGCGATGGTGGGTATCGGGACAACTTGGGGTCACACGCCAGCGCTTCCTTGGGTGCGAAG
>Ga0310811_10006263_pt1 | contig 15190 bp, 14 predicted proteins | sample YCmetagenome_FD_207642 | JGI IMG/M metagenome (GOLD analysis project Ga0310811, IMG submission 207642) | Soil microbial communities from experimental microcosm in Duke University, North Carolina, United States - YC | ecosystem: Engineered > Artificial ecosystem > Soil microcosm > Unclassified ...
TGCTGTTCGCACGGCAGATTTATCCGAAATCCGTCGACGTCACCGCTTTCGGCTGGGATCGCGTTTTGTTCAAGTCGGCGGAAGAGCGGGAAGATATGAAAAATGCATTTGCCGCGTGCGGCGTGGAATTGAAATGATCGACATAACAAGAAGACCCGCTCCAATTTTTTCCGGTTTCAGCTCACGAGCCAATGCAATCATCAGCGTGGCGGTGATCCTTATTCTGCCGTTGCTGATGCTTTTTCCGACCTTGGCTGGCTGGTTCGCAGGCATTCTGACGCTCATCGGGCTGGCCTCTCTGTTCCATCGTCGCGATATCCGCCCCATGGATTGGCATTTCGCGGCGATATGCCTGATCCTTCCAGTCGCGCAACTGTGGAATATGACAGTGATGGGATGGGCCCCCGGCGTTCTCTTCCGCCCGACCCATCTGCTCTGGGGGCTGATGATTTATTTTTTGATCGGCCACTACGGCTTTCGTCGCAATAGCCTGTTTTATGGGGCGTGCCTGGCGTCTGTCACGGCATTAGGTATCGCAATCTTCGAGGCGATTTATCTAGGCAACGAGCGCGTTTTTGGCTTCGGCAATCGCTGGAACGCCGTCCCTTTCGGGAATTTTTCCATGCTATTTGCCTTTTTTTGCTTATGCGGCGGATTCGTATCGTCCGAAAAAGAAAAGCTGATGAAACTCCTGCTTGGATTGGGAGGATTTGCGTGTGGATGCACAGCTTCCCTGTTATCCGGCACACGAGGCGGCTGGCTCGCAATCCCGTTCCTCGTTGCATTATGTTTTTTCTTCAACGATCGTCTAAGCCGTCGTTCCAAGGGGATTGCGCTATTAATCATTGCCGTCGCAATACTCGCGATGTTCGCCGGATCGCAGCGGGTGCGCGATCGGATCGATGTCACCAAAGCCCAAGTAACAAGCTATTTCGCGCATCCGGCAAGCAAAGCGGTGCAAGAAACCTCCACCGGTCTGCGTCTCTCGATGTGGCGCTGGGGATGGGAAAAATTCAAAGAGCATCCCTATACGGGAGTGGGGCTAGCCAATTACAAGGAAGCAAAGGCGGAAGCGGTGAAGGCCGGCCAGGTACCGGCAGCGTTTGACGGCTTCGCGAATCTCCATAACGAGTTCATTACGGCACTGGCGCTCGGCGGCCTTCCTTCTGCACTTGCGCTGCTCGCATTTTGGAGCTTGAGCTGGAAATTCTTTTCGTCGAAATTGAAAAGCCCGGACGACGACCAGCATTATTTTGCTTTGTGCGGATTGGTAACCGTGCTGGGTACCGCACTGTTTTCAATGACGGAAGGACTATTCGGCACGAGTCCCGGAACAAAGGCCATCATGCTGGCAATTGCGTTGCCTGCCGGTGCATTGCGGTACGCCTTGCGGGAAGGACGAACCACGACGCATGCAGAATCAATACGACGGTTATAACTCTATGCAAAAAACACTCGTCGTTCACCATCGCAGCGGCATCGGCGATCTCGTCTGGCATCTGCCCTATATTCGCGCCATTGCCGCCACAAGCGCTGGCGGAAAGGTCACCGTCATGGCGCGGCCCTCCTGCATGGCGGAGGACATTCTTTCCGGCGAACCATGCGTCGATCGTGTGATTCGCTATGATCGGCGACCCAGGAGTGGAAAAAAAGGCCACCATGACACCATGCGCGGTCAGTTTCAGCTTTGGCGGGAGCTGCGCAAGGAAAGATTTGACCGAATCATTATTTTTTCAAATCGGCCGCGCTACGGTGTATTGGCATGGCTGGCTGGCATCCCGGTGAGATCCGGCTTCGGTTTCGATCTCGCACAACGTCTCTTTCTGAATCAGCCGCCTTATATTCAGCGATTCAACGGAGAAGGAAGCTGGGTATATCCGGAAGCGACCGATTTTTCGATCAAGCAAGGCTTCGTCGACAGGCCAGTGGTACCCAAGATGATGGTACCGGAATCACTGGTTACGGAAGCCGCATCCCGGTTACAAGATCTATCCCGTCCGCGTCTCGCGTTGGCGATCGGTTCTTCTGTTCCCGAAAAAAACTGGGGCCACGAAAAATTTGTCGCATTGACCAAGGCGCTCGTCGCACGCGGCTGGGGCGTCCTGATCCTGGGAGGGCCGGGAGAAAAGACCATGGCCGAACAGTTATTCCCGCAGGCGGCCGACGCGCAACCCGAATCCGTGTACGTCATGTGCCAAGGATCCGTGCTGAAATCCGCTGCCGCATTGAAGAACTGCGATTTTTGCATAGGGAACGATACCGGTATATTGAACGTGGCGGTGGCTGTTGACGTACCCGCATTGGGCCTTTTCGGCGCTACACACCCCTTGGCACATGATCCCTTGATGCACGGAGTTTCAGGAGCCGATATGCATTCCATCACGGTGGACGCGGTTCTCGACCGGCTCGATGAAGTCATAGGGGCCGCCGCACCTGTCATCTCGAAACATTGATGAAGCGTATCCTTATCATCCGCACTTCAGCCATCGGCGATGTTGTCTTTGCTTCGCCGATCGCCGCCGCATTGAAACGCAGCCATCCGCATGCGCACATCGCGTGGTTGGTGGAACCTGGCATCGACGCATTGATTCGGCCCGATCCGCATATCGACGAACGCATCCTGTGGCCGAAGGCGGAATGGAAAGCGTTGTGGCGTGATGGGCAGCGCGTGGAATTCTTCCGCCGTGTCCGCGCCTTCCGCGCCATGCTGCGCGAACAACAGTTCGATGTCGTGCTCGATCTGCAAGGGCTGCTGAAAAGCGGCATGCTGGCCTGGCTGAGCGGTGCGCCGCGGCGTATCGGCCTCGGTTCTCGCGAAGGCAGCCGCTGGTTGATGACGGAAGTCGTGCCGCGCGGCGGCAATGCGGCGCGCATCAGTTCCGAATATCTGCATCTCGCCGAGTACTTGAACTTGGATGTCGGCGATTTCATGCCGCATCTTCATCTGGACGCAAATGCCGAAACGCGTGCGCTGGAGCGCCTCGCCGCAAACGGGTTAGCGCCAGGCCAATACGCCGTGTGCGCCGCTTTCACGACACGTCCGCAAAAACACTGGTTTGTCGATGCGTGGCAGAAGCTGGCCCCCATGTTGCGCGAGCAAACCGGGCTCACGCCAGTGTTGCTTGGTGGCCCGGCAGATCGCGCTGCGGCAGCGCAAATTACGCAAGGCGCCCGGGATTTCGTCGATCTGGTGGGGCAAACGAATCTCGCCGAAGCCGCTGCACTCGTTCGTCATGCAGGTGCGGTCGTCGGCGTCGACACCGGCTTGACGCATATGGGCATCGCGTTTGCCAAACCGACTGTCGCCATCTTCGGTTCTACCTGTCCCTACACCGTCACCGGTCGCAATAACGCGCGCGTCATCTGGCTAGGTCTGTCCTGCTCGCCCTGCGGCCGCCGGCCAACTTGCGGCGGCGCATGGACCTGCTTGCGCGACATCGGCCCCGAACGTGTGCTGCATGAGCTGCAATTGGCGATGAGTGCAGCCACATGAAAATTCTGCACGTCGAGGCCGGCAAGCACTACTACGGCGGCGCACGCCAGGTCACCTACATCATCGAAGGATTGGCGAAGCGCAATGTACACAATGTGCTCGCCTGTCCGCTCGATGCCGATATTGCCGGTGCCGTGTCAAACGTGGCACAGGTCCACCAAATGCCCATGGGTGGCGATGCAGACATCAGCATGGCATGGCGTCTCGCGCGATTGATCCGCAGCGAGCAGCCGGACGTCGTCCATCTGCACAGTCGCCGCGGCGCCGATCTATGGGGCGGCATCGCGGCGCGTCTAACCGGCACGCCTTGCGTGCTCTCACGCCGCGTGGACAATCCGGAAGCGCATTGGCAGGTCGCGTTGAAATATCGTCTGTTCGATCACGTGATCACGATTTCCGAAGGCATCCGCCGCGTATTGCTGGACGAAGGCGTGCCGCCGTCGGGTGTCACCTGTGTACGCAGTGCAGTCGACGCAGGGCCTTACCTCGAACCGGTCGATCGCGATGCATTCGTGCGCGAGTTCCGGCTTCCGTCGAACGCCCTTGTGATCGGCATGGTGGCCCAGTTGATCCCGCGCAAGGGCCATCGCTATATGCTCGATGCGGTCGACATGCTCGGTCGCGATTACCCGCAACTGCACGTGCTGCTGTTCGGTAAAGGTCCTTTGCGCGATGACCTGTCGGCGGAAATCAATGCGCGCGGTTTGCGTGAATTCGTGCATCTGGTGGGCTTCCGCGACGACTTGCCTGCTTGGCTGGGCGGCCTCGATATCCTCGCGCATCCTGCAGACATGGAAGGCCTCGGCGTATCGCTGCTGCAAGCATCGGCAGCTGCGATACCGATCGTTGCCACCCGGGCCGGCGGCCTGCCGGAAGCGGTAGAAGACGGCGTGAACGGCCTGCTGGTGCCGCCCGGCGATGTTCCAGCGCTTACCGCAGCCTTGCGCAAACTCCTGGACGACGCGGCATTGCGCCATCGGTTTGGCGCAGCGGGGCGCGCGCGCATCCTGTCGCAGTTCTCCATCGATGCGATGGTCGACGGCAATCTGGCCGTGTACCGCAAAGTATTGGCAGCACGCGGATAAGCTCTTCACCGCGCAGACCGGGTATCATCTCGCTTGCATTTCACCTACATCGCCGATCCGAATATGAACAACTCCGAACTGCTGCGCAAGGCGCTCGCCGATCATCAAAGCGTGATGACGCAACTGGAATCCCTGCTGCCGGAAATCGTCCGCGTCGGACAAATGATGCGCGCCTGCCTGCAGCGCGGAAACAAGATTCTGCTGATGGGTAATGGCGGCAGCGCCGCCGACTCGCAGCATATCGCCGCGGAAATTGTCGGCCGCTACAAGCGCGAGCGGCGCGGCTTGCCGGCCATCGCATTGACGACTGATACCTCCATCCTCACCGCGGTCGGCAACGACTATGGTTTCGATCAGGTCTTCTCGCGGCAAGTTGAAGCACTGTGCGATCCGCAGGACGTGGTGGTCGGTATTTCGACTTCCGGCAACAGCGCCAATGTCGTCAAGGCGATCGAAGTGGCAAAGCAGATCGGTGCAATCACCGTGCTGCTGTCCGGCGGCAGTGGCGGCAAGCTGGGCGAAATGTGCGACTACAAGTTGATCATGCCTGCCAAGGAAACCGCGCGCGTGCAGGAAGCGCATTTATTCGTTGCGCACAGCCTGTGCGAAATCATGGACGCCGAATAACATGCAAGCGCATCTGCTCGACATCGTCCGCCATAAATTTCATGCCGAGAATGCATGGGCATTGGTCGTCGGAGACCTGATGCTGGATCGCTACATGGTCGGCGAAGTGGAACGCATCTCGCCGGAAGCACCGGTTCCTGTGGTGCTGCTGCGCAAACAATATGACCGCGTCGGCGGTGCAGCCAACGTGGCGGCCAATCTTGCCAAGCTCGGCATCGCAACGCGTATAGCCGGCGTGACGGGCAATGATGCCGATGGCAAAGCCTTGATCGCGATGATGGCGGACAACGGCATCCGTTCGTCTGCCGTACTGCAATCGACGCTGCGCCCAACCACGACAAAAACCCGCGTGCTGGGCGGCCACCAGCAAATGATGCGGCTCGATCAGGAAAGCCGCGCGCCGCTGGACGCCAATGAAACAAGTCAGTTGCTCGACCTCGTGCTGCGCGAAATCGAACAACAACCGGCCGTCGTCATCCTGTCCGACTACGCGAAAGGCGTATTGAGCGCCCCGCTATGCGAACAGGTCATTGCGCGCTGCAGACAATCGAAGATCACCGTGCTGGTCGATCCGAAGGGCCTCGATTACAGCAAGTATCGCGGCGCAACCGCGTTGACGCCGAACAAGCGCGAAACCGCCGAAGCCTGCAAGGTCGATGTGCGCGACAGCTCTGCGTTGTTGACCGCGGCAGCGCAATTGCGCGAATCTCTTGGCCTCAGCTTCCTCGCCATGACGCGTGGTGAAGAAGGTATTTCCATCATCGAAGCTGGCCAAGTGCAGCACATTGCGGCAACCGCAAAGCAGGTATTCGATGTTTCCGGCGCGGGAGACACCGTCATTGCAACACTGGCGGCCGGCATGATCGGCGGGCTGAACGCCATCGATGCGCTGCAGCTTGCCAACATCGCCGCCGGCATCGTGGTCGGCAAAGTCGGCACGGTGCCCATCACGTATGAAGAACTGCTGCACGAACTCGTTGCACAGGAGTCGACGGCGCAGGTAAACAAGATTCATGATCTGCAGAGCTTGAAAACGCAGGTCGACGCGTGGCGCGCCAGCGGGCAGAAGATCGTCTTCACCAACGGCTGCTTCGATCTGCTGCACGCAGGCCATGTGACCTATCTGGAAGCAGCGCGCAAGATGGGCGACCGGTTGGTACTCGGCCTGAACACCGACGAATCGGTACGCGCATTGAAAGGGCCGACGCGCCCTGTGATTCATGAAGCAGACCGTGCCCGCGTGCTGGCCGGGCTGGAAGCGGTCGATGCCGTCATCCTGTTCGGCGAGCAAACGCCGCTGGAACTGATCAATGCCGTGAAACCCGACGTGCTCGTCAAAGGCAGCGACTATAGCGAAGACCAGGTCGTCGGCGGCAAGGAAGTCAAATCCTGGGGAGGCCGTGTCGCCTTGGTAAACGTGGTGCCCGGGCGCAGCACCAGCAACATCATCGAAAAGCTGGCGCAGTGAACCATGATCGCAGCATCGGCATCGAATGCCTGTCGCGGCAAGGAGCAGGACAATGAAAAAGATGGACCTTGATCAGGTGCGCATCGTCTCATACCAGGATTCGATTTCCGGCGAACTGGCGTCGTCCGGTTATCAGGGCAAGACGCAGGATTTCTGGGTGCATCTCGAATACTTTCCACGCGAGATCACCGAAATCTACATGCTGGAATCCGGCGAGGAACGCCCGCACCCGCAAGCCAACTGGGCCTACGCGCGCGGCATCCTGCTGCAGGGCTGATACCCCGCCGGCAACGTCAATCGTTGTGCTTGTAGACGCCGCAGCCGACGATCAGATCTTCGTAACGCTCCAGATACATCGACTTCTCTTCCATTTGCTTCGAGATCGGATTCAGGAACAGATAATCCTGCCATCCTCCGCCCTGGTTCTGGATGATCGCGATGCGTTCGCGCACATAAGGTTTGCCCGCGCCATCCTTCGCATCGATCATTTCCTTGCCGACATTGGCCGGATTGGCGCCGTGTGCGAGATTTTTCCCACTCATGTCATAGATCACGACATACAGATCGCGGTCGCAGAACTTGCCGAGCTTGTTGCTGATTTCGGCGAAGGTTTTTTTGCGGCCAACGCTGTCGAGTGAACCGACCGCACGTCGAACCATCTCGACCGCCTCTTCCTTCGTACCGTGCGCTGCAGTCTTCAGCTTGAACACGCCGACAATATTGTTGAGTTCCGTGGTCTGGCTGCGCAGCGATTCTGCCGCGGCAGCTGCCTGCTCGACCAGCGCGGCGTTCTGTTGCGTGTTCTGATCCATTTGCAGCATGGCTTCATTGACCTGCTCGATGCCGATGCTTTGCTCGTGGCTGGCGGTGCTGATTTCACCCATGATGTCGTACACGCGCTTGATGCTGCTGACCACTTCTTCCATCGTACTGCCGGCGGCCTGCACGAGCTTGCTGCCTTCCTGTACATTGCCGGCCGAAGCTTCGATCAGGGTCTTGATTTCGCGCGCGGCAGCCGAACTGCGCTGCGCCAGGTTACGCACTTCGGTTGCAACGACGGCAAACCCGCGGCCCTGCTCACCGGCGCGCGCCGCTTCAACGGCAGCATTCAATGCAAGGATGTTGGTCTGGAACGCAATGCCGTCGATCACGCTGATGATGTCGACGATTTTTCTTGACGACTGATCGATGGAGTTCATCGTATGAACAACTTGCGACACCACTTCGCCGCCCTTGATTGCCACTTCGGATGCGGTACGGGCCAGTTGGTTGGCCTGGTTTGCGTTGTCGGCATTCTCCTTGACCGTCGACGTCATCTGCTCCATTGACGAGGCCGTCTTTTCCAGCGAGCCGGCTTGCTGTTCGGTGCGCACGGACAAATCCTGATTACCCGCCGCAATTTCATTCGTTGCGGAGTGCAGCAGTTCGGTGCCGTGGCGGATATTCCAGATGACATTCGCCAGGCCTTGACCAATGCTGTTCACCGAACCGAGCAGCCGGCCAATTTCATCGCCGCGCGTCACCTCGACATATGCCGTCAGATCGCCCGTCGCCATGCGATCCGCCGCTTCGGTGGCGAGGGTAAGCGGCCGACTGACGGTATTACGAATCACGATATACAGCAGCCCAGCAACGATCAGCAGCGCGGCGAAGGCAATCAACGCCGCCGTATTGCGCAGGCGGGCGGCTTCACCAGTGAATTCGTCGAGATAGGTTTCACCGACCACCAACCAATGACGATCATTGATTGTCGTGAACGCCGCCAGTTTCTCCCGCGTAGTGTTGTCATCGGCAGCGTCGTAGCGGATCGAGCCTTCTTTCTTCTGCAGCATTTCCTTCACGTATTCGGCACCATCTTCCGTCCGATTTTTCAGGATGTTCTGCCCTTCGCGCCTAGCGTCGATCACCACCTTGCCGTAATCCGGGCCGGGCTCCGCATCCAACACGTAGTATTTGCCGCCACTGCCAACGTTCAGCGCGAGAATACGTTCACGCAATGCGGCTGCGTCGTTTGCCGACGCAGCGGCCATCTTGCCGGTCGCGATTACGTGTTCGGAAGCGCGCTCTTCCAGTATGCGGGAGGTGGCAAAGCCGACTGCCCAGACAAATACGCCAAACACCAATGCAATCAATACAAAACAAACAAGGGCCAGCCGAGCACCGAGATCGAGACGATTGAGAATGCGGGTAAATTTCTTCATTTCCTAAGCTCCATATTCCCTGCAGGGAACATCATAACTACTTATACGGCAGAATTTTCGCCGGCATAAGGCATCCCGCGTTTTGTTGCGCGAAGACGTCAGCAAAGAAGGGAAATAGGAAGACATACAACCCGCCTAACCGCAAGGTTCGGCAGAGGAAATGTGAAAAAAGGAAAGACGGGCGGAAGACACTCCGCCCGTCGATCGATCAGAAGCGATAACCGACGGACAGGAAGGTGACCAGCGGATCGAGCGTCAGATTGGTGTGAGAGCGGCTGACGACCGTATTGCCGACTTTGCCGGTGATATCGGCATCGGTATCCAGCCAGATATAGGAAACCGACAGTCCCAACGACCATTTCTTGTCGATGTTATATACGACACCCAAATTGGCGACCGGCGCCCAGGAAGAACTGAGATCGGCGGAAGCCGTACCTGCCGTGCCGCCCGAGAACGGCGCCGTTACCCGCGCAGCAAGCGATTGCGACAAACGGACATCCGAATACCAGACGTATGTTGCGCCCAGGCCGACAAACGGACGAAACCGATCGTCGGGGCGACCGAAGAACCATTTCGCCAGCACTGCCGGACTCCATTGCCTGGCTGAACCAAGGTGACCGAGCCCTTGAAGCGAACCCGTACCGTCAAGATTGAATTTCGGCGGTACACCGATATCAAACGTTAACGCGAAGTTATCGGTATAAAAGTGGGTGAACGCAAGGCCCACCGTATCCGCGCTACCGACTTCGGCCCCGCTTCCCGGTACAGTTGCAGAAACCGGATAAGAAAGAGCGAGCGGATCGCTCGAATCATGCGTATCAAAGTGGAACCAACCCACATTGACCACATTGCTGCCGGCACTTTGCGCACAAGCCGGCACGCTGGCAAGCGAGATGGTGGCTGCGGCCGTCATACTGAACAACAGGCGAAAAGACTCCTTCATGTCCGTCTCCTTTGTCTAGTTCGATTGCTCTTGCGGGGCAGCATCTTTTCTTTGGCGTCTGTAGTGAGCTTGACGCGAAGAAATCATAGCGCGGTTCCCTTACCGTCAATGTGCCTTTGCGTACAGATTGACGCAAGCGCGACATGCTCCAATAGACCCGTCTATGAACTGAAGAGGAGAAGCATATGTATATCGGTATCGGCACCTTGCTCGTCATTATCATTTTGGTTCTGCTGTTCAGATAAGCTTAGGTTGCGGCGCGGTACGGCCGACGGCATCTCGGCCGTACCGCGAACCGCCATCATGAATACCACGCGTCATCTTCAGGGCTTGCGTGACCATACGGTGACGCGAGCCCATTGCGAGATCTACAAGGGCTGGAAGATACGCGTCGACATTTCCGGCGATTCGCTTACGGGTGAGCCGACCGGCATATGTCGCTACATCCCGCGCATCGTGGCCACCGAACAGCTAAGCATCGGCTTTCGCGAACTTGAGGTGCCATGCAAGTGCGTGTACCCGTCACCCGAATGTTGCATACGCGGCGGCATCGTCGCGGCGCGCGACTTCATTGACCGGCGTTGCTGAAAGACGAAAAAGAAGCCGCGGTAATGCCGCGGCTTTTTATCTTTCGGCAAAGCGCTTTAGGCCGTAACGGCTTCCCCGCTCTTCGTCGCGATGATTTCCTCGTCGACTGAACTGCGGATCAGGTAGTCGAACGCGGACAACGCCGCTTTTGCACCTTCGCCGACGGCGATCACGATCTGCTTGTAAGGCACCGTCGTCACATCGCCCGCTGCAAATACACCGGGCACCGAGGTACGACCATGCGCGTCGACTTCGATTTCACCATGACGCGACAACGCAACCGTGCCTTTCAGCCATTCGGTGTTTGGCACGAGGCCGATCTGGATGAACACGCCCTCCAGTTCGATCGTTTTGCTTTCGTCGGTCTTCCGATCCTTGTAGACCAGCCCGTTGACGCGCTTGCCGTCGCCGGTGATCTCCGTGGTCTGCGCCGACGTGATGACCGTCACGTTCGCCAGGCTGTACAGCTTCTTCTGCAGCACGGCATCGGCCCGCAGTTCGGGCGCAAATTCGATCAGCGTCACATGGCCGACGATACCGGCCAGGTCGATAGCCGCTTCCACGCCGGAGTTGCCGCCACCAATCACCGCTACGCGCTTGCCCTTGAACAGCGGCCCGTCGCAGTGCGGACAATAGGCGACACCGTGATTGCGGTACTCGGCTTCGCCCGGCACATTGATGGTCCTCCAGCGCGCACCGGTGGAAAGGATTACGGTTTTGCCTTTCACGGAGCCGCCATCCTTCAGCTTGATCTCGATCAGCTTGCCTGGCACCAGCTCCGCAGCTTGCTGCACATTCATGATATCGACGTCGTAATCACGTACGTGCTGTTCCAGCGCGACAGCAAACTTGGGTCCTTCGGTCGCTTGCACCGAGACGAAATTCTCGATCGCGAGCGTATCCAGTACCTGGCCGCCGAAACGCTCTGCAACGACACCCGTGCGTATGCCTTTGCGCGCAGCATAGATCGCTGCTGCCGCACCTGCGGGGCCGCCGCCGACGATCAGCACGTCGTACGGTTCTTTTGCGCTCAGCTCTTCTGCCTTGCGCGTATTGCCGCCGGTATCCAGCTTGGCCAGGATCTGCTCGATGCTGACACGGCCGGACTCGAAAGGCTGACCGTTCAGGAACACGGTCGGCACCGCCATGATCTCGCGTTCCTTGACCTCGTCCTGAAACATGCCGCCGTCGATAGTGACTGCACGGATGCGCGGATTCAGCAAAGCCATCACGTTCAAGGCCTGCACGACTTCGGGGCAGTTATGGCAAGACAATGACATATACGTTTCGAAGACGTAATCGCCATCCAGATTGCGGATCTGCTCGATCACCGATTCTTCGATTTTCAGCGGGTGGCCGCCGGTCTGCAGCAGCGCAAGCACCAGCGACGTAAATTCGTGGCCCATCGGAATCGCGGCGAACTGAATGCCTGCGTGTGCGTCCGGGCGCTTGATGACAAAAGATGGTTTGCGCTCGTCATCGTCGGTGCGTTCGATCAGCGTGATCTTGTCGCTCAATACAACGATTTCCTGCAGAAGCTCCTGCAGTTCGCGCGATTTTTCGCCGCCATCGAGCGATGCAACGATCTCGATCGGCTGCACGATACGCTCCAGATAGCCTTTCAATTGGTCTTTGAGATTTGCATCCAGCATGATGGTCTCTACTTTCTTTCGTTAAGTCCTGCGATGCCGAACCCGGTATCGGGTTCGGCGGTACAGCGATGCTTGATCGATTAGATCTTGCCGACCAGGTCCAGCGACGGAGCCAGGGTCTTTTCGCCTTCTTTCCACTTGGCCGGGCACACTTCGTTCGGATGAGCGGCAGTGTACTGAGCGGCTTTCAGCTTGCGCAGCGTTTCGGAAACGTCGCGAGCGATTTCGTTCGAGTGGATTTCCAGGGTCTTGATCACGCCTTGAGGATTGATGATGAAAGTGCCGCGCAGTGCCAGGCCTTCTTCCGGAATGTGCACGCCGAAGGCATTGGTCAGCTGGTGCGTCGGATCGCCGACCAGCGGGAATTTCGCCTTGCCCACAGCTGGCGAGGTTTCGTGCCAGACCTTGTGCGAAAAATGCGTGTCGGTCGTGACGATGTAGACTTCCGCGCCCAGCTTCTGGAATTCAGCGTAGTTGTCGGCAGCATCTTCGACTTCAGTCGGGCAGTTGAAGGTGAAAGCGGCCGGCATGAAGATCAGCACGGACCATTTGCCTTGCAGCGATTTTTCCGTGACTTCGATGAATTTGCCGTTGTGGAATGCCTGTACCTTGAATGGTTGCACTTGCGTGTTGATAAGAGACATGTCGCTTTTCCTTTGTTGGTTGAAAGGTGGGTGAAAAATCGTATGAGTTCGAATCATAAAGAAGTCGAATCCATTTGCATAATTGATTTATTTTACAAAACCAATTTGTTTTCGCTATTGTTTGGGCGTGGCGGTAGCCAATAACGAATTGACTATTATGCATGCTCGCCCGGATTGGCGCGCGGCGCAGGAGCGGCCGCCGAAGCAGCAACGCGCAATGACTTTATAATGCGAGGCCACTCTGGCATCGATTCATGTCCGCTTTATGACGAATTCCTCCTCTGTCCCGCCGATGGGCATCAGCTCTGAAGAATGGCAAGTCCGCATCGACCTAGCCGCCTGCTATCACCTGTGCGCGCTGAAAGGCTGGGACGACCTGATTTACACGCATATCTCGGCCACCGTACCCGGCGAAGATCAGCATTTCTTGATCAATCCGTTCGGCTATCGCTTTGACGAAATCACGGCCTCCAATCTCGTCAAGATCGACTTGAAGGGAAACATCATTGGCGATAGCAAGGCGCGCGTGAACGTGACCGGCTTTGCGATTCATGGCGCGGTGCACGCGGCGCGCAAGGATGCAATGTGCGTCATGCATCTGCATAACGAAAACGGCGTTGCAGTCGGCATGCAGCAGGGCGGTCTGCTGCCGCTGTCACAGCATGCGATGCGCTTTTACCAGCAGCTCGGCTATCACGACTACGAAGGCCTGGCGCTCTCGCCCACCGAGCAGACGCGCCTGATCGAACGCCTCGGCAACTTTCCCGCCATGCTGCTGCGCAATCACGGCACGCTGGTTGCGGGCCGCACCGTGGCAGAAGCCTATGTGCTGATGGATACGCTGGACAAGGCGTGTTCGTTCCAGCTGAAGGCGCAGTCCGGTGGTGGGCCATTGAATATTCCCCCACACGAGGTGTGCGCGAAAACGTACAAGGAATTGCTTGGCGACGGTTCGCCGGAAGGTGTGCTCGAATGGCCGGCATTGCTGCGTCAGCTCGACGCCGTCTCACCGAGTTATCGTTACTGAGGGCATCGTATCGACCCAGCCAAGTCGACAACCGACAACCATTTTTTTACTAATTTAAAGGAGAAACCATGCCGACCATCAATGTTCAATTGTTCGAGGGCCGTACGCCAGAACAGAAGAAAGCCTTCGTCAAGGCCATTACTGAAGTCACTTGCAAAACGCTGGACTCGAGTCCGGAGTCGGTCGACATCATCATCACTGAAGTCAAACGCGAGAACTGGGCCACCGGCGGCAAGCTCTGGTCGGAGTAATCGCATCACCCGTTGCAGAATCCCGGTCAGCCCGCATCTTCGTTCGATACCTGAACCGATCGAGAGGGCTGATCGATGAATGCCAGAACCATACGAAACATCTTTCCCGCCGTGCGGGACGACATCGCCGACTTACAGACCTGGCGTGCGATGCCGACCCAATACATCGATCACCTCGATCCATTTCTCTTCCTGAATCACCACGGTCGCCAGGTTTATCCGCCCGGCAATCGCGGCTTGCCCTTTGGACCGCATCCGCATCGCGGTTTCGAAACCGTCACTTTCATCCTCGAAGGCGACATTGCGCACCGCGACAGCGGCGGCCATGAAAGCGTGATCGGTCCGCAAGGCGTGCAATGGATGACTGCCGGACGCGGCTTGATTCACTCCGAAACGTCGTCGGAACAATTCAAACAACACGGCGGGCCGCTGGAAGTGCTGCAACTGTGGATCAATTTGCCGGCGCGGCTGAAGATGACAGATCCGCGCTATACAGGCTTGCAAAGCGACGCCATCCCGGTCTTCGAGGAGGACGAAGGTCGCGTCTCGATACAACTGGTTTCGGGTGCCTGGCACGGCCGGCAAGGCGCCTTTACTCCGTTGCTGGAGGTCACCACCATGCTGCTGCGCTTGCGGCAGCACGGTCGCGTGGAACTGGCGATTCCGCTTGCACACAATGTGTTCTTTTATGTCGTGCGAGGCAGTGTGCAGGTCGACGAACAGATTGTAGACGAACACCATGTGGCCGATTTTCGCCATGACGGCGAGCAACTTGAAATTCGCGCGACACGAGATAGCATGGTATTGCTGTGTCACGCGCCGCCGATCGGTGAACCGATCGTTTCGCATGGACCGTTCGTCATGAATACGCAGGAAGAAATCGCGCAGGCAATCGTCGACTACCAGGCCGGCCGCTTCGACGCCTAGTCTGCCGTGCCTATGTGGCGCATCGCACAGACGGGACGACCCGTCCGACCGAGCATCAACGTACGGAGGAAAGGCGTCGATGAACAAGGCATTCGTCAAGGAAGACAGCGCTGATGAGGTGATGACGCCGCTGCCCGAAATGCCGAGCGGCGTGCGGAACTACATCACGCCTTCCGGTCGACAGGCAATGCAGCGTCATTTGCGTGAGCTGGAGCAGAGCACAGCGCATTCGCGTGAAACCGAGCAACGCATTCAGTATCTGCGCAGCCGCATCGAGACGATGG
>Ga0310811_10006264_pt1 | contig 15190 bp, 10 predicted proteins | sample YCmetagenome_FD_207642 | JGI IMG/M metagenome (GOLD analysis project Ga0310811, IMG submission 207642) | Soil microbial communities from experimental microcosm in Duke University, North Carolina, United States - YC | ecosystem: Engineered > Artificial ecosystem > Soil microcosm > Unclassified ...
GCTCGTCGCTTTGATACTTCAGCCGACCTACGGCGCGTTGTCCGACCGCATCGGGCGCAAGCCGCTTCTCATCTGGTTCGGCGTGATGGGGACACTGCTGACCATTCCGCTGCTGGATGCGCTGCAGGTGACGAAGAGCGGCTTAGGGGCGTTTCTGCTGATCTGTGGCGCGTGGCTAATCGTTGCGGGCTACACATCGATCAACGCGGTGGTGAAGGCCGAACTGTTTCCGACGCACATCCGCGCGCTGGGCGTGGGCCTTCCATATGCCGTGAGCGTGTCGATGTTCGGCGGGACTGCGGAATCGATCGCGCTCTGGTTCAAGTCCATCGGGCACGAACGCTGGTTCTACTACTACCTGACGGCCGTGATCGCGGTATCGCTGCTGGTCTATGTGGGGATGCGCGATACGAAAAAGCACTCGACGATCGGACGCTGAGCGGTGGAGACGTGTGATTGGTGCGACCCGTGCGAAGCTGCGTCCGAAGTGCGCACCTCGCACCTCCGCACCTTCGGACGCACCATCGCACCCAACGCACTGATCGCACCGTCGCACCAACTCGGATATAGAAAAAGGGGCAGACCAGAGGCACGTGCTGGTCTGCCCCCACGCGCGATCGAGGGCCCACTTTGGCGCTGCGCGCTTCGGTGGGCAAGCTGGACTCGACCGCCCCGTCTTAATACGTCGAGGAGGCCGGCTCTGCCACCAGACCGGAAGCGGCAGCTGCTCCTTCGCCACGGATCGCCGCGTCGAGGCCGCCGTCGTGGATGTAGGCCTCCTCGCCGTGCTGCGTGACGTCGAGGCCTTCCATTTCTTCCGTCTTCGTCGCGCGAATCGGCAGCACGACGTTCACGAGCTTGAGCAGCACGAAGCTGATCGTGCCGCTGTACACCCACGCGGCGATCACAGCCACGCCCTGAATCAGCAGCTGACGCGGGTTGCCATACAGCAGGCCGTCGGCGACTCCATTGATCGCTTTCTCGGCAAAGACACCGGTCAGCAGCGCGCCGACCGTGCCGCCCACGCCGTGCGCGGCCAGCACGTCGAGCGAGTCGTCAAGCGACGTCTTCGCACGGAGCTGCAGGGCAAAGTAGCTGGGGACCGCAGCAATGGCGCCGAGCAGAATCGCATTCATCGGGTTGATGAAACCGGCTGCCGGCGTAATCGCGACGAGGCCGACGACGATGGCCGTTGCCGCGCCGACCGCGGTCGCCTTGCCGGAGCGCATCACGTCGAGGAACGTCCAGACCACCAGCGTCGCCGCCGGCGCCAGCATCGTCGTGATGAACGCGAGGCCCGCAATCGGGCTGGCGGCCAGCGCGCTGCCCGCATTGAAGCCAAACCACCCGAACCAGAGGAGGCCGGCGCCGAGCAGCACGAACGGCACATTGTGCGGCAGCAGCGAGGAAGAGCCGTAATCACTCCGCTTGCCGAGGACGACAGCCGCAACGACCGCGGCGGCCGCGGCGTTCACGTGCACGACCGTGCCGCCGGCGAAATCAAGCGCGCCCCACTGCGCCAGCCAGCCGCCGCCCCAAACCCAGTGCGCGATCGGCGCGTAGACGGCGAGCACCCACAGCGTGATGAACGCCGTGTAGGCGGAGAAGCGCATGCGCTCGACAATCGAGCCGGAGATGAGCGCCGCGGTGATGATGGCGAACGTCGCCTGGAACCCCATGAACAGCACGTGCGGGATTGTGCCTTTGGCCTCGAGGCCGACGCCGCGCAGGAACGCGTTGGAGAGGTCGCCGATCACCGCGTTGCCGCCGGTGAACGCCAGCGAATAGCCAAGCAGCGCCCAGACCACGCCGACGAATCCGAGTGAGATGAAACTCATCATCATCGTGTTGAGCGCGTTTTTCGATCGAACGAGCCCGCCGTAGAAGAAGGCGAGCGCTGGTGTCATCAGGAGAACGAGAGCCGTGGACACGAGCATCCACGCGGTGTCAGCTTGATTCATGGACCCTCCAGTCAGGTCGCGTGAAAATTGATATCGCTGACGCGTGCAGTAACAAGATCCCCGCCATTTTCGGAATCGTCCCTTTTCGTCGAAAAGAGCGTTTTTTCCGCACGAAAATGAAGCATTCGTCAAATCGGCCGGAGGCGCTATAGGCGACGTTTTTGTCGTGAGCCTCGATCGTTCAAACAAATAGGGCGGAGTCGATTCCGGACGCTGCGATCGCGCGGCGGCGTCTGCCACCGAGGTGCCACCTACCCTCGCGTCGGCCGCGTTCATTGCATGGCGAACGAGCGACATTCATGTAGGTTCAGCCCTCTTGGGGCGTCCTTTTTGTCAGAACGTCATCGTTGTCGCCTTCGTCGGCGCGATCCCACAGAGATGTCGGGACCTCTTTACCGATTCCTTATGAATTCCGCGCGATCGCGCGGCTGCGTCCGATGGATCCCGCTTTGCTGAACGCAGCGACGTGGCTGTTGTTCGACGGACGGCCGCGCTCCTCACAGCTGAATTATCAGGAAAGGACTGGAGATGAACAGACGCCCGCACCTTCTCTGTAACGTCATCATCACTGCGCTGCTCGCTGTCGCGGTCGGCAGCTTCGTCGCGCCTTCCACCCTGCACGCCCAGGGCGCGATCTCACAGCCGAAGGGCGATCCCTCCGGCGTCGCCACTGGTACCGCAGCGGATGTGCCCGTCAAGGATGCCAAGAACCCGACCCTCAGCGAAGTGATGGAGGCCGTGGGTCACAACAGGATTGCTATCAACTTCGTGTGGACGCTGCTGGCCGGCTTTCTCGTGATGTTTATGCAGGCCGGCTTCGCCATGGTTGAAACCGGCTTTACGCGCGCCAAGAACGCGGCGCACACGATGTGCATGAACTTCATGATTTATCCGATCGGCATGCTCGGCTACTGGATCTGCGGCTACGCCCTGCAGATGGGTGGGGTCGGCGCGGTCGCCGTTTTGGGCGGAACGGCACCGCTGAATCACGAGTTCACGGTCAGCCTGTTCGGCCACACGTTTGGACTGTTTGGCTTGAACGGGTTCTTCCTCAGTGGCAACACCTATGACGTTGGCGTGTTCGCGCTCTTCCTCTTCCAGATGGTGTTCATGGATACGGCGGGCACGATTCCGACCGGCGCGATGGCCGAGCGCTGGAAGTTCTCCGCATTCGTCGTCTTCGGCTTCTTCATGTCGATGGTTGTCTATCCCATCTTCGCAAACTGGGTCTGGGGCGCGGGCTGGCTGTCGCAACTCGGCGCGCAGTTCGGTCTCGGTCACGGCCATGTCGACTTTGCCGGTTCTTCGGTCGTGCACATGGTTGGTGGCGTTGCGGCGCTTGCCGGTGCGATCGTGATCGGTCCGCGCCTTGGCAAGTACACGAAGAATGGCGAGCCCGTCGCGATTCCCGGGCACGATCTGCCGATGGCCATCGCCGGCACGTTCATCCTTGCATTCGGCTGGTTCGGCTTCAATCCCGGTTCCACGCTGGCAGGCGGCGACCTGCGCATCGCGGTGGTTGCGACCAATACGATGCTGGCCGGCACCGGCGGCGCCATTGCGGCGATGTTCTATGTGTGGAAGCGGCTCGGCAAGCCCGATCCCAGCATGATCGTCAACGGCATGCTCGCCGGTCTCGTCGCGATCACCGCCCCATGCGCGTTCGTCAACAGTGTGTCCGCGGTCGTTATCGGCGTGATCGCCGGCATCCTGGTCGTCGAATCGGTGCTCTTCGTCGAACGCGTTCTCAAGATTGACGACCCGGTCGGTGCGATCTCGGTGCACGGCGTATGTGGCGCATTCGGTGTGCTCAGCGTCGGCATCTTCGCTGACGGAGCCTATGGCGACGGCTGGAACGGCGTGCCTGGAACGGTGAAGGGCCTGCTCTACGGCGATGCGTCGCAGTTCGCCGCGCAGTGCGTCGGTACGCTGACGTGCTTCGTCTGGGTGTTTGTGACGTTCTACGCGTTCTTCAAGCTGGTCGAAGTGACGATGGGCAACCGCGTGTCGGAGGAGGCGGAGATCGAAGGTCTCGACATCCCCGAAATGGGCGCCCTTGCATACCCCGACTTCGTCCTCGGCCCGGGCACTCCGGTCGGCGGCATGGCGATGGCGGCGGCGAAAACGCCGGCCGGTGCACCGGCGCTCACGCCGGTCCGCGCGGAGCAGTAGGTCGAATGTTGCCGGTGAGCATCGTGCCTGCACATCGGTAATAGAGCGCGGGCGTAGGTCTCCAGTCCCTGCTCCCGCGCTCACGTTGTAAAGGCCGACCTGAAGGTCGGCCTCTACGTTGTACCCTGTCCTCCAAGGTTGTGACTCATTCACTCCAGGTCATTCTTCTCTTGACGCTTGTGGTCGCGGCGGCGAAGACAGCCGGTGCGCTGGCCACGCGCATTCACCAGCCGTCGGTCTTCGGTGAAATTCTCGTTGGCCTGTTGCTCGGCCCGACGTTGCTGAATGTCCTTGCCTGGCCCATGTTCGCGCCGCCTGCCGGCGTTGACGCGCTGTCGCTCCTCGATCTCGTGCGCGACCTCGCGCAGGTCGGCGTGCTGTTGCTGATGTTTGTCGCCGGACTCGAAACCGACCTGGTGATGATGCGCCACGTCGGCCGGGTCGCCTTCTGGTCCGCGTTCGGTGGCGTGATCCTGCCGATGCTGTTCGGAGCGATCACTGCCGTCACGTTCGGACTGCCGCTCTACTGGGAAGGTGTGTTCGTCGGCGCGATTCTTACAGCGACGAGCGTGAGCATTTCAGCGCAGACCCTGCTGGAGATCGGGGCGATGCGCACGCGTGAGGGTTCCACGATCCTGGGCGCGGCCGTGATCGACGACGTGATGGGCATCATCGTGCTGTCGCTCGTCGTCGCGCTGGCGAAGGCGTCTGGCGCCGGGCTCAACTGGAGCGAGCTCGGCATTGTCGTTGTGCGTGTGACGATCTATTTCGTTGCCGCCATCGCAGCACGTCGGCTTCTGACGCCCGCGCTCCGATGGGCGTCCACGCTCGGCGTCAGCCAGGCGGTGCTCTCCGCCGGGCTGGTGATCATGTTTCTGTATGCCTGGGCGGCGGAGTACCTCGGTGCTGTCGCGGCAATCACCGGCTCATATCTCGCAGGTGTGCTCATCGCGCAGACCGACTTCAAAAAAGAGATCGATGCTGGAATCCATCCGCTGACGTATTCCATCTTCGTTCCGCTTTTCTTCATCAGCATCGGGCTTGAAGCCAACGCGCGGGACCTGGGACCACGCGCGATGTTCACAGTTGTGCTGGTGCTTGTCGCGATCGTGGCGAAGGCGATTGGCTGCGGCGTGTTTGCGCGGCTCTTCGGTTTCTCTACTACGGAGTCGGTCCGCGTCGGTGTCGGCATGATCTCACGCGGCGAGGTAGGCCTGATCGTTGCCGGTTATGGTCTGGCCAATGGCCTGATCGGATCGGATGTGTTTTCCGCATCGGTCTTGATGGTTCTCGTGACGACAATGGTGACGCCTCCGCTGATGCGACTGGTCTTCCCTCGTCACGCGTTCGTTTCCGCCACGGTGGAAGAAACGATCGCCGGACCGCCAGAAGAAGGCGAGGCTCCCGCCTAGACGTTCGCCGAACCCCATAATGGGCATCGAATTTGGAGAGGTCCGCGCGGGGGTGTTGTATGTACCTGCGTATTGCGCGAGCCGCTGGGCTCGCACTCGTTCTCTCCTCACTTGTTTCAACCACGGCGTTCGCCGCGCTCTCAACGGCCGAACAGAAGCGCATCAACGATGCCGCCGGCGTCGTCACCGCTATTCGCAACGCGGACAACGGGATCCCGGAGGATCTGTGGCAGAAGGCCGCGTGCGTCATCGTCATTCCGGATATGAAGAAGGCCGCCTTCATCATCGGCGGTGAATATGGCAAGGGCGTGATGAGCTGCCGTACGGCGGAGGGGTGGAGCTCTCCCGTATTCATGGAGCTCGAGAAAGGGAGCTGGGGGTTCCAGGCGGGCGCCCAGGAGATCGATCTGGTGCTGCTCGTCACCGACAAGGACGCCGCAGCGAAGATGCTGAACAATAAGGTGTCGCTCGGCGCGGATGCCTCCGTCGCTGCGGGTCCAGTTGGACGCGCTGCGTCGGCGAGCACGACGGGAACGCTCGCGACCGTGCTGTCCTATTCGCGCAGCAAGGGACTCTTTGCCGGGATCAACCTCTCCGGCGGCGCGCTGAAAGCGGATAAGGACTCGAATATGGACGCGTACTCGAATCCAGTGCCCGCCGACGTGTTGAACGGCAACGGGGCGACACTGGCGGGGGCTACAGCGTTCGTAAACACGCTCGGTACGTCCGCGCGTGCCACGAGCGGCACGGTCACACCGCCTGCGACCGACGCGAAGTAGCCGCTATGATCGGCCGATAGATAGCGCATGCGCAGACACGCTCTCATCGGCCGATTTCTCGCTACATTCTCCATCGCGGTTGTCCTCGCGTCGGGTGCGGTTGCCCAGACGCGGGGGCGCAACTTCCTGTGGAAGGTGCAGTCGGGTACGAACGTCATGTACCTCGCCGGCTCGGTGCACGCGCTGACAGCCGACGTTTATCCGCTCAACCCTGCGTATCAGCGCGCCTTTGACGCATCAGGTGCGCTCGTCGAGGAAATCAATCTCGCTGAGGCCGATCCGCTCAGCGGCGGGCTCGGCCTGCTGGCCAAGGGCATGTATCAGGACGGCCGGACGTTCAACAGCGCCGTGTCGGGCGAAACGCTGGCGATGGTCGAGCAGAAATTGAAGGACACACCGCTGGCCATCGATCTGATCCAGCCCATGAAGCCATGGATGGTGATGCTGATGATCGAAGCGCTCGGCGCGCAGACCGCTGGTCTCGATCCGCAGCTCGGCCTGGATAAACACTTCTACGACCTTGCGAACGACAAGGGCAAGCAGGTAATCGGTCTCGAAACCGCCGAATCGCAGATTGATCGCTTCGACAAGATGCCCGAGCGTATGCAGGAACAGATGCTCCGAAGCGAGCTGGCCGAAATGGAAACGGAGCAGAGCAGCCTGCGTGGGATTCTCACGGCCTGGCAGAACGGCGACGCAGCAGCAATCGAGAAGATGCTGCTCGGCTCTTTCCGCGACAACCCGGCGGCCTATGACTCCCTGATCAACGAGCGGAACCGCAACTGGATGCCGCAGCTCGAAGCATGCCTCAAGCGGTCCTCCCCGTGCTTCGTTGTCGTCGGCGCGGCGCATGTCGTCGGCCCGCAGGGACTGCTGGCGATGCTGCAGCAGCGCGGCTATCGGATCGAACAGCAGTAACGGTCATTGGCGTGATTCGGAGGTTGCCGCGTTCGATAGTCGTTTAGTGGACGGCCGCGTCGAGCGCCTGGTCGAGTGCCGCCGTCAGCATCCCGCGGTCGTAGGGCTTGGCCAGATAGCCGGTGATTCGCGCGCGCAGCAGCAGTGACGGATCGACTTCGCCGTAGCCCGTGGAGATGATGATGGCCGCCGAGGGATACAGCGCCCGCAGGTGCTCGATCAGCCATATCCCGCTGTAGCGCGGCATCCGGATGTCGCAGACGACGACGTCCGCCGTCCATGCATGCATCATCAGCAACGCCGCCTCGGCGCTGCTCGCGGCCTTCACTTCGTAGCCTGACATATCCGTCCACTTCGACACGAGTCGTCGGATTGACTCTTCGTCGTCGACGATCAGGACTCGGGCACGGGTTCTGGGGTTTGCGGTTTCCGTTGCGGGAACCTGGTCGCTCATGATCACCGCGGCAGAGGTAGCACGACCGATGCCGCCGCCGCACACTCGGACGCCGCGGCAAATCCTTGCCCGCCGTCGACGGTTTGGTGCGCCTGGTGTGCGGAAACCGCCCGTGTGCGGCGCTCGCCTTGCAAAGACGCGCCGGCATGAGCAGCACCCCCGCTCCTGCCATCGCCTCGATTTCCTCGCCTGTCAGCAGCGCAGCAATCCGGCCCGGCGAGCCGTTTCCGTTAGGCGCGACCTGGGACGGACGTGGGACGAACTTCGCGGTCTTCTCGGAGGTCGCGGATCGAATCGAACTCTGCCTGTTCGACGACGACGGACGAGAAACGCGCGTCCGGTTACCTGAGCGAACCGCATTCTGCTGGCACGGCTATCTGCCTGGTATTGGACCGGGTCAACGGTACGGATACCGCGTCCATGGCCCGTGGGAGCCGGGACGTGGCCACCGCTGCAACCCAGCCAAGCTGCTGGTCGATCCGTATGCGAAGTCCATCAGCGGCGGGGTCGAGTGGAACGATGCTGTGTTCCCGTACCCGCTTGGCGGCGACGACCTGCAGCGCGACGATCGCGACAGCGCGGCATATATGCCGAAATCCGTCGTCGTTGACGATTCGTTCGACTGGGAACGCGATCGGCGCCCGGGACGAAAGCTTCACGAGACGGTCATCTACGAGGTTCACGCCAAAGGCTTCACGAAGCGATGTACGGCAATCCCAGAGCATCTGCGCGGCACGTACGCAGGCCTGGCGCACCCCGCATCCATCGAGTACCTCACATCGCTCGGAATCACGGCGGTTGAACTGCTGCCGGTGCATCAGTTCGTGCACGAGAAGCATCTCCTCGACAAGGGCCTGCGCAACTACTGGGGCTATCACAGCTACGGCTACTTCGCGCCGCACAACGAGTACGCGGCCGATGGCGATCCGCTCGGCGCGATTCGCGAATTCAAGGGAATGGTGAAGTTGCTGCACGCCGCCGGACTCGAAGTGATTCTCGACGTCGTCTACAACCACACAGGCGAAGGTAATCATCTCGGGCCGATGTTGTCGTTCAAGGGCTTTGACAACGCGGTGTACTACCGGACGTCCGAAGAGGACCCGCGTTACTACGTCGATTACACCGGCACCGGCAACACGCTGAACATGCGTCACCCCCACGTGCTGCAGCTCATCATGGATTCGCTGCGCTACTGGGTGAGGGAGATGCACGTCGACGGCTTCCGCTTCGACCTGGCCTCAACGCTCGCGCGAGAGCTCTACGACGTCGATCGACTATCTGCATTCTTTGACGTCGTCCATCAGGACCCGACGCTGCGTGGCGTGAAGCTGATCGCCGAGCCGTGGGATCTCGGAAACGGCGGCTACCAGGTCGGCAATTTTCCGGTGCGGTGGTGCGAATGGAACGGCAAGTACCGCGACAACGCACGCGACTACTGGCGTGGCGAGGATCAGACGCTCGCCGAGTTCGCGTACCGCTTCACAGGCAGCGCGGATCTTTACCAGGATGATGGACGCAGACCCTACGCCAGCGTGAACTTCGTTACGGCGCACGACGGGTTCACGCTGTGCGATCTCGTGTCGTACAACGAGAAGCACAACGAGGCGAACGGCGAAAACAACCAGGACGGCGAGAGCCACAACCGCTCGTGGAACTGCGGCGCCGAAGGCCCGACGGACGATCCGTCCGTCAACGAGCTGCGTGCGCGGCAGCAGCGGAATTTCATCGCCACGCTGGTGTTGTCGCAGGGCATTCCGATGCTGCTCGGCGGCGACGAGATTGGCCGTACGCAGCAGGGCAACAACAACGCCTACTGTCAGGACAACGAAATCTCCTGGTTCGACTGGGAGACGATGGATCGCGGCCTGTTCGAATTCACGCGCCGCGTCATTCAAATCCGCAATGACCATCCCGTGTTTCGGCGCCGCGGCTGGTTCAAGGGACGTCCGCTACGCGGCAAGGGGATCAGCGACATCGCCTGGTTCCGCACCGACGGCGGAGAAATGTCGGAAGAGGACTGGCAGACCGGCTTTGCCAAGTCCCTCATGGTCTTCCTCAACGGCGACGGGCTGCACGACCTCGACGAGGCTGGCAAACGCATCCGCGACGCCTCATTTCTGCTCCTGTTCAACGCCCACCACGAGGCGCTCGACTTCACGCTGCCGGCTGCGATGTTCGGGAATACATGGCAGCTCGTTTTGGATACAGCTGCGGAAATGGGCGATGGGGACGGCAGTTATGCCGCCGGCACCATCGTCCAGGCCGGCGCGCGGTCGATCGTCGTTTTCTCGCACGAATAGGCGGTATATACTCCCGCGTTCGCGCACGCACGCGCGCTCGAGACAAGCCCTCATACGTTCTCGCTCACGGGAGGTATATCCATGGCCGTCGTTGCCGAGTCGATTCTTACCGAGTCACTGTTGAACAGGTGTCGCGAACGCGCCCCCGAGTACGATAGAAACAATCGCTTCTTCCAGGAAGACTTCGACGAATTGAAATCCGCAGGGTATCTGCGGATGGCGCTGCCGAAAGAGTTCGGTGGCGCGGGAATGAACGTCGCCGAAGTCGGCCGCGAAACGCGAAAACTGGCGATGTATGCGCCGGCGACGGCGCTCGCGCTCAACATGCACAACTACTGGGTCGGCGATGCGGCCGACGCGTGGCGCAGCGGAGACAAATCGCTGCAGTGGATTCTCGAGGAAGCGGCGGCCGGCGAGGTGTTCGCCGCCGGACACGCCGAGCACGGCAACGACATTCCCGGTCTGCTATCCACCACAAAGGCAGAACGCGTGGATGGTGGCTACAGGTTTTCGGGCCGCAAATCGTTCGGCAGTCTGACACCCGTGTGGACGCGCCTCGGCATGCACGGGATGGATATGAGCAATCCGTCGGCGCCCAAAATCGTCCACGCCTTCATGCCTCGCGACAGCAAGGGATATTCGATCAAGGACACATGGGACGTGCTCGGCATGCGTGCGACTCGCAGTGACGACACCGTCCTGGAAGGCGCGTTCGTTCCGGACAAGTACATCGCGCGTGTTGTCGCCGCCGGCGCAGCGGGAGCGGACAACTTCGTGGTCGGCTTCTTCACGTGGGCGCTCGTCGGCTTCGGCAACATTTACTACGGCCTGGCGCTGCGCGTGCGTGAGGTGCTCATCGAGCAGCTGAAGACCAAAACGTCGATTGCGCTGACGCGGCCGATGATTTACCACCCCGAGATCCAGCATGGGATCGCGGAAATCTCAATGGACCTCGAGGCGATGGGCCCGCATGTCGAAGCGGTGGCGACGGCGTGGGCCGAAGGCAACGTCGGTCCCGATTGGCTCGTGCGCCTGATGTCGATGAAGCACAAGGTGGTCGAGGGCGCGTTCCGCGTCGCCGACCGCGCGCTGGATCTCTCGGGCGGCTTCGGTATGTTCAAGAAGAGCGAGCTCGAGCGCCTTTTCCGCGATGCGCGCGCCGGCAAGTTCCACCCGGCGAATCCATTGCTCACGCACGAGATTGTGGGGAAGGTGTCTCTTGGCATCAATCCCGACGAACAGCCTCGATGGGGATAATTCGGAAAGTGGAAAAGTGGAAAAGTTGAAAAGTGGAAAAGTAAGTGTGAAGTACGCCGTCGTGATCGCGACCCTCGCGCTGGCCGCGATCGCCACGCCGGCGTTGGCGCAGCTTCCGGCGGCTGGCGTCGTCGTCTTCGTCGGCGCCCGCGTCATCGACGGCAGCGGCGGCGCACCGATCGAGCAGGCGACGATCGTCGTCACCAACGGGCGCATCACGGCGATCGGGCCATCGGCGAGCGTGATGCCGCCGGCCGGTGCAACGGCGATCAACGTCGCGGGCAAGACGATTATTCCCGGACTGATCAACTCGCACGCGCACATCGATCCCGATATCAGCATCAACCCTGGCCCGTACCGCGACGAGATGGTGCGCCGCCTGAAGACGTACGCCATCTACGGCGTGACGTCGGTGATGACCCTCGGCTTCGAAACGTACGACGAACCGGAGGGCTTCTACCTGCGCGATACGCAGCGGCTCGGCATTGGCCCGGTCGCGACCGATGCGCCGCGGCTCTACGCGTCGGGCCGGCCGATCCTGTTCCGTCCTGGTCCGACTGGTGCCGAGACAGCGGACGATGCGCGCATCGACGTCCAGCGGCATGTGCCGCTGCGTGCTGATTACATCAAGCTGCATCTGGACGGCGTTCCGCAGGATCTGAAGCCGGACGTCATTGCCGCCGCGATAGACGAGGCACACAAGCACAGCATGTCGACCGCCGTGCACATCGTCTATTTGAAGGATGCCAAGACCGCGATTGCCGGCGGCGTGGACGTCATCGCGCACAGCGTCCGCGACATGGACATCGACGCGGCGACGATTGCGGAGATCAAGCGGCGCAATATCGCAGTCATCCCGACGCTGGTGCGCGACCGATCGGTGTTCATCTACGAGAACCTGCCGGACTTCTTCAAGGATCCGTTTTTCCTGCGCGGCATGCCGACCTACAAACACGAGGTGGACGTCCTGAGCGACGCGGCAACCCAGCAGCGCTATCGCACCAACGCCGGCATTCAGGCAAGCAAGCCGCAGCTGGCGCAGGGCATCAAGAATCTGAAGGTGCTCGTGGATGCCGGTATCCCGATCGCCATGGGTTCTGATAGCGGATCGATTCCCGATCGCAACCTCGGGCGCTGGATCGGCTACAACGAGCACGCCGAGCTGGAGATGATGGTGCAGGCGGGTATGACGCCGATGCAGGCGCTGGTCGCTGCGACAGCGACGGCCGCGCGCGTTATGAAGATCGACGGCGCCGGCACGCTGCAGAACGGCAAATGGGCGGACCTCGTCGTCCTCAATGCGAATCCGCTGACGGATATCAAGAATACGCGCCAGATTGATTCGGTCTACATCGGCGGCCGGAAAGTAAACATGGCCGCGGCCGGCGGAACTCAGTGATACCTACGGCGGACCAACCGCAGGCCTGCCGGCCCGCACCCAGCCTTCCTGAGCCTCGATGCACTCCACGCTGATCATGTAGTACCGAATGTAGGTACCGCGGTCGACGAAGGGGTGCGGCTCCCCACGCTTGCGCGCTTGAAGCGCGGCGATTCTGTCGGTCTTGCCGTCGATGAATGTCTGATCGCGGTACGGATGATTGGCAATATATCCGTCCACGCCGGCCTCTTGTCCGATCGTGAAGAACCGGTCGAACGACTGTTTGTATGCGAGCATGCCCGCATCCATCCGTCCAACCTGGCCGGCAGGCCCGAGCTCGCGCGGGATGGCGCTTCCGCCCCAGAAGGAAAGCAAATGGCTGCGCCCGTTATCGGCGACGGGCACCAGCATGGACACCGTGCCGGGGGTGTGGCCGGGCGTGATGTAGAACGTGAGCGTTGTCTTGCCAAGCGTCAGCTTTTGCCCATCGGTGATGTCCATTTCACGCGCGGGCACGCCGGCAAACTGCTTGCCGGAGTTTGGCGGAGGCAGCTTCGCCACCATGTCCCAGTCCGCGGCTGACATCAGCACACGCGGGTGATAGGTTTCTTGGAGGTACTTCGCTCCGCCGAAATGGTCGTTGTGGCCGTGCGTGAGGATCAGGTACTTCATTTGGGCCGGGTCGAGCCCCACTCTCTTGTAACCGCCAACGATGACGCGCTGCGCTTCTTCGGCGTCGTTCAGGCTGTCGATCTGGATGATCCCGGCGCTGGTCACGATCGCCCACGAGGCGACGACATTCGTTCCGAGATAGTACAACCCGTCGAAAATCCTGGTGGGCGGCGCGTCGGCCGGCGACCCGCCGCCGGCGGCGGCGTTACCCGGCGGCATGCTGCAGTCCACGAGATTGCGGGCGGCGAGATCGTTGGCGGCTAGAAACCGCGCGTTTTTCACGTGCGCCAGGAACGCCATCGAGTCCGGCCCACGCGCGGGAGTTGTTCCTTGCGCGCCGGCTCGAGGTGCGAGCGCGACAACCGCGAACACGGCGATGACCAGCAGCAAGGTCCGAATCTTCGACATGGTTCCTCCCGATCGGCAGACCCGTATCTATTGCGATCCTGGCGGCTGCGCCATCACGCGGCGCAGCCGCACCATCCACTCCGGCGACGCGCTGCTGAACATCTCCTCGGGAAACCTCCGGAACATCAGCATGTCCTGGTAAATCTGCGCGTCGTAGACGTTGTTCGCCATCCCGGCGAGATATTCGAGGCGCAGATTGCGGTCAGTGTTGATCTGTGCGTCCGCCAGCCACGGCTTCAGGTCGCGTGCCTCGCCGGCGTAGGTGGCCATCAGTCCGTCGACACCCGCGAGCTCAACCTGCGTCAGCGCCGATTCGATCTGCGCGTGATCGGGACGACGGAGCCGCGCGTCGAGCGCCGCCGGATCGATCGTCAGAGGCTGCTGCTTGGCGAGCATGATGACGTCGTAGCCACCGCCGTTCGCGTACTGGTTGCTCCAGATCGTGCCGAAGGGAAAGACGTCGAAGAAGGTCGCAACCTCGCTTTTGATGACGTCTTCCGTGCTCTGGTAGAGCGGCACCCACTGCGTCACGACGCCGCCGGGATTGAGATGTGCTCTGACCTGCTCGAAGTACTGCTTGGTGTAGAGCGACGCCGCGCCTTTCACCCAGGGGTGAATCGGATCCGACGTGATGATGTCGAACTTCTCCTTCGTCGTCAGGATGAAGTGTCGCGCGTCGTCGTAGACGATCTGGACGCGCGGATCGTTGACGACGTTGTAGTTCTCGCTGGAGAAGAAGGGGGCAACCATCTTCGGAATGAGCGGCTCGATTTCGCAGATGACGATCCGTTTGACGCCGGGATGCAGCACGAACGAGCCCGCGGTCACGCCCGCCCCAAAGCCGACGACGAGTACCGATTGCGGCGCCGGGTGCATCAGCGCCGACAGGTGACCCAGCATGCGCTGCAGGCGCATGTCGTGCACCTCGGTAGAGGCTTCGACTTTGCCGCTGACGTGGAAGTTGCGGATGCCTCCTTCTGTCTCTGAGACCGCGATCGAAGAATTGCGTCCTTCGCCCTCGTAGACGAAGTTCGCACCCTTGAATGTCGCCAGCTGACGGCCGTAGGCGATCACATCCGGTGGCACGGGCGCGACAGTAACCGACGCAACAGCGGCAGCGATGATGCCCGGGACGGCCACGCGCCATGTCAGCGTTGCAAGTGCGGCGATAGCCGAGATCCAGATCAGCAGCCGCTGCGCATCCTGGGTTCCGAACGCAGGAATGACGAGCAGGCTGAAGGCGAGGGCGCCGATGACCGCACCGATGGTGTTGGCAGCGTACACGGTGCCGACCAGACGCGCCGGATCCTCGCCGCGTGCCGATGCGGCGGCGAGCGCGAGCGGAAAGCTGGCGCCCCAGAAACACGCGGCCGGCACGACGGCGACGAAGGCGCGAAGTAGATCGATCTGGAAATTGAACCAGGGTCCCGCCGCCAGGGCAGGATCGATAGGCCAGTACGGAAACGCACGATTGATCAG
>Ga0310811_10006265_pt1 | contig 15188 bp, 15 predicted proteins | sample YCmetagenome_FD_207642 | JGI IMG/M metagenome (GOLD analysis project Ga0310811, IMG submission 207642) | Soil microbial communities from experimental microcosm in Duke University, North Carolina, United States - YC | ecosystem: Engineered > Artificial ecosystem > Soil microcosm > Unclassified ...
CGGTCCTTGACTGTACAGAGAGGTCGGCGACTCTAGTACCGACTTCCTTCAAGATGTGGCGCGTAAGTTTCTGGTGCCGATGAGAAATTCCTGCGCGTGAATGAAGTGCAATGGACTGGAGGGGACGGACCGTCTGACCGACGATAAGAAGAAGAAAACAACTGGCCAACAGCGGGGAGCACTTGCCTGCAATATTTCCGCGCTTGTGCATAAAGTTTGCGCCGCCGCACCCTGTGCCAGAGCCCAATCTAGGCGGTCGAATTGAGCATGAATCTATAGTTTTCTCGTGTGCGACTGCAAATGGGTCGAAATAAAGCGCTATTCAGTTTGCTTGCCACGTTGCGTTGGTTTCACGCTGCGACGGGACGCTGGAGGTCCGCTGCTTCGTTCCATTTTCGGCTCAACCAACGGAAGGACATCGCGCCGCGCCGTGGTAAGATTGTGATGCCGTGGCCGACAAAGTGATCGTACTGCGCCCCGCGCGCAAAGAGGTTGACGAGCGCAGCTTCCGCATCAAGTACACCGAGCTGCTAAATCCCTCGCAGCTCGCCGCCGTTACTCATCGCGACGGACCGATCCTGGTCATCGCCGGCGCCGGCTCGGGCAAGACTCGCACGCTGATTTACCGGGTCGCCCGGCTCATCGAAAGCGGCGTTCCGCCGGGCGCGATTCTGCTCTTGACCTTTACCCGGCGAGCGTCACAGGAGATGCTGCGTCGGGTCGAGCATTTGGTGGGCGATCGCACGCGCGCGGTGGCCGGCGGCACTTTTCACTCCTTCGCCAACCTGACGTTGCGCCAGTTCGGCGCCGCGATCGGGCTCAAGCCCAACTTCACCATCCTTGACCGCTCCGACATGGAAGACGTCGTCAACCTGCTGCGGACGCGGATGGGCCTGGGCTCGCGCGATCGGCGCTTTCCTAAGAAGGGCACCATCACCGAAACGATCAGCATGGCCCGTAACAAGCGCCGCGACCTGGGCGAGGAGATCGAAATCGACTTTCCGCATCTGGCCGAGCATAGCGACGACCTGGTGCGGCTGGCCGCCGCCTACGACGGCTACAAGCGCGAGCGCGGATTGCTCGACTACGACGACCTGCTTTACCGGCTGGCCGAGCTGCTCGAGCGGCACGACAACCTGCGCCAGCGCCTCGGCGACACCTACCGCTACATCATGATCGACGAGTACCAGGACACCAACCTTATACAGGCCGAGCTGGTGCGGCTGCTCGCCGCGGGCCATCGCAACGTGATGGCGGTGGGCGACGATGCGCAGTCGATCTATTCGTTTCGCGGCGCCAACTTCCGCAACATCATGGACTTTCCGGAAATCTTCCCCGGCGCGCGCGTGGTCAAGCTCGAACAGAACTATCGCTCGCTGCAGGGCATCCTGGACGTCGCTAACGAGGTCATCTCGCGCGCCGCCGACAAATATACCAAGGTGCTGGCGGCCGAGCGCCGCGGCGAATTCCGCCCGCTGCTGATTCGCGCGCAGGACGAGCACATGCAATCGCGTTTTGTCGCCGAGCGCATCCTCGAGCTGCGCGAGCAAGGCGTCGAGCTGGGCGAAATCGCGGTGCTGTTCCGCTCAGGTTTCCACTCTTTCGACCTGGAGCTGGAGTTGCAGCGCCGCGACATCCCGTTTATCAAGCGCGGCGGCTTCAAGTTCATCGAGACCGCACACATAAAGGACGTGCTCGCGCACCTGCGCGTTATCGTGAATCCAGCCGACGCCGTGTCATGGCTGCGCGCGCTGATGCTGGTGCCCGGCGTCGGCCATCGCCGCGCCGAGCGCCTGATCGAGGAAATCGTCGCCGCACCGCAGCCCGAGCAGGCGCTGATGCGCGCCGCGGAGTCGATGGGCGGTGCGGCGCGCTCTGGCGGCGGCCCCGGCTCGAGTGCCGGTGGCACTGCTGCTGCGGCGGAGCGCCTGGCCGCTCTGCTGACCGAGTTGCGGCGCGACACCGAAGCGCGGCCCGCCGACCAGATCGCACGGACGCTTCAGTACTATCTGCCGCTGATGCGCGAGAGCTACCCGGACGATTATCCCAAGCGTGAGCGCGACCTCGAACATTTTCAGAGCATCACCGAGCGCTATCGCAGTCTCGAATCGATGCTGGCCGACGTGGCGCTCGAGCCGCCCAACGATTCGCTCGGCGACGTGCTCGCGGTCGAGGAGGACGAGGGCTACCTCACGCTCAGCACCATCCATTCGGCCAAGGGTCTGGAGTGGCGGGTGGTGTTTCTGATCTGGGCCGCGGACGGACGCTTCCCCGGCCCGCAGAGCGTCGGTGCGGAGGAATTGGAAGAGGAACGCCGCCTGATGTACGTCGCCAGCACGCGCGCGCGCGACGAACTCTACATTTCTTATCCGATGCACATGTTCGACCGCGCGATGGGTTACACGCTCGGCCGCGTTTCGCGTTTTCTCGAAGACCTCTCGGGCGAGGTGCTGCCAACCGCGTCGCTTCAGGAGTCCGACGAGGAGCCGGCCTGAGCCGCGAGCGCACGGCCAGGCCGGCGCGGGCGCCGCTTATTGCGGATCGGCCAGCTTCAGCAATTGTTTGCCGAAGTTGGCGCCGGTGAACAAACGGATAAGCGTCTTTGGGGCATTTTCCAGACCCTGGGCCAAATCGATTTTGTTCTTGACCCTGCCCTCGGCGTACCACTTCCCGAGCTCGGCCATCGCCTCGGGATAGCGCTGGGCGAACTGGAACACCAGGAAGCCCTCCATCCGCGCGCGGCGCAGGATCAAATTGAAGTAATGTCGCGGTCCCGGCCCGAGCATCCCGGACTCGTTGTAACGCGAGATCGCGCCGCACAGTACGATTCGCGCGCTCATCGCCATCCGGGTCAACACGTGGTCGAGAATTTCGCCGCCCACGTTGTCGAAAAAGACGTCGATTCCATTGGGGCAATGCCGGGTCAGCGCGTCGCCGACATTTTCATTTTTGTAGTCGATAGCGGCGTCGAAGCCGGCCTCCCTGACCAGCCAATCGCACTTCTCACGCCCGCCGGCGAGCCCGACCACGCGGCATCCTTTGATTTTTGCGATCATTCCCGCGACCGATCCGGTCGCGCCGGCCGCGCCAGACACCACGAACGTTTCGCCCGCCTTCACCTGTCCGATGTCCAGCGTGCCGAAGTACGCTGTCAGGCCCGTGATCCCAAGCAGCGACAGCGCGAGCAACGGATCCGTGCCGGGCGCGAGCTTCTGCATCCCGAACAAGCCCGCGCCATCACTGACGCTGAAGTCCTCCCAACCCAACAGGCTTTGCACCAGGTCGCCCTTGGCAAAGCCGGGCCGTGTCGATTCGACGACCTGTCCGACCGTGCTCGCTTTCATCACTTGTCCCAGGGCAATCGCCGGGATGTAGGTGTCCATGGACATCCATCCGCGTTGTGTTGGATCGAAGGAGAAGGCGAGGTTGCGAATGAGCAGCTGGCCATCGGCGAGCGGCGGCACGGTAGTCTCGTTCCAGCGGAAGTCGCTTTCCTTGATTAGTCCTTGCGGACGCGCCGCCAGAATCCATTGACGATTTTTCAGTTCTGCCATTTGCGATTTCTCCCTTGGAGCGCCGCTCCGCAGCGGAAAAATGTATCAGTCGCCGAAGAGGCGCTGGCGATCGGCCGCGTCGAATGGTTGGTCGGGTCCGCAAAATCCTTGGTCGGGCATTTGCGCGATACCTTGTGCGACCCGCGGCAGCGCGCGCGCGCGGCGCCGGTCAGCTTCCGGGCCGCGATCGACTAATAGCTCGCGCATGCAGTTGTCCGCTTCGCGCAGATTCGTGAAGTATTGGTCGTGCGCCGCGGCGTAGGCGCGACACGCCGCGGCCCAATCCTGGTGTTCGCGCAGAAAATCCGTCAGCACCCGCGCATCGCGGCAGGTGAGGCTCAGTCCCTGGCCCCAAATCGGATCGCTCGCGCCGGCTGCGTCACCGATCAGGACCACGCCATCGCGATAAGGATTCTCCACCCAGTGATCGGCGCTGATGAATGACGCGAGCGGACCGCTCGCTCGCGCGCCCTCATAATACTCGGGCGGAATACCGCAGCGCAGCGCCTCCGCAGCGAATCGCCCGGTGGCGGCTTCGCCCTGCAGGCGAAAATCCGCGTCGGTCGGATAGACATTGTAGGCGCGCACCCGGCCGCCGCCCTGAGGAAAAAGATAGCCGACCTGTCCGAGCACAGGATTATAGGCACCGATGCTGGTGTCGGACGGCGCCGGCATTTCCTCGAACAGCAGCCCCGCGATGTAGTAGCGCTCGGGTTCGCGCCGGGTCGCGAAGCCGCACCACTTGCGCAGCATCGAGCTGCGTCCGTCCGCGCCTACCACCAGCCGCGGCGTCAGTTCTTCCACACGGCCATCTGATTCGACCGTGACCGTGGGCGGATTGCCGGGCCTGACCTCGCGCACGGTGGCTCCGCGGCGAACCTCGGCGCCTGCTTTCGCCGCCTCGGCGAGGACAAGTTCCTGCAGCGCGGGATGATAAATCGCGAGATTGGGCAGGTTGTGCGGCGTGGTGGCGACGCAGTCGCGGCGGTCGAGCTTTATCCCGCCGAGGTAGATTTGCCAGAACGGACTGTCATGGGCGGCGCCGCGGATGGCGTCGCAAATTCCGAGCCGGCGCGTCTCCGCGACTCCCCACGGCTCCATGAATTCGCCGCGTACGCGATCCTGAAAGCGCGTTTCGCGCTCGACCACCAGCACCCGCGCCCCGGCCCTCGCCATCACCGCCGCGACGGCGGCGCCGCCGAGTCCGCCACCCGCGGTGACGATATCGTATGGCGTTGGTTTCATCGCGACTCCCGCGACCGCGTCCGCAAATCGCCGCTCACTTGACGTAGAGGAAAATTCCTTCGTAGATGAGCGCGGGCTTCTCCTGTCCCACCACCTGCACCTGGGTCTCCGTCGTCATCTGCGTCCCCTGCGGTTTCGCTTCAACCGCGACCACGCGCGAGCGCGCATGGACCTTGGCGCCCGCCGGGACGGGTGAGATGAAGCGCAGCTTGTTCGCGCCGTAGTTGACCACGTTACGGAAGCTGGTGACATTCCAGTCGCGCGGGATCTCGAAGGCGGGTATGAGGCTGAGGGTCAGGAAGCCATGCGCGACCGGGGTCTTGAACGGGCTCTCGCGCTTGGCGCGTTCGATGTCGATGTGGATCCACTGATGGTCGCCGGTCACGTCGGCGAACTGGTTGATCTTGTCCTGTGTCACCTCGATCGGTTTGCTCCATGCGCTGAAGTCCTGGCTGACTTTTGAGCGCAGCTTGTCGACGTCGTCAAAGCGGATGCTTTCCATGGCCTGTCCTCCCGTGGCGATAGCGACGCGCGATAAGCGCCGCGGCGATATGCGATTGTTCTAGCTTTGTGGGTGCCAATAAGGCAAAGCGCCGGTTTCCAGCGATATTCTTATGCGTCCTGACCGCTGTGCGCGGCCTTGACTGGTACGCGGCCGGAAGCGTCGCGGCCCGGCGGCTCCGCCCGCTTGCGTGCGCGCGCAAGGCGCGTCCTGAGGGCCGCCTGCGCGCCCGGCCCCGGAATCATCCGTGCATCGAGCCATCCGATCGGACGCCCGTCGCGGCCGGTGACGCGGACTTCAACTGGCTGCGCGCTGGCGCGGTCGACCACGATTACTGGAACGCGGCCGGGTCCGACCACCCATTGATCGCCCCACTCGCGCAGCGCCATCAGGACCGGAAACAGCGCGCGGCCCTTTTCGGTCATCCGGTATTCAACGCGCCGGGCGTCCTCGGGAGCGACCGAGCGCTCGAGGATTCCGCGGGCGACGAGTTTTTTAAGCCGCGCCGCGAGAATATTGCGCGCGATCCCAAGATTGGCCTGAAATCGGTCGAAGCGCCGCGTGCCCATCAGGGCCTCGCGCACGATCAGGAAGGTCCACCATTCGCCGATTTGCTCGAGCGCGCGGGCGATCGAGCAATTCATGTGGGCGAAGGTTTTGCGCCGCATCAACCAAGCGTAACACGCTCGCGTTTCATGATGCAACTTAATTTTCTATGCGCGATGCCGTCGCGCCTAACAAAAATCCGGCGTCTATGCCGCCGCCTGCGCGAGACGGGTGTAGTGGCCCGCGATCTCGCGCCCGATGATCTCCACCTGCTGGGCCCAGGCTTGCGGTTCGGCCACTGGCCATAGCACGAACTTGTCCAGGCCCAACGCGATGTACTCGTCGACCCGCTTGATAATGTCCTCGGAGGTGCCGAATACGGTACGGCTGAAAAACTCCTCGCCCCCGCGGTCGAGCGAGCGCACCACCGGCTCCAGTTCGGCCCGTGCGCGATCGCGCGAGGGGCCCAGGCGGCACAGCAGAATCAGGCCCGACTCGATGCGCGCGTTCGCTCGCCCATACTCGGCCGCATAGCCGCGGATGGCGGTCATGTTGCGCGCGAATTCCTCGGGCGTCAGGAAGGAGGCGAAGTAACCGTCGGCCATCCGCGCCGTGCGCCGCAGCGCCGCCTCGGATTTGCCGCCGACCCAGATATCGATGGTGCCCGAGTCGTTGTTGGTGCGGCGCGCCGGATGCGGCTCGAGCGTTACGTTGTCGAAATTGAAGAAGCGGCCGTGATGGCTCACGTTGGATTGAGTCCACACCTTGCGCAGAACCTCGACGCCTTCGTCCAGGCGCCGGCCGCGCGTCTCCAGCGCAATTCCGGTCGCCGCATAGTCGGCCAGGTTCGCCCCCGTGCCGACCGCCATCACCATCCGTCCGTGCGAATAATAGTCGAGCGACGCGAACGACTTCGCCACGGTCAGCGGATGGCGCAGGTTGAGCAGCAGGACGCTGGGACCCAGCTTGATGCGCGAGGTTCGCGAGGCAAGCACGGCGAGCGTCGCGACCACGTCCAGTTCAGGCGAGGGCGACAGCAGATGATCCGAAAGCCAGAACGAATCGAGGCCCCAATCCTCGGCCTTTTCGGCCACCTGCACGATAGTCTCCGGGGTCGGCATCCCGAGCCGCCAAAGGCCGAAGCCGACTCCGATTTTGACGTGCTTCATAACCGGTTCTCCTTAACTATAACTGCTCTCACTGGGCCGGATAGTAACATAGCGGACGCCCATCGAATCGGCTAATCTGTCGCCGGTGAGCGAGCTTGGGGTAACCGTACTGGGCGCGGGGGACGCCTTCGCAAGCGGCGGCCGGTTTCAGGCCGGCTACGTCATTGAGGCGGGCGGCGCGCATATTCTGATGGAAGCGGGGCCGACGCTCCTGCCGGGGCTCAAGCGTGCGGGAATCGATCCCGTCGACATCGATTGTATCCTTATAAGCCATCTTCATGGCGATCATTTTGCCGGGCTGCCCTTCCTGATGTTGCAATACATGTGGGAGAGCCCGCGCAAGCGCATCCTGACCATCGCGGGTCCGCGACATCTCGAGCAGCGCACCCGCGCCCTTTTTCATAACATGTATCCGGGCATGAATACCCATCCCCTGACGCGCAAACTCAGGTTCGTCGAGCTCGAGGCCGGACGTACCACCCGTGTAGGTCCCGCGCGCGTCGCCACGATCCGCACTCCGCATACCAAGCCCGACGTCTCGCTCGCGTTGCGGGTAAGCGTCGATGGCAAGACGCTCGCATTTTCGGGCGACAGCGGATGGACCGATGATCTGATAGGAATCAGCGCGGGCGCCGATTTGTTCCTGTGCGAGTGCACCTACTTCGATAGCAACCACCTCGATTTTCATCTCAACTATCCGACCATCGAGCGCAACCGCGGCCGTTTCACGGCTGAACGGATGATCCTCACCCATCTCGGCCGCGAAGTGCTCGAGCGCCGCAGCGACGTCGGGATGGAGATGGCCGAAGATTTGATGAAAATAACCGCCTGACCGGCTACAGCGAATCGCCACGCGGCAGGGTTTTGTGCCGCGCCTGCGGGCTGGCTATGCTCGTAGCCGGGTGGCCGTCGCCCGCGTGCCGGAGTTTCGCTTGGTCGCGCGCGGCCCGCGGCTATCCGCCGTAAGCGACAGAAAAGAACAAAGGAGCCCGCCGGATGGGTATAGCGGACGGCAAGCATGCGCTGGTAGTCGGCGTCGCCAACGAAAAGAGCCTCGCCTGGGGAATCGCGCAGGAACTCAAGGCGCAGGGCGCGGAAGTCGCACTGACCTACCAGGGCGAGGTACTGGAGAAGCGGGTGCGACCGCTCGCCGAGTCGATCGGCGCGCTGGTGGTCGGCGAGCTCGACGTCACCAACGATGTCCAGATCGGCCTCACCATGTCGGAGTTGCGCGAGCTGTGGGGCGGACTCGACCTGCTGGTCCACGCGGTCGCGTTTGCCGACCGCGAAGATTTGCGCGATCGCTTTCTGACCGTAAGCCGCGGCAACTTCGCCAAGGCGCTGGAGATAAGCGCCTACTCACTGGTGGCGCTGGCGCGTTCGGCGGAGCCATTGATGGAAGCGCGCGGCGGCGGCTCGATACTGACCCTGAGCTACCTGGGCGCGGTGCGTGCGGTGCCCAACTACAACGTGATGGGAGTGGCCAAGGCGGCTCTGGAAGCTTGCGTGCGCTATCTCGCCGTCGATCTCGGGCCGAAAAACATCCGCGTCAACGCGATCAGCGCCGCGCCCGCGCGCACGCTCTCGTCCTCGGCCATCCGCGACTTCTTCACCATGGCGCACGAGGTCGAGGAACGCTCGCCGATGCGCCGCGCGATGAAGACCGAGGAGGTCGGCAAGATGGCTGCCGCCCTGCTGAGCGATCTCGGGAGTGGCGTCACCGGCCAGACGGTTTACGTCGACGTCGGCTACAGTATCGTCGGGTTGTGAACCCTGCCGAACGCGGCGGCGTCAAAATGAATGATTAAAGGAGTGGAGCGATGGCGATTGTTGCGGTGCCCCAGCTTAAGGACAACTACGCCTACCTGGTAATCGACGACGCGAGCAAACAGTGCGGCGTGGTCGACTGCTCCGAGGCGGATAAAGTGCTGGCCGAAGTAAGCCGGCGCGGGCTCAAGCTGGTGGCCGTGCTGCCCACGCATTGGCATCCCGACCACGTCGGCGGCAACCTGGACCTGGTGCGCGCCGTGCCGGGGCTGCGCGTATATGGTGCGCGCGGCGAGGACGGCCGGATTCCCGCGATGACCGACGAGGTCGAGGACCACGACGAAGTTGCAGTGGGACCGATTCGCGGACGCGTAATCGGAATCCCCGCCCATACCAGCGGCCATATCGCCTATTACTTCCCCGCGCTCAAGGCGGTTTTCACCGGCGATACTTTGTTCATTGCCGGATGCGGCCGGGTGTTCGAAGGCAAGGCCGAGACCATGGTGGCCTCGCTCGCCAGGCTCGCCGCACTGCCCGACGATACGCAGGTCTACTGCGGCCACGAATACACCGAGAAAAATTTGCAATTCGCGCTGACGCTCGAGCCCAACAACGCGGCGCTCAAATCCAAGTACGATTGGACGCGCAAGACGCGCGCCGAGGGCAAGTTCACAGTTCCTTCAACGATTGGCGACGAGAAGCGCTTCAATCCATTCCTGCGCACCGATAGCACGGAGTTGCGCGCGAGTCTCAGAAAGATCGATCCGTCGGTGGGCGACCAGCCGGTTGCGGTTTTCGCCAAGACCCGCGAACTGAAAGACCGGTTCTAGTCGCAGCGCGAACTTTCATTCTTATCTACAAATAGTAACTATTCGCTCCCCTCCGGGAGGGCGCGCGGCTTGCCGAACCAGGCGCGCCTTCGCTCAGGCGGCCGCGCGCGCCAGAGGAGCGTGCGGTTTCCGTCTCATAAGGATTGAACGGCACTGCACGATGAAGAGGTCTTGCGTATCGAATCGCGCGCGCAAAGCGAAGAATAAACGAATCAGCGTACCGCCAGTTATTGCTATTTACAGAGAAATGAAGCTCAGCATAGATAAGATAGGATTGATTAAATGTGTTTGACAAACTTACCGATAGTTATCTATTCTTGAAAACGTCAGTTGCGGCAGTTTCAGGTTCTTAACTCTCTAGGAGATGTGCTATGGCATCTGCCCAAATACTTTTCGTTCGCGCGCGGGAAACTATGGTTCGTCATTTCCAGGGACAGACCATGGTCGAGTACGCCCTGATTATCGCTTCAATTGGGGTCGTGGCATGGGGCGCCTACAACTTGATGGGGCACGACATCGGTTCGATGGCAAGCGGCATTGATTCGAACTTGACCACCGCATAGACAGGCCGCTGATCATAAACGCGACGCCCAGGTCGCGACACGCGAGGATACGGCCGACGAGACCGGTGAGACGCGTGAGGAGCCGCAAGGGAGCCAAAACCCGTCCGATGGACGGGTTTTGCTTTGGCGCTGCCGTCAAAACGAAACTATTTAGCTTAGAGATCCGCTCATTTCGGGCGGCCTCGGGCAGTAGGTGCGTGAGGTAATCACTGGGTCGTCAGCGAACCAGCTTCCACTGCACCAGCGTCGCTTCGGGGTGATCTTCGAAAACCGCTTCGACCTCGGCGTCGAATGGCGCATCCTGCATCGGGTCACCGAGCAGGTTACCGACCATTCGGAGGTTGTTCGCATCGGGAAGTTCAACCACCGCGATGATGAAGGGTCCGGCCTGCTTGAGCGCCGGATGCACCGGATTCCACGACCGCACCCAGCTATAGAGGCGCCCGCGGCCCGACACCCTATGCCATCCGAGATTGCCGCCCTGGCATTTGTGGCAAATCCATTCCGGAGCAAACTGCAGGCTCTGGCAGCGTGCGCATTGCTGGACCACTAGTTCGTGGCGGCGCAAGGCTTCCCAAAAACCTGCGTCCATCCCGTCGCGTTGCGCCTTCGGCGCTGGCAATCCTTCGGGCAGATAGTAGGGCGAATTCTCAGCCATCCGAAATGACACTCCGTCCAGCCGCTCCATGCGTCGATCGAGCCATGCGACTCAGCCATGCACGAGAAGATCGCTGACCGGCGAGACCATCGGGCCCGACGCCACCAGCGCGATCTTCGCGCCGGGCACCTGCGCGGTCGAGCTTCCGCGGCACTGGCGCACTGCCTCGTTGACCAGTTCGAGCCCGTGCATGTAGCACTCGGCGATATTGCCGCCGCTGGTATTGAGCGGGAGCTTGCCGTGCGGTGCGATAAAGTTCTCCAGCCGGCAGAGGTCCATCACGCCGTCGGGCTCGCAGAAGCCATGCTCGACCAGGCTAATCGGCACGGCGCCGCTGAAGTGCTCATAGATTTGCACCACGTCGACGTCTTGCGGGCCGATTTCGGCCATCTGGTATAGCCGTGGCGCGAGCGTTCTGAAATGCGAGGAGGCGTAGTCGGGCGAATTCTCCGCCGCGGCGGCCGCCCGATGCGGCGCGCCCTGTGCCGCGGCCATCACGTAAACCGGTTTCTGCTTGAGGTCGCGCGCGCGCTCGGCGCTGGTCAGGATCAGTGCGGCGGCGCCGTCGTTCTCCATGCAGCAGTCATAAAGATGAAACGGTTCGACGATCCATCGCGAACGATCGTATTGCTCGCGGGTCAACGGTCGGCCATACATCACGGCGCGCGGGTTAAGTTGCGCATGGTGGTAGTCGGCGAGCACCACGGCGGCGAGGGCGTCCTGGGTGACGCGATGCTCGTGCATGAAGCGGCGCACGCGTAGCGCGACCCATTGCGCGGGAACGAACAGCCCGTAGGGCCACGTGTAGGCGGCCTGACCGAAGCGGCCGAATTGGCCCTGTGCGAGCGCGCGGAACACCACCACGTATTTTGCATAGCCGGCGGCCACCGCAGCCGCCGCTTGCGCCACGGCGCCCGAACCACCGCCGCCGCCGCCGCCCCATACCATGCTTGCCCACGCATAGTGCGGAAGTCCGAGCGCGGTCGCGAGGCGCGCCGCGTCATTGCGGTCGTTGCTGTAGGAGGCGAAGCCGTCGAGGTCGGTGACCGTGATTCCGGCATCCGCGACCGCTTTGAGAATTGCCTCGCAGGCGAGCTGGAATTCGCTGACCGGCGCCTGGCCGCGCTTGTAATATTTGGTCTCGCCGAGGCCGACAATTGCGACCTTGTCCTTGATGCTGTACTCGGCCATCAGCCCTGAAAATTTCCTTACGGATTGGCCGCTGGTGCGTACTCGTGGCGATCGGCGTCGAGGCCCTGAAAATGCGGCAGCACTTCTTCGGCCATCAGGCGCATCGACTTGAACCACGGCTCGGGATCGTCGGCGTAGTCGAAGGTGAAGTGCAGCAGCGTGCCGAAGCCGCCCATCTCCTTGTACATCTGCGTGAGCTTGTCGCGCACCGTGCGCGGCGATCCCACGAGCCATCCGTGATCGGCCAGGTACTCGGGCGTTACCGCGTCATCGCGCACCGAGGGGTCGTGCTTGAGATACTTGGTGAACTGGAAATCGGCCATCAGCGGCAGCAGGTACTGGCGCATCATGCGGCCCATCATGCCGCCGACGCAATTGCGATGCGCTTCTTCGTCGGTGTCGGCGACGAAAATCTCGCGCACGATCCGCCAGTCCTGTCGGCTGGGACGTGCGCCGCTGCGCCGCGCGCCTTCGAGCACCGCCTCCCAATGCGTGGCGACGTAGCCTGGACTCATGTTGAGACTGAGCGGCATAAAACCGAGCTCGCCGGCGAGCTTGAGCGTTTCCGATCCGGGATTGAGGCCGGCGATGCCGATAGGCGGATGCGGCTGCTGCAGCGGGCGCAAATGATGGCCCAGCGTGCGCAGCATCGGACCGGGCACGTTCACGCTCCAGAACTTGCCCTTGTACTCCAGGCCACCGTCGCTCGCCCAGACTTTGAGCATGATGTCGAGCGCCTCGGCGGTCATTTCGCGGTTGACGCCCTTCATTCCGTCGACGCAGAAGAGCTGCCAGTCGCTGGGCAGGCCGCTTGCGCCGATGCCGAGCATGTAACGGCCCTCGGCCAGATGATCCATATATGCGACGCGGCAGGCGAGTTCGGCCGGATGATGATAGGGCAGAAGGTGGGCACCGGGCGCGAGCTTGATCTGGCGCGTCTGCATGAGCGCCTGCGCGATCAGCAGGTCGGGCGCGGGGTTGGGTTCCCAGCGCGAGGTGAAGTGCTCGCCGATCCACGCCTCGCTATAGCCCAGGCGGTCGGCTTCGCGCAGCACGGCGAGGTCCCATTGCTGTCCGGCAAGCAGGCCGCGCTCCGGCGGATGCGACGGCATCAGAAAAAGTCCCAGCTTCATACGTTCTCCTTTCTCTGCATCCGGCCGCCGGAGGTGCGGCGCTCTATTTCAATTCGGAGAATTCCGCCGGCGTCATGATCTTGTTGCTCTGGCTGACCACCAGCGAGCGCAGCTTGGGAACGATCGCCGCGCGGCGCGGATCGCGTCCCCAGGCGGACCACTTTTGCTGGCGCTCGTTCAGGTCTTTGAAGGCCCACAGATGAACCAGCTCGTTGAGCGGCCCTATGTCGGTCGACCAGTAGCCGAGCGGCTTGAGACCATGCTCGGCCAGCAGCGGCAGCAGCTCTTCTTTGGTTACCTGGATGTACTCCGGCGCGCCGCCCAGCACCAACGTGTAGGTCCGAAGTTCGTAGATCATCGCACACCCCTTACTTTCCTTATATCAGCCGCCGCCTGGATGTTAGTCCTGAGGTCAGCCTTTGGACCCCGAGCCCCTGGCGCCCGGCCACGACGTCGCCGCCGCCAGGCCCTCGAGCGCGAGCCCGTAGCCGAGGTCGTCGAGCATCAGGCGCTTGAGTTGCTGGGTGATCGCGACCCGCGCGTAGCGCACGGTGAGCGTCGGCTTGGCGACGATCAACTGTGCCAGCTCCCAGGCGCGCGTCACCAGACGCTCGCGCGGCACGACCTCGCTGACTACGCCCAGCTCCAGCGCCTCGCGCGCCGAGAGCTTTTGCCCGGTCAGCAAAAAGTAGCGGCCGCGATTGGGGCCGAGCACCAGGGGCCAGACCACGTGCACGCCGTCGCCGGGCACGATCCCGTTGGGGAAGTGCGGGGCGTCCTGGAAGGCCGCGTTCTCCGACGCGATCACGATGTCGCAGAGCACGGCCAGCTCGGCATGGATCAGCGCCGGCCCATTGACTGCCGCGATCATCGGGACCTCGATGTTGAGATGGTTCATCAGCAGATACTTGGCGTCGTTGTAGATGTGATCCCAGGTCGTGGTGCGGACGCCCGCGTGCGGCGGCGGTGCGGGCTCGCCGCTCGGAGTCTTGCCCACCGGAGCGCCGCGGCCGCCGCCGTGGTCGACCTCGGCGCAAAACGCGTCGCCGGTGCCGGTGATGATAATGCAGCGGTTTCCGTGGTCGCGCCCGACGTCGGTAAACGCGTACGACAACTCCTCATGTGGCGGACCGCCCCATCGAAGCGGGCCGTCCTCGCTGTGCAGCGTCATTTGGAGGATGCCGTCGCGGCGCTCCATCGTGACGTGCTTGTACTTGTTCTGGTATTCCTCGAACTTGCTCATCCCGCTCCTTCTCCTGTTGCTCGGCGCGCACCGCGTGCGGCGCGACATTGCCGTTCGATGGACGGCATCCTACTAAAGAGCGGGCCGCCACAGTTAGCGCCGCGCGGGGCCACGCCGAGCGCCATCGATTCGCAGCATGAGCGTCCTCTGGTCGCCAAATCAATCGCGGCGCAACCGCCGGTCCGAATTTTTTGGAAGATGGCCAGAATTACGATCACGCTCCATTGTTTTGCGTTTGCAAGCTGACACTTAACGGTGAGAGCCTAGGTGCAGAGCCACAAACGGAAGTTTCGGTCTAATCGCTTCATGCCAGGGGGCGCGCCGCAGCCCCCAACGAAGGAGGCATAGCAGATGGAATATCGTCCATTCGGCCAAACCGGCATCGCCATTTCCGCGGTCGGCTTCGGCTGCTGGGAAATCGGTGGTGGCTACGGAAGTATCGAAGAAGCCGAGTTCGTCAAAGCGGTCAATCGGGCGCTCGACGTCGGGCTCAACAGCTTCGATACGGCCGAGGCCTACGGCATGGGTGCGTCGGAGAAATCGCTGGCCAAAGCGCTCGGGTCGCGGCGCAAGGATGCCGTGATCACCACCAAGTTCGGGGTCGGATACCCGGATAAGCCGAACTACCGGGACAGCTCGCGCCAGCGCGTGATGGAGTCGATCGAGAAGAGCCTGAAGGCGCTCAATACCGACTATGTCGATGTTTATCTGATCCACTGGCCCGATCGGACCGTGCCTTTCGAAGAGCCGATGCGCGCGCTCGACGACCTCGTGAAACAGGGCAAAG
>Ga0310811_10006267_pt1 | contig 15187 bp, 15 predicted proteins | sample YCmetagenome_FD_207642 | JGI IMG/M metagenome (GOLD analysis project Ga0310811, IMG submission 207642) | Soil microbial communities from experimental microcosm in Duke University, North Carolina, United States - YC | ecosystem: Engineered > Artificial ecosystem > Soil microcosm > Unclassified ...
CCGGCGCAGGCCGCAAGATGCGTCGAGACGATCGCCATCACCGCGCGACCATTCGCGGCGAGGGCCGAGCCGCCGTTGAAGCCGAACCAGCCGACCCACAACAGGCCGGTGCCGATCACGGCGAGCGACAGATCGAACGGCGCCAGGTTGTCGTGACCGTAGCCTTGGCGCTTGCCGACGACGAGGGCTGCCACTACGCCGGCAATGCCGGCATTCACGTGCACGACAAGACCGCCGGCGAAATCGACCGTGCCGTAGGCGCCGAGGAAGCCGCCGCCCCAGATCCAATGCGCGATCGGCACATAGACCAGGAACAGCCAGAATGTGCAGAACAGCAGGAAGGCTGAGAACCGCAGGCGATCCGCGACCGAGCCGGCGACCAGCGCCACGGTGATGACCGCGAAGGTCATCTGGTAGATCATGAACAGGCTCTCGGGGATCGTCTTCGCCAGTGGCGAGATCGAGTCGAGCGTCATGCCGTGCAGGAACAGGCGGTCGAACGTGCCGAGAAAGGCGCCGTCGCCGGTGAAGGTCAGCGAATAGCCGGCAAACGCCCACAGGATCGAGACGAGGAACGTCGCGGCGAGGCTTTGCGCCATGGTCGCGAGCACGTTCTTCTTGCGCACCATGCCGGCGTAGAACATCGCCAGGCCGGGCACCGTCATCATCAGCACCAGCCCGGTGGCGCAGATCATCCAGGCGGTGTCGGCGGCGTCGATCTTCGATGCCTGCGCGAAAGCGGGTGTGGCGGTGCAGGCCGCGGCGATCCCGCATGCACCGATCGTGAGGCGTCGCTGCGCCTGTGTCATTGGAAATCCCCGGTGATATCTGGATTACAGCGCGTCGACGTCGGTCTCGCCGGTGCGGATGCGCACCGCCTGATCGAGCGGCACGACGAAGATCTTGCCGTCGCCGATCTGCCCGGTCTTCGCCGCGGTCGAGAGCGCGTCCACCACCTGATCGGCCTGCTCGCTGGCGACCGCCACTTCGATGCGCACTTTGGGCAGGAAATTGACGGCGTATTCAGCGCCCCGGTAAATCTCCATGTGTCCCTTCTGCCGCCCATAGCCTTTGACCTCGGCCACGGTCATGCCGTGGACGCCGATGCGGGTGAGGGCGTCGCGCACCTCATCGAGCTTGAAGGGTTTGATGACGGCGATGACAAGCTTCATGGCTTCGTTCTCGAAGGCGTTTGTGGGCGGCACAAAGCCCGCCCCGGCGGACAACCGGCGCGGGCTCGCCGCCTAAACTAGCGTCACGCGGCACAAAGATTAAGCGCATTATTGGCGCGCCCACAGGCACACGCCGCAATCCTGAGCAAATTAGGGCAGGATGTGTGACCTATCGGCTGGAAAGGCCGAGATTCGCAATGACGCGGGGCAGGGATGCGCGGGCCTGGCCCGGTGTCATGCCCGGCTTGATTCGCGGGTCGTAGAGCAGGGTCAGCAGCGAGCGGTCATAGATGGAGAGATAGCCGACCATGCGCTTCTGATTGAGCGTGGTCCACGGGTTGCGCTGGTCGTGGTTGGACAGGCCGAAGGCGTGCAGCAGCTCGTGATAGGCGCAGTCGAAAAAGACGTCATCGCCTTTGTCGACGATGATGAAGGACACCGAGCGGACGATGCTGCCATCGGCGCTCGACTTCACGCTGGTCATGCATTGCGGATCGGTGCGGGCGATGAACGTCTTCGCGACCTTCGGGCCGAAGGCGGACTCGAGCGCGGCGTAGAAATCCTTCTCGTCGATCAGCCGGACATCGATGTCGGCCGGCTCGTTATCGTTCGCAATCGTGAGCCGCAGGCTGGGGACCTGGTGCGCATAATCCGTGATCACCCGCGCCATCTCGCCGCTGCGGGCGACGCTGCCGTTGTCGATCACGTGCGCGCGGATCGGATGATCGAAACGGCGGATACCGCGGGGGCGCACGCCGATGCGAAGATCCGAGCCGAACGCGAGCGCCATGAATCCGCGCGTGAGTTCAGACGTGGTGAAGTGCGTGTATTGCGGCGGCGCGTTGGGTGGAGCGCCGGCCGGCGGCGGCTCGCGGCCGGAGGCGGCGAGGGCGGGCTCGCTGAGCAGCAACAAGCCGGCGGCAATGGCCGCAATCGCGCGTCTACAAATTCCGCGGTCATTCCGGGTGCGCTCGCGTCCCGGAATGAGCTCAATGGTTCGAGGGAGGGTCAGAAAAGCAAGGGATCGATTGATCATGTCATCCCGAGTTACGTGCGCCGCAAGCGCACGAGGCCCTCTTGCGCGACCGAGGCCACCAATGTGCCGTCGCGCGTGAATATAAGGCCGCGCGAGAAGCCGCGCGAGCCGTGCAGGTTCGGCGTGTCCTGCGCATACAGCAGCCAGTCATCGGCGCGGAACGGCCGATGCAGCCACAGCGCATGATCGAGGCTTGCGGCCATGAAGTCCTTCTCGAACAGCGAGCGTCCGTGCGGCACCAGCGCGGCGTCGAGCAGCGTCATGTCGGACGCGTAAGCCAAGACGCATTGATGCAACGCCGGATCGTCCGGCAGCTTGGCGGTGGTGCGGATCCAGACATGGAAACGGCCATCGGGGTACTTCTTGCCGCCATAGCGTTCGAATTCCACCGGCCGCAATTCGATCGGCCGCTCGCGCTCGTAATAGCGGCGCACCGGATCGGGCATCGACGGCAGGATCTTCTCGCGCACATCATATTCGCTCGGCAGCTTGTCGGGCGGCGGCACGTCCGGCATCGGCGCCTGATGATCGAAGCCCTCCTCGTCGGCATGGAACGACACCAGCATGGAGAAGATCGGATGGCCGTGCTGGCGCGCGGTGACGCGGCGGGTGGTGAAGCTCTTGCCGTCGCGCATGCGGTCGACGTCGTAGATGATCGGAACCTTCGGGTCGCCCGGCAGTAGGAAATAGGCATGCATGGAATGCGGCGGGCGGCCGTCGACGGTGCGCACGGCGGCGACCAGCGCCTGGCCGATCACCTGACCGCCGAACACCCGCTGCCAGCCGACCTGCGGGCTGCGGCCGCGAAACAGGTTCACGTCGAGCGTTTCGAGGTCGAGGATGTCGAGCAATTCCTTGACGGCGGCGGCGGACATTGGGCAAGGCCTGCAATGGTCAAAATACACCCCCAACGTGCTATGCTCCGGCGGGATTTACAAGGAATGCTCATGGAAAAGCCGGGTTCCCAGCGAGAACGTGCCGATGTGGTGATCGGAGGCGGCGGTTTTGCCGGCCTCGCTCTCGGAATCGCCGTGCGGCAGGCCTTGGGCGAAGACTTCGCCGTGACGGTGGCCGATCCGGCGCTGGCGCACGAAAAGTCACGCGATCCGCGCGCGACGGCGATTGCCGCGGCGGCGCGGCGGCTGTTCGAGGCGATCGACGTCTGGCACGCCGTCGAGGATCAGGCGCAGCCGATGCTCGACATGGTCGTGACCGACTCCAAGCTCGACGACTCGGTGCGGCCGACCTTCCTAACCTTCGGCGGCGAGGTGGAGCCGGGCGAAGCCTTCGCACACATGATCGAGAACCGGCATCTGGTCGATGCACTGGTGGCGAAGGCAAAGGAGTTGGGCGTCGGACTGCGGCCGACAGCGGTGACATCATTCGAGTATGAGCGGCTGCATCGACGTGACCCCAACCCTCGCCCTTTCAGGGGGAGGGAGCAGCCGCGGCGCGGCCGTCACTCCGATTGGCGCGAAGATTCGCAGCCCGGTCATCCTGCCCTCGAAAAGGGGAGGAATGAGGAGGGGATCAGCAAGGCCGTCGATGTGCATTTTGCCGACGGCACTTTGATCTCGACGCGTCTCCTTGTCGGCGCGGACGGCGCCAAGTCGGCGATCCGCGAGCAGGCGGGCATCGTCACGCATGGCTGGAATTACGATCAGGCGGCGATCGTCACCACGGTGGGGCACGAGCGTCCGCACCATGGACGTGCCGAGGAGCATTTCCTGCCGTCGGGACCGTTCGCGATTCTGCCGCTCACCGGCAACCGCTCGTCGATCGTGTGGACCGAGACGGCGCGCGACGCGAAGCGGATGGTGGAGTTGCCGGACGCGGACTTCCACGACGAACTGGAAAAACGCTTCGGCCTGCATCTCGGCGAGATCGAAGTGATCGGCCCGCGGCGTGCGTTTCCGCTCGGCCTGTTCACTGCACGCTCCTTCATCGCGGAGCGTCTCGCGCTGATCGGCGATGCCGCGCACATCATTCACCCGATCGCCGGGCAGGGGCTCAATATGGGCCTGCGCGATGTCGCCGCCCTGGCCGAGGCGATTACTGACGCGGCGCGGCTCGGGCTCGACGTCGGCGGCACGGATGTGCTCGAGCGCTATCAACGCTGGCGGCGCTTCGACACGATGACGATGGGCGTCGCAACGGACAGCCTGAACCGGCTGTTCTCGAACCACTCCGATGCGCTGCGCCTTGTGCGCGACATTGGCCTCGGCATGGTCGAGCGCCTGCCGCCACTCAAGCGCCTGTTCATCCGCGAAGCCGCCGGCTTCACCGGCGAGGTGCCGAAGCTGTTGAAGGGCGAGGTGCTGTAGCGCCTTTATCCCTCCCCCGAAGGGGGAGGGTGGCCGCGAGCGTAGCGAGCGGTCGGGTGGGGGTTATTGATCACCGAAATTGAAAGCGACCCCACCCCGGCTCGCTTCGCTCGCCGACCCTCCCCTTTCAGGGAGGGATAAGAAAGATTACGACAGCGGCACGGTCGCGACTTGGTTCTTAAACGCCTTGCGGCCGGAGATGGCGGCGTACCAGCGATCGAGGTTCGGCATCGCCGGGCGCTCGGGAACGAGCTGGACGAAGCGGTAGCACATGATGCCGACCGGAATGTCGCCGTAGGAAAATGCATCGCCTGCGACGTAAGCCGTCTTGCCGAGTTGGGCGTCGAGCATCGCCATCGCGGTGGTGATGTTCTTCTTGGATGCGTTGATCGCCGCCATGTCGCGCTTTTCCGCCGGCGTGCGGATGAGGCCCCAGAAGGTGTCGCGGATCGCAGGCCCGGCGACCGAAAGCTGCCAATCCATCCACTGGCTGGCGAGCGCGAGTGCTTTCGCATCTTTCGGCTCGATCACGCCGGCTTTGTCGTATTTGGCGGCGAGATAGCGCACGATCGAATTCGACTCCCACAAGATGAATCCGTCGTCCTCCTCCAGCGTCGGCACCAGCGCGTTTGGATTCATCGCCAGATAAGCCGGTTCCTTGGTCTTGCCGAACCCGCCGCCGACATCGAGGCGCTCGCATTCAAGGCCGAGCTCGTCGATCGCCCACATCGCCTTCTGTACGTTCGAGGATGTGTTGCGGCCCCAGATTTTGAACATTTTTCAGAGTCTCCTTGGTCGGTGATTGCCTGTGTTGTTGTCATGGCCGGGCTTGTCCCGGCCATCCCGATCAGGAGCGCACGGCCGCGCCCGCCTAAGCGAGATCGCCGGGACAGGCCCGGCGATGACACATCAAAGTGTGTGGATCACTCCAACCTGCGCGCTTCCTCCGGCAGCATGATCGGAATGCCGTCGCGGATCGGATAAGCGAGCTTGGCCTTGCGTGAGATGAGCTCTTGCTTCGCGGAATCGTATTCCAGCGGACCCTTGGTCAGTGGGCAGACCAGGATCTCCAACAGTTTCGGGTCGACGCTGCCGGCGGGCCGTTCGGCGGGCGGGCTTGGGATCATGGAGGCGTACTCCCGGCGGGTTCGCCCGGGGTTATAGCACGCTCGGACGGTAGCGCTATCGCGCCGGCTCGATCAACGTGACGCGCTTGCCGTTCATGCGCTTATGGATGTGCACCATGAAGGCCATGGCGAAGATCGGCGTCGCCAGGTTGACCACCGGGATCGAGACGAAGGCGGCGATCACCATGCCGGCGACGAAAATGTAGCCTGCATTGGCGCGGCGCATCGCCTTTGCATCATAGGGCGGCCAGAAACGCATGGCGGCGAACTCGAAGTATTGCCGGCCGAGCAGATAGGCGTTGGCAACGAAAAGCACGAGGACGCCGAAGCCGGCGAACAGTACGAAGGGCAGCGCGAGGAGATAGACGAAGAGCGACAGCAGCGCGAAGACGATGCCTTCGGAGATGGCGATGGTCAGCGGCAGCGCGCGGCCGGGCGGATCGGCGGGATAGCGGGCGCGCTCGACCACATCGGCGACCTCGTCGACGAAGAAGCTGCCGATGAAGGCGGTGACGGCCGGCATCAGGAACAGCGCGCCGGTGATGATGCCGAGGCTGGTCATGATGGTGAGCACCCAGAGCAGCACGGTCCAGGCCGTGTGCGGCACCGCGCCGGTTGCCTGTTCGGCCCAGGTCGTGCCGCTCTCCGCCAGTCCCGCAATCACACGATGCAGGAGGATGCCGATCACGACGATGACGGCGAGCGCCAACGCGATGGATTTCATCAGCACCGCACGCAACGGCGGGGCGAGCATGTCCATGAAGGCGTCGGCGGCGGCGGCGAGCATGGGAACAGAGGTAAGGGGAAGATGGTGGCGCGGCAAGGGCGAGCTGAGTTGTCGTCACCGGGCTTGTCATCGCAAGTCGGGTTTACCTGCCTTGCGACGCTTAATGGTGCGGAAGTCGGGCAAGCCCGACTTCCGGTGTGACCCCGCTTAGGATGGCACGGGGTTCTCCTAAGCGGGATGGCCGGGACGAGCCCGGCCATGACAACGATGGCTAAACGACCGGCGACAGTGTGTCGTGCTGGCCCGGCCCCAAGTCGGCTGCGTCCACCGCCAGATCGGCCCAGGCCATAGCCTTGTAGTCGAAGCCCTGCACGATGGTCGGCTTCACTACCTCGAAGTAGGGCGAGATGTCGAAGTCGCGCGGCGCGTAGAGCGAGGAGTGGCGGATCTCGAGAATCTCCCGGCGCGCAATGTCGCTCTCGACATGCGTCACCTTGGGCAGGATCGGATAGCGCACCGTCTCGAACGCCTGCGCGATCAAGGCCGAACAGATGATGCGTGTCGGATTGCCCGAGCCGAGCGCGATCATGCGCCGGCGCCAGCGCTGCGGTACCGGTAGCGGGAACAGGTAGCGCAACAGGTCGATGATGTTCTTCAGGTCGTAATCGAAGCCGATGCGCTCGGCGGCGTAGGCGCACACCCGCGCGCGGTCGTCGTCGGTGAGCTGCGTCGGCCGGCAGATGCGCGTATGAAAACGCACGTATTTCGATAGCGGCGCCGCAACCACGCCCTGGCCGATATTGGCCTCCACCAGCACCAGCGGTTCGCCGTCGGCGCTGACGCGGTCGCCGATCGGTCCGACATAGAGGGCGGCATGCGACCAGGTGGACTGCGTGAGATACTTGATGACGCCGGAGATGTGATTGTTGCCTTCGACGAGCAGCACGTCGCCGGGTTTCAGCGTCGCGCGCAAGGCGTTCGCGTCGCTCGGCGTGAAAGGCTGGTAGCCCCACGCCGGCTTCTCCAGGTAATGGGCGAGAACGCGCCCGACCCCGTCGACGATCCGTCCCATGACCGGCCCCTTGGCGCCGTGCTCCCGGCTTGCCAGCGACGCGCATGTTTATCTTGCGCACAGTGTGCGGTGCGTCTTGTTGCCGACAAATTTAATGAAGACTCATTGCAAATTGGTTCACCGTCGGCGCACGGTGGGTCACAAAGCGTTAGTCATAGAAACCGCGGCATTGCTTGTGTTGAGGCATTGCCGCAGCCCGATCCGGAAAGACTTCGGATACCATGTCGCGACTGACCCGACGCTCCTTCCTCGCCGCATCGGCTGCCCTGGTCGCAGCACCTGCGATCGCGGCGCCAGCCGGCGCGGAGGTCGACGTGGTGATCATCGGCGCCGGCGCCGCGGGCATCGCCGCCGCCAGGCGCGTGCTGGCGGCGAAGAAAAGCTGCGTGGTGTTCGAGGCGTCGCCGCGCATCGGCGGCCGCTGCACGACCGACACCAAGCTCTTCGGCGTGCCCTTCGATCTCGGCGCGCATTGGATTCACAATCCGGACAGCAATCTATTGGTTGCCGCGGCGCCGAAGAACGGCATCGACATCTATGCGGCCCCGCGTGCGCAGTCGGTGCGCGTCGGTCCACGTCCGGCGCGCGATTCGGAGATGGAGAACTTCCTCGCCGCGCAGGTTCGCGCGCGCCGCGGCATTGCCGACGCGGTGCGCGGACGGGCCGACATCGCCGCCTCACGCGCGTTGCCGAAGGATCTCGGCGAATGGCAATCGGCGATCGAGTTCATGTTCGGGCCTTATGCGCTGAGCAAGGACCTCGCCAATGTCTCGGCGTTGGAGCTGGCCCGCGCGGCCGAGCGCGACAGCGATGCGTTCTGCCGCCAGGGCTATGGCGCGCTGCTGGCGAAGCTCGCGGCTGATCTGCCGCTGCGCTTGTCGACGCCGGTGAGCTCGGTCGCCTGGGGCGGCGGGCTAATGGTGGAGACGCCGCGCGGCCAGGTTCGTGCGCGCGCGGTGATCGTCACCGTGTCGACAGATATGCTCACCAGCGACAAGATCGAGTTCAAGCCGCCGCTGCCGAAGCGGCATCTCGATGCCGCGGCGAAGCTGTCGCTCGGCAGCCTCGATCACATCGCGCTGGAGATTCCCGGCAATCCGATGCTGTTGCAGCAGGACGACCTCGTGTTTGAGCAGTCGAATGGATCGCGCACGGCGGCGCTGCTCGCCAACATCGGTGGCACCAGTTTGCACGTGGTCGAGGTCGGCGGCGAGTTTGGCCGCTCGCTGTCGAGCAAAGGCGAGGCGGCGATGGTCGACTTTGCCGGTGAATGGCTTGCGTCGCTGTTCGGTTCGAGCGGACGCAGCCGGATCAAGCGCACGCATGCGACGCGCTGGAGCCAGGAGCCTTATGTGCTCGGCGCGATGTCGGTGGCCGGGCCGGGCAATTCCGAGGCGCGCAAGGCGCTGCAGGAGCCGCTGAACGGCAGGGTCTGGTTTGCCGGCGAGGCGTTGCACGATACCCAATGGGGTACGGTCAACGGCGCCTGGGAGTCGGGCACGCGCGCGGCGGAGGCGGCGTTGCGGTGGATTGGCGCCATCAAGATCGAGCGGCAAGAGACGCCGGCACAGCGAACGCGCAAGCGGCGTCGCGGGGGGGAATGACGTGACAAAGCCGAAGGCGCTGGTCGCCTGGTCGAGCGGCAAGGACAGCGCCTGGGCGCTGCATGAGGCGCGGCAGTCGGGCGACTACGACATCGTCGGTGCGTTGACGACGGTGACCGACACGTTCCAGCGCGTGAGCGTGCATGGCGTGCGCGAGGAGCTGCTCACGGCGCAGCTTGCGGCGGCCGATCTGGAGCCGACCATCGTGCGCATTCCCTATCCGTGCTCGAACGAGATCTACGAAGCCGCGATGGCGGCGACGATGCAGGACGCGAAGGCGCGCGGCATCACGCACGTTATTTTCGGCGATCTCTTCCTCGAAGACATCCGCGCGTATCGCGAAAAGCATCTGGCGCCGATCGGCATGACGCCGGTGTTTCCCTTGTGGCTGCGTCCGACCGATGCGCTGGCGCGCAAGATGATTGATGCGGGCGTCGAGGCGCACCTTGCGACCATCGATCTGAAAAAGTTGCCGCTGGGGCTGGTCGGGCGGCGGTTCGATGCGCAGTTGCTGGACGATCTGCCGGATGGCATCGATCCATGCGGCGAGAACGGCGAATTCCATTCCTTTGTGTCGGCCGGCCCGATGCTGAAGCGGAAGATCGCGGTCAGCATTGGCGAGACGGTGGAAAGGAATGGGTTCGCGTATGCGGACCTGCTCCCGTCATCCTGAGGTGCGAGCGCGCTCTTCGCGCGAGCCTCGAAGGATGACGGGTCTAACTCAACCCCTCAACACCCCACCGGTGCGCTTCGTCACCTCGGCCACGATCTTGCCCGCCAGCGCCTCGATCTCGGCGTCGGTCATGGTCTTGTCGCGCGGCTGCAAGGTTACTGAGATGGCGATCGACTTCTTGCCCGGGTCGATGCCCTTGCCTTCGTAGACGTCGAATACGCTGACATTGGTGATCAGCTTCTTGTCGACGCCCTGCGCCGTGCGCACGATATCGGCGGCCTTCACCGATGTATCGACGACGAACGCGAAGTCGCGCTCGACCGGCTGGAACGGCGACAAGTCCAGCACTGCCTTGGCGCGCGTCGCGCGCGCCTTTGCCGCCGGGATGTTTTCGAGGATCACTTCGAAGGCGACGACCGGGCCCTCGATCTTCAGCGCGGCGAGCGTGCGCGGATGCAACTCGCCAAACACGCCGAGCACGTTCTTCGGGCCCATCTGAATCGTGCCGCTGCGGCCGGGATGAAACCAAGCCGGTCCGCCGGGAACGATCTGCAGCGCCTGCATCGGCGTGCCGGCGGCCGCGAGCACCGCGAAGACATCGGCCTTGGCGTCGAACGTATCGACCGAGCCGGCCTTGCTGGACCAGAAGCGGCCGCTGCCGTCCGGCTTCGCCAGCGCGTGGCGCAGGCCGGTGGCGGCGGTGAACTGATCGTCCGGCTGATCGCCTTTGAAGATCTGTCCGACTTCGAACAGCGCGGTGTCAGCGAAGCCGCGATCGGCGTTGCGCTGCGCCGCCGTGATCAGGCCGGGGATGAGGCTCGGCCGCATGTCGGACAGCTCGGCCGCGATCGGATTGGCGAGCGCCAGCGCGGGCTGGCCGCCGCCGAACAATTCGGCTTCGCGCTTGGAGACGAACGACCACGTCACGGCTTCGACCATGCCGCGCGTGGCGAGCGCGCGCTTGGCCTTGCGGGTGCGGGTCTGGATCGGCGTGAGGACCGGCTTGCGCGCGTTCTCGCCGCGCGGGAACGGCGTCGAAGGCACCTTGTCGACGCCGACGATGCGCACGACTTCTTCGACGATGTCGGCGCGGCCGTGTACGTCGGGGCGCCATGACGGCACCGCCACCTTCACGCGCTCGCTTTGGCCGGCGATGAAGAACCCGAGCTTCTCCAGCACGCGCCGCACCTCAGGAAGGGGCAGCTTCAGGCCGGCAAGCCGCGGCAGCTCGCTCAGGGGGAAGTCGATGATCTTCTCTTTTGGCGTTGGATCGCCCGCGACAATGATCTCCGACGGCTCGCCGCCGCACAGGTCCATAACCATTTTCGTCGCGAGCTCGAGGCCGGGCAGCATGAAGTTCGGATCGACGCCGCGCTCGAAGCGATAGCGCGCGTCCGAGTTGATGCCGAGCTTGCGGCCGGTCTGCGCGATGTTGAGTTCGTTCCACAGGGCCGATTCGATCAGCACATCGGTGGTGGTCTCGTCGCAACCCGACTCTTCGCCGCCCATGATGCCGGCGAGCGATTCGACGGCGCGCTCATCGGCGATCACGCACATGCCCTGGTCGAGCGTGTAGGTCTTGCCATCAAGCGCCAGCAGCGTCTCGCCGTTCTGCGCGCGGCGCACGGTAAGATTGCCCTTCACCTTGGCGGCGTCGAACACATGCAGCGGGCGCCCGCGGTCGAAGGTGATGAAGTTGGTGATGTCGACCAGCGCATTGATCGGGCGCAGGCCGATGGCGGTCAGTCGCTTCTGCAGCCACTCCGGCGACGGTCCGTTCTTGACGCCGCGCACCAGCCGTAGGCCGAAGGCCGGGCATAGTTCCGGCGCGGCGATCGTCACCGAGACCGGGCAGGGGAACGTGCCCTTCACCGGCTTCGGCGCATTCTCTGTGAAGTCGCCGATCAAAGTGGCGCCGAGATCGCGCGCGATGCCGTTGACGCCGGTGCAGTCGGGCCGGTTCGGTGTGAGATTGATCTCGATCACCGGATCGCTGATGCCGAGGATTTCGGCGAAAGGCTTGCCGATCGGCGCATCGGCCGGCACTTCGATGATGCCGCTGTGGTCATCGTTCAAGCCGATCTCCGCGCCGGAGATCATCATGCCCTGGCTTTCGACGCCGCGGATCTTGCCGACCGACAGAGTGATGTCCTTGCCGGGAATGTAAGTGCCGGGAAGGCCGAGAACGGTCTTGAGCCCGGCGCGCGCGTTCGGCGCACCGCAGACGATCTGCAGCGGCTTGCCGCTGCCGTTGTCGACCTGACAGACGCGCAGCCGGTCGGCATTCGGATGCTGTTCGGCGGAGATGATCTGCACGACCTTGAACGGCTCGTACTCTTTCGCCTTGTCCTCGACGCGCTCGACCTCAAGGCCGATCATGGTCAGCTTGTCGACGATCTCCGTCAGCGACGCGTCAGTCGTCAGAAATTCTTTGAGCCAGGGGAGAGTGAATTTCATATTACTGATTGTCCGCTCGCCGCAGCAGGTCCCCGCCCCGCTTGAGGGGGAGGGCTAGGGAGGGGGGTAGCCCCACGAACAGCCTCGACGATTGTTTCCAACACGCCGGTCTGAATCCTCAATACATCCGAATTCCAGAAGCGAAACAGCCTCACAGATGCCGCTCCGGCTTCCACAAGAACAGCACCGGCAGCAGCAAGAACACGAGCAGCGTAAAAGCGATCGAGACGCGGATGCAGAGACTGTAGAGCTCGCGGCGGATGATCAGCTCGCGCTCGAAGGTGGCGCGCAGGCTCGCTTCGTCGTCGTTGAATTGCTGCGCATGGAACAGCGAGAGACAGCGCAGGCATCCGATCGCGATCAAGAGATAGACGGAAATCTCCGCGATCACGACGCCGAGTTCAACGTCGTTATCGACCACCAGCGGCGCCACAAGGCCAAGTCCGGCGATCATCAGCGACACGTGCGTGAGCAGGCCCGTGGCCTTGGCGTCGACCTGCTCGAACGAAATGCGGTTCTGGTCCGTCAGGACCGAGTCGTAGAGGCGCAGGTGGTCGGGATAGGCGGCGATGTCCGCCTTGTTCCATCCGAGCGTGACGAGCGCATAGATGAACCGGTCGAACGGCGAGCGGTTCGGGAGGCGGTGCGAGTGCGGTGCGGTGGTCATGGGCTCAAACCTCCGGCCAAGGTCGGAAAATCGAGCGGGCGGAAGCCGTAGTGCGACAGCCAGCGCACGTCGGCTTCGAAGAAAGCGCGCAGGTCCGGCATGCCGTATTTGAGCATAGCAATACGGTCGATGCCCATCCCCCAGGCGAAGCCCTGGTACTCGTCAGGGTCGAGGCCGCAGTTGCGCAGCACGTTGGGGTGCACCATGCCGCAGCCGAGGATCTCCAGCCAATCCTCGCCCTCGCCGAACCGGATCTCGCCCTTGTCGCGCTTGCACTGGATGTCGACTTCCAGCGACGGCTCGGTGAAGGGAAAGAACGACGGCCGGAAACGCATGTTGACGTTGTCGACCTCGAAGAAGGCCTTGCAGAATTCCTGCAGGATCCACTTCAGGTGGCCGAGATGCGAACCCTTGTCGATGACTAGGCCTTCGACCTGGTGGAACATCGGCGTATGCGTCTGGTCCGAATCGCTGCGATAGGTGCGGCCGGGAATGATGACGCGGATCGGCGGCTTCTGCGCCAGCATCGTGCGCACCTGCACCGGCGAGGTGTGCGTGCGCAGCAAGAGGCGCGAGCCGTCGGGCTTCGGATTGAAATAGAAGGTGTCGTGCATTTCCCGGGCAGGATGACCTTCGGGGAAATTCAGCTTGGTGAAGTTATAGTCGTCGGTCTCGATGTCGGGACCTTCCGCCACCGCGAAGCCCATGTCGGCGAAGATGGCGGTGAGCTCGTCGATCACCTGGCTGATCGGATGCACGCGGCCGGTCTCGGCCGGCGGCTCGCGCACCGGCAGCGTGACGTCGACGGTTTCGCTGTTGAGACGCGCGTCGAGCGCGGCGGTGGCAAGCTCGTCCTTGCGGGTAGCGATGGCCGCGGTGACGCGATCCTTGAGACCGTTGATCGCCGGGCCTTGCACCTTGCGTTCGTCCGGCGTCATGGCGCCGAGCGTTTTTAGAAGCGCGGAGACTGAGCCGCTCTTGCCGAGCGCGGACACGCGCACGGACTCGAGCGCCGCCTCGTCCTTGGCCGAGGCGACGGCCGCGAGCAGGTCTTGATCCAGTTGCGCGATATCGGACATGGCGAGGCTCGTTTGAGTGCCCCGTCATGGCCGGACTTGTCCCGGCCATCCACGTCTTGGCAAGTCAGGAAGGCGTGGATGCCCGGCACAAGGCCGGGCATGACGACTGAGAGTCTTACGCCTGCGCGCCGGCAGCCTCGGCGGGCAGTGCGGCTTTGGCCTTCTCGACGATCGCCTGGAAGGCCGCCGGCTCGTGGATAGCGAGGTCGGACAGGACCTTGCGGTCGACGACGAGCCCGGACTTCGCCAAGCCGTCGATAAACTTCGAGTAGTTGAGGCCGAACGGGCGCACGGCGGCGTTCAGACGCTGGATCCAGAGCGCGCGGAAGGTGCGCTTGCGCCGCTTGCGGTCGCGGAAAGCGTATTGGTTGGCCTTCTCCACCGCCTGCTTGGCGATGCGGATCGTGTTCTTGCGGCGGCCGTAATAGCCCTTGGCGGCCTTGAGAACTTTCTTGTGCTTGGCGTGGGCGGTGACGCCACGTTTGACGCGGGCCATGGGAAATCTCCTGAGCTAATCTTGCAAACGTTGGGTACGGGGACAGCCGCCGCGAACGGCGGCGAGAAACACGGGATCAGCCGTTCGGCATCCAGTATTTCTTGATGTTGTCGCCGTCGGTCTTGAACAGCACTGCCGTGCCGCGATGCTCGCGGATCGTCTTGGTCGTCCGCTTGATCATGCCGTGGCGTTTGCCCGACTGCTGGTACTTCACCTTGCCAGTCGCGGTCACTTTGAAGCGCTTTTTGGCGCCCGACTTGGTCTTCAACTTGGGCATTTTGCTCTCCTGGTCGGCCGGTCGCGGGCGAGCCCGCACGGCCGGAATGTGCTCGGGGCCGACTGGGCCTCAAGCAGGTGCTCGGAATTGAGCGGTAATCGCCGCCACGGCAGCCCTGACTGGCCGGGCGGCGAAGGGCGGCGTTATGGCAGAGGCGCTTCCTGTTGACAACCGGGATGCTGCGTGGGTTCCGCGGGCGGGCCAATGAGGGCGCCTTTGGCCTCAGGCGCGCCGCGCCATGCTTTGAGACGTATCGCCACAGTTCCGCAGATGTATCCGGGTTGCGATCCAGGGCTTTTCTGGCTATAAATCTTCAAAATCAACAAAATCTCAGACGGGGTGACCGAATTCTCGCGCGGAAGGAGAACTATTTGCATGAATAAGGCGGCAACGTATTCTGAGTTGAACCAAGGAAAAGAGGACTTTTCTCATCTCTATACGTCCGACGATCCGAGGGAATACTTCAAATACTTAGG
>Ga0310811_10006268_pt1 | contig 15186 bp, 17 predicted proteins | sample YCmetagenome_FD_207642 | JGI IMG/M metagenome (GOLD analysis project Ga0310811, IMG submission 207642) | Soil microbial communities from experimental microcosm in Duke University, North Carolina, United States - YC | ecosystem: Engineered > Artificial ecosystem > Soil microcosm > Unclassified ...
TCGTCTTTAGCATGTAGTATCTCTAAATCAATAAAGCGCTTTATAACTTTATGCGCACCTTGACGAGTAAAACCGGTCCACTCTTGTACTTTCGCTACATTAGTCACCGGCAACTTAAATAACTGGAATAAAGTCTCAATGGCACTTTTTGCTTCCGTCTTACCTAAAGAATGAATTTTTTTCATGTCTTGCTCGCGTAGTACTGTGATTTTCTTTGCAATCTCGATGGCTTCCATTGAAGTATCAATGATTCCATCTAAGAAAAAATCCAACCACTGCTCCACCCTACCTTCATGATATCCATTAATGTGATCATAATAAGTTTTTTGATGCTTCTTAAAATAAGAAGATAAAAACAAAACCGGACGATCCAATAATTTCTCAAGCCATAAAAATAGCGTGATAAGCATTCTGCCTGTACGCCCGTTTCCATCTAAAAAAGGATGGATCGTTTCAAATTGAGCATGAATAAGCCCTGCCTTCAATACAGGTAAAATATCATCTGCTTGATGGAAAAACTTTTCTAAATCACTCAGATTCTTTTGCATTTCATGAACGGGTGGCGGCACGAATAATGCGTTACTCGGTGCAGTACCACCAATCCAGTTTTGAGATTTTCGGAAGTTGCCTGGATCAGAAAAATGCGTTGCACGCGCGTTTTCCATTAATTCTTTGTGAACTTCTTCAATAAGCCGCAAACATAAGGGAAAATCCTTTAAGCGTTCAAGTCCATAATTGAGCGCTCGAATATATTTCAAAATATCATCTACATCGCCTGGTAAATTTTCTGATGTTTTAGAAGTAGCTTCAATAGCATCAACCATTGTTGCTTTTGTTCCTTCAATCTGACTCGATGAAGCAGCATCCTTGCAAATATACATAAACAGAAAAAAATCCACATCTGGCAATAACTGGGTGACGCCATCAAGCTTTCCGAGCGACAGCGTGGCATGACTTGCTTTTTGAATTAGTTTTTTAGAGAAGTCAAAACCCTCACGCGGAGGAAAAGACTCCGGTATGAATGCTTTATAACCCTGAGATTGCTTTAAAAAATGTCCTATTTTCATTTTCAAAAACCGTTTACATTTTTGGAAAGATGTAACCATTTTTACATAAATCGTTTACATTTGGAAGCGATATGTAAACGAATATGTTAAGGCTAATATACTTTATTTCTATATTAATCAATAAGTTAATTTGATTTGGCAAAATATTATTAAAATAACGTATTGATTAATATCAGATAAATTACAGATATGTCGAAAAAATTGAAAAAAATCGACATAATATGGCTATATGTCGATCTGATCGACATGGTTATAAAATTACCAGCTTTTGCCAATTATCAACTGTCGCCGCAGAAAATGATTCTAGCATAAGCACAAGGAATCACATTAAAATTACCTAGGATTACGAATAGGTATTTTATGATACAAAGCACCGATCACACCATTAAACCACTCTCTGAGTGCCAGGAACATATCTCTGCGCTCGCCAAGCTGTGGCATGAGGAAATAAGCCGCCATTGGGCACCAGATGCTTCTATCGAAAAAGCACAGCAAAAGCTCACTCATCACTTGAACACCAATAGTATGCCCATAGCGTATGCTGCAATATGCGATGGTGAAGCAGTAAGCATGGCTTGCCTGCGCGAAACTGATGGCATTCGCCCTGGCGTTACTCCTTGGCTGGGCAGCCTTGTTGTCAGCCCAAAATATCGGAGATGCAAAGTGGGTGAAGCGCTTATCAGTACGGTGAAAGATCAAGCAAAAAACTTAGGCCATCAAACGCTATATTTATTAGCTTTTGATCCAACTATTCCCAATTGGTATACACGATTAGGATGGACACACATTGGCGATGATAAATTGTTTGGTCATCGTGTTGCAGTAATGAGTATACCTTTATGACAAAAACATGACCTTTACTTATGGTGACTATGATGGGTATAAAAAGGAGCTAACGTGAATAATATTGAAAAAATTATCGGCAACTATAAAGCGTTTTTTTCTGATTTATTACATCGAATGAAAAAAGCAGGCATTAAAATTCATGGCATGCCGTTAAGTCACTTGCTGTATCGCACTGTGACCATTCCGGAATATGAAGAATTGCGTGATAAATTAAAAAATTATTGCAGCGAATTTGTTGAAACGCAGTTTAATGGCAGAGCTGTCTCCATTCTTATTTTGGAAAAACCATTGCTACTTGAAGATGGATTTACAGTATCAATGATTGAGTTACCAGCCCCTCGTTCTGTGCACATGTATCCAAGTGGACTCGAGAGTATTGGCGTCATTGTTGGCAAACAGTTACCTGAATTTATAAATCAACATGAAGATGTTTTAACTGGAGTTAAGGATCATGGACAACATTGCCAACCAGCATTTATCACTTTTGATAATGATAAAACATCCAAGTTCTATGACATCTCATTGAGAGAAATTGTAATGCTGCAGGGCTGGAAAATTGAGAAGATTGCAATATGACAAACTCTCAACTCAATAATGAGCAGCTAATAATAAACGAAACACTTGTACGATGCTTAATCACAGATCAATTTCCCCAATGGAAAGACCTTCCTGTTCGACCCGTCACGCATAGTGGATGGGACAACAAGACTTTTCACCTTGGTGAGTACATGCTAGTGCGCATGCCAAGCGCAGAGGACTATGCGTTGCAAGTGGAAAAAGAGCAACGATGGCTACCAAAACTTGCGCCAAAACTGCCCCTTCCGATTCCAGTGCCTTTAGGTTTAGGTAAACCAGCGAATGGTTATCCTTGGACATGGTCTATCTATGCTTGGCTTCCTGGCGAAACTGCTACACCTTCGCGTATAACTGATCTGAGTGATTTTGCGACCAACCTCGCGCAATTTCTTATCGCACTACAAAGAATCGATTCAACAAGTGGACCTGTGCCAGGACTACATAGCTTCTATCGCGGAGGATCACTAGCCATCTACGATAATGAAACGCGCCAAGCAATTGGTACTCTAAAAGGCAAAATCGATACTAATACTGCTACAGAAATCTGGGAAACAGCACTCACAACCCAATGGACTAATCCACCTGTATGGGTTCATGGCGACATAAGCATTGGAAATCTATTGGTGCAAAATGGGCGATTAAGCGCTATTATCGATTTCGGACAATTAACAGTAGGTGATCCTGCATGCGACCTTGCTATTGCATGGACATTTTTTAATGGTAAAAGCCGTGATGCTTTTCGATCAGCACTTCCACTTGATAATGCCACCTGGGCACGTGGTCGCGGCTGGGCATTATGGAAGGCATTAATTATATGCGCTGAATTAATGGGCACCAACCCTCTCGAAGTTGAAAATTCCAGACGGGTAATTAATGAGATAATTACTGACAACAAGCAACAGTAAATTTAAAGGCATATAAATTTTGTGATATCGTCCCGTAATTGGTGCTGCATGATAACGATGCAATATCCCCCACACTTTTTAGCACCATAGGTACGTGAGAAAAAATGTATTTTCTCCAGAGTATGCGCTGCTGAATTACGGATACATTTAAATTAAAAAATAGCTTGGCGATGAGCATATCAATGAGGCAATTTACGTTTGCAGATTTGCTCACACCTCACAGATGCAACGAAGCACTCAAAGATAGGGATAATGACTCGCGATTGCCCTCTAAACAGGCTAGAATCCCACCTGATGATGCGTAACTAGAAACGGGCATTTATATAAAATAACTATGTTTATCAATTAGTTGTTGCGTGACTGGCATCGGGAAAAATGAAAAACCGAGAAATAAAAGCCACTAAAGAAAACCTGCTCGCGCATGTTGCGATGTAGAGAAGCAAGCCGTGTTAAGCATAATATAGCGTTATTACTTCCAGGAGCAATAGATTGTGCTCGGACAAAACCTAGGAAAAATATAACTATTTGATTTATATAAATAATTATGCTGTCTGAGCACACATAGACAATAGTACCTTTAAAGTGCTATAATTCATTTAATAGGTGAACTATGGCTCTTTATAGGTACTTTTATGAATCAACCATCAGGCATAGGCAAATTGGATCGCGCACGAATAGCAATGCTACTTCGCAGCACCCAACACACTATTTCAGTGAGTGAAGCTGCGACGCTTCTCAGTCTACCAAGAGAGCATGCAGCAAAGATATTAGCACGCTGGGCAGCAAAAGGCTGGGTATCACGCATTAAGCGTGGGCTATATATACCAGTGCCTTTAGCGTCAATCACGGGCGATATACCTCTTGAGCATCCATGGGCAGTTGCAGAGAAACTATTTCATCCCTGCTACATCGGCGGATGGAGCGCAGCAGAATACTGGGGCTTAACGGAGCAAATATTTCGCACTCTGGTTGTACTGACAATTGCTCGACCCAGGAATCGCAAGCCAGTGATACATGGCACCGATTTTTTACTGCACACCATTTCAAAACAAGCTTTATTCGGACTTAAAACTATTTGGCAAGAGAAAATAAAGGTTTCGATTTCTGATCCCACGCGTACTATTCTTGATTTTCTCATTGATCCAAAGCTAGGTGGTGGCATACGCATGACTGTCGACATGCTGAAAGAATATTTAAAGTCTGAACACAAAAATTTGCCGCTACTAATAGATTACGCAAATCGACTCAACAATAGTGCCGTTTTCAAACGTTTAGGCTTCTTACTCGAGCAATATGCGTCTAATGAGCTAAATATTATTAATACTTGTAAAGAACAGGTCACTATTAGCAAAACAAAACTTGACCCACAACTTGATGCAGATAAACTAATTACGCGCTGGCGTTTGTGGGTGCCAGCATATTGGAAAGAATAATATGATAGACAAACAAGAAATAATGGATTTTGCTCGTGAACTTAGGTTGCCTGTTAATACTATAGAAAAAGATTATGTTCTCGGATGGCTATTAGCTGGCATTGCAAATGATACTGAATTATTCGAGAAGTGGATTTTTAAAGGTGGCACTTGTTTGAAAAAATGTTACTTTGAAACATATCGCTTTTCAGAAGATTTAGATTACACACTAACTGATGCCAATCATATTAATGAAAAATTTCTAACTGATTGTTTTAAAAAAATTGGCAAATGGATTTACGAAGCCACTGGTATAGAAATTATTCAAGATACCATCCGTTTTGAAATTTATCAAAATAGCAATGGCAAAACTACCATTGAAGGACGACTGAACTATGTTGGTCCGCTGCAGCGCAGAAATAATCCTTATCGCGTCAAACTTGATTTAACAGCAGAAGAAATCCTTGTTCTACCGCCAACGCTGCAAAATGTCTATCATCCCTACTCTGATATTCCCACGGATAAAATCAAAGCATTTTGCTACAGCTTTTCAGAAATTTTTGCGGAAAAAATTAGAGCACTCAGCGAAAGAGCACGCCCTCGCGATCTGTACGATGTGATACATCTCTATCATCATATTTCAGGTGAAAAACCTGCCGTCATTTTTGATGTGCTAAAAAAGAAATGTAAGTATAAGGCTATTCCGCCGCCAACGATGGAACTGATAGCAGATCACCCCAAATTACACGAACTAAAAAGCGAATGGAGCAACATGTTATCGCATCAAGTTCCAACGCTACCACCAAGAGAACAATTTTGGCAGGAATTACCAAAAATGTTTGCATGGCTTCATGGCGTTAGAATGTTATAAAAATAGACATTATTTAGTTGTCACATGGGAAAAGCATAATGAACATCCATTTTAGAAAAGCCACAAGTGATGATATTCCAAACATTGTTCGCCTTCTCGCAGATGACCCTTTAGGAGCTGAGCGCGAAGAGTATGTTAACCCGTTGCCACCGCAATACTATACAGCATTTGATGAAATTAATTTAGATAAAAATAATATCTTAATCGTGGCTGAACTAGAGAATCAAATCGTTGGCACATTGCAACTTACCTTAATCACTTATCTGACTTATCAGGGCGGTAAGCGCGCACTGATAGAAGGAGTGCGCACAGATAAATCTGTTCGCGGCCAAGGGGTTGGCAAAGTAATGCTAGAATGGGCAATTCAAAAAGCAAAAGATGAAGGCTGCCATGTCGTTCAGCTTACGACAGATAAAAAACGACCTGATGCGCTAGAGTTTTACAAGAAGCTTGGATTTATCGCATCACATGAAGGGATGAAATTACATCTTTAAAATTCTTTATAATATTTTTGCAGTAAGTATTGCAGTGATGAGCACTCCGGTATGAGACCAATATTGCTTGATTTACGAGCTCCAATTATAACACCGCGATCTAACTTATTTCATCAAGAGAAATTAATCCCCAAGGGAAAATATCGATAATGAATGGAACACCTAGCAGAGACCAACTACTCTGATGACCATGATATTCCTCTAACAATAGACGAACATCATTCCTATCTTTAACAAAAACTGTGGTAATTTCTGGCTGAAGAACCAGTTCATTACATTGAACCCTCCATTCTCGCTCCCAAGTAAAATCAAAATTTTTGGCTGGGTCGTAGCGTACATGGCGGTATTTATGTTGATCAGACGTAATATCAAACTCTTCATCTTTTTGATAAATAACGGGCCTTCCTCCCCGCTCAAACAACCATTCTTTTTTTACTGCTATACCATAAGGTGCATAACGAAGACTGCATTCATAATTACCGCAATATGTGATCAATGATTTAATTTTAGTTAAAGGTGCTTCTGAAAAACAAACACACTTACACTGGGCTTTTATATACTGCTTATTGCCTATTAAAACGCCGTCATTAAGAATTTTTCGCAAAACATCAAAAGATGTGAGGGAATCCATAGGCTGGGTGCAATGAACCAACCAATCGCTAAGATCAGATCGAATTGAGTTAATAAAAGCAGGTTTGGTCATTTTATTCTTTCCATAGAATAATGCTCAATATGCAATTGTACAAGTCTAACTCATTCCTTGCAACTTACCAACAATCAAAGAAGTTAGCTTAAATTCACCAGAAAACAATGATAAGTCATAATGTTACAATCATTACGCGGCAAGTTGCTGCGTAATTGATATTAAGCGCAATACAATAAGTCATTAATTTGGTAAGGAATCACATTTTATGTTATATTCAAATTAACTGCTTTTACCACCACGGAGATAGATAGTGAAAAAAATTATAACTAGGGTCATTGTTACTGGTCTGTTAAGTGCGCTTTGTGGATCAGCATTTGCTGCTAGTGCCGGATGTTCAGCACAAAATAAAAGTACAGGCCAATTTTTTACAGCCACCGGCATCGGTGAAACGCAAGTTGCTGCAAGCCAAGACGGACAAAATACAGTTATGCAAATTTGCAAGCAAAACAGCAGTAATACACCCGATGCTTGCGTGCCTAACGGCTGCACCTCTTCACAATAAAAAATTGCATACCACTTAATTCAAGAGGCATCTTTACCTGAACCTTCGACACATATTCGACACACTAACTTTAAAATTCTGAATCCATTCCACAACCCCTTGTTCCTACTAATGCCGACGCGCAGAGTCGAACTGCGGACCTACTGATTACGAATCAGTTGCTCTACCAACTGAGCTACGTCGGCCAGGGGTGTCATTAACCGCGGAGAGTATAAACAAAAAGATAAGGTTCGGCTAGGCTTTACAGACACTACCACCAGCGAATTAGGTCGCCATACCTCTTACTGGCACTTTTGCTCAAACAATAAACAAATTGATTGGCTTTTTCTGGTTAAAAGTTTTGTACAGCGCCAAAAACTGATCAACTATCGCAACAAACTGATCGACTATCGCATGCGCCTCGAACACCCAGGATCAAACGACACCTGATCGACTTCAGTTTTAGCCTGATCTATTTCCTGGAGAAGTTCAGTAGCGTATGACTGCATTTTCGCTGAGAATGATGCCAACAACTGCACTGCATGTTCATTGCGACATTCTATTGGCACTTCAAGCGACTGACAGAACGCAACACCTGTATTAAGGCGTGCCATATAAAGCTGCAGTACATCTACAACTTCCCTGAACGCAATTTCGTTTAATGGATATTTGTGAGAGGAAATGACAGCTCGCTTCGCATTGGCAAGGCAAGCCCTTACAACTTTAACGCCATTAGCTATAAAGACTCTCAACTCTTCTATCCCGAGCATTATTCGCCCTGCCTCTTCACGCGCTTTTGCAATCAGAGAGTGTATTTTTTGTCGTTTTTCCAATTTTTCGATTTCCTTTCTTGCTTTTAGCCCGGCTTCTAGGTGTCCTTTCAGCTCTTCTCCTATTGCGATTGTTGTTCTTATTTTTTCGGCTTGCTCCACTGTTGATGCTTCCCGCACGGATAATAATATTTGTTCTACTCGCCTTCTTACTTCATCTTCTATCTTCGCTTGCTCTGTCGGTTCTAACACCACTGGCGCAGCTAGCTCTAACTGAACTAATACCGTTTGGCAAGCCGCCGTTTTGCTTACTAATTCAGCAAGGCGCTTCGCTGGAAAAACAAGCTCTCTTAGTTGTTCACTCAGCATACGGGTTATTTCTATAACCGCATCTTTATTAATATTCTTTGGTCTGAGTGATTCGTGTTGCGTTGGTGTCTCTGCGGATGTCTTTGCGTCAGACGCAATTGAAATGGGTTGCGCTGGTGGCCTTACCTGCACCTGCGGTGCGGCCATTTTAAAAAGACGACCAAACATAACACAACCCCCGTATTTTTGATTATATTTTGGAAAAACGAAATTCTAATATTAAATCATAGCAATTGCAATCACACCTCGAACATTATTATAGTAGAATCTACCCAACAACGTCGCGAACCTAAGGAAATCAAATGAAAAAACTCATTTTTATAGCAGGACTGCTTTCCCTACTATCTACCCCTCTCTATGCAGATACCGCTAGCACCGACCAGCAAACACCAGCCGCTAAAAATAAACTAGCAGGGGACAATTTTCTACAAATGAATAAAAGCAAACCGGGCGTTCAAACACTACCGGACGGGCTACAATACCAAGAAATTACACCCGGAACAGGCAACCCCCCTAACGATAACGATGTCGTCACCGTTGATTATCAAGGCACATTGATCGACGGCACAGAATTCGATAGTTCCTACAAACGCGGTCAACCCGCAACATTTCCCGTTAAAGGCGTAATTCCGGGATGGACTGAAGTACTCAAACAAATGAAACCAGGCGCAACGTGGATGGTCTACATCCCAGCAGCACTCGCTTACGGCGAAATGGGCTCACCACCTGCTATAGGACCCAATGAGACACTCATCTTTAAAATTCACTTGATCGAAGTGAAGAAAAATTAAAAATAATACCCCCTCATCCGCCCTGTCGGGCACCTTCTCCCGGAGGGGGCTTTGTTGAATAAATCGGAGATGGCGTAACCGAGCCGCGACCGGCAGGGAGTCGCATGAATCTGATAAAAGCTGGTGTAAAACAATGCAACATTTCTACCGTTAAATGGCACCTTAATATCATAAAGTAAGAAATTTCAGCTAAAAGCTATGGCACAGTAACGCTCCCTCACGGTCGCGGCTCGGTTACACCGAGTACCTCCTAGGCCATCTCCGATTTATTCAACAAAGCCCCCGGAGGGAGAAGGCATGCCAGACAAGGCTTCAGAGGCCAATAGCTATAAATTAAATTGTTACTTGATTTAAGAGCTAAGATGTATAGAATCTATTAACCGGTGAATTGCGTTCCGCTAGCCCACCTACGATCACCACACCACCTCGTCGTCACACTTCAACAGAAGTAGGCGCCTAAGCCATGTCAGACAAGCTTTTCGTGCTGTTTGATATCCCCTTCATCTGCCCTGTCGGGCATCTTCTCCCGGAGGGAGAAGACATGCGAAGTTTGGCTTTAGAGATGAATCGTTACAGTATTTACGCATAAAAACATGCCCTCACGGTCGCGGCTCGGTTTCAACCTCACGCGCCAATATCCCACCCAAACAAAAAAGGACACCCTATGAAAATACATGGCTTTTCGCTTATTGAATTAATGATTGTGATCATTATCATCGGCATATTATCAACCATTGCTATTCCTTCTTATCAAATTTACATACATCGCGCACGATTTGCAGAAGTGATCAGCACAACAGCACTGTACAAAACAGCTGTTGCACTCGCGCTACAAGAAGGCGAAAAAAGAGAAGACCTCAATACAGGCACGCACGGCATTCCAGACTCACCAGAGAAAACAAAAAACTTGCAAAGCTTAGTCGTCAAAAACGGCATCATCACCGCAACAGGGACACCTGCTATTGATGAAACAACTTATATCCTCACACCGAATAATGACGGCACTGAATGGACAATGAGCGGGAGCTGCTTGACCAATGGATTATGTCGATCATAAAAGGACATCAAAATGTTAATACAACACGATCAAGCTGTCGCTGATAAAGTTAACGGACTCCTGACAGATGCATGCAAGCAGCATATTTCAGATATTCATATTGAACCAATGGCAACCATCTGCCGCATCCGATTTCGAAAAAATGGCTTATTATACGAGAAAAACACCATTCCTCTCCTCGTAGCAAATCGAATGATTCTAAGAATCAAAGTCATGGCAAATCTCAATATTGCAGAAAAACGCTTACCACAAGATGGTCGATTTTATACGCCTGAAAACGAATTAGAAGTGCGTGTTTCAACTTGCCCACATCTCTATGGAGAAAAAATCGTGTTACGTTTGTTTCAAAAACAAAACACATATTTTTCAATAGATGACATCGGGTTATTGCCTTCTCAAAAAACACTATTGGTAAAAAAATTAGAAGCACCGCAAGGACTGATTCTCATCACTGGCCCAACAGGTAGCGGAAAAACAATCACACTCTATACCGCATTGCGTTACTTAAACACTATCGAAAAAAATATCCTCAGCATAGAAGATCCCATTGAAATGCAGTTACCCGGTATCACGCAAATTCAAACAAATCCAAAAATAGGGCTCGATTTTCCGAATCTACTACGCACCTGCATGAGACAAGATCCAGATATCTTAATGATAGGAGAAATCAGAGATACAGATACAGCTAATATCGCTATACAAGCCGCGCAAACCGGACATCTGGTACTTGCAACACTACACACCAATAACACCGTCGAAGCAATACAGCGCCTGCAAACACTCGGCGTTTCATCAGACCAACTCAGCCATAGCCTGTCACTGATTGTAGCACAACGTCTGATACGCATGTCGTGTCACGATTGCATTGACAAAAAACAGCATAGCAACACTTGCCATGGAGGCTACGTAGGTCGTACCGGCATGTTTGAAATGTTACCTAACTCGCCAACGCTCACACAGCTCATTGCACAGAATGGTTCTCGTTTAGCACTGGAGCAGGCTTTTGATATGGAAAATCTCTTATCTTTAAAAGAGGTCGGGTTAGAAAAAGTTAAGCAACGCATCACAGATATCGCTGAATTAAAAAGGGTGATTGGCCACTTATGATATTAAAAAATAAAAACACACTATCGCAAAGTGATACGACTCTTTTCTTTAGACAATTATCAACAATGATAAAAGCTGGCATACCTATCGTACAAAGTCTAGAAATACTTCTGCAAAATCAGGAAAGCGAAAAAATACGTATCGTGACAAAAACACTCATTATTCATATCAAGAGCGGGAAAAATCTTTATCAAGCCATGCGATTGCATCCTTTGCATTTTAATGAGTTTAGCTGCCAACTCATTCGCATCGGAGAGCAAACAGGCAGCTTAGAAACCATGCTCACCGCCATCGCCTTGCATCATGAAAAGCATCTTGCTTTTGCACAGCGCGTTAAGCAATCTTTGTTTTATCCTATTACCATCCTCGCTATCGCAACAATCATGATAGGCTGCATGTTTCTTTTTGTGATTCCGAAATTCCATGAATTATTTGAAGAAACAAAAACAACATTACCCACTATCACGCTCTCTATTTTTGCATTTTCTCATTTTCTAACAGAACACATCTTTTCTATTTTGCTATCGCTGATTGCATTCATAAAAATGCTTCTTTTCTCTCAGAAAAGATTTTTTAAGAAAGCAAAAGTACATCTCCCTATTATAAGAAATTATTTACAAAAAATTCATCTTATGCAATTTTCAAATCATCTTTCCCTCTGCTTATCAGCGGGCATACCAATCAATCAAGCACTTTCATTACTCATCAAAACATCAACCAACACAGCTTATGCCAATACCATCACCATTCTCAATCAAAAGCTCGCCTCCGGTATAATGCTGCATCACGCCATGGAAAAAACACAGTATTTTCCAGCCCTGATGATTCATATGGTCAGAACAGGTGAAGAGTCTGGCATGCTAGAAGAGATGCTGGGGAAAACAGCTCTGATTTATGAAAATGAGATCCATGCACTCGCCGAACGATTTATTACATTGCTCGAGCCCTTGATTATACTCGCGCTTGGTGCTTTAATTGGAATATTAATAATAGCCATGTACCTACCACTTTTTAACTTAGGAAACATGCTCTAGGAAAATAACCATGATTGATTTTCTCTATTTTTATTCAGAACATATGTCTTTTTTTCTCTTTTGTTTTATCATTATTTCTTTGTTTATTGGTAGCTTCCTTAATGTTGTGATTTATCGCCTGCCGCTGATGTTGCAACGTCGCTGGGAAGAAGACTGCCGATCTTATCTCGGACAACCGCCTCTACTTAAAACACCGTCTTTTAACCTTTGCTTTCCCGCTTCGCATTGCCCTCAATGCCAAAAGCCCATCCGCCCCTGGCACAACATCCCGTTATTAAGCTTTATCTTGCTAAAAGGAAAATGCAGCAATTGCAAAAATAATATTTCATTACGCTATCCCATGGTAGAACTCTTGACTTGCGTACTCTCTGTTTATGTTGCTTGGCAATTTCATTCAATTGTCTATTTTCCACAACTTTTTGCTACACTTATCTTCACTTGGATTGGTATTTGTCTGATTTTTATTGATATTGATCACCACCTGCTGCCAGACCAACTCACCTTGCTCTTACTTTGGCTCGGCATGATTTTTACTTTATTCGGCATATTTGTTCCAAGCGAGTCTGCTATTATTGGCGCTGTCACAGGATATTTGTTTTTTGCGATCACCCAAGCTATCTTCGGATTTTTCACGGGCAAAATAGGGCTTGGGCAAGGCGATTATAAACTGTTGGCCGCACTGGGCGCTCTGCTCGGTTATTTTCTGCTACCCTTCATCGTGATACTTGCCTCTGTGCTCGGACTCATCGGCGCCCTCCTACAGATGATCAGAAAACGAAGTTTCAAAAGCGTTCCTTTCGCTTTTGGGCCTTATTTGCTAATTGCAGGTTGGATTGCGCTATTTTGGGGACGACCTGCTACAGAATATTGGATAAGATCATGTTGCTAGTTGGCTTAACAGGTGGAATAGGATCGGGCAAGTCCAGCGTGGCGGCGTACTTTACCGCGCGCGGCGTACCGGTGATTGACGCTGATGTTATTGCTAAAAAAATCACACAAAAAGGTGAAACAGCCTATCAAAAGATCGTCGAGCACCTTGGGGAACACATCCTGCTCGCTGATGGCTCTCTGAATCGCGCGGCTCTCAAACAGCTTATTTTTGAGGATCCTAAAGAGCGAATCTGGCTTGAGAATTTACTACATCCCATTATTAGGTCTTGCATTGAACAGGGCATTAGGGAACTATCTGCGCCTTACTGTATTATTGTCATTCCGCTGTTATATGAAACCCATTCACCCCCCTTTATTCAACGCGTTCTTGTGGTAGATACCTCAGAATCTCTTCAAAAACAACGGGTTGCAGATCGCGACAAGCTTCCTGAGAAACAAATTGAAGCCATTTTACAGACGCAGGTCACACGCAAAGACCGCTTACAACGATGTGATGATATTATTCACAACGATGGCTCACTCAAAGAACTGGAGGCCGAGGTCGAAAAATTACATCAGCAGTATTTAAGTTTATCGCAATAACAACATTTCCTTGCCTAATTTCAAAGCAATTTATGTTACAATGGTGAAAGGTCTTGTTTTACAGTGTGATGACATGAATAGTACAATCATCTATGACTATCCGCTTAATGAAATCGTTCGCGCCAGCATGCGTTTGGAACAACTATTTCAGCAAATAGACCAGCAGCTGCAAGACATCTCACCTTTAGGCACCAGAAACATTATTAATTCTATCATCAACGTATTACAAATACTTGATCGCCCGGATCTCAAGTCTAAGCTAGCCAAAGAATTAGCAACCCATGTTGGCACACTTGCTCGGTTTGCTAGCACCAGCAATAACGATACTGATAAGAATAAAATGCTTTCAGGACAGCTGGAAGATTATGCAAAGCGACTGATTGATAGGAATGGCAAGCTTGGGTACCGCTTACGCGATATTGAGTTACTCAATACGCTACGCATGCATTTTGCAACACCGGGCAGTGGTTGTAGCTTTGACATACCGCTCTATCATCATTGGCTACAACGACCTGTTGAAGAACGCAAGGCAGCCATACTGGAGTGGCTCAGTGACTTTACTGAAATCAGGGCAATCATTGATTTGCTCTTGCATATTGTACGACATCACGGAAAAACAGAAGAGAAGGTTGCCATACACGGATTTCATCAGGAATTATTGGATCCCCAGTCTAATTTACGCATGATACGCATTGGCATCCCTTCTGACATTTGCGCTTATCCTGAAATTAGCATAGGACGGCACTTTTTAAGTGTGCGATATTTCACGCCTCTTATTGAGAAACGACCAACGCAGTATACTAACAACCTCCCATTTTGGATCGCTTATTGTAGTCTTTAGGAAAATATGCCTCTTATCCCCTGCCCGCGATGCGGTAAAAAACAACCTTGGACAACGGAAAATCCGTTTAGGCCTTTCTGTTCGGAGCGATGCAAGCTGATTGATTTGGGTAATTGGGCGAGCGAAAAATATAATGTGCCGGGCGAGGCGGTGGATAAAGATAAAAAAGATAAAGAGGACTCAGACGACGAATAAATCAACCCGAACAAACACATCAAAAATACCCCCTCATCCGCCCTGTCGGGCACCTTCTCCCGGAGGGGGCTTTGTTGAATAAATCGGAGATGGCGTAACCGAGCCGCGACCGTGAGGGAGCGTCACATGAATCTGATAAAAGCTGGTGTAAAACAATGCAACATTTCTACCGTTAAATGGCACCTTAATAT
>Ga0310811_10006269_pt1 | contig 15186 bp, 10 predicted proteins | sample YCmetagenome_FD_207642 | JGI IMG/M metagenome (GOLD analysis project Ga0310811, IMG submission 207642) | Soil microbial communities from experimental microcosm in Duke University, North Carolina, United States - YC | ecosystem: Engineered > Artificial ecosystem > Soil microcosm > Unclassified ...
ATCGCCGCCGCAGGCCGAGCGCATCACGAACAGAACCTCGCGCGGCCGCATCGGACGTAGCAGCAGCGGAGCAGGCGCAGCTGCAGCCGGGGCAGCATTGGCGGTGGCAGGCGCGCCACTGCCGGATGCGGCGGTCGGTGCGGCACCTCCACCGCCAGTCGCGGCGGCGACCGCCTTTCCGCAGGCCGCGGAAAGTTTCGCCTTGCTCTTCTCCAGGCATTGCAGTGCGGGTGCGCCACCGGTCGGCACGCCGGCGCAGACCTTCGGATAGTCGGAGCGGCAGTTGGCACGGATCGCCGCGATCTGTGCGCTGCTCGGCTTTCCGCTGGGCGCAGCGGCGGCCTTGGTCGAAGACTTCGCCGCAGGCTCGGCCGCGGTCTTCGCAGGTTCGGCCGCGGCCGGCGCCGCCGCGGGCTCGCTCCTGGTCTCCTGCTTCGGCTCTTCCTTGGGTGCCGCGGCAGGCTCCGCCTTGGTCTCGGACGGCGCACTCGCGGCCTTGACCGCGCTGGCACAGGCCGCCGACAGGCTACCCATGTTCTGTTGCAGGCATTGCAGCGAGGCTGCGCCGCCCGGCGGGACCGAGGCGCAATGCGCCATGTAGTCGGAGCGGCAGTTCGACTTGATCGCCGCGCGTTGCGCTTCGCTCGGCGCTTGCGCCAAGGCCGGCGTCGCCAGCGCAATCACAAAAGCCAATGTCGGCAACAGCATCTGTCTGGTCATGCGAATCATTTGAAGCAATCCTTTTCGTTATCGCCACAAGCCGCCGCTCGGCGTGAGGGTGAAGATCAAGAAAAGCCAAATGGGAAATTCCCGGTGCGCGCATTTTCCTCCGTTTACAGGTTCCGTCGCAAGCCAATTATGGATGATAACCGAGATCACGATGCGACTAGATCGCACCGTGATCTCATCTCTTTGATTGAGCATGATCTTTCGGAAAACCGGCTTCCACCCCGCTATCCAAGTGCGGGGCAGGCTTTTCCGGATCATGCTCTGACAGGCTGTCACACCCTGATCATGCGCTTGCCGCGGTTGTCGCCGGCGAGCAATCCGATCAGCGCTCGCGGCGTGTTTTCGAGGCCGTCGATCACGTCCTCCTGTACCTTGAGCTTGCCCGAGGAAGTCCAGGCTTGCAGGTCAGCCAGCGCCTTGTCGCGCTGCGCCATGAAGTCCATCACGATGAAGCCCTGCATCACGAGGCGCTTCACCACGATCAGGCCGGGTACGCCGCGCGGCCCATGCGCCGACGGCGCGCCGTCATATTGCGAGATCGCGCCGCAACAGGCGATGCGGCCGTAATTGTTCATCAGCGGCAGGCAGGCTTCCAGGATGTCGCCGCCGACATTGTCGAAATAGACATCGATGCCCTTGGGAGCGGCGGCGCGCAGCGCCTTGAACACCGCGCTGTCCTTGTAGTCGACGGCGGCGTCGAAGCCGAGCTCAGATGTCAGCCAGTGGCACTTGTCCTTGCCGCCGGCAATGCCGACGACATGACATCCCCTGATCCTGGCGATCTGGCCGACGATCGAGCCGACCGAGCCGGCGGCGGCCGAGACCACCACGGTCTCGCCCTGCTTCGGCTTGCCGATCTCGATCAGGCCGAAATAGGCGGTGAGGCCGGCGATGCCGAAGATGCTGAGCAGATGGGTCATCGGCTCGATCTTCGGCATCTTGGTGAGGTGTTTTGCCGGCACGGCCGCATAGTCCTGCCAGCCGGTGTCGCCGAACACGAGATCGCCGGCAGCAAGGCCCGGCGCTTTCGACGTCACCACCTCGGCAATGCCACCTCCCGCCATCACGGTGTTCGCCTCGACGGCCGAACGATACGTCGCGCCATGCATCCAGGCGCGATTGGCGGCGTCGAGCGAGATGTAGCGCACGCGCAGCAGCGCCTCGCCTTCCTTCGGTTCCGGAATTGCCGCGTTGGTCAGCTTGAAGTGCTCCGCTCCAAGTTTTCCGGCCGGCTTCTCGACAAGCAGGATCTGCCGATTGATGCTCGCGTTCATGCGATCCCTCCCATGGTGATTGTTGATGCAGTCGGCGCGCAGGAAACGCGCAGCTGCATGCGTTGTGCGTTGCGCATAACGGTAATTGGACTGTGCCCAATCCACAACGGGAACATTCTGGTACACCACACAACCACAGGAAGCATGTTGCGTCGCTGTTGAAATCTGCCACACTCGTCGTTGCCGGACGACTGTACTTACGGGGGTAAGAGCAATGTCGAACAGGTTCACGCAATATATTCTTGGCGCGATGGTGCTTGGCATCATCATGGGCTCGTTGATCTTCAATTTCCTGCCCGACAGCCGCGGCGAGCTCGCGGCCGATATCAATCTGATTGCGATGCTGTTCCTGCGCCTGATCAAGATGATCATCGCGCCCTTGGTGTTCGCCACGCTGGTCGGCGGCATCGCGCATATGGGCTCGGGCGCCAAGCTCGGCCGCATTTTTGCCAAGACCCTGGGCTGGTTCGTCAGTGCCTCCTTTGTCTCGCTGCTGCTCGGCCTTCTGATGGTGAACCTGCTGCAGCCGGGCGCCAACTTCCCGGGCACGCTGCCGGACAAGACCCAGTCGACAGGCCTGCCGGTATCGGCCTTTTCGATCGAGAAATTCCTGACCCATCTGATCCCGACCTCGATCGCGGATGCGATGGCGCAGAACGAAATCCTGCAGATCGTGGTATTCGCGGTGTTCTTCGCGGTCGCGCTCGGCGCGCTGCCGGAGCGGGCGAAGCCGATCATGTCGCTGATCGACGACCTCGCCCATATCATGCTCAAGGTGACGGGCTACGTGATGCTGTTCGCGCCGGTCGCAGTCTGGGCGGCGATCACCGCGACGGTGGCGAAGAACGGCCTCCTCGTATTATGGAAGCTCGTGGTGTTCATGGGCGGCTTCTATCTTTCGCTCTTGATCCTGTGGGGCATGCTGATGGTGGTCGGCTTCATCGTGATCGGGCCGCGCTATAGCCATCTGCTCAGGCTGATCCGCGAGCCTCTGATGATCGCGTTCTCGACCGCCTCGTCGGAAGCGGCCTATCCCAAGACGCTGGAGGGCCTCAACCGCTTCGGCGCCTCCTCGCGCATCTCGGCCTTCGTGCTGCCGCTCGGCTATTCCTTCAACCTCGACGGCACGATGATGTACTGCACGTTCGCGAGCATCTTCATCGCGCAGACCTATCACATCGATATGTCGCTCGGGACGCAGTTCGCGATGCTGGCGACGCTGATGGTCACCTCGAAGGGCGTCGCCGGCGTGCCGCGTGCATCATTGGTCGTGATTGCGTCGACACTCAGCCAGTTCAACATTCCCGAGGCGGGCCTGTTGATGATCATGGGCATCGACACCTTCCTCGACATGGGCCGCAGCGCCACCAATGTCATCGGCAACTCGCTGGCGACGGCCGTGGTGGCGAAGTGGGAGGGCGAGCTGAAGGCCGAGCATGAACTCGGGCCGGATGACGCCGTTCCCTCCGACGCGCTCCCGGGCGACGCGGTACCGGCGCATTGATGGGGGCGATGCATGCATCATCCCGTCGGTTTTTCGGGCGTCGCGTTGCTGGCAGCGCTGCTGTTGGCAACCGGCGCGGCCGCGCAGACGAGCGAGGGGCTCAGCCCGACGCTCGCCGCCATCAAGAACAGCCACGTCGTGCATCTCGGCTATCGCGAGAGCTCGCCGCCGTTCTCGTTCCTCGATCAGGCCAACCGGCCGATCGGCTACAGCCTCGAGCTTTGCGAGGCCGTGGTCGACGAGATCGGCGTCGAGGTCGATGATCCCGACCTCAAGATCGAATACGTCAAGGTCACCTCCGACGACCGCATCCAGGCGGTGCTGCAGAACAAGATCGACCTGGAATGCGGATCGACCACGGCCAACGCCGAGCGCTCCAGGCAGGTGGCGTTCTCGCCCTTGATGTTCGTCGCCGGCACCAAGCTGATGGTGCCGAAGACCTCAAACGTGCAATCGGTCACGGATCTGAAGGGCAAGACGGTGGTGGTGACCAAGGGCACCACCAACGAGCAGGCCATGCACAATGCCGACAAGAAATTCTCGCTTGGCCTGAACATCGTCACCGCGGGCGACCACGAGGAGTCCTACCAGACGCTCTCGGATGGCAAGGCGGACGCGTTCGCGACCGACGATATCCTGCTCTACGGCCTGATCGCGCGGCACAAGTCGCAGGACAAATTCCGCGTCACCGGCGATTACCTGTCCTACGATCCCTACGGCATCATGTTCCGCAAGGGCGAGCCGCAGCTCTCGGCCGTGGTCGAGCGCACCTTCCGCAAGCTCGGTTCCAACCACGACCTGATCCCGCTCTACAACAAATGGTTCGTGGCCCGGCTGCCGACCGGCGAACGGCTGAATGTCGCGATCTCCCCCCAGCTCGAGGATGCTTTCCGCGCGATGGACGATTCGCCGACGGGGAGTAATTAGTCGTCGACGGCGCACTTGACCCTCCCCTGGAGGGGGAGGGTCGGCTCACATGAGCGAAGCGAAATGTGAGACGGGGTGGGGTGATCTCTCCATACGGCACCGTCTCAATGGATAGACTGTCACCCCACCCCGCCGCTCATTTCATGAGCGGCGACCCTCCCCCTCCAGGGGAGGGTCAAGAGCAAACACCTTGTCCAGCGCCGCTGCATACGTCGCGTAGACCAGCTCCGGATGCTGCTTGCCCAGCACCTCCATCATCACGCCCGAGTTGATCTCAAGCACCTTCCAGCTTGCCGCAACGCGGACGATGTCGACCGACGCAAAGCGGATGCCGATCGCAGCGGCAGCTTGGATGGCCATCGCGATGCAGGCCTCGGGTGCCTCGCCCTGCTCGAGCAAAATCGGCCGCGCGCCGAAATCGAGGTTATGCCTCCAGTCCGAAATGCGCTGCTTGCGGTAGACCACGCGCGGATCGCCATCGAGCAGGATCACGCGCACTTCCTCCTCGATCTCGACAAAGGGCGAGATCGCAAGGCTTAGGTGCGAGGCAAAAATCTCGCTCGTTGCGTGATCGAGCTCGGCCTCGCTTGTCACCTTGAACACGAACCGGCCCGACGTGCCCTCGTTGGGTTTGACGACGAGGCCTTGCGGATATCCGTGCAGCAGCTCGACCATCGACTCGCGCGCGCCGCCGGCGGGTGCGTAGTCACCGAGCTTCGGGCTGAGAAACAGCGTGTGCGGAATGCAGGCGATGGCCGAATGCGCCAGCACTTCCGCGGTCGCCGATTTGTCATTCGCGATCCGGTGCGCCATCGCGCTGTTGAGCCCGACGTCGTAGCCGAAGGCGAGGTGGCGGCGCTCGCCACGCTGCATGATGATCAGCCAGCCCTCCGATTTCACCTCGCAGGTGATGCCGCGAGCTCTGCAATAACGGCGGATCGCGTCCACGAAAATGCGCTGGTTAACGGACATGACGGTCTATCTGGCGGTCTGTGATGCCGGGCACGGAAATTAACTGCTGTGTTGATGTTCGATGCGACAAGTTAATTGCGCATTTCGACGTGGATTTAGCATGGTTCGAACCGTTTACCGTCATCAAGCGACATGCATTTGATCACCTCTAATTGCGCATCCTGATGGGTTGATTATTGGCGAAATTCGCGTATGTCAGGCGCCGAAAACATCAGGAATATCAGGCCTTTCCTCGCCATTTTGGCGTATGCGAACTGATCCTTCCCTCATCACAGGCAAACGGAAAACAGACGTCATGAGCGCGTTCTATCGAGAGAAAGTTCTTTCTGTGCGGCACTGGACCGACACGCTGTTCAGCTTCCGCGCAACCCGCGATTCCGGGTTTCGATTCCAGAACGGGCAATTCGCGATGATCGGCCTCGAGATCGATGGCCGTCCTCTGCTGCGGGCCTACAGCATGGCGAGCGCCAATCACGAGGAAGAGCTCGAGTTCTTCTCGATCAAGGTGCAGGATGGTCCGCTCACCTCGCGTCTGCAGAAGATCAGGGAAGGCGACACCATCCTGGTCGGCCGCAAGGCGACGGGCACGCTGATCACCGACAATCTTCTGCCGGGCAGGCGGTTGCTCCTGTTGTCGACCGGCACGGGCCTTGCGCCCTTTGCAAGCCTGATCAAGGACCCCGACGTGTACGACCGCTTCGAGACCATCGTGCTGGTGCATGGCTGCCGCCAAGTCTCCGAGCTCGCTTATGGCGAGCAGCTGGTCACCAATCTGCAAGAAGACGAATTGTTCGGACCGCTGCTGTCCGAGAAGCTCGTCTATTACCCGACGGTGACGCGCGAGCCCTTCCGCAACCGCGGCCGCATCACCGACCTCATCACCTCCAGGCAGCTCTTCGACGATATCGGGCAAGAGCCGCTCGATATCGCCACCGACCGCATCATGATGTGCGGCAGCCCGGCGATGCTGGAGGAGCTGAAGCAGATGTTCGAGAGCCGCGGCTTCCTCGAAGGCAATGGCAGCACGCCCGGCCACTTCGTGATCGAGAAGGCGTTCGTGGAGCGGTAAGCCGCTGTCGTCATCGCCAAGCTCTCTCGATTCGTCATTCCGGGATGCGCAGTAAGGCGCAGGCCCGGAATCCATAACCACCATCGTGAGTATGGATTCCGGGCTCGCGCTGCGCGCGCCCCGGAATGACGAGGGTGGGAGTGGCGTCGCTCGTTTCTCGACTGCTATAAGCTCCCCTAACGGTGCGCCTGCGACGTGCCGACCTGTGGGAGCATTCAACCCTTGTCCTCATCCGCGTCCGAGCCGACCAAGACCGCCTTCGTCCTCGCCGGCGGCGGCAGCTTTGGCGCGGTGCAGGTCGGCATGATGCATTCGCTGGCGTGCCAGGGCGTCACCGCCGACATGGTGGTCGGCTCCAGCGTTGGCGCGCTGAACGGCGCCTTCTATGCGGGCGATCCGACGCTCGCGGGCGTCGAGCACCTCGCCGAGATCTGGCGTGGCCTGCAACGTCACGACGTCTTCCCACTCACGTTTCGCGCGCTGCTCAGCTTCCTGTGGCGGCGCGATTTCCTGATCCCGCATGACGGCATCCGCAAGCTGGTCGACGATCATGTCCCTTATCGCAACCTGGAAGACGCGAAGCTGCCGATACACATCGTCACCACCGACATCATCACCGGCGACAGCGTGGTGTTCTCGAAAGGCCCGGCAGCGGAAGCGATCGTCGCTTCCACGGCGATTCCCGGCGCGTTCTCGCCGGTGCATTACGGCGATCATTACCTCGCCGACGGCGCACTCTCCTCCAACACCCCAGTACGGATTGCCATAAAGAAGGGCGCGCGGCGCCTGATCATCCTGCCGACCGGTCACGCCTGCGCCAATGACGCACCGCCGGTCGGTGCGCTCGCCAATGCGCTCCACGCGCTGACGCTGTTGATCGCGCGGCAGTTGGTGAACGAGCTCGAGGACCTCGGTCCTGAGATCGCCTATTTCGTGGTGCCGCCGCTGTGCCCGCTGGCGGGCTCACCCTACGATTTCTCGAGCACCGCCGAGCATATCGAGCGCGCCCGGCAGACCACCGATGACTGGATTGCGGCCGGCGGGCTGACGCAGCAGGAGATTCCGCATGAGCTGCGGCCCCACGAGCATTGACCGGTGCAGAACCCTATCTATTCCTGCCTGATCGATTCCGGGTCAGGTTGCACCGCAAAATATCCCCTCCATCCGGGTGGATTGATTTGCCACCACTGGATTCGATACCTTTGGACTTGCTGTCATATCCACGACCAGAGCGCGGGATAGCGTGCCAATCCGGCATGATCATGCAAGCTGGCCACTGCCGCTCATGATAACATGGCGGAAAATCTGCCCGAGGATGCCATGGAAACGCTGCTGCTTCCGTTCTCGCCACGCTTCATCGTCCTGACGATCTGCGCCGTCGTTACGGCCCTGCTGCTCGGCATCGGCCTGTTCGATCACAATCCCAAGGCGTTCCACGTCGTCCTGGTGCCCATGCTGATCTTCGGCGCGCTGACGCTGCTCGGCATCCGGGATCTCTTGCAGAAGGGCCACGCCGTCCTGCGCAACTACCCGATCTCGGCGCATATGCGCTTCCTGCTCGAGGAAATCCGCCCCGAGATGCGGCAATATTTCTTCGAGAGCGAGAAGGACGGCATGCCGTTCTCCCGCGACACCCGCGCCGTGGTCTATCAGCGCGCCAAGATGGTGCTCGACAAGCGTCCGTTCGGCACGCAGGAGGACGTCTATCGCGATGGCTATGAGTGGATGCACCACTCGGTGGCGCCGAAGACCAGCGCCAGCGAGAAATTTCGCATCACCATCGGCGGTCCCGATTGCACCAGGCCGTATTCGGCGTCAGTGTTCAACATCTCAGCGATGAGCTTTGGCGCATTGAGCCCGAATGCCGTGCGTGCGCTCAATGCCGGCGCGAGGAAGGGCGGCTTCGCCCATGACACCGGCGAAGGCGGCTTCAGTCCGTATCACGCCGAAATGGGCGGCGACATCATCTGGGAGATCGGCTCCGGCTATTTCGGCTGTCGTCATCGCGACGGCTCCTTCGACCCGGACGAGTTCGCGCGCGTCTCGACCCAGGACCAGATCAAGATGGTCGAGCTCAAGATCAGCCAGGGCGCCAAGCCCGGGCATGGCGGCGTGCTGCCGGCGGCGAAGGTCTCCGAGGAGATTTCCAAGATCCGCGGCGTCGCCATGGGCGAGGACTGCATCTCACCGGCGTCGCATCGCGCCTTTTCGACGCCCATCGAGATGATGCAATTCGTCGGCCAAATGCGGAAGCTCTCCGGGGGCAAGCCCGCCGGCTTCAAGATGTGCATCGGCCACCCCTGGGAGTTTCTCGCAATCTGCAAGGCGATGCTGGAGACCGGCATCTATCCCGACTTCATCGTGGTCGACGGCAATGAGGGCGGCACGGGCGCGGCGCCGCTCGAGTTCATGGATCATTTGGGCATGCCGATGCGCGAGGGCGTCAGTTTCGTTCACAACGCGCTGGTCGGCATCAAGGCGCGAGACCGCATCAAGCTCGGTGCGTCCGGCAAGATCGCAACCGCCTTCGACATGGCGCGCGCGATGGCGATCGGCGCCGACTGGTGCAACTCGGCGCGGGGCTTCATGTTCGCGCTGGGCTGCATCCAGTCGTTGAGCTGCCACACCGACCGCTGTCCGACCGGGGTCACCACGCAGGACCCGACGCGCAACCGCGCGCTCTACGTGCCGCACAAGATCGATCGTGTTTACAACTATCATCACAACACGCTGCATGCGCTGGCCGAGCTGCTCGGCGCCGCCGGCCTCGAACATCCGCAGGATCTGCGGCCGATCCATTTCTCGAAGCGGAGCTCGACGACGGAAGTGAGCTCCTTCGCCAAACTCTATCCGGCGCTGCGCCCGGGCGAGCTCATCGACGGCACCGACGACCCGCGCTACGCCGATGCCTGGCGAATGGCGCGCGCGAGTTCATTCCAGGCGGTGACGTGACGCGCAAATAGTGTCGCGACTTCGTCATTGCGAGCGAAGCAATCCAGAATACCTCCGCGGAGATAGTCTGGATTGCTTCGTCGCGGAGCCTGTCATCGGGCCGCGCTTCGCGCGGCCCCGTTGGCTCCTCGCAATGACGAGGCGGTAGCGGCTAGTTCGGGTTCTCCAGACTGAACGTCTCCGACTGCTCGTCATAGGCGAACAGCTCGGCGTAGCGGCCCCAGGAGACGATGGTCTTCAAGGTCTCGTCGGCGTAGTCCTCGGACATGTAGTCCTCGAGCTCGTTGCGGAAGCGCGCGGCCGGCGCGACGTGCGAGGGACGCTCGTCGAGCACGCGCTTGATCAGGCCCATGACCGGCACATAGTCGACCAGATGCTGCGCGAACAGTTTCTTGCGGGCGTCCGTCTCCAGATGCGCGAAGCGCTTGCCGGCATCGGTGAGGACGAGGTCGCCTTCGCTGAGCTGCGCGAAGCGTAAAAGTTGCAGGGATTCGCCGAGGTGCAGGATTTCGTCGGCTTCCAGCTGCAACTGGCCGGCCAGCACCGGCAGGTCGGCATGGCCGTTATAGGGCGGCCCGGCCAGGGTCTCGATCAGACCGGACAGCACGTTGGAGGAAACATGGTCGAGCACCATGCCGACGCCTCCGCCCGGGGCGGGTCCGGCCGGCTGCGCCTTGGGCTCGGGCCGCTGGGTCATGCGCGCATAGAGCGTGTCCACGAGCTGGCGGAACGCCGGATCGAGCCGGTTGCGCGGATGGGGCAGATCGATCTTGAACTCCGCCGCCACTCGCCCCGGGTTCGACGAGAACACCAGCACACGGTCACACATCAGAACCGCTTCTTCGATGTTGTGCGTCACCATCAGCACCGATTTGATCGGCAGCCGGCCCTCGATCCAGAGATCGACGAGGTCGGTGCGAAGCGTCTCGGCGGTCAACACATCGAGCGCGGAGAAGGGTTCGTCCATCAGGAGAAGGTCGGGATGCACGACCAGCGCCCGCGCAAAGCCGACGCGCTGGCGCATGCCGCCCGAAAGCTCCTTCGGATAGGCGGATTCGAAGCCGTCGAGGCCGATCAGGTCGATGGCGGCGATGGCGCGCGTCCGCCGCTCGGCGCTGTCGATGCCGAGCGCCTCCAGCCCCAGCTCCACATTTTGAAGCACCGTCAACCACGGAAACAGCGCGAATGACTGAAACACCATCGCGATGCCGTTCGGCGGTCCCTGGATCACCTCGCCGCGGCAGGTGGCGTTGCCCGAGGATGGCGCGATCAGGCCGGCGATGATCCGCAGCAGCGTTGACTTGCCCGAGCCGGACCGGCCCAGCAGGCCGACGATCTCACCGGCATCGATGGTCAGATCGACCTTCTCCAGCACCGTGAGATCCTCACCGCGCCCCTTCGGAAACGAGCGGCACACGTTGCGGAAATCGATCAGGCTGGTTTTGTTGGGCTGATCGAGCATGGCTTGTCCTTTCCTTAGCCAAGACGCAAACGGCGTTCGCCGAAGGCGTAAAGCGGCCGCCACAGCAGGCGGTTGAATAACGTCACGAGGATGCACATCACGGCGATGCCGAGCACCACGCGCGGAAAGTCGCCGGCTTCGGTTGCCTTGGCAATATAGGCGCCGAGCCCTGCGGCCGTCAGGTGTGTGGTGCCCCAGCTCGCGACTTCGGCGACGATCGAGGCGTTCCACGAGCCGCCGGAGGCCGTGATGGCGCCGGTGATGTAATAGGGGAAGATGCCGGGCAGCAGGACCTTGATCCACCAGCGCCAGCCTTTCAGGTGAAGGCTCGACGCGGCCTCGCGCAAATCGGACGGAAAGGCGCTGGCGCCCGCGATCACATTGAACAGGATGTACCACTGCGTGCCCAGGATCATCAGGGGGCTCAGCCAGATATTGGCGTTGAGTGCAAAATGCACGATCAGATAGACGAAGACCGGGAAGGCGAGGTTGGCCGGAAAGGCCGCCAGAAACTGCGCCAGCGGCTGGACGCGCTCGGCAAGCTTGGGCCGCAGGCCAATCCAGACGCCGACCGGCACCCAGACCAGTGTCGCGAGCGCAATCAGCACGATCACGCGGGTGAGCGTGAGCAGGCCGTAGCCAATAGCGGCAAAGATGTCCGACAGGCCCAGGCTCGCGGACAGATATTCATAGGCGCGATAGGCCGCATAGCCGGTGCTGACGCCGATCAGGAGAAACCAGATCGCATCCACGGCCCGCGAGGGCGGTGCGACTTTCCTTGCCGGCTGCAGGCTGACCGGCCAGTTGATGCGCAAATTCGAAAAGGCGCGGTTGACCGCCGCGAAGGGCAGGGTCAACGCGCGCAGCGCGCGGGTGCGGCGGAACAGGTCGAGCATCCAGGAGGTCGGCGGATTGTCGGACGAGGTCTGCTCGAAGCGGAATTTATCGGCCCAGGCGACGATGGGACGAAACAGCAGCTGGTCATAGGCGATGATGACGAGCAGCATGGTCAGGATGGCGTAGCCGATCGCCCTCAGATCCTGCTTCTCGATGCCGAGCGCCACATAGGAGCCGATGCCGGGCAGCGTCACCGTGGTATTGCCGACGGTGATCGCCTCCGAGGCGACCACGAAGAACCAGCCGCCTGACATCGACATCATGGCGTTCCAGATCAGGCCCGGCATCGCAAAGGGCACGTCGAGGCGCCAGAAGCGCTGCCAGGTCGAGAGATGGAAGCTTTGCGTCGCCTCTTCCAGATCCTTCGGCACGTTACGCATCGACTGGTACATGCTGAAGGTCATGTTCCAGGCCTGGCTGGTGAAGATCGCGAACACGCAAGCGAGCTCGGCGCCCATCACATTGCCGGGAAAGAGGTTCATGAAGAACACCACGGTGAAGGTGAGGAAGCCCAGGATCGGCACCGATTGCAGGATGTCGAGCAGGGGGATCAGCACCATCTCGGCGCGCCGGCTTTTCGCGGCGACCGCGGCATAGATGAAGGTGAAAATGGTGGAGCAGACGATGGCGAGCAGCATCCGCATCGTCGTCCGCAGCGCATAGAGCGGCAGGTGGATCGGATCGAGCGACACCGGCGTGACGTCGAGCGAGGACAGCGGCAGCGTGGTCTGCTTGCCGCCATAGACGATCAGCACCATGGCGCCGATCACGAGGATCAGCGCGACGATGTCCCAAATGTTTGGCCGCAACGCCTGATCCAGCGCCGGCACGCGGATGACCCTGAAATCCATGATCCGTCTTGCTCTAAAGCGCGATGATTTTGGGATGGGCCGTCACCGCGCTTCAGCTCCTTGTTTGGGCATGATCTTTTCGGAAAACCGCTTCACATTTTTCCGGATCATGCCTCAGAACTCGCTGTGAAGCCGGCCGGAGAAGACCGAGACCGGTCCGCGGTCGGCGTTATAGGCCGGGTTTGTGATCAGCTGATAGTCCGCCGTCAACGTCACGCCCTTGCGGACGTTGTAGGCATAGTAGGTCTCGAAGATCCGCTCCGGGCTGTAGTTGAGCCGGCCGTCGCCGATCAGGAGGCCAAGGCCGCCCGCGGCAAGAAAGGCGCGATGCGCGTCGGACAGCCCATTGACGGCGCCGCCAATGCCGACGGTGTCGTCCGGACGGCCCCAGAAGCTGCCCTTGACGGAAAGTCCGCCCGAAACGCTGCGGTCGATATCGGTGAACGAGAGGATTTCGTTCGAGCCGTCGTTCCAGCTGGCCCGGGCGAACAGGCCGACGTCCTTGACGAGCTGCTGCTCGAGATTGGCGTAGAATCCGTATTTCTGGTTGTCATGCCGGATGCCGGCCATGACCACGTTGATGTCGAGCGCGGGATCGGCGTTTTCGATCGCGATTGCCTGATTGTAGTTGCCGGTATGGCCCTGGTTATCGAAGGCGCCCAGCCGGATTTTGCCGGGCTGCTCGAAGATGTTGTAGCGGCCCTCGAATTCGACGACCCCTCCAAGCCCCTTGGCCGTCAGCACGTCGCTGTTGGGGGCAGTCGGCTCTTCGAATAAGCCGGCGCGCACGGCCCAGTCCTTGCGATTGAGCTCGACGACGGCGCCACGGGTGAAGCCCGGCAGGTCAGCCGGGAAGTCGTAGGCTGCGGACGCCCACATCGCCCAGTTCATGAAATCGGCGCGCGGGTCGTGCGCATAGGCATTGTTGTCGAAGAAGTCGCCGACCGCGAAGCGCCCGGCGATCACGGTGATGCGGTCGATGTCGCGTTTGCCCGCGAGCTGGTTCGGCGCATCGTCGACATCCTCCTGCCCGCCGCCGAGGCCGAAGGTCTGCTTGAAGTAGTAGCGCTGCGCGCGGATTTTGGGGAAGGCAGCGCCCGCCTTTTGCGCCTCGCCGTTCGGGAAGCCCGCGACGCCGAGCGTGCCGTTGAGGCCAAAGCCCTGCGCCAGCTCCGGGTCGAAATAGAACTCGCCGCCCTCCCAGAGCTTGACGCCGAGGAAGGCGGATGTGGTCCATGTCGACTGAAGCTGTCCGCCGCCGGGAAGGCTGTCGGGTCCGGCATAGGGTGAGCGGATCGCCGGATAGCCTTGCGGCAGGAATGTCGTCTGCACATGGACGTTCCAGACATCCGACTCCGGCAGCAACGGCTTGGCCGGCGGATTCCACGGGATGTCGCCGAAATGATAGTTCAATCCGATCTTGGCGAGGCTGATGCGCGGGTCGACATTGGTGTTCGGCAGGCCGAAGCCGGAAAGGTCATAGAACTGACGGGACAAGTCGACATAATCGTATTCGACCTTGGCGCTCCAATTGCCGCTGACGGCAAATTCGAGGCCGAGCCCCGCGGTCCAGCCGGTTTGATAGTGGCCGATGATGGCAGCGCTGCCGTCATTGATCTCGGCGCGCGTATGTCCCCAGGCGAAGCCGCCGGTCATATAGGGCATCCAGCGATCGAAGGCGTAGCCGATCCGGCCGCGCACCGTGCCGATATAGTCGAGCGTCGTATTGAAGGGCCCCGGCGGCATCCGCGCGAGCGCCGGTCCGTCAAGCGGACTGGTGAAAGTTGAATCCGCTTCGATGCCGAGCACGACGCGGCCAGCGAGCTCGCGGTTGTAGCCCATCTGGTAGCCGCCGAGCAGGCCGGTGACGCTGTGCGGCAGGAAGACGCCATCCAGCGGCAGCGCGTTCGTATTGGCGCCGAGACTGCCGCCGCCATAGCCGAAATGGCCGCCGACATAGAAGCCGGTCCAGTCATAGACCGCCTTCGCCGCCGGCACCTTCATCGGCAGATCGGCGGCGATTGCCGGCGCGGCAAGCGTCAGCATGCCGAACCCGATGCCGGCTGACGTGCGCTTCCATAGTCCGAGGCTGCTGGTCATCGGGCGGGCTTCTTCGGCGCGAGCGTGGTTTCTTTCATCATCAGATTTGCGGGCGCCTCGCCACCAAAGGAATTACCGAAATGATCTCTAGCCAGCTCTTTCAACAGAACTGTGTATAACCACCCGGCACTGTCCAAGCCTTTGAAATCGCGCCAAGCTTACTTGCGAATGATTTGCAATAGCAAGATCGAAGCCCGCCACCCATCACCGATTACTGCCGGCTAGTGACGTGCTTGCAACAGATTGGGCGCGGCCGAGAGGTCACGCCTCGTCCGTTGCCTGCCGTTGGCCGCAGCCGGCTCGTCGTACGACAGTGCGAAGACAGTTGTGTGAATGCGCCTGCTGGCGGCTCGTCCGGCAGCACTGGTTGGGCCTCTTGGCGGCCGGCGATTTCCCAGCGGCAGCGCGGCCCATGATCGAATGACCAGCGGCAAATGAGCTGCGGCCGC
>Ga0310811_10006270_pt1 | contig 15184 bp, 14 predicted proteins | sample YCmetagenome_FD_207642 | JGI IMG/M metagenome (GOLD analysis project Ga0310811, IMG submission 207642) | Soil microbial communities from experimental microcosm in Duke University, North Carolina, United States - YC | ecosystem: Engineered > Artificial ecosystem > Soil microcosm > Unclassified ...
CGTGGAATAACGGATTCTCGAGACGGTCTCGGCCTGTGTCATGCCGTCGGTGCTCCCGCCCGGCGCACGGGATTCCGCCGCGCGGTCCGTCGAGGCGCGGGCATCAGCCGCGCTCCTTGCCCATGCGAAGCGCGAGCGTGAGCCCGATCGCCAGCAGGACGACGGCGCCCACGATCCACACCCAGACCGGCACGCCGCCACCACCCGAGCCGGTGGTCGCGGTCGTCCCGGTGCTCCCGGACGCCGCGCTCGCGGTCGCCGGGGTGCCGGTGCCGGCCTTGGTCAGGGTGAAGGTGTACTCGCCTTCCACCGGATGCCCGTCCGCGGACAGGATCCGGTACCCGACCGTGTAAGTCCCGGCCGGGCCGAGCGGCCGGACCGGTGCGGTGATCACGTTGCCGGTGATGTCCACATTGCCTTCGGCCCACTGCGTGCCGTTCGGCCCGGTGACCGCGATCTGGTTGATGTCACCGCCCTGCACCGGTGCGTTGAAGGTCAGGGTGATCTTGGCCGGGCCGGTTTCGAGCGAGGCGTTCTGCACCGGATCGGTGGACATGAGTACGTCGTGGGCGGAGGCCGGGGTGGTCATCCCGAGCACCGCCATCGTCGCGAACACCATCGTCGTCAGCACCCTCGGCAGCGTGCGCCGCTTGGTCGGGTTGCCTGCTCGGCGCACCTACTTCGCCGCCTTCCGGGCTCGCAGTGTCGCGCCCGCACCGAAACCCAGGCCGAGGGCGCCGACGACCAGCCCGGCTCCGCCGAGCCAGCGGGCCGTGGTGTCGGTGTTGTCGCCGGGGGCCGGCGCGGCCGCGGCGGCCGAACCGTCCCCGTCGGACGTCGCCGACGCCGCCGCGAGCCGCACGGTCGGCGCCGGGTTGTCCGGTTCCTGGCCGCCGGGCGGGGTCGGCTGGTTCCAGTCGACCACCTTGCCGTCGGAATAGGTCTGGATCGCCGGCAGCACCAGCTCGTCCACATTGGACGGAAGGTTCGACGCGTTGATCTCGAAGTCCTGGAACTGGTCGGCGCCCGTGGCGAGGCCGCCGCCGGGCTGGGCGGTCCAGACGATTTTCGTGACGGGATCGGTGACTTCGAGATTCCGGCCGTCGTGCACCGGCGTCGCCAGATGGGTCGTGGTGACCTGTGCGGTCCAGCCCGGAATCGGCTGGTACCGCACCGAGCTGATGCCGTACTCGGGTTTGAAGTCCACTTCGACCCCGACCGTTCCGGCGTTCTCCTCCTCGTTGGGCACCCGGAACACGATCGTCCCGCTGCCGCCCTGCTGCGGCTGGTTGCCGTAGACGTTCGCGGTCACGTGTGCGGACGCGACACCGGCACCCAGCAATCCCACGGCGCCGAACGTGCCGGCCAGCACGACCGCGCGCATTGTTTTCTTGGACATGGTTCAACTACTCCTGAAAATGAGCGGGATCCAGCGCATTCCGCTGGTGTGAAAGGGGAATTTCAGGAGTGGACGGGCGGTCCGCGCCGGCCGTACACCCGGCGGACCAGCACCGAAAACAGCGCCGTGTTTCCCGTTGAACGGATCGGTACGGGCGCGGGCCCGGCGGGCACCGGGAGACAACGGTGTACGACCGGAAGCAGTCGCCGGATGCCGGCGGCGGCCGCGAGTAGCAGCGATTCGGCGTGCGAAAGCAGAAGTGCTGTCGCAGCGGTGGCACCGGCGTGTGCGAGAACCATGCCCGGCGACGGCAGGCCGTGACTCATCATTCCGCTGAGCACGAGGTGCATCGCGACCTGAGCACCGCCGAGAACAGCGAGAACGCCGAGCGGACCCCTCGTCTTTTCGGCAAGCCCGGCCCCGGTCCAGCCGACGAGCATGGTCAACAGGAGCGTCAACGCGGTGTCCGGAGCGCCGCCGCCGGCGAGTGCGTGCGCAGTGCTTGCCAGGCCGCCGGAACTCACTGCGAGCAATACGCCGCGCACAACGCGTAACGAGCTGCGTTGCTTTCGACGTCTACTCACGGGCCAAGAGTAGTGAGACCCGCGGCCGCAGGGTGACGGCGTGGTGCGTGACTTAACACAGAATTATAGGGAACGGTTATCTTGCCTGGTCAGAACGGGTACCGAGGAGGCCCCAGATCGCCCCGGCGTGCTGTCGATGGTTGCTCATTGGCGATCGATACGAAACGGTGGTCCGGCAGTAACGCAAACCGCGCGGAGAAGTCGGGGACGACGAATGAACCTGTTCGAGTACGTCGCGGATCGATGGAGCCGCCTCTCGCTCGAGGCGTGGCTGCACGTCAGCGAGGTCGTGCAGGCCACGCTCCTGGCCGCGGTCATCGGTGTGCTGATCGGCGTCGCGGTCTACCGCAGCCGGATCGGCTCGGCGCTGGCGACCGCACTGGCCAGCACGATCCTGACCATTCCCTCGTTCGCGCTGATCGGCTTGCTGATCCCGTTGGTCGGGCTCGGCGTGGCCCCGTCGATGATCCCGCTGGTGCTCTACGCACTCCTCCCGATCGTGCGCAACACGATCGTGGGTCTGGGCGGCGTCGACCCGGCGGTGACCGACGCGGCCAAGGGCATCGGGATGCACCGGCTCGGCGTGCTCACCAGAGTGGAGCTGCGGCTCGCCTGGCCCGCGATCCTGGCCGGGATGCGGGTCGCCACGCAGTTGCTGATGGGCATCGCGGTGATCGCCGCCTACGCCAAGGGACCCGGCCTCGGCACGGAGGTGTTCTCCGGACTGACCAGAGCGGGCAGCGCGAACGCCACCAACCAGGCGCTGACCGGCACGCTCGGCGTGGTCATCCTCGCCCTGATCCTCGACGGGATCTACGTCCTTATCGCTCGCTTCACCATCCCGAGGGGTGTCCGTGTCTGACACGATCGAAAGCACAGCCGCGACCGCGACCGGCGATGCCGTCTCCGGGGTGGAAATCCGGTTGGAGAAGGTGACCAAGCGCTACCCCGGCACCCGGGAGCCGGCGGTCGCCGACATCAGCATGACCATCCCCGCGGGAAAGATCGTCATCCTGGTCGGGCCGTCCGGCTGCGGCAAGACCACCACCATGCGGATGATCAACCGGCTCATCGAGCCGACCGCGGGCACGATCACCATCGGCGGCGAGGACGCGCTGAAGCTGAACCCGGACCGGTTACGGCGCACGGTCGGTTACGCGATCCAGCAGGCCGGGTTGTTCCCGCATTTCACCGTCGCGCAGAACATCGCGGTCGTGCCGGGGCTGGTGGGCTGGGACCGCAAGCGGATCGACGACCGGGTCGAGCAGATGATGGACCTGGTCGGCCTCGACCCCGCGGTGTTCCACGACCGCTACCCGCGCCAGCTTTCCGGTGGTCAGCAGCAGCGGGTGGGCGTGGCGCGGGCGCTGGCGGCGGATCCACCGGTGCTGTTGATGGATGAGCCGTTCGGCGCCGTCGACCCGATCACCCGCGGCAACCTGCAGGACGAGTTGCTCCGGCTGCAGGCGGAGCTGCGCAAGACGATCGTGTTCGTCACGCACGACTTCGACGAGGCGGTGAAGCTCGGCGACAAGATCGCGGTGCTCGGTGACAAGTCGGCGATCCTGCAGTACGACACCCCGGACGCGATCCTCGCGAACCCGGCCGACGACACGGTCGCGGGATTCGTCGGCGCCGGCGCGTCGCTCAAACAGCTCACCCTGCAGCGGGTACGGGACGTCGAACTGGGTGAAGCGCGGATGACCGCTTCGCTGGACGAAGAGCCTTCCGCGCTCCGGCAGCGGATGACCGAGAAGAACGTGACCTACGCGTTGGTGCTGGACACGCGGCGCCGGCCGGTGCGCTGGGTGCACATTCGTGAACTCACCACGGCGGCTTCCCTGCGCAGCGCCGGTAAACCGATCACCGACCTGGTTTCCCTGCAGTCCACGTTGCAGGACGCCCTCGAAGCCATGCTCGTCGAGGGCGGCGGGGTACCGGTCACCGGCGCGCGCGGCGAATACGTCGGCATCATCGAGCTGGACACGGTGATGGCGACCGTGCAGCGGCTGCGCGAGGAGCACGCCTGATGACCACAGCCGTGGAGACCACGGAAAGCGGTTCGTCGACCGCCGCGGCACGCCGCGCGGACCGGGCCAGGCTGTTCGCGCAGCCGGTCGCGGTGATCATCATCGTCGCCGCGGTGCTGATCTGGGCACTGACCAGGAACAACGACGCGACGGAAGCGGAAAGCCTGAACTGGCCGACGCTGCTCACCGACACCTGGAATCACCTGCTGATCGGGCTCGCGGTGGCGGCCATCGTGATCGTCGTGTCGGTGCCGCTCGGTGTGGCGCTGACCCGGTCCTGGGGTCGTCCGATCGCGCCGCTTTTCCTGGCCATCGCGAACATCGGCCAGGCCGCGCCCGCGCTCGGCATGATCGTGCTGTTCTTCCTCTGGACCAGTTGGGAGGGCTTCTGGTGCGCGGTGCTGCCGATCGCGTTCTATTCGCTGCTTCCGGTGCTGCGGAACACGATCGTGGGCATCGACGCCGTGGACCCGGCGCTCAAGGACGCCGGCCGCGGGATCGGGATGTCCTCGCTGGGCGTGCTGTTCCGGGTCGAGATGCCGTTGGCCGTGCCGCTGATCCTGGCGGGACTGCGCACCTCGCTCGTGCTCGCGGTGGGCACCGCGACCCTGGCGTTCTTCGTCAACGGCGGCGGGCTCGGTGAGCTCATCGACACGGGCTACAAGCTCAACCGGGTGCCGGTGCTGATCACCGGAGCGGTGCTCGCCGTGGGCCTCGCGCTGCTCGTCGACTGGGTGGGCGCGGTGCTGGAGGAGGTCTTCGGGCCGAAGGGGATGTCATGAGGAAGCTGTGGGCGAGCCTGGTGGCGGCGATGCTGGTGACCTCGCTGACCGCGTGCGGCCTCGATGTCAACGCCGCGCTGCCCTACACCGTGAAGCCGGGTTCGATCCGGCCGGTGCCCAGCCTGGCGGGGTTGCCCGTGACGGTGGGCTCGAAGGACTTCACCGAGAACATCATTCTCGGCTACCTGGCCGAACTGGCGCTTTCGGCGGCCGGGGCGAAGGTCACCGATCTCACCAACATCAGCGGCTCGAACAGTGCCCGGCAGGCGCTGCTGAACGGGCAGATCGACCTTTACTGGGAATACACCGGCACGGCCTGGCTTTCCTATATGGGCAACGACAAACCGATTCCCGGCGAACAGGCCCAGTTCGACGCGGTGCGGGCGGCGGACGAGAAGTCGAACGGGATCACCTGGCTCGACGATTCGCCCCTGAACGACACCTACGCCTTCGGCACGACGGAAGCCTATGCGCGGCAACACAATCTGAAGTCCAATTCGGACATGACGGCGTTCCTGAAGCAGCACCCCGATCAGGCGGTGTTCTGTGTGGAAACCGAGTTCGCCAGCCGGCAGGACGGGATGCCCGGGGTGCAGAAGGCCTACGGTTTCCCGACCACGACGGTGAAGACGTTCGGCACCGGCGCGATCTATTCGGCCATCGCGAACGGCACCTGCAATTTCGGCGAGATCTTCACCACCGATGGCCGAATCGCCGGGTTGAACCTGCGGGTGCTGGCCGACGACAAGGGTTTCTTCCCGCAGTACAACGCGGCCGTCACGCTCAAACAGTCCTACCTCGCACAGCATCCGGCGCTGGCCGAGGTGTTGGTGCCGATCGGGAAGGCGCTGGACAACACGCAGATGGTCGAGCTGTGCAAGGAGGTCGACGTGGACGGAAAGGATCCCGCCGAGGTCGCCCGCGCCTGGATGATCTCGAAGGGGTTCATCAGCTAGCGGAGGACGTTCGGCCCGCGATCTTCTCGCGTCGCTAGATGCCCAGGCGATGCAGGATGTGGGACTCCAGCCGTTCGAGTTCCGCCGCGACCGCCTGGTGCGCGGCCCTGCGTCGGGCGGCCGGCATCCGCTCTGCCGCGTGCACGACGGCGGTGAGCTGCTCCAGCGTGGTCTGGGCCTCGGTCGCGAACCGGATGTCCTGCTCGGTCGCCTGCGTGGACTTCCGCAGTTCGCCCAGCGCCTCGGAGACGCCGGCGACGCGGGCGAGCAGGCCGGCGCCGCGGCCGGTGAACTCGCCCAGCGATTCGACCGGGACACCGAGCTTGCGTGCCTGGTAGCGGTCGTAGGCCTCCCGCACCGCGCCCGCCGCCTTGACCGCGTACGGCGCGAGCACGGGCGCCACGGCCGGGACCACGATCTTGGCGACCGCGACGGCGTTGCGGGCCTTCTTCGGCGTCAGTCCTTTTTCGTCCGCCTTCTTGCGTGCCATGTCCTGAACTTACTGGTCCGGGCGATCGGTGGGCATGTCGGACACGTCTTGCTGACGGTGAAGGACGTGCGTGCGACTTTGTGTCAGTGGGTGCTTCTAAAGTGGTGAGTATGGAGACAGAGGTGCTGCTCGATGCGGGTGCGGTGAGCCGTTGCCGTCGCCGGGTGCATCTCGATCACGATCCGGCGATGCGCGACACTCCGCTCGCTCCGCCCGACCCGGCGGCCGAACAGCGCATCGCCGACGCCGCGGCGCACCGGGAGGAGATCCGGCGCCGCCTCCACGAGGCCGTTCGCGGGCGAGCGGCCGCCGAAGACGATCGCCCCGGCTGGGTCACGGTGCCCGGCGAGCTGCCCCCGGCGGACCGGGCCCGGCTGACCGAGCAGGCGCTGGCCGAGCGCGCCGCCTACATCTGGGGCGGGCTGCTGCCCGCCGATCGCGCCGGGCATCGCCGCGGCGGCGCCGAACTGCTCGTCCGCTCCTCCGACGGGTATCTGCCGCTGCTGGTGGTCCGGCACCGGATCACCGATCCGGGTACGGGAGCGTCGACCACCGACCCGATCGACCTCGACCCGGCGAACGCCGTCACCGACCAGACGCGCAAGGTTCGGTCGCATCCGCGTGATCAGCTCCGGCTGGCTCACCTCCACCGGATGCTGGCGACGCTCGGCCTGGCCACCGCTCGCCCGATGGGCGGAGTGATCGGCCTGGACGCGGACGTGGTGCTCTGGCACGATCTCGCGGCGCCGACCTGGCCCGGTGGCCGCACCGCGCTGGACACCTACGACGTGCGACTGGCCGACCGGCTGGCCGTGGCGCGCGCCGCGGCGGCCGGTGCGCCCCCGCTCGCCGAGCCCTCCCGGGTCCTGGAATGCCGGAGCTGCCCGTGGTGGCCGACCTGCGAAGCCGAGCTCACCGCGAACCGGGACGTCAGCCTGGTCATCCGCGGTGAGGACGCGATGGAGCTGCGTAACGCCGGAGTGTCCACGGTGGACAAGCTGGCCGCACTCGATCCCGCCGACGGCCCGCCGATCCCGTGGTCGTCCGGTTCGTTCGTGGACGCGGTGGCGCTCGCCCGAGCGTGGCTGGCGAAGCTGACCATGGTGCGCAAGGTGCCCGAGGTCGGGGTACCCCGCGCCGACGTCGAGGTCGATGTCGACATGGAAAGCTTCGGCGAGTCCGGTGCGTACCTGTGGGGCTGCCTGCTTTCCGGCGCGGACATCGGGTTCGAGCGCGGCTACCGCTCCTTCGTCACCTGGGATCCGCTGCCCACCACCGACGAGGCGCGCTCGTTCGCGCAGTTCTGGACCTGGCTGACCGAGGTGCGCCGGCGCACTGCCGCGGCGGGGCTGACCTTCCGCGCCTACTGCTACAACGCGATGGCCGAAAACCGCTGGCTGTTCGGCTCGGTGGAGCGCTTCGGCGACTTCCCCGGCGTGCCCCGACGCCAGGAGATCCAGTCCTTTGTGGACTCGACGGAATGGGTGGATCTGTTCCGCAGCGTCACCGATCAGTTCCTGTGCGCCAGGGGGAAGGGACTGAAGGTGGTCGCGCCGGTCGCCGGGTTCTCCTGGCGGGACCCGGAAGCGGGCGGCGAGGCGTCGATGCGGTGGTACCGCGCCGCCGTCGGCATGGCGGGCACGGTCCCCGACACGACCCAACGCGAGCGGTTGCTGCGATACAACGAGGACGACGTGCGGGCCACCCTTGCGCTGCGGCAGTGGATGTCCGGCCCGGCCAACACCATTCCGTACATGGGCGACCTCTGAGCCCGTCCGCCGGATGAAGGGTTCAGGCCGAGCCCGGTCCGGCGCTCAGCGCGGGGCCATGCGCAGTGCCCCGTCGAGGCGAATGACCTCGCCGTTGAGGTAGTCGTGCTCGATGATGTCGACGGCGAGCTGCGCGTATTCGCTGGGCCGGCCCAGCCGCTTCGGGAAGGGGACGCCGGCCGCGAGCCCGGCTCGGAAGTCCTCGCTGACCGTCGCGAGCATCGGGGTGTCGATGATGCCCGGCGCGATCGTCACCACGCGGATGCCGTGTGAGGCGAGATCGCGTGCCGCCGGCAGGGTCAGCCCGGCTACGCCGCCCTTGGACGCCGAGTAGGCGACCTGACCGATCTGCCCGTCGAACGCCGCCACCGAAGCCGTATTGATCACGACTCCGCGCGCGCCGTCGGCCAGCGGCTCGGTCTTCGCGATCGCCTCCGCGGCGAGCGTGATGACGGTGAAGGTGCCGATGAGGTTGATCTCGACGACCTTCCGGAACAAGGCGAGGTCGTGCGCGCCGCGCTTGGACAGGATCCGTGCCGACGGTCCGATCCCGGCGCAGTTCACCACGGTCCGCAGCGGCACTCCCGCGCTCGCGGCCTGCTCGACGGCCGCCTGGACCTGCTCGGCGTCGGTCACGTCGGCCTCGAAATAGGTGACCCCGTCGACGGCGGGTGCGCCGGAGATCCCGTTCGCGAGATCCACCGCGAACACCTTGGTCCCCTTGGCCGCGAGCGCCTGCGCCGTCGCGGCGCCCAGGCCGGAAGCCCCGCCGGTGACGATCGCCGCCGTGTCCGTGATCTGCATCCTGGCCCCTTTCCCGTGATCAGTACCTCAGGTTAACGCTCGTTCGCATCGGCGCGGAGCGACCCTCCTGACCGGTTTCGTGGAGTATTCGGCACGGACCACTCCCGTTAGCGCGGAAGTCAACTCGGGCTGTCACCTTCGCAGCATGGGACAAGCTCGGATCGTGGTGATCGGCACCGGATACGTCGGGTTGACCACAGGCGCCTGCCTCGCGAGCCTCGGCCACCGCGTGACCTGCGTGGACGTGGACAGCGAAAAGGTCGCCCGGCTGGGCGCCGGCCGGGTGGACATCCTGGAGCCGGGACTGGAGGAGCTGGTCTCGCGCGGGCTGAGCGCGGGCAGGCTGACCTTCGTGGTGGGTTCGCGGGCGGCGGTGGCCGACGCCGAAGCCGTGTTCCTGTGCGTGCCGACGCCGATGGGGGCCGGCGGGGCGGCCGACCTGCGCGCGGTGGAAGCCGTGATCGAGGAGATCGGCGACGTGCTGCCCGCCGGGTGCGCGCTGATCACCAAGTCGACCGTTCCGGTCGGCACCGCGCAGCGCATCCGCGACCTGCTCGGCCGCGGCGATCTCCCGATCGTGGCGAATCCGGAGTTCCTGCGTGAGGGCACCGCCGTCGCCGACTTCCTGAACCCCGACCGGATCGTGGTCGGCTCGGACGACGAGCCGGCCGCGCGGTGGGTCGCCGAGCTGTACCGGGAGCTGGCGGCGCCGAGCGTGGTGACCGACGCGGCCAGCGCCGAACTGGTCAAGTACGCGGCGAACTGTTTCCTGGCGATGAAACTGTCCTATGTCAACGCGATCGCCGAACTGTGCGAGCGGCTGGGTGCGGACATCGTCTCGGTGACCGAGGGGATGGGCCACGATCGCCGGATCGGCCGATCGTTCCTCAAGCCGGGCCCCGGCTGGGGCGGATCCTGCCTGCCCAAGGACACCCACGCGCTGATGCAGGTCGCGGAGTCGGTCGGGTTCGACTTCTCGCTGCTGTCCGCGGCGATCGTGGAGAACATCGCGCAGCGCGACCGCATCGTCGCCAAGATCGCCGGTGCGGTCGGCGGACTGCGGGGAGCGCGGGTCGGCGTGCTGGGGCTGGCGTTCAAGGCCGGCACCAACGACCTCCGCGATTCGCCCGCGCTTTCGGTGACCTCGATGCTGTCGGCACATGGTGCCGAAGTGATCGCCTATGACCCGGCGGTCGGCGGCGACCTGCCCGGCATGACCCTGGTGGACGACCCGTACCAGGTGGCCAAGGGCGCCGACACCGTCGTGGTGCTCACCGAATGGGACGAGTTCCGCAGGCTCGACTGGTCCTACGTCGCCGACGTGATGCACGGCGAGACGGTCGTCGACACCCGCAATCTGCTCGATCCCCAGGCGATCCTCGACGTCGGCCTGTCCTGGCTCGGTCTCGGACGACCGCGGCGCCTGCAGCGCACCCTCGCCTGACCGGCACGCGGCCGGGCGAACCGGGTAACGCACCGGGCGTAACAAAACAGTCGCTTCTCGCCCGACGCGGGACGTCGGAATGTGCCGTAGCTTTCAGGTGTGTGGCGAGGCAGCGGGCGAATTCTGGGCGTGGGTGACGCGCTGCGGACGGTGCTGCCGATGGTGTTCGTGCTCGGCGCGACGACGGCCGCGGCGCATTTCCAACCGGAAAAACACCAGCTCGACGCGCTGGGCTACCTCTGGCTTTCGGTCACGACGCTGCCGCTGCTGGTGGCGCGGCGATTCCCGCTTTCGGTCTTCCTCGTCGTCGCGGGGCTCACGCTCGCCTATTACTGGTCGCATTATCCGAGCGGTCCACTGGTGGTGGCGCCGACCATCGCGCTGTTCGCCCTCACCCGGCTCCGCGGGCCGCTCGTCGCCGCCATCGCGGGCACCGGTGTGCTGCTCTCCGCGCTGATCGCCTACCTCGCACTGGGCGGGGCCATCGTGATCGACGCGCGGGCCGCCCTGTTCGTCGTGTGGCTGGTCGCGGTACTGGGCATCGGGACGGCGGTGCGCAACCGCGGCACCGCCATCCGGGCGGCGCGCGAGCGCGCCGCCGAGCGGGAGTACCGGCTGGCCGAACTCGAACGGTTGCGGATCGCGCGGGAGGTGCACGACGTGGTGGCCCACAGCCTGGCCATGATCAACGTGCAGGCCGGGGTCGCCGCGCACGTCGCCGACCGGCGGCCGGAGCAGGCGGTCGAGGCGCTGCGTGCCATCAAGCAGGCCAGCGCCGCCGCGCTGGCCGACCTGCGCGCGACCGTGGCCGTGCTGCGCGCCGGTCAGGGGCTCGGGCCGGCGCCCAGCCTGAGCCAGCTCGATGAGTTGCTGGAACACACCAGGGCGACCGGGCTCGAGGTCCGGACCCACGGGTCGCCGGGCGAGCTGCCCGCTCCGGTGGACGGGGCGGCCTACCGCATCCTGCAGGAGTCGCTGACGAACGTGGTGCGCCACGCGAACGGCGCGACCACCGTCGATGTCCATTTCGGACGGACCGGGGAGGCGCTGGAACTCGTCGTGCGGGACGACGGCCAAGGCTCGACCGAGCCGAGGGCCGGGCATGGCCTGCGCGGCATGGGGGAGCGGGCCGCGGCGCTGGGCGGGTGGTTCGAGGCGGCGGCCGTGGACGGCGGCTTCGAAGTCCGGGCGCGGCTTCCGCTGAACGGGGAAGGGATGGGAGAAGGATCTTGACGAGTCTCGGCGAGTTCACCGGCACGGAACGGGAGGGCGGCGGGCCGGCGCCCATCAGGGTGGTGCTTGCCGACGACCAGACGCTGGTCCGGGGCGGGTTCCGGGTGCTGCTGGAGACCGAGGACGGCTTCGAGGTGTGCGGCGAGGCGGCCGACGGGGCCGAGGCGGTGCGGGTGGCCCGGCAGACGCGGCCGGACGTGGTCGTGATGGACATCCGGATGCCCGGCATGGACGGGCTGGAGGCCACCCGGCGGATCACCGGCGACCCCGGCCTGCCCGGGGTCCGCGTGCTCGTGCTGACCACCTTCGACCTGGACGAGTACGTCTACGACGCGTTGCGCGCGGGGGCCAGCGGCTTCCTGCTCAAGGACACCGAGCCGGTCGAGTTGCTGCGGGCGCTGCGCGTGGTTTCGGCGGGGGAAGCGCTGCTGGCGCCGACCGTGACCAAGCGGCTGATCACCGAGTTCGTCGGACGCCCCGAGAACCGGCGCGTCGACACCGGCGCCGTCCGCGAGATCACCGACCGGGAGCGGGAGGTGCTCGCCCTCGTCGCGAGCGGGCTGTCGAACGACGAGATCGCGGGGCGGCTGGTCATTTCCACGGCCACGGCGCGTACCCACGTCAGCCGCATCATGACCAAGGTCGGTGCGCGAGACCGAGCCCAGCTCGTCGTTCTCGCCTACGAGTCGGGCCTGGTCAGCCCCGGTTCACCGGGAACGTAACCCGAGGATCAGGCGCACCACGAACACCACGGCGGCCACTACCAGGATGGAGATCTGAAACCACACACCGGCCTCCCTTCTCCCGAATGCTCTGTCACTAGGGCGCGCGAGCGGGGGAGGAGGTTGCCGACGCGACGAACGTCACCCGTCGCGGGTGACGCGCCTGGCGTGCCGTGGTTGCCCGTTCGGGCGACTGTCGAGCTGTCCGGAGAGCTGTCCGCGCACTGTTCGCCGTTCGGGCACCGCGCGGGTGATCAGCGTCTTTTCCGCGTCTTCCTCGTCGGGCGGTGCCTTCGGCAGCTTGTCGGTGACCTCGGCGGCCGCCGGGGCCTGCTTGGGGTTCGGCTCCCGGGTCGGTCGCGGCTGGGTGCGCCGCTGGGCCGCGGGGTCCGGCTCGGGTTCCGGCTCCGGTTCGGGCTCGGGTTCCGGTGCCGGGGTGGGCCGCTCGCGGTGGGAAAGCTTGCGAGCCAGCGCGTGGCTGGGCCGTTCGACGTATCGGTAGCTCAGCTCGACCACGCCGAACACGGCGGCGACCGCGATGATCGCGGCGATCGGGAAGGGCAGCGCCGGGCGCAGTAGTTGCAGCACCACGAACGAGACGAGCATGTGCAGCAGATAGAGCGAGTAGCTGCGCTCGGACATCGCGGTCCAGAACCGCCACTGGCGCAGCTTCGGCTCGGCGAAATAGCCCATCATGAAGAACAGCACCGCGACCGCGAGCGCCAGGTTGTACGAGGTGTCGATCCGGCCGACGTTGATGATGTCGGCGAGCACGTACAGCGACCAGGCGATGCCGCCGAACACCCCGCCCGTCCACAGCGGGATCTTCTGCGTCGTCGAGGCCCAGATGATCTGCCCGATCATCATGGCGGGCAGGTAGGACACGTTGACCGCGAACAGGGAGTACGACGCGTTGAGCTGGCTGCGGCTCATCATCACCACGAAGATGAACGTCAGCTCCAGCGCGATGGCCAGCCACGGCCACCGCTTCATGACCGGCAGCACCGCCATCAGCAGCGCGTAGAAGATGATCTCGATGATCATCGTCCACGCCACCGGCACGAGCACCACCTGTGGATAGATGATGTAGTTGATCAGCGCGGTGTTGGTGAACATGGTCAGCGGGGTGAGTTCCTGCGACTGGCCGGTCGACGGCGGGTGCAGGTTGACCACCAGCAGCAACGAGGTCAGCAGCACGACGAACAGCATCGGCGCGTACACCCGGATGCCGCGGTTGATCGCGAACCGGCCGTGCCCCTGCTTCACCGCGAGCGGGGTGACCACATACCCGCTGACCAGGAAGAAGAACGGCACGGCGATCTGGCCGATGCCCTGCTGCGACATGTGCATCGGGTCGCTGGTGAGCGCTTCGATGAAGGTGATGTAGGGCGCGTGCTCGCCCTTGGCGATCACCCACGGATGCGCGATGTGGCTGTAGAACACCAGCAGCGCGCCGAGCCCGCGGCCGATGTCGATGAAGGCGATCCGGTTCTTGCCCGGCGATTTCGCCGAAGGCTCGGTTTTGGCGGGCCGAGGGCGGCTTTGCGGTGTACTTTTCGGTTTGTTCGCGGGCGCCCTGGTGCCATGAGCAGCTGGTCTTCGGGTGCTTGCGCGCGTGGTTGCTGGTTGGCCCGCCGCCACGTCAGTGCGTGATTTCTTCGCGGCAGGGAACGGCGACTCGACCAGCGCGATCACCCCCGTTCTCCCCGCGAAGCGCCTCATGCAGCGTAGCGTCCACCGATCGATGACCACTACGTAATACGCCCGGGCAGCGTAGGAGAGCCGCTTGATTCGTGCGTTACGACCGGCTTCGCCAGCGATCCTGCTGTACTACGGGCTCCAGGCGATCACGATCTTAGTGCTCGCCCTGATGGCCGCGCACGTGCACGACACTTTGAGCTTCTTCATCGGGCACTGGGACAGTGCCTGGTTCCTCGAGATCGCCAGGAACGGTTACGAGATCCCGGTTTCCGCCACCGCGAACGGCGCGCCTGGCCACAACAGCCTGGTGTTCTTCCCGCTGTATCCGGCGCTGGTCGCGGTGCCGGTCTCGATCGGCCTGCCGGGCGTGTGGGCCGGATTCGGGGTGAGCCTGCTGGCCGGTGGGGTCGCCGCCTGGGGACTGTTCGAACTCGGTCGCGAAGTGGCGGATCCGCGCGCCGGCACCCTCCTCGCCGCGCTGTGGGCGATCGCCCCCGGTGCTTCGGCGCAGCACCTGGTGTACTCCGAATCGCTGCTGGTAGCGCTTTCGGCGTGGGCACTGGTCGCGGTGCTGCGGCGGCAGTGGCCACTGGCCGGGTGGCTCACCCTGCTCGCCGGCCTGACCCGCGCGATCGCCGCGGCACTGGTCATCGCCGTCCTCGTGGCCGCGGTCACCGCGATCGTGCGCCGCGAGGACGGCCGGCGGCCGTGGGTCGCGGTCTCCCTCGCGCCGCTGGGACTCGCCGGTTACCTCGGCTACGTCGCCCTGCGGACCGGACGGATCGACGGCTGGCTGTGGCTGCAAAGCGCGTGGCAGATGGACTTCGACTGGGGCCGATTCACCTGGCAAAGGCTCGGCCCCGGACTGGTCGGCGAGGTGCCCTGGCTCACCCTCACCGCGCTCGTCGTGCTCGGCGCGGTGGTGCTGCTGCTCTGGTCCTACACCATGAAAATGCCGGTGGCGCTCTCCGTTTACGGAACCCTGGTCGTGTTCGTCGCGCTCACCTCGTCGAGCTACTTCCAGTCGCGCGCGAGATTCCTGCTTCCCGCCTTCACGATCCTGCTGCCGATCGCGGTGCTGGCGGCGAAGCTGCCGAACCGCGCCCTCGCGATCCTGCTGCCCGCGGGCGCACTGGGATTCGGCTGGTACGGCGCGTACCTCATGACGAGCGCGGCGATGAATCCCTAGCGGGAGAGCGCTTCCCGGGAAACGCCCTCGCCGCGGCTCGCGGTGCTCGCGAGCCGCGGCGAAAAGCCTACGGTTGGCCGG
>Ga0310811_10006271_pt1 | contig 15183 bp, 16 predicted proteins | sample YCmetagenome_FD_207642 | JGI IMG/M metagenome (GOLD analysis project Ga0310811, IMG submission 207642) | Soil microbial communities from experimental microcosm in Duke University, North Carolina, United States - YC | ecosystem: Engineered > Artificial ecosystem > Soil microcosm > Unclassified ...
GCCGCGCGGCAGTTCAGGCTGGATGGGCCGCCACCGCAATTGGACGCCACGCAGTTCCGCGTGCCGCAGGCAGCGCCAAGCACGCAGCTCTCGCTGTTTTAAAGGATTAAGGGAAGTGGCCGCTTTTTGAAAAAAGCGGCGCAAAAACTTTTTAAACTGGGCCGTGCTGGTTTCATCGCCCCAGGCCCAGTTTCAAAAAAGTTTTTTGCTTCTTTTTTTCAAAAAAGAAGCCTTCTTACTTCTTCAAAAACTCCCCCAACCGCGCCGCCGGACGGCACACGAAAGCCCGGTTTTCCGTCGCCACCACAGGGCGGTTGAACAGCACCGGGTGTGCGGCAATCGCGGCGAGAATTTCCGCATCGCTGACCGCCGGTTCCGTCAGGCCAAGCTCGGTGGCGAGTCGTTCTTTCTCGCGCAGCAGGCCGCGCGCGCCGGGGCCGGCGGCCGCCAAGGCGGCCAACTCGTCCCGCGTTAGCGGCTCTTTCATGTAGGGCACGACCCGCGGCTCGATCCCGGCCTCCCGCAACGCCGCCAGCACGTTGCGCGACGTGCCGCAATTCGGGTTGTGATAGAGCGTGATCGTCCCGGTCATTTGTGAATCATCGTGCCGATGCCGCCTTCGGTGAACAATTCCAGCAGCAGCGCGTGCGGCACGCGGCCATCCAGAATGGTGGCGCCCTTCACCCCTTGTGTGACGGCGTCCATGCAGGTTTCCACCTTCGGGATCATGCCGCCGGAAATCGTGCCATCGGCGATCAGTTCATGGATCTGCGCCAGGCTCAGGTCCGGCATCAACTGCTTCTGCCGGTTCAGCACGCCGGGCACGTCGGTCAGCATCAGCAGGCGAGTCGCGTTTAGCGCGCCGGCAATGGCGCCGGCCGCGGTGTCGGCATTGATGTTATAGGTCTCGCCATCCTCGCCCGTCCCGACCGGGGCGATCACAGGGATCAACCCGGCCCCGGTCAGGGCATGGATCACGCGGGTGTCGACGAAGCCGGGTTCCCCGACAAAGCCGAGATCGAGCACCTGCTCAATGTTCGAATCGAGGTCTTTCTTGGTCCGGCGCAGCTTGCGCGCCCGGATCAGCCCCCCATCCTTGCCGGAAATGCCCACCGCCAGCGCGCCGGCGCGGTTGATCAGCCCCGCCACCTGCTTGTTCACGGTGCCGGCCAGGACCATCTCCACCACCTCGACCATCGCCCCATCGGTGACGCGCAGCCCGTCGATGAAATTGGACTTGATCTCCAGCCGCTCCAGCATGGCGTTGATCTGCGGCCCACCGCCATGCACCACGACCGGATTGATGCCCACCTGCTTGAGCAGGGCGATGTCTTGGCCGAATTCGACGGCGAGCGTTTCCTGCCCCATGGCGTGGCCGCCATATTTCACCACGATCGTGGCGCCGGCATAGCGACGCAAATAAGGCAGCGCGCGGGCGACGATATGCGCTTCCTGCGCGGCGGTAATGATGCTGCTCACGAACCTGACCCCTTCTTCAAGCGCCCCGCCTCCTCAGGCGAAGGCGGCGATGCTGGCGCGCAACTCATCAATGCCGAACCCGGTTTCACTCGAGGTGGTGATAACCTCGTTCAGCGCCGCCGGATGCGAGGCGGCCAGAGCCCTTACCGCCTCCTGCTTGCGCGTCAAGGCGGTCTTTTTCACCGCATCGGCCTTGGTCAGCACGATCTGATAGGAAACCGCCGACTGGTCGAGCAGCTCCAGCACCGTCAGGTCAGACTTCTTGATCTCCACCCGCGAGTCGAGCAGCAGCAAGACGCGGCGCAGATTCGGGCGACCGCGCAGATAATCGAGCATCAGCCCCTGCCAGTCGCGCTTGATGGCCAGCGGCGCCTCGGCATAACCATAGCCCGGCATGTCCACGAGCACGATCGGGGCCGCTTCAAGCTGAAAAAAATTCAGCTGCCGCGTGCGCCCCGGCTGGTGCGACACACGCGCCAGCGCCTTGCGGCCGGTGAGCGCATTCAACAGAGAGGATTTACCGACGTTGGACCGGCCCGCGAAGGCGATTTCCTCGCCACGCGGCTCCGGGAGGTGATCCAGAGCCTGCGCGGCATAGAAAAAGTCGCAAGACCCCGCGAAGAGCTTCCGGCCGGATTCGAGCTGCTCAGGGCTGAACGCGTCAGCCCTGAAATTCAGCTCTTGGCCTTGGCCAGAGCCGGCTGCGGCTTGGCCCCCGCCTGGCGCATGATCAGCCATTGTTGTCCCACCGAGAGAAGGTTGTTCCAGGCCCAGTACAGCACCAGGCCGGCCGGCGAGCGCGCCAGCACGAAAGTGAAGATGATCGGCATGAACTGGAACATGCGCGCCTGCACCGGGTCCGGCGGCGCCGGATTCAGCTTCTGCTGCAGGTACATCGTGATGCCCATGATGATCGGCAGAGCGCCCACATGCAGCAGCGGGCTGATCATCGTCGGGTCGAAGGGGACCAGCCCGAACAGGTTGAAGATATTGGTCGGGTCCGGCACCGAGAGGTCATGGATCCAGCCATAGAACGGCGCCTGGCGCATCTCGATGGTGGTGAAGATCACTTTGTAGAGCGAGAAGAAGACCGGGATCTGCACCAGCATCGGCAGGCAGCCGGACGCCGGGTTGATCTTCTCGGTCTTGTACAGCGCCATGATCTCCTGCTGCTGCTTCGCCGGATCATCCTTCAGCCGCTCGCGGATCGCCTGGATCTTCGGCTGCACCAGCTTCATCCGCCCCATCGAACGGTAGGAGTAGCTGGCGAGCGGGAAGAACAGCAGCTTCACGCCGACGGTGAAGATGAGAATCGCCAGGCCGAAATTGCCGGTCAACGAGTTCAGCCAATCGAGGCAGAAGAAGATCGGCTTGGTGATGAAGTACAGATAGCCGAAATCCACCGCCTTATCGAAGCTCGGGATATGATATTCGCGCCCATACGCATCCAGCAGCTTCACCACCTTGGCGCCCGTGAACAGATGCGTCTGCAGGCTGCCCGTGGCGCCGGGCGCAACGGTGAGCGGTGCTGCGGTGATGAACGAGGTCTGGTAGGCGCTGCCATCACCATCGGTGACGGTGCCATAGCTCATCGAGCCGGTCAGCTGCGTGTGTTGCGCCGGCGCCAGCGCCGTCAGCCAATATTTGTCGGTAATGCCGATCCAGCCGCCGGGGCTGGTCTCCGCGAAGGCCTGGCCGTTGGCGCTGTGCTCCCCATCGGACTTGATCGAGTTATAGGATTTCTGGTGCAACGTGTTGTTGAACACGCCGAGCGGGCCTTCATAGAGGATATAGGAGCTCTCCTCCTCGGGCTTGTAGTCGCGCACCACGCGAGACCAGGGGAACAGCTGCACCGGCGCGCCGGTATGGTTGATCACCTGCTGGCGCACCGTGAACATGTAATTGTCGTCGACCGAGACCAGCAGTTGGAAGGTCAAGCCCGCGCCATTATCCCAGCTCAGCGTCACCGGGCTTTGCGGGGTGAGTTCGTTGGCCGAGGGGGTCCAAACCGTCGAATCGGTTGGAACCTTGATGTTGCCGACCGGCGTCCAACCAAATTGCGCGTAAGAGGGCTTGGCGCTGCCGCGGCGGCCCAGCAGCTGCACCAACGGCGAATCCTTGGCGATGGTCTGATGGTAGTCCTTGAGCACGACATCATCGAACATCGCGCCGGTCAGGCCGATGCTGCCGGAGATTTTCGGCGCGTTGACCGCCAGGCGCGGCCCCGTCGGCGCCGTCGCCGCGGCGGCGGGCGCGCTTGCCGCCCCAGCTTGCGGCGTGCCGGCATTGTTCGCCTGCTGCACCAACGCGGGCGTCGGGCGGGGCGGAGGATGCGGCAGGAAACGTTCGACCGCGAACTGAAACACCAGCAAAATGCCGAGTGACAGGGCGATGGCGAGCATCAGACGCTTTTGGTCCATGGGGCTTTACGAATCCTTGAGCGGGGGCACCGGGTCAAAACCGCCCGGATGCCAGGGATGGCAGCGTAAAATCCGTCTTCCGGCTAGCAGCGCGCCGCGCCCGGCGCCATGCTTGGAAATCGCCTCGCACGCATAAGCGCTGCAAGACGGATAGAACCGACAATTGGCGCCGATCACGGGCCGCAGCGTCAGCTGATAGACGCGGATCGCACCGGTCAGGACTGTCGCTGCCGGGCTCATTTGCGCAATTCGTCCAATGCCGACTCAAGGCTGGCGCAAAGCGTGGCAAACGGCAACGTCGCGGTCTCCTTGCGGCAGACCAGGACCAGCTCGACGCCGCAGACCGGCCGCTCCGCCAAAGTGAGCCGCACCGCCTCACGCAAGCGGCGACGGGCCCGGTTGCGCACCACCGCGTTGCCGATTTTCTTGGTCGCGGTATAGCCTACGCGTACCGGCGCCTCGCCCGGCTGGATGAGCGCCTGCATCAAAAAACCTGGACGGCTGAGCTTACGCCCTCGCGCGGCCAGCCGCAAAAACTCCGCACGGCGCCGAAAGGTCTCCGGGGGAGTTTTTGCGGTCATGACGAGGTCTCGAACCGCGCGGATGCCAGGATCAGGCAGAGAGTTTGGCGCGTCCCTTGGCACGGCGGTTGGCGATCACCTTGCGGCCGCCAACCGTGGCCATGCGGGCGCGAAAACCATGCCGGCGCTTGCGGACGAGTTTGGAAGGTTGATAGGTCCGTTTCACGATATGAACTCCGGCGAAAAAACAAAATAAAACGTAACGCGCCGAACCGTCCCCGATTCAGCCTTACTGTGGGGCGCATATAGAAGCGCCGCAGCTCAGCCGTCAATGCAAAGTAATGACGGCTTGTGGTGAGCGCGCAAGCTGTCCTCGGCGCGGCAGATCCCTTGCCTCCTGCTTGCCCCCTCTTCCGTCCCATTCATTTCACATGTAAATTTCGCCACACGCCCGAGATAGTGAGCCGCTAAGGCTCGCAGGATATTGCCCTGCCTCACGGTAACATGCAGCCTGAAGCCATGCCTTTCTTCACACCAACTGGGCCACGCAACGTTCTTGCTCTCCAGGGCGGTGGCGCGCATGGCGCGTTCACCTGGGGCGCGCTCGACCGGCTGCTGGAAGACGGCTTGACCTTCTCAGCGGTCACCGGCGTCTCATCCGGCGCGTTGATCGCGGCCATGGCGGTGCAAGGCTATGTTCACAACGGCCAGAATGGCGCCCGCGCGGCGGTGACACAGCTCTGGCAACGTGTCGCCGACGCCCATATTTTCAGCAATCTAAACAATGCCCTTGACTGGATGTGGGGCGGGCTCGGCAACGACATGGCCTGGGCGGGCATCACCAACGCGCTGCGCCTGTTCACGCCCGGCCAACTCAACCCGTTCGGGCAGAATCCCTTAGCCCCTTTGCTGGCCGACCTGCTCGATCTCGACGCCATCCGTGACGCCTCGGCGCCGCGGCTCTACATTGGCGCGACCGATGTCGAATCCGGCCAGGCGCGGGTATTCGAAAATGCCGAGATCAGCGTCGATGCGCTGCTGGCCTCGGCCTGCATTCCCATGATGTTTCCCACGGTGACCATTGGCGGTCGCGCCTATTGGGATGGCGGCTATTCCTGCAACCCGCCCTTGGCGCCCGTGCTCACCCCGGCCCCGGACCGCCTGGTGCTGATCCGCGCCCAGCCGCGGGCGCGCCGAGGCGTCCCGAGCAGCACTGCGGATATCTTGCACCGCCTGCATGAAATCGCCTTCCAGGCGCCGCTCGACGCCGAGCTCGCGCTCCTGCCGCGGCACACGCGCCTGCTGGACATTTCCGCTGACGCGGCGCTCTCGCAACATCCCCTGACCTCGAAAATGAATGTGGAACGCGGCTTCCTCGACAATCTGTTCGCCGCCGGCCGGGACGCCGCCGCTCGCCTCACGGCGGCGTGACGTTCACAGCCGATGAGCCCTCTCCGCAATGTCCGACGCACACTTTTCGGCCGCAGCCTTTCCGCGCGAGTCCTGTGCCTCACCGTCGGCATCATCCTGCTGGTGGAAATCCTGATCCTCATGCCCAGCCTGGGCCGGGACCGCCAAGCCTGGCTGTGGCAGCACGTGACGCAAGCGCATCTGGCGGCGTTTCCCGCGGCGGTCGCCGCCGGCGCGCTGGACCTGAAGACCGAGGATGCCCTGCTGAAACTCTCGGATACAACCTCTATCAGGCTGGCCGAGCCGGGACGGCTGATCGTGGTGATGCGCCAGGACCGCCCCTTGCCGCCGCCGGACCTGACCATCAACCTGGCGAACGAGCCGCTGGTCACCAGCATCTGGCGGGCCGAACAGGCGGTGCTGGGGCTGGGGCCGAAATGGCTCCAGGTCATCGCCGCGAGTCCGCTGCAAAACAAGGCGATGCTCAATATTATCGTGAGCGGCGCGGAGCTGGCACGGCACTTGCGCAGCTATGCCGCCCATATTCTAATCCTTTCGCTGGTCATCGCGCTGGTGACCGGCTCTCTGGTTTACGCCGCGCTCGACCGGCTGCTGGTGCGGCCGATGCGGATTCTCACCGCAAGCATTGTCGGCTTCCGGCATGCCCCGGAACAGACCGAACAGGACGACCTCATTTGGCTCGCGGGCCGGGGTGAGGATGAAATTTCCCGCGCCGCAGGCGAGCTGAAATTGCTGCAGGACGACATGCGCGCGGCCTTGTGGCGCAACGCGCGGCTCGCCGCGGTGGGCACCGCGGTGGCCAAGATCAGCCATGACCTGCGCAACATTCTCAGCTCAGCTCTGCTGGTGGCGGACCGGCTGCAGGCAACCGAGGATCCCACCACCCAGCGCGCCGCGCGCACGCTGATTCCCGCGGTCGAGCGCGCCGCCCAGTTGGTCAGCCGCACCGTCGACTTCGCCCGCGAGGGCCCGCCCGCGATCATCCGCTCCTCAGTGGTGCTGCGCGACCTGATTGACGAGACCGCATCGGCGCTCCGCCCCGACGAAACCGGCGTGACCATCGAAAACAACGTGCCCGCCACGCTGGTGCTGGCGCTGGACCGGGAGCAGATCTACCGCGTGCTGGTGAATCTGATGCGCAACGCCATCGAGGCCGGGGCTGACCATGTCACCATCTCCGTCACCGGGGACAACGGCACGACGCGGCTGAACATCATGGATAATGGGCCCGGCCTGCCGCAGCGCGTGCAGGACAATCTTTTCAAGCCGTTCACCAGCTCCGGGCGCCACGGCAGCACGGGGCTTGGCCTGACCATCGCCCGCGACCTGGTACGCGCCCATGGCGGCGAGCTGCAGCTGACCCAGACCGGGCCAGGCGGCACCGTGTTTGCCATGGAACTGCCGTCCGAACTCGCCGTGTAAGTTTTTGCGCCGATTCGAAACCACACCAAAATTATAGAGATAACGCCACGCTTTTGAATGAGGGCCGAAAAAGGAAACGGCATTTCTTCGGCGCCGCAAAAAGAAGAAAAATTTCTTTATTTTTCGAAGAATGTTGATCTGTTAGGAAAAATCCTTTTCTTAAAGGCCATGATCCCTCTGGCCCTCGATCCCCGTTTCGTAAAGCTTGCCGTCGCCGGGAATGGTTCCCTGGCGCTGCGCCGGCTGCGCGCCCTGCGCCAGGGCGGTGCGGCGGAGGCCTTGTTGTTCGCCGATGCCCCGAGCGCCGAACTCGCCGCCGAGGCCGGCGCTTTCCTTCGCCCCGCCCTGCCGGACGAGGCGGCGCTGCAGGCGTTGCATGTTCTCTGGATCGTCGATGTCGCGCCGGCGCGCGCGGCCGAACTTGCCACCCTCGCCCGCCGCCTGCGCGTGCTGGTGAATGTCGAGGACGTGCCGGATTATTGCGATTTTCATTCGGTGGCGGAGGTGCGCCGGGGCGACCTGCTGCTGACCGTCTCCACCAACGGCACGGCCCCCGGGCTGGCTGGCATCGTCCGCCGCACGCTCGCGGCCAGCTTCGGCCCCGACTGGGGCGAGCGGGTGAGCGAAGTCGCGGCACTGCGGCAAGGCTGGCATGCCGAGGGCCTGAGCATGCCGGAAGTTGCCCAGCGAATCGAGACCCTCGTCGCGGAACGCTGTTGGCTCCCCGACCAAAAACAGAGCTGAACCCTTTTCCTTCGCCAAGGTTGCCGCACATGTCCAAACTGATCGCGCTTCCCCATACAGCGCCCTTCGCCCCCGAGCAGATCGTCGCCCTCGACCAGGTTATCAGCGCCTCGTCGGCGGTGCAGCGCGCTTGGCTTGCAGGTTTCCTGGCCGGGCTGGACGCCGCGGACGGCAAACAGCCGGCCGCGCCCCCCGCGACCGGGCCAAAGCCGAAACTGCTCGTGCTGTACGCAACCGAATCGGGAAATTCCGAGGCCTTGGCCGCCAAGGCCAAGCAGGACGCGGCCAAGCTCGGCTTTGCCGTGCGCGTGCAGGATGTGGCCGATGCCGACGTGCAGAGCCTGAAGGAGGCCGGCACGATCATCGCCATCATTTCAACCTGGGGCGACGGCGAACCGCCCCAACGCGCCGCCCCTTTCTTCCGCGCGTTGATGAGTGATGCGGCGCCGCGCCTGGACAGCGTCAAATTCGCCGTCCTGGCCCTGGGCGACTCCTCCTATGCGCAGTTCTGCGAGAGCGGCCGTCAAGTCGATGCACGGCTCGAAGCGCTGGGCGCCACGCGCGCCGCGGCGCGGATCGACCTCGATCTCGATTATGAGGCGGGCGCCAAGACCTGGCTGACCTCAACGCTGGGGGCACTGGCGCCGAAAAACACCGACGCCGGTTCGGTCATCCATGTTGATTTCCACAAGCCGGCGGCCGAAGCCGCGTCGAAATCATCGCCCTTCGCCGCCGAAATCACGGCGCATCACAAGCTGACCTCGGACCGCGCGGACTCCGAGACCGTGCATGTCGAACTCTCCCTGGCCGGCTCGGGCATCACCTATGAGCCGGGCGATGCGATTGGCTTTGTGCCGGAAAACGATCCGGCGCTCGTGGACGCGGTGGTGCGCGCCGTGGGCCTTGAGCAGGATGCCGCCCTGCGCGAGGCGCTGACCACGCGCTATGACATCTCCACGCTCACGGCCAAACAGCTGAAAGATTACGCGACGCTGACCGGCGATACCCAAGCGGCGGCGACGGCCGCGACTGAAACCGAGTCCCGCGCATTCCTCGCCGGACGGCAATGGATCGACCTTCTGGAGACCTTCCCGCACCGGCTGGGCGCGGAAGCCTTTACATCTCTGCTGCGGCCGCTGGCGCCGCGCTATTATTCGGTCGCCTCGTCGCAGAAGCTGGTGGGCGAGGAAGCGCATCTCACCGTCGCGCGGCTGGCCTATGAAGCCGCCGGGCGGGCACGGCTGGGCGTGGCGTCCGGCCTGATCACCGACCGGCTGCGCAGCGGCGGCAGCGCGAAAATCTTTGTGCGCCCGAACCCGCATTTCCGCCTGCCGCAAAACGCCGAAACGCCGGTCATCATGATCGGCGCGGGCACCGGCGTAGCGCCCTATCGCGGCTTCCTACAGGAGCTCGAGGCGACCAATGCCGGCACCAAAACCTGGGCGATCTTCGGCCATCGCCACTTCCTGTATGATTTCATCTACCAGCTCGAGATCCAGGACTGGATCAAGTCCGGTGTTCTCGGGCGGCTCGACCTCGCCTCCTCGCGCGACCAGCCGGAGAAACGCTACGTGCAGCACGTGCTGTGGGAGCAGCGCCAGAGGCTGCGCCAGCAGCTCGATCAGGGGGCGACCATTTATCTGTGCGGCGACGCCAAGCACATGGCGCGCGACGTCGACGCCACGCTGGCCCGCATCCTGGCCGACGGACGCGATGAGAGCATGGGCCAGGCCGCCCTCGATACGCTGATCAGCGCCGGACGCTACAAGAAGGATGTGTACTGATGCTGGATATGGTGGAATCCGCCTCAGCCGAAAGCGTTCTGGCGTGGGCGATCGATGAGCAGTTCAGGGGCAAGATCGCGCTGGTGTCATCCTTCGGCACCGAGTCCGCCATTCTGCTCCATATGGTCTCGGAAATCGACAGGTCGCTCCCGGTGATCTTTCTCGACACCGGAAAGCTGTTCCCCGAGACCCTGGCCTATCGTGACAAGCTGGTCGGCTATCTCGGCCTGACCGACGTGCGCAGCATACGGCCAAGCGGCGCGCAGCTGGCCGCCTGGGACCCGGACGGACGCCTCTGGGAAAAAGACGCGGATCTGTGCTGCGCGATCCGCAAGACCAACCCACTCGACGCGGCGCTCGAAGGATTCGAGGCCTGGATCACCGGGCGCAAGCGCTCCCAGGGCGGCGCCCGGAGCGCGCTCAAACTGGTCGAGACCGGGCCGGACGGGCGCGTCACCGTGAACCCGCTGGCGCACTGGGATGATGCGATGATCGAGGCCTATTTCCAGCTTCATGAGCTGCCACGCCACAAGCTGCAGGCGCAGGGCTACACCTCGATTGGCTGTGCGACCTGTACCGCGCTGCCGCGCGACGGCGACGACAAACGCTCAGGCCGCTGGGCCGGGTTGGACAAGACGGAATGCGGCATCCACCTGCCGCGCCTGGCGGCGGCCTCCGTGGCCTGACGCCCTCCTTTCGGGAAGAGACCAATGACTGACAAAAGCACCGATACGCCCAAGCTCTCGCACAACGAAACGATCAAGACCAACAGCCAGTTCCTGCGCGGTACCCTCTCCGACGGGCTGGGCGTCGTCGAGAGCGGGGCATTGTCCGAAGACGACCAGCAGCTCATCAAATTTCACGGCATCTATCTGCAGGATGACCGCGACCTGCGCCCGGAGCGCGCCAAACGCAAGCTCGACAAGGCCTACAGCTTCATGGCCCGGTTGCGCGTGCCTGGCGGCGTGTTGAGCCGCGAACAATATCTGGCGATGGACCGCCTGGCCGATCAACGCGGCAACCAGACGCTGCGCATCACCACGCGCCAGTCGATCCAGTTCCACGGCGTGATCAAAACCAACCTGCGTCCGGCCCTGCGGCAGATCGACAGCGTGCTGCTCGACACCATCGCCGCCTGCGGCGACGTGAACCGCAACGTGATGTGCACGCCGAACGAATTCGCCGGCCGCGCCTATGCACAAGCGGAGCAGACTGCGCGCGCCATCTCTGCCCATCTGCTGCCGCGCAGCGGCGCCTGGCGCGAGATTTTTATCAATGACGAGAAGGTGACGAAAGAGCCGGAAGCCGAGCCGATCTACGGCGCCACCTATCTGCCGCGCAAATTCAAGATCGCCGTGGCGGTGCCGCCCCAGAACGACGTGGACGTGTTCGCCCATGACCTCTCCTACATCGCCATCGTCGAGAACGGAGACGTGGTCGGCTATAACGTGCTGATCGGCGGCGGCATGGGCGCCACCCATGGCGATGCGGAAACCTTCCCGCGCGTCGGCGAGGTGATCGGCTTCTGCACGGTGGACAACGCCGTTGCCGTGGCAGAAGCGGTGGTGACGACACAGCGCGATTACGGCAACCGCTCGAACCGCCGCCGCGCACGGCTGAAATACACGGTCGTGGATCGCGGCCTGGATTTCATCGTGGGCGAGATCAATGCCCGCCTGGCCGTGAAGCTCGAGCCCGCGCGGCCGTACAAATTCGCCGGCAATGGCGACCGCATGGGCTGGCACACCAGCGAAGACGGGCTGCACCATCTGACGCTGTTCGTGGAGAACGGGCGCGTCGCCAATATCGGCGAATGGAAGCTGAAATCGGCGCTGACGCGGATCGCCGAGACGCTCGATGTGGCGTTCATCCTCACACCGAACCAGAACATCATCATCGCCAAGGCCGATGACGCGGCGCGCGCCGAGATCGAGAAAATCTTCGCCGCTTACGGCGTCCGGCTACGCGGCTCGGTGCTGCGCGAAGCGGCGATCGCCTGCGTGGCCTTGCCAACCTGCGGCTTGGCATTGACCGACGCGGAGCGTTACCTGCCGAGCCTGATCACCAAGCTCGACGCGCTGTTGGCGGAACACGGCCTTGACCAGCAGCCGATCACGGTGCGCATGACCGGCTGCCCGAACGGCTGCGCCCGGCCCTACATCGCTGAGATCGGCTTCGTCGGCCGCAATCCCGGCCGCTACAACCTGCATCTCGGCGGCAACGCTGACGGCTCGCGGCTGAACCGCCTCTATAAGGAAGACGCTGACGAGGAAACCATCCTCGCCACGCTGGCGCCGCTCTTCGCCGACTACGCCCAGACCCGGCAGAGCGGCGAAGGATTTGGCGACTTCATAACCCGGCGGGGGATTGTTTAAGGAAAGAAAGGGCTACTTTTTGTGAACAAAAAGTAGCACTTTGTTAGTTTGGGCCGTGCTGGTTTCACTGGCGCGGGCCCAGTTTCAAAGAAGTTTTTGCGCCGCTTTTTTCAAAAAGCGGCCTCTTTCTTCTCCACAGCCGTGACCGGCGTAACGTGATGGCCGCTGAGTTCCTCACCTGCATTGGGCTGAAGCCGGGCGCAGAACGGCACCGCCAGCAGCGAGATACCGCCGACGACAATGAAGGCCAGTGCGTAATCAGCCCGTGATGCCGTGGCATGATGCGACGAGGCACTGGCGATCTCCAGCACCGCCGCGCCCACGACGATGCCCAAGGTCAGTGTGAGTTGCTGGATGGTGGTGTAAAGCGACGTCGCCGCCGACATGCGGGCACGCGGAATGTCGCCGTACGCAATGGTGTTGTAGGCGGTGAATTGCAGCGAGCGAAAAAACCCGCCGACCAGAAGGACCGCGTCCAGCACCAAAGGCGGCCAGCTCGGCTGAAACGCGGCGCAGGCGATGATGAAGCCCGACGCCAGCACGCCGTTGACCACGAGCACGTTGCGGAAGCCGAAGCGGCGCAGCAGCGGCTGGGCGGCGGGCTTCATGGTCAGCGCGCCGGCGGCTGCGGCAAAGGTGACAAGCCCGCTCTGCAAAGGCGATTCGCCGAAGCTGAGCTGCAGCATCAGCGGCAGCAGAAACGGCAGCGCGCCGACCGCAATGCGGAACAGGCTGCCGCCGATCACGGAGCTGACAAAGGTGGGAACCCGCAGCAATGACAGATCGAGAATCGGGTTCTCGGCATGGCGCGCATAGAAAACATAAAGGACCAGAGCCATCAGGCCCGCGCCAAGGCTGGCGAGCGTCCAGCCCGCAGGCACGATGTGCCGGCCGATCGTCTCGAAACCGGCCATCAGCGCCGCCATCGCGAAGCCGGTGAGGATCAGGCCCGTGAAATCCAGGCGCCCGCCACGGTCGGCCTCGCGCACGTCGGTGATGAACATGCTGACGGCGATGGCGCCGAGCACGCCGATGGGCACATTGATATCGAACACCCAGCGCCAGGACAGATAGGTGACGATGAAGCCGCCAAGCGGCGGCCCGAGAATCGGGCCGATCAGCGCCGGCATCGTGACCCAGGACATCGCCACGATCATCTGCGACCGAGGGACCGAGCGCAGCAGCACCAGCCTACCGACCGGGAGCATCATGGCCCCGCCTAGCCCCTGCACGATGCGCGCCAGCACCAGAGCGAGCAGGTCGGGGGCGATGCCGCACAGCACCGACCCCAGCGTGAAGACGAGGATCGCGGCGCGAAACACCTGGCGTGCGCCGAAATGGTCCGCCACCCAACCGCTGGCGGGGATGAACACCGACAGGCTGATGAGATAGGAGGTCAGCGCCACGCTCATATGCAGCGGATCGGCATGAAAGCTGTGCGCCATGGCCGGCAGGGCCGTGGCGATAATCGTGGAATCCAGATTCTGCATGAACAAGGCGGTCGCCACGATGACCGCCACGAGCCGCATCCGCCCCCTGGAAATCTCGGGCTCGGCTTCGCTGTCCATGCTTAGTCCCGGCGCCGGCCTGCGGCCTCCAATTGCTGCAGGTAATCAGGCCAGCGCGTGCTGAATTCCTGCCCCAGGGCGTAGAGATAATCCCAGGTGAAAATGCCCGTCTCGTGCCCGTCGCTGAACACCAGCCGCACCGCATAATTGCCGGTCGGCACGACGCCGGTGATGGCGACATTTTTTTTGCCGAAGACGAGCTGCCGCTCGTCCGGCCCATGCCCTTGCACCTCCGCGCTCGGGCTCTGCGTGCGCAGATATTCCGCCGTCAGCCGGAAGACCGAGCCGTCGGTGAAGCTGACCTCCAGGACGTTCTCCGCGCGGCGGAGCTTGATGTCGGTGGGCGTGTTCATGATTCGAGACTGCGCGCTTCATCCGCCAGCATGATCGGGATGCCGTTGCGGATCGGGTAGGCCAAGCCGGCTTTCGGGCTGATCAGCTCATTGCGGCCACGATCATAGGTGAGCGGGCCGCGGGTGAGCGGGCAGACCAGAATTTCAAGAAGGCGCGGATCCACCGGAGTATTCGGCTCCGGCAGGTCTTGTTCTGCATTCATCTCAACTCGCTTTCGGTTCGTCGTCGTCGTCTTCGTCGTGGCCGTCTTCGAAGGCATTGATTTCCAGCAGGGCCAGCAACGCGCGCGCCCGGTCGGCCTCATCTTTGGCTTCCAGCAGAGCTTGTTTTTCCTCCGGCGCGAATGGGCAAGCCATACAAAGCGAAACCACCAGCGCCGAATCGGGCATCGCGGCGATCGCCTCCCAATTGGCGTCCACCCCGGCATTGGCAAAGTAACGGCGCAACGCCCTGAGCAGTTCATCACGCTCGAACGGCAGGGGTTTCGCCCCCGGCTCGAGCAGATCCGCCGCATAGCCGCCCAGCGCCGCCCGCACCCGCCGATAGCCGCGCAAGGGCTCGATCTCTTCGATGATGGTAAAGCGGATCAACCCGCTCAGGGTGATGAGAAACCGCCCGTCATCGGTCTCGCTGAAGGAGGAGATGCGGCCCAGGCAGCCCGTGCGGTAGAGGCCGGGGCCGGTATCGCCACGCGCCAGGCGCTTGTCCGGCTGCACCATCCCGAACATTCGGCCGGCCCCGAGCGCATCCTCCACCAGCGCCAGATAGCGCGGCTCAAACACATTCAACGGCAGCCGGCCACCAGGCAGCAAAAGCGCGCCGTTCAAAGGAAAGACGGGGAATTCCTCTGGCAGGTTGGTCAGTTGTGGATGGAAGCCCGGCATCGGTCAGCTGAACAGGAACGCCGAGAGTTTGCGGCGGGCCGCCATGGTCGCCGCGTCGTCAAACCCCCAGGCCTCGAAAAATTTCAGCAGCTGCAGGCGTGCGGCATCGTCATTCCAGGCGCGGTTGCGGCGCACGATCTCCAGCAGCGCGTCGGCGGCTTCCGCCCGGAAGCCGGAGGCGTTCAGCGCGGTGGCGAGGTC
>Ga0310811_10006272_pt1 | contig 15182 bp, 13 predicted proteins | sample YCmetagenome_FD_207642 | JGI IMG/M metagenome (GOLD analysis project Ga0310811, IMG submission 207642) | Soil microbial communities from experimental microcosm in Duke University, North Carolina, United States - YC | ecosystem: Engineered > Artificial ecosystem > Soil microcosm > Unclassified ...
GCCTCGCCGCCCTTGCGACCGGCCGAAGCGGCGAGGTCGCGGTCCTTGGCGAAGCTGCGTTTTTCACCCGGCACGCTGGCGCCGCCCTTGCGGGCGATCTCGCGACGCCGTTCGGGATTCATGGCGGCGAACCCTCGGCGGGCGCGCGGCTTTCCGGAGTCAACAGTGGCCATCAGTCAGCTCTCCTGGGTCGTGCGAGACGCGTCCTTCGGCCGTTGGTCAGGCGGCCCTGGGAGATCAGTCGCGCCGCAGCGCGACCGGAGGCCGGCGGAAAGGCGCGGGAGAGGGTCGTTTCCGTCTCGGACATGGCGTCTCGCGGGGTTGCGGTGAGGCTAACCATCGAGACGCAGCCAAGGTTGCGTCCATGCCCCCGGGAGTTTCGGTCACGCCCCGGTGATCGCTTGTTCCTGCGGGCGCGCGGCGCCGTTACAGGGGCAGTTGCACCCGGGCGGTGAGCCCGCCGCCGCGACGATTCACCAGGGACACGTCACCGCCGTGGCCGCGGGCGATCGAGCGCACGATGGCCAGGCCGAGGCCGGCGCCGCCGGTCTGGCGGTTGCGCGACGGCTCGCGCCGATAGAACGGCTCGAACACCCGCTCGGTGTCCTGATTGGGGATGCCGGGCCCGTCGTCGTCGATTTCGACGACGGCGTGGGTGTCCTGGCGGAACACCCGCGCCCGGGCGCGGCCGCCGAACTTCACGGCGTTGTCCAGCAGGTTGGCGAACAGCCGCCGCAGCGCCATGGGATCGCCCTCGAGCACCACTTTCTCGCCGGTCTCGATCTCGGTGGAGGCGCCGGTCTCCGACATCTCGTCGCAGAGGCTCTCGAGCAGGGAGGAGAGCTCGAGCGGCGTGCGCTCGCCCGGCTGGCTCTCGTCGCGCACGAAGATCAGCGCCGCGGAGATCATCGCCTCCATCTGGTCGATGTCGGCCTCGATCTTGGCCTTCTGATCGTCTGGCAGCGCCTCGATCCGGAATCGCAGGCGGGTGAGGGGGGTGCGCAGGTCGTGGGCGATCGCGCCGACCATGGCGGTGCGGTCCTCGACGTAGCGGCGCAGGCGCTCCTGCATGTCGTTGAAGGCGCGGACCGCAGTGCCGATCTCGGCCGACCCCCGGAGCGCCAGGGTCGGGGCGCGCGGATCGCGGCCCAGCCGCTCGGCGGCCTCGGCGAACAGGCGGATCGGGGCGGACAGCCGGCGGGCGAAGATGAAGCTGATCGGCGCGGTGACGAGCGCCGAGAGCACGAACCAGAGGGCGACGCGCTGCTGCCAGGGCGACAGGCCGAAGGCCGGCTCCGGACGCACAACGTTCCACCCGCCGTCGTTGCGCTTGATCGCCACCTCGAAGGGGGCGACCAGGAAGTGCTCCTCGCGGACGCCCTCCCGCTCCAGCCGGTCGCGCAAGGTGCGCAGCACCCGGCGGTCGGAGAGCGGGTTGCGATCGACGAAGATCGCGACCCGGCCGGGCGCCACGCCGACGGACTTGGCGAGTTCGGCGCGCAGCGCCGGGGCGTGGCGGCTGTCCATGGGCACGCCGCTCGGCTTGTCGGCGACCCGCAGCTCCAGCGGCCGTCGCTCGGGGAAGGCCATGTTGGCGCCGCGGAAGGTCTGCTCGATCTCGCTCAGCCGGTAGAAGTCCGGCACAGGCGGCGGGAAGGTGAAGATCAGAAGGAGGCTGATGCACTCGGCGGCGATCAGCGTCAGGGCGGTCAGGGTGAACAGCTGCACGAACAGCGACGCGGTCGGCCGGGCGCGCTGCAGCAGCTTCATGCGCGGCGCACCTTCGGGGTGAACATGTAGCCCTCGTTGCGGATGGTGCGGATCAGGTCCTGGCCGCCGCCGCCGTCGTCCAGCTTGCGGCGCAGCCGGCTGATCTGCACGTCGATGGCCCGGTCGAAGGCGTCCGAATCGGGGCCGCGCGCCAGCTCCAGCAGCTGGTCGCGGGTCAGCACGCGCTGCGGCCGCTCGACGAACACGCGCAGCAGGGTGAACTCGCCCGAGGACAGGTTCACCACCACGCCCTGCGGCGAGCGCAGCTCGCGCCGGACGAGGTCGAGCGCCCAGCCGGCGAACTCGCAGGAGGCGCCGACGCCGGAGCCGCTGCTGCGCACCTCGGCGCGGCGCAGCACGGCGCGGATGCGCGCCAGGAGCTCGCGCGGATTGCACGGCTTGGCGAGGTAATCGTCGGCGCCGAGCTCGAGGCCGACGATCCGGTCGGTGTCCTCGCCCATGGCCGAGAGCATGATGATCGGCGGCCCGGTCTCGGCGGAGGCGATCCGGCGACAGACCGCCAGGCCGTCTTCCCCAGGCAGCATGATGTCGAGGACGATGAGATCCACGGGGCCGCGCTCGAGCACCTGCTCCATCTCGCGCGCATCGGCGGCGGTGGAGACCTTGTAGCCATGCTTGCCCAGGAAGTCGGAGACCACGTCACGGATGCCGGGGTCGTCGTCCACCATCAGGATACGCGCGCCTGAGGCGGCCATGTCGGTCGTAAGCTCCATGCGGCCTATGTTTGTGGGTCAGCGTAACACCCGGATTTCCCGTTTGAAATCGTCCGCCCTGCCGCAGCCGCAACTATGGCTGTTCTGCGAGCACCCGGTCGGCGACGAACGGATTGGTCTTCCGCTCCTGGCCGAAGGTCGACATGGGCCCGTGGCCGGGCACGAAGCGGACGTCGTCGCCGAGCGGCCAGAGCTTGGTCGTAATGGCCTCGATGAGGCTCTGGTGATCGCCGCGTGGGAAGTCGGTCCGGCCGATCGAGCCCTGGAACAGCACATCGCCCACCTGGGCGAACCGCGCCTCGCGATGAAAGAAGATCACATGGCCGGGCGTGTGGCCGGGGCAGTGGTAGACCTCGAACTCGGTCTCGCCGAGGGTCACCCGGTCGCCGTCCTGCAACCAGCGGTCGGGCGTGAACCCGCGCGCGTCCGGCATCCCCCATTTGGCGCCGGAGCTCTCGATCTGGTCGATCCAGAAAGAGTCCTCCAGGTGCGGTCCCTCGATCGGCGCGCCGGTCGCCTCCTTCAGCGCCTGCGTGCCGCCGGCGTGGTCGAGATGGCCGTGGGTGATCCAGATCTTTTCGAGGCTCAGCCCGTACTGCCGGATGGCGTCGAGCAGGCGCGGGACCTCGCCGCCGGGGTCGATGACCGCCGCCTTGTTGGTCTTGGCGCACCAGACGATGGTGCAGTTCTGCTGCAAGGGGGTGACCGGCGCGATGACGGCGCGGATCGGCAGGTCGGGCTGAGGGGCGGCGGACACTCGAAGATCCAGATGCGGGAAAACAGCGGCCAGGATAGGGCGCGGCGCCGAAATCACAAACAAAGCCAGGGCGCTTGGCGGGCCGGCCCCGCGGCGACGATTGCCGCCGCGCGACGGCGCGGCTAGCGTGCCGCCAAATTTGCCCCTCATCGGGCAGAGTCGGGGAAACGAGGATACGAGCCGGATGGCGAACGCTTCAGGTATTCAGCGCATCTTCCTGCGCAAATCGGTCGGCCAGATCCAGGCCGAGCATGAACACGGCGAGTTGAAACGCTCGCTTGGGGCGCTCAACCTGGTGCTCCTGGGCATCGGCTGCATCATCGGCACGGGCATCTTCGTCCTCACCGGGCGCGCGGCGGCGGAGTTCGCCGGCCCAGCCATCATGGTCTCCTTCGTCATCACCGGCGTGCTCTGCGCCTTCGTGGCGCTGTGCTACGCGGAGCTCGCCTCGGCCCTGCCGGTGTCGGGCTCGGCCTACTCCTATACCTACGCTTCGATGGGCGAGGGCGCGGCCTGGGTCATGGGCCTGCTGCTGCTGCTCGAGTACGGCCTCGCGGCGTCCACCGTGGCGGTGGGCTGGTCGGGCTACGCGGTGAGCCTGTTGCACGACATCGGCGTCAACCTGCCGCCGGCGCTTACCGCCGCGCCGGGGGTCGAGGTCAAGGACGCCGCCGGTCATGTGATCGGCACAGGCGCCATGAACCTGCCGGCGATCGTGGCCATCGCGGCGGTGACCATGCTGCTGGTCCGCGGCGTCTCGGAATCGGCGACCGTCAACAACATCGTCGTGGCGATCAAGCTGGCGGTGGTCATCGCCTTCATCGTCATCGGGGTTCGCTACGTGCATGCGGCGAACTGGACGCCGCTGGTGCCGGCGCAGATCCCGGCGCCGCCGCCCGGCACGCCCATGGACATCTGGCATCAGATCGGCCGCGCCCTGGTGGCGGTGGTCACCGGCGACAACTCCGCCAAGTACGGCATCGGCGGCGTGATCCACGGCGCGGCGGTGATCTTCTTCGCCTACCTCGGGTTCGAGGCGGTCTCGACCGCGGGCGCGGAGAGCCGCAACCCGTCGAAGGACATGCCGATCGGCATCCTGGGCTCGCTGATCATCTGCACCTGCCTCTACATCGCCACCTCGGCGGTGCTGGTGGGCATCGTTCCCTACGCCCAGCTCGACGTGCCGGCGCCCATCGCGCTGGCCACCGACATGATGGGCCTGAAGTGGTTCTCGACGCTGGTGAAGATCGGCGCGATCGCCGGCCTGTCGTCGGTGATGCTGGTGCTGATGTATGGCCAGACGCGGATCTTCTACACCATGAGCCGCGACGGCCTGCTGCCGAAGGCGCTCGCCACCGTCCACCAGAAGTTCCGCACGCCGTGGATCAACACCCTGATCGTCGGGGCCCTGGCCATCGGCGCCGCCGGCTTCCTGTCGCTCGACACGCTCGGCGACCTGACCAACGTCGGCTCGCTCGCCGCCTTCGCGCTGGTCTGCATCACGGTGATCTACCTGCGGGTGACCGAGCCCGGGCTGGTGCGGCCGTTCCGGACGCCGCTGTTCCCAGCGGTGCCGATCCTGGGCGCCCTGATGTGCCTCGTCCTGCTGATGAGCCTGATGGCCACCCCGGCCACCCGCCACTTCTTCCTGATCTATCTGGTGGGCGGCATCGTGATCTACTTCCTCTACGGCATCCGCATGTCGGCGCTCGGACGGGGGATACTCGTCAAGGGCGGCGAGCCTGAGCCGTTCGTCGACCTGCCCCGCAAGGGCGACTGACGCCTCATCTTTCGAACGGAATGCGCCCCGGCCGGATCCCCGCGCCGGGGCGTGCTATTTGCGCGCTCATGCTCCCGATCCACGAGGCCCTGCCGGCGCTGAAGGCGGCGCTCGCGATGCGCAACGCCGCGGTGCTGGTGGCCCCGCCGGGCGCCGGCAAGACCACCGTCGTGCCGCTGGAGCTGCTTGGGGAGCCCTGGCGCGGCGATGGCAAGATCATCGTGCTGGAGCCCCGGCGGCTGGCCGCCCGCGCCGCGGCCGAGCGGATGGCCAAGACGCTCGGCGAGCGGGTCGGCGACACTGTCGGCTATCGCGTGCGGATGCAGAGCCGCGTCTCGGCCGCGACGCGGATCGAGGTGGTCACCGAGGGCGTCTTCACCCGCATGATCCTCGCCGACCCGGAGCTGGCCGGGGTGGCGGCGGTGATCTTCGACGAGTTCCATGAGCGCAGCCTCGACGCCGATCTCGGGTTGGCGCTCGCCCGCGACGCGCAGGGGCTGCTGCGCGAGGACCTGCGCCTGCTCGTGATGTCCGCCACCCTCGACGGCGCCGCCGTGGCGCGCCTGCTGGACGACGCTCCGGTGGTCGAGAGCCAGGGCCGGACCTATCCCGTGGACACCCGCTATCTCGGCCGCGACGACCGCCTGCGGCTGGAGGATCAGGTCGTGCGCGCTGTGGAGAAGGCGCTGGCCGAGGAGACCGGTTCGCTGCTGGTGTTCCTGCCGGGGCAGGGCGAGATCCTGCGCACCGCCGAACGGCTGGCGGAGCGGCTCGTCCGCCGCCCGGAGGTCGAGCTTGCGCCGCTCTATGGCGCGCTCGATCCGCGCGACCAGGACCGCGCCATCAGCCCGGCGCCGGCCGGCAAGCGCAAGGTGGTGCTCGCCACCTCCATCGCCGAGACCAGCCTGACCATCGAGGGCGTGCGGGTGGTGATCGACGGCGGGCTGGCGCGCGTGCCGAGGTTCGATCCGGCGAGCGGGCTGACGCGCCTCGCCACCGCGCGGGTCTCGCGCGCCGCCGCCGACCAGCGCCGCGGCCGGGCAGGGCGCACGGAGCCGGGGGTCTGCTACCGCCTGTGGGACGAGCCCGAGACGCGCTCGCTGCCGGCCTACGCCGACCCGGAGATCCTCGACGCCGACCTCTCGGGCCTCGCCCTCGACCTCGCCCGCTGGGGCGCCAAGGACGCCAAGAGCCTCGCCTTCCTCGATCCGCCGCCGGCTGCGGCCTTCGCCGAGGCGCGCGCCTTGCTCGAGCGGCTGGAGGCGCTGACTCCCGAGGGCGTGCTCACCGCCCACGGCCAGGCGCTGGCGGAGTTCCCGCTGGCGCCGCGGCTCGCCCACATGGTGCTGAAGGCGGCCGAGCACGGGCAGGGGCCGCGCGCCGCGCGCATCGCCGCCCTGCTGACCGAGCGCGGCCTGGGGGGCCGCGACGCGGACCTGCGCCACCGCCTCGAGGCCCTGGAGCGTGACCGCAGCCCGCGGGCCCGTGACGCCAAGGCGCTCGCCGACCGCTGGGCCGCGCTGGCCAAGCGCGGCCGGGGCGAGCCGATCTCCGACGGTCTGCTGCTCGCCTACGCCTACCCGGAGCGCGTCGCCCGGGCCCGCGGGCCGCAGGGCGAGTTCCAGCTCGTCAGCGGCCGCGGCGCCTTCCTCGAGCCTACCGACGCCCTGGCCCGCGAGACCTGGCTGGCGGTCGGCGAGCTCGGCGGCGGCGAGCGGCGCGACCGCGTCCTGCTCGCCGCGCCCCTGGAGGAAGCTGAGATCCTCGACGCCTTCTCAGGCCAGCTCGCCGAGGAGGACCGCCTGGAGGAGAGCGGCGGCGGCCGGCTGCGCGCCAAGCGCATCCTGCGGCTCGGCCGGCTGACCGTGCGCGAGACGATCGAAGAAAACCCCGATCCGGCGCTGATCGCCCAGGCGCTCGCCGACCGCGTGCGCGGCGAGGGTTTGAAGGCGCTGCCGCTGGGCGAGGCGACGCAGGGCCTGCGTGCGCGCCTCGCGTTCTTGCGGCGGTTCGACGACGCCTGGCCCGATCTCTCGGACGAGGCCCTGATCGGCCGCCTCGACGACTGGCTTGCCCCGCTGCTGCCGGGCGCGCGCGCGCTCGCCGCCCTGCGGCCGGACGTCCTCGACGGCGCGCTGCGCAGCCTGGTCCCCTGGGACCTGCAGCGCCGGCTCGACGCCGAGGCGCCGGCGCGCTGGACCGCGCCCACCGGCAACAGCTTCGCCATCGACTACGCGGCCGACGGCGGTCCCAGGGTCGAGGTGCGCGTGCAGGAGGTCTACGGCCTCGCCGAGCATCCGAGCATCGCCGGCGGCCGCGTGCCGCTCACCCTCGCGCTGCTGTCGCCGGCGCACCGGCCGATCCAGACCACCAAGGACCTGCCCGGCTTCTGGAGGGGCAGCTGGAAGGACGTCCGCACCGAGATGCGCGGCCGCTACCCCCGGCACGTTTGGCCCGAGGATCCGGCCGGCGCGGCGCCGACGACGCGGGCGAAGCCGCGGGGGACGTAGCGTTGTCCTCTCCTCCCCGCGGAGCGAGAGGGGGAGGGTACGGAGAGGGGCGGCTCCCGCGCTTCATAGGTCTGAGTGGTCAGCCAGATGACCCCGGCTGAGCCCGGCCTTGATCCTCTCCCCTCTGCGCTTGCGAGGGAGGGGACAGGGACTCAAGCTCCGCTGGCCTCAGGCCGTGGCGGCGTAGATCATGATGCCGGTGGCGACGGCGAGGTTCAGGCTGTCGGCGCGCCCGCGCATCGGGATCTTGACGTTGACGTCACACAGCTGCGCCATCTCCGGCGGCAGGCCCTGCTGCTCGTTGCCCATCAGGACGAGCGCCGGCTTGGCGTAGTCGGCGCTGCGGTGATCGACCTCGGCCGAGAGCAGGGTGCCCACGACGGAGCCCGGCCAGAGCTCCCGCCAGGCCGCGAACTCGACCTCGCCGGCGCGGATCAGCGGCACGGCGAAGATCGAGCCCATGGTCGCCCGCACCGCCTCGACGGAAAAGGGATCGCAGCACTCGCCGACCAGGATCACCCCGCCGCAGCCGGCCGCGTCGGCGGTGCGCACGATCGTGCCGAGGTTGCCGGGATCGCGGACGCGGTGCAGGGCGACCCAGCAGGTCGCGGCCTGCGGCACGACCTGATGCAGCGGCTGGAACGCCTGGCGGAAGACGCCCACCACGGCCTGCGGATTGTCGCGCCGGGAGACCTTGGCGAGGATCGCCTCGGTGACCTCGACCACCTCGCCCTTCGCGGCGCGAGTCGCCTCGACCGCCTTCTTCAGCAGCGGGTGATTGGTCGCCTCCGGTCCGAAGAGCAGGATCTGCGGCGCGTGGCCGAGTTCGACCCCCTCGGTGACGTTCTTCAGGCCTTCGGCCACGAACAGCCCGGTCTCGTCGCGTTCCTTCCGCAAATGCAGGGCGCGGACCGCCTTGACCGTCGGATTGGCGAGGGAGGTGATCTTCTGGCTCACGCCGCCGTCCTCACCGCGCCCACCGGGCGAAGAAGCTCATGCCGATCTGCCGGTCGCCCTTGTCCTCGACGAGCGCCAGCTCGCCCCATTCGATGGTCCCGGCGCGGTCCTTCAGGGTCTCCGCGAGGAGGCCCGACAGCGCCGCGCCGGAGATCCGTTCGGCATAGGCGTTCAGCACCAGGAACGAGGCGCTGTCCGAGAGAAGCTCGCCACACAGCCGGGCGAGCTCGGGCAGGTCTTCGAACAGGCGCCAGACCTCGCCGCCGGGGCCGCGGCCGTATTTCGGCGGATCGAGGATGATCCCCTCGTACTTTGAGCCGCGCCGCGCCTCGCGTTGCACGTACTTTCGGGCGTCCTCGGTGATCCAGCGGATCGGCCGGTCGGCGAGGCCGGCGAGCTCGGCGTTCTCGCGCGCCCAGGCGACGGCCTTTTTCGAGGCGTCCACATGGGTGACCGCCGCCCCCGCCGCCGCCATGGCGAGGCTCGCCACGCCGGTGTAGCCGAACAGGTTCAGCACCCGCGGCTGGCCGCCGGCGCTCCGCACCCGCTCGGTCAGCCAGTCCCAGTTGGCGGCCTGTTCGGGGAAGAAGGCGAGATGGCGGAAATTGGTGAAGCGGCCCTGGAAGCGCACCTTGTTCCAGGCGAGCGGCCAGCTCTCCTTCGGCTTGCCCCTGAACCGCCAACGGCCGGCCTCTTCCTCATCGGCGGGCTCGAAGACCGCGTCGGCGGCCTCCCAGCGGGCGGCGGGTAGCCGCGGCGCCCAGAGGCACTGCGGCTCGGGGCGCACCACCGTGTAGGGGCCATAGCGCTCGAGCTTCCGCCCGTCGCCGGAATCCAGCAGGGCGTAGTCCCCCCAGCCGAGGGTGCGCATGGCGAGCGGCGCGTCTGCGACAATTGGACCGGACATTGGGGCGCCCCTTACGCGCTCGGGGATTGCTTCGTCCAGTCCGGCGGAACCATGGCCGGCACGTTACGGGCTTGTCACGTTGACGGAATTGGGCTCCGGTACCGCCGTTAGGGTGGAAAAGCTGGGCTTAACCTGGTGACGACAGTTGAAACGACGACCCGGCGTTCTTCGCGCAAGGCGAAGGGCGACGGCTATCTGAGGCGCGCGGAGATCCTGGAGGCTGCGGAGCGCATCTTCGTGGCCGAAGGCTACGAGGGCGCCACGATCCGGAAGATCGCGGACGAGGTGGGGGTGTCCTCCACCGCACTCTACATGCACTTCCCCGACAAGAGCGCGATCCTCGTGGAGATCAGCGGGCGCACGCTGGAGGTGCTCCTGCAGCGCAACCGCGAGATCGCCGCCAAGCCGATCGATCCGGTGGTGCGCATCAAGATGATGCTTGAGGCGTACATGCGCTGGGGCGCTGAGCACTCCAACGCCTACCAGCTCGTCTATTGCGTGCCGCGCGGCGTCGGCTCGTGGGATGACGCCACGGCGCGCGTCGCCCGCGAATGCTACGACGTGTTCGCCGGCGTGGTGCGCGAGATCGCCGCCGCCGGCCGGCTGCGCGCCGGCACCGGCGACTCCGCCGCCCAGGCGCTGTGGATGTCGTGCCATGGGGTGGTGGCGCTGCTCACGGCGCGTCCGAACTTCGGCTGGGCCGATCGCGAGGAGCTCATCGAGGTGACGCTGGACGGGCTGATCAACGGCCTGGTTGTCGACTAACGCGGTCGCGGGCCGGGGGCAGGGCGATGGGCTTCGCGCGGTGGGTGTTCCTGGCGGCTGGCGTCTATGGCTTCGTCGTGCTGACGCCGCTCTACGTCCTCGAAAGCGCGGTTTCGTCCAGCCAGGGGCCGGTCACCCACCCGGAGTACTACTATGGCTTCGTGGGCTGTGCGCTGGCCTTTCAGCTGCTGTTCCTGATCATCGCGCGCGACCCGGCGCGGCTGCGCCCGGCCATGCTGGCCGCCATTGTGGAAAAGGCGGGCTTCCCGGCTGCGGTCTGGCCGCTGTTCCTGCAGCACCGCGCACCGGCGACGGTCGCGGTGTTCTCCAGCATCGACCTTCTGTGGGGCGCGCTGTTCGTGATCTCGTACTTCCGGACAGCGCGGGCCGCCCCTCAATGACCACCGAGTGAAATCGGGACGTAGGGCCGCCGTCAGTTCGTCCCCATCGAGGAGGCCTGCGGCGGGGTCGCCTGGGCCGCGAAGTTGTAGCTGCCGCGTTTCAGGTCGGTCATCAGCGTCACCGGAGCGGAGCCGCCGTTGATCTTGGCGCGGTAGACCTGGGTGTTCTCCATCACCCGCATGACGTAGTTCCGCGTCTCGGAGAACGGGATGCACTCGATGAAGTCCACCGGATCGGTGGCGCCGCCGCGCGGGTCGCCGCAGTAGTTGACCCACTGCGCCGGTCGGCCGGGACCGGCGTTGTAGCCCGCCGCGGCCATGACGTAGGAGCCCGAGAAGCGGTCGACGAGCTGGCCGAGATAGCTCGAGCCGAGGCGCATGTTGTACTCGGGATCGTCCAGCTGGCTCGACGAGTAGCTGACGCCGATGCGCCGGGCGACGTGGGCCGCGGTGGTCGGCATCAGCTGCATCAGGCCGCGCGCGCCGACGCCGGACCGGGTGCGCGGGTCGAAGTCGCTCTCCTGACGGGTGATGGCCAGCACGAAGGCCGCCTCAGCGCCGCCGGGCGCGTCGGGCGGGGTCAGGAACGGATAGGCGCGCTGCGGCAGGATGAAGCCGCGCTGGGCGGCGCCGCGGGCCGCCTTCATCGACAGCTCCTGGTCGCCGTAGCCGCGCGCCAGATCGACGAGCAGGGCGGCCTCCTGGGTGGAGGGCACGATGTCGTCGAGGTTCAGCACGAAGGTCCGGTAGAGATCGCGATAGCCGAGGTCGTAGAGTAGGCGGGCCGCCTGCACGGCCCCGCGGGCGTCGAACCGCTGGCGGTCGGCGGGGGAGATCATCGGATCGGCGGTGAGGGTCAGCCGCTGGCCGAGCTTCTCGGCCGCGAGCTGGCCGTAGAAGGTCGTCTTATGGACCGCCGCAGCCTCATAGTACTTGGTGGCCGTGGAGCGGTCGTGGCGCGCATCGGCGGCGCGGCCCTCCCAGTAGAGGGCCCGGGCCCGCGTGATCGGGGTGACCCCGATCTGGTCGATGGTCGCGAAGTGGCGAGCCGCCGCGTCCGGGTCGTGCAGCTTGGTGAGCGCTATCCACCCGGCCAGGAAGGCCGAATCGGCGGCCTCCGTGCCGAGCCCGATGCCGGAGTCCGCCGCGGCGTAGGCGCCCTTGTAGTCGCCGGCCCTGAGCGACGTCAGCACCAGCTGCTTGCGCTCGTCCCAGACCGCCTTGGCCTGCTCGGGCGTGACGATCTCGCGCGGGAAGTCCTTGACCAGCGCCAGGGCCAGGTTGTCGAGGTTGTGCCGGCGCATGTAGGCGGCGCGCTCGAAGGCCACGCCCGGGCTGTTGGCGACCGAGGGGGGCAGGGCGGCGGCGGTCTCGTTCGCCGACTCGGCGTTGGCCCGCAGGGACATGCGCGCCTGAGCGGCCAACTGCCAGTCGGTGGGCAACAGGGGGATCAGGTCGCGCGCCCCGCCGCTGTTGGCCTGGTAGAGGAGGACGTCGACCCGGCGGACGTGGTCGTCCTGGGTCAGCGAGTCGGAGAAGCGCGCCAGCATGGCGCGCTGGGTGTCCGCATCGAAGCTCTTGTCCCGCCACCAGTGCTTGATGAGGGCGCTGGCCTGCGGGATCTTGCCCAGCGCGCGATAGGCGCTGGCGAGCGCGAGCGCGCCCTGCGCGGTCTGCGGGTCGCCCGGACCGAACCACTGGATGATGTCCTGCGGCGACTTGCCGGAGGCCTCGATCTGCCGTTCCGCCGAGGCGCGCCAGCGGCTCGCGCGCGGCCAGTCGGCGAGGTCGCGGCGGGCCTCGTCAATTTCGAAGAAGCCCAGCGAATCACCGTTCGAATCGGCGAGCGCCCAGGACGCCACCTTCTTGGCCAGCGGATCGGCGAGGCCTTCGCGGGCGGCGCGAGCGCCGTTCACGTCGCCGCGGCGGGCGGCGTCGATCGAGCGGCGCAGCAGGACGATGTCGTTGGCGCTCAGGGCCCCCGCGCCGGAATGCACCACCGCGGCGGCTTGGACGGGCGCTTCCGGCGGCGCGCTCTGCAGAAGGTCCCCGATGGGATCCACCGGCTGGGCGCGCGCCGCAGCGCTCGCCACAACGACGCTGCCCGCGAGCAGGAGGATCTTACGGATCTTGGCCTTCAACGGAACGTCCCCCAACGGACTCGCGCCCCCACTGGAGTGATACGGACATTGCGGGCTTGGCCCACTCCCTCATATTGTCGCGGCAATTCTGAATTTCGCTTAACAAGCGTCTCCTTCACGGCAATTTGCGTACATGACCGAGCCTCTGTTCAGCGGCGTCCTCCCGGCGCTCGTGACCCCCTTCCGCGACGGCGCGGTCGACGAAGACGCCTTCGTGCGGCTGGTGGAGCGTCAGATCGCCGGCGGCGTGCACGGCCTTGTGCCCGTCGGCACCACCGGCGAGACCGCGACCCTCAGCCACGACGAGCACCGCCGGGTGGTGGAGCTGTGCGTGGAGACCGCCGCCGGCCGCGTGCCGGTGATCGCGGGGGCCGGCTCCAACTCCACCGACGAGGCGATCGAGCTCGTGCGCCACGCCAAGGAGGTCGGGGCCGACGCGGCGCTGGTGGTGACGCCCTATTACAACCGGCCGAGCCAGGAGGGGCTCTACGCCCACTACCGGGCGATCAATGACGCCGTCGAGATGCCGGTGATCATCTACAACGTGCCCTCGCGGACCAGCGTCGACATCTCCAACGACACCCTGGCGAGGCTCGCCAAGCTGCCCAACATGGTCGGCGTCAAGGACGCCACCGGCGACCTGGCCCGCGCCTCGATGCAGCGCCTGACCTGCGGCGAGGACTGGGTGATGCTGTCCGGCGACGACCCGACGGCGCTCGGCTACATGGCCCACGGCGGCCACGGCTGCATCTCGGTGACCGCCAATGTGGCGCCGGAGCAGTGCGCGGCGTTCTTCAACGACGCCATGGGCGGCCAGTGGCAGGGCGCGCTGTACGGCCAGGACCGCCTGATTCGGCTGCACAAGGCGCTGTTCACCGACGCCTCGCCGTCGCCGACCAAGTTCGCGCTCGCCCACCTGGGCCTCTGCACCGAGGAGGCGCGGCTGCCGATCGTGCCGTGCTCGGAAGCGTCTCGCTCGGCGGTCCTCGACGCCATGCGGGACGCGGGCCTGGTCTGATCATGGCCGGCAAGCTCATCGCCGAGAACCGCCGCGCGCGGTTCGACTACTTCCTGGAGGACACCTTCGAGGCGGGGCTGATGCTCACCGGCTCGGAAGTGAAGTCGCTGCGCAACGGCAAGGCCAACATCGCCGAGAGCTACGCGGCGGTGGAGGGCGACGAGATCGTGCTGGTGAACGCCGACATCCCGACCTACGCCCAGGCCGGCCCGCACTTCAACCACGAGCCCCGGCGGCACCGGAAGCTGCTCTTGAAGCGGCGCGAAATCGACAAGCTGCTCGGCGCCGTCCGCCGCGACGGCCGGACCATCATCCCGACCAAGCTCTACTGGAACGACCGCGGCCTGGCGAAGCTCGAGGTGGCCTTGGCCAAGGGCAAGAAGCTGCACGACAAGCGCGAGACCTCGGCGCAGCGCGACTGGCAGCGCGACAAGGCGCGGCTGATGCGGGACAAGGGGTGATCGCGCCCGCGGATATCGAGAGTCTCGAGCGCTCGATCGTCGCCGGCGTCGCGCCGGACAAGGTGGTCGAGATCGCTGGCTGGCTGGTCCCGATCGACGACGGTCCGATCGGGCGGGCGAAGAGCGCCGTGCCGCTGGATCACGCGGCGGCCCCCGACGCCATCGCCGATATCGAGCAGATCTACCTGGCGGCGCGCCGGCCGCCGGCGTTTCGGCTGGCCGACGCCGATGGCCTTGCCGCCGCCCGCGCGGCGCTGGAGCGTCGCGGCTACCGGTCCCACACGCCGACCATGATGAAGACCGGGACCGCGACGGGACTTGCGGCGCTCAGCGACGACCCGGCCGAGCTGCTGGACCGACCGGACGCCGGCTGGATCGCCGCGTTCAGCGGCGAGGGGTTCGATCCGAAGGAGGCCGCTCAGCGGGTCCGCAACCTCGCGCGCGCGCCCGAGGCGCTGTTCGCGGCAGTGCGCGAGGACGACCGTACCTTGGCCGTCGGCATGGTCACGTTCGGTCGGGGCTGGGCTGGCATCCATGGCATGCGCACCGCTCCCGACCAGCGCCGGCGCGGCCATGCGAGCCGCATCCTCTCGGCGTTCGGCCGGGCCGCCGCAGCACGCGGGATCGAGCGGGTGTTCCTGCAGGTCGTCGAGGACAATCCGGCCCGCAGCCTGTACCGCGCCGCCGGCTTCCGCCGGGCGTGGCGCTACCGCTACTGGACGGTGGGGTAGCCGGCTTCGCGCCAGGCCTTCAGGCCGCCGTCGAGGGCGGTGGCGCGCGGATAGCCGAGCTCCCGCAGCGTGGCGGCGGCCAGCGTCGAGATCTTGCCGAATTCGCAGCAGGTGAGGATCCGGACCGTCGGGTCGGGCAGCTCGCTGTTCACCCGCAGCTCGAGCTGGCCGCGCGGCAGGTGCATCGCCCCCGCCACGTGGCCCTTCTCGAAGTCGTCCCGTTCGCGCAGGTCGAGGATGATCAGGTCGC
>Ga0310811_10006273_pt1 | contig 15180 bp, 8 predicted proteins | sample YCmetagenome_FD_207642 | JGI IMG/M metagenome (GOLD analysis project Ga0310811, IMG submission 207642) | Soil microbial communities from experimental microcosm in Duke University, North Carolina, United States - YC | ecosystem: Engineered > Artificial ecosystem > Soil microcosm > Unclassified ...
GTCATCGGCATCGAGAACCAGGGACTCAATCGCTGGGGGATGAATTTTGTTAAAGGTAAAAACTACGAAGGCTATCTCTGGGCGCGGGCCAAATCGGACACGGAATTGTTCGTCGCGCTGGAAAGCAAAAATGGCGCAACCGTGTATGCCGAAAAAATTCTAAAGATCAAGGCGGGTGGCTGGCAGCGACTTGATTTTAAACTCACGCCAAATACAGCGGACAAGGCCGGAAGATTTGCGATCCAGCTCAAACAACCGGGCACGGTCACCATTGGCTACGCGTTCCTGCAGCCCGGTTCGTGGGGACGGTTCAAGGATTTGCCGGTTCGCAAAGATGTGGCTGAAGGATTGATCCATCAAGGCGTGACGTTGCTGCGCTACGGCGGCAGCATGGTCAACAATCCTGAATATCGCTGGAAAAAAATGATCGGACCACGGGCGCAGCGTCCGCCGTATGAAGGGCATTGGTATCCGTATTCCTCGAACGGCTGGGGCATTTTTGATTTCCTGAACTTCTGCGAGAAATCGGGAATCGTCGGCATTCCCGACCTCGACATCAACGAGACGCCGCAGGATCTGGCCGATTTCATGGATTATCTGAATGGCACGCCGGAGAGCAAGTGGGGCAAAAAACGCGTCGCCGACGGCCACCCCGCGCCGTATCGTTTGAAATACCTCGAGTTGGGTAACGAAGAGCAGGTTGATGATAAATACTTTGATAAGTTCAAAGCCGTGGCCGAAGTGATTTGGGCGAAGGATCCTGGAATCATTCTGATCGTGGGCGATTTTTCTTATCACAAACCAATTATAGATCCGTTCAATTTCACCGGTGCCGACAGCGGCATCACTACACTGGCGGCTCAGCAGAAAATTTTGCAACTGGCAAAGCAGCATGACCGCGAAGTTTGGTTTGACCTGCATGTCTGGACAGAAGGCCCGCAACCCGACAGCAGTCTCAAGTCCATGTTCTCCTACATTGATGCGATGGACAAAATCGCCGATGGCGTGAAACACAAAGTCCTGGTCTTCGAATTGAACGCCAACAACCATGCACAGCGGCGCGCGCTGGCAAATGCGCTGGCGGTGAATGCAATCCAGCGCGACGGACGCCTGCCGATCACCGCCTCGGCAAATTGTCTGCAGCCCGACGGCCAGAACGACAATGGCTGGGATCAAGGGTTATTGTTTTTTAACCCGTCGCAAGTCTGGCTGCAACCGTCGGGCTATGTGACGCAGATGATTTCACGCAACTACCAACCGCTCGTGGTAAAATGTGAATGTCCGGTTCAAGATCTCGACGTGAGTGCTACGAGGAGTGAGGACGGGAAAACACTAGTGCTTCAAGTCGTGAACACCGGGTCAGCAGCGGCGACGGTTCCGTTAAAAATCTCCGGCTTCACCCCAACCAAGTCGGTGGCTCAGGTGCTGACGCTGGAAGGTGCGTTGGATGCCAGCAACACAGCCAGCGCGCCCGACACGATCAAACCGGTGGCAAAGCAATGGAAACACGGATTGAAGGACGGCAAAACCACCGCGACTTTCCCGGCCTGGTCATTCACGGTGATCCGACTGTAAACAGTTTGGAATACCGACCGGTTAATGCGGTTTTCAGGGGAAATTCTGGCACGACATTGGAAAATCCCCAGCCCTCGCAACGGCCGGCGCATTGAACGGAAAAAGACCATCACGGCTGATGCAGCCGGTTGCCGCTGGCGGCATAAAGCGGGAAGCTGCCTCATTCTGCCAATGGGCTTGACTGCTCCCATCCAAAATCCGGCAAGTTTTAGTTGACTGGTCGTATAACTAAAGTATGATTCGCCTCAAGTAACCGTTTGGTTACATTTGACCGTGGGACGAACCAGCAACGCCAAAGAAAAGCTCCTGTCCGTGGCCTTTGACCTCATTCATGAGAACAGCTACGGGACGGTGAGCGTTGAGCAGATCTGCTCGCGCGCCGGGGTCAACAAGGGCAGCTTCTACTATTTCTTCAAATCCAAGACGGAACTGGTGGTCGCGGCTTACGAGGAGCATTGGCGGCTGAAGGAGCCGGATTACGAACGCGTTTTTTCCAATGCCAATCCGCCCTTGAAACGGCTGAAGCTCTGGTGTGGATACATCCGTGACACGCAAAAGCAGCGTGAGAAAAAATACGGCCACGTTTGCGGCTGCCCATATGCGAGCGTCGGCGGCGAGCTGGCGACGCAGGATGATAAAGTGCGCGCCAAGGCGCAGGAGCTGTTCGCGCGGCACGTCAAATACCTCGTTGGCACGATAGGCGACGCGATGCGCGCGGGCGTGACCGACACAGGCGATGCCCGGACGAAGGCGGAACTCGTGCATGCGTTTGTGATTGGGCTTTTGTTGCGTGCCAAGATTCACAATGACCTGAAGATTTTACGACATCTGGAAACAGGCGTATCCGACCTCATTGGTGCAGGGAGGCCGGTAAAATAATTTCATTCCAGATTTCTGTATGGAAAGATTCGAAGGATCTGAATTTTTATGTGGATTGTCCTTTTAGCTTTGCGCCGGCCCTACACGTTTGTCGTAGCGGCGCTGCTGCTCGTGCTGTTGACGCCGTTCATCCTGCTGCGGATGCCCACGGATATTTTTCCGGCCATCAACATTCCGGTTGTCAGCATCATCTGGCAATACACGGGGCTGGACGCCAAGCAATTTGAGCAGCGCATCACTTACGCCCACGAGCGTATCCTGACGGTCACTGTCAATAACATCCAGCACATTGAATCCACCTCTTATAGCGGCATCGGCGTGGTCAAAGTTTTCCTCCAGCCAGGATCGTCCGTGGATTCCGCCGTGGCGCAGATCACCGCCGGTGCGCAGACAATCTTGCGCCAGATGCCGCCGGGGATGCAGCCGCCGCTGATCATCCAATACAGCGCGTCCACGGTGCCGATTCTGCAATACAGTTTCAGCAGTTCGAAAATGTCGGAGCAGGAATTGTTTGACGCGACGGCCAACCAGGTGCGCGTCGGGCTTTCCAACGTGCGCGGCGCGATGATCCCCTGGCCCTACGGCGGCAAGCAACGTGTCATCGCGGTCGATTTGAGCCTGCCCGCGCTCAAGGCCAAAAATATTCTGGGTGAGGACGTGGTCAACGCCATCAACGCGCAAAACTTGGTCCTGCCCAGCGGCACCGCCAAGATCGGGCCGACCGAATACAACGTCTCCGTGGATTCCAACGCGAAGCTGATTGACGACCTGAACCGCCTGCCGATCAAGGTGGTCAACGGCGCGACGATTTATTTGCGTGATGTCGCCCAGGTTCACGACGGCTACACGCCGCAGAAAAACGCCGTCCGCCAGGACGGTGTGCGCGGCGCGTTGCTTACGATCATGAAGGCGGGCAACGCCTCGACGCTCGATGTCGTGGCAGGGATCAAAGCCGCCCTGCCCCACGTCATGGCCGGAGAACCGACGGATTTGCACGTCAAGGAATTTGCCGACCAGTCCCTGTTTGTGCGGGCGGCGATCAGCGGCGTTTTGAAGGAAGGAATCATCGCAGCAGCCCTGACGGCGGCGATGATCCTGTTATTTCTCGGCTCGTGGCGCAGCACGTTCATCGTCGCCCTGGCCATTCCGCTGGCGGTGCTTTGCTCCATTGCGACTTTAAGTGCGCTGGGCGAAACCATCAATCTGATGACGCTTGGCGGTTTGGCGCTGGCGGTCGGCATTCTGGTGGATGACGCCACCGTCACCATCGAAAACATCCATCGCCACATGGCTTTGGGGCAGCCTTTGGACGAGGCCATCGTCACCGGGTCACGGGAAATCACGATGCCCGCTTTCGTCTCGACCTTGTGCATCTGCATCGTGTTTGTGCCGATGTTTTTCCTGACGGGCGTGGCGCGTTACCTGTTCGTGCCGCTGGCGGAAGCGGTGGTGTTCGCGATGCTCGCCAGCTATTTAATTTCCCGGACCCTCGTGCCGACGTTGGTGATGTGGCTTTATCGCAACGTGAATCTGCACGGCGAACATGTTGATGATTCCAAAGCGCCGTCCTGGATCATGCCGTTTGTCCGTTTTCAACGGTTGTTTGAAAAGGGCTTTGACCGCTTTCGCAACGGCTATCGCGCGCTGCTCGCAAGCTGTTTTGAACATCGCAGTGCCTTTGCCGTTTTCTTCCTCCTGTTTTGCGCCGCTTCCTGGCTGCTCACGACCACGCTGGGCCGGAATTTTTTCCCGACCGTCGACACCGGGCAGTTTTTGCTGCATCTCCGCGCGCCGACCGGCACCCGGATCGAGGAAACCGAACGTCTCGCCGGGCAGGTCAACCGCGTCATTCGCAAGGAAGTTCCGGCGGGCGAACTGGGCGGCATTCTCGACAACATCGGCATCCCGAACTCCTCGATCAATCTGAGCTACAACACGAGCGGCGTCATCGGGCCGGGCGATGCGGACATTCTGGTTTCGCTCAAACCCGGTCATGCGCCCACCGACGAATATGTGCGGCGGTTGCGCACGCGCTTGAACCGCGAGTTTCCCGGCACGATGTTTTATTTTCTGCCGGCGGACATCGTGAGCCAGACGCTCAATTTCAGCCTGCCCGCGCCGTTCGACGTGCAGATCGTCGGCCGCGACCAGGTGAAAAACCGTGAACTGGCCGTGCGACTGGCGGATCAAATCAAACATGTGCTCGGCGCCGTGGACGTGCGGGTGCAGCAGCCGGACAACCAGCCGCAGTTCAACATTTCGGTGGATCGCGACAAGGCGGCGGAAATGGGCCTGACCGTGCAAAACGTGGCCGGTTCGGTTTTGCTCGGATTAAGCGGCAGCAGCCAGGTGTCGCCGGCCTATTGGCTGAACCCGGCGGTCGGCGTGCAATATCTCATCAACGTCCGCGCGCCGGAATATGCCATTGATTCGCTGCAACAGATCCAGGCCATGCCCATCAGCACCGGTGAAGCTGGCAAAGGCGATTCGCAGATTCTCGCCAATCTCGCCACCATCAAGCGCGAAAACGTGCCGCCCGTCGTCTCGCATTACGACGTGGTTCCGGTCATTGACATTTACGGCAGCGTGGACGGACGCGACCTCGGCGGAGTTTTGAGCGACATCCAGCCGCTCGTTGAAAAAATCAAAAAAGATTTGCCGCGCGGCAGCAGCATTGTCGTGCGCGGCCAGGCGGAAACCATGCGCTCCAGTTATATCGGCCTCGGCTTCGGCCTGATCATGGCGATCATCCTGATTTATTTCCTGCTCGTGATCAATTTCCAAAGCTGGCTGGACCCGTTCATCATCATCACCGCCCTGCCCGGCGCGCTGGCGGGCGTCGTGTGGATGTTGTTTTTGAGCCAGACCACGTTGAGCGTTCCCGCGTTGATGGGGGCGATCATGAGCCTCGGCGTCGCCACGGCGAACTCCGTTCTGGTCGTGTCGTTCGCGCGGGAAAACTTGCATCGCGGACTCAGCCCGGTCGCCGCCGCGCTGGAAGCCGGCATCGGCCGCATCCGTCCTGTTTTAATGACGGCGATGGCGATGATCATCGGCATGCTGCCCATGAGCCTTGGCCTCGGCGAAGGCGGCGAGCAAAACGCGCCGCTGGGCCGGGCTGTGATCGGCGGTCTGGTGCTGGCCACCATCGCCACGCTGTTTTTTGTCCCCGTCGTTTTCAGTTTCATGCACCGGAATCACCGGGCAACCCAACCAGTTTCACAGCCATGAATACCAGTTCATCCCAACCTGAATCCACCCCGCCCCACCGGCCCGTGCGTTTGGCACGCGTCGCGCTGCTGATCGTCGGCCTCGTGATCCTCGGACTCATCGCCGGTTTTGTGCCGCGCTGGTTTTCGCATCACCGGCTCGTGGCGGAGGCGCACACAGATTCGGTCCTGACCGTGGAAGCCATTTCGCCCGTGCCGTCCAAACCGGATTTGGGCACGCCCCTGCCCGCTGATGTGCAGGCATTCGTCCAGGCCTCGATCCACGCCCGGGCCAGCGGCTATTTAAAAAAATGGTATGTGGATATCGGCGACTCGGTGACGAACGGACAATTGCTCGCGGAAATTGAAACGCCCGAAGTGGATCAACAACTCGCGCAAGCCCGGGCGGAACTGGATCAGGCGAAGGCCAATTTGAGCCTCGCGAAAATCACGGCGGACCGCTGGACAGATCTGCTCAAAACCGCCAGCGTGAGCGAACAGGAAGCCGCCGAAAAACAGTCCGACTACACCTTGAAACAGGCCAACGTGGAAGCGGCGCAGGCCAATGTCCAGCGCCTCGAAAGCATGAAAAGTTTTGCCAGCGTCACCGCGCCGTTTGCCGGCACCATCACCGTGCGCAACACCGACATCGGCCAACTGGTCGCCGCCGACAGCGGCATGGAGCTGTTCACCCTCGCGCAGACCGATCCGCTGCGGGTTTATGTCCGGGTGCCGCAACAATACGCCCAGGCCATCCTGCCCGGCCAGAAGGCACAGCTCGTCTTCCGGGAAATCGCGGGCAAAATTTTTACGGCCACCGTCACCCGCACCGCCGGCGCGGTGGATCCCGTGTCGCGCACCTTGCAGGTGGAATTGCAGGTGCCCAATCCGCACGGCGAAATCCTCGCCGGCAGCTACGCCCAGGTCAGCTTTAACGAGGCGGCCGACAATCATGTGCTGACGCTGTCGGACAACGCGTTGATTTTTCGCGCTGAAGGCATGCAGATCGCCGTGGTGGATGCCGCTGGCATCGTTCATTTGCGTTCCGTCACCTTGGGCCGCGATTTTGGCAACACGGTCGAAGTCCTGAGTGGACTTCATGCTAGTGACCGCGTCGTCAACAATCCGCCGGATTCCATCGCCGACGGCATGACCGTGCAAATTTCGCAAACGGCGGAAACCAACAATCCGACCAAATGAAAACCGCGCGAACCGATTTCTTTTTTACAGAAGCAAACAAAGGCAACAAGGTTCTTTATTCTCTTTGTTGCCTTCTGTTGATTGCCGTTGCGGGCTGCGCCGTCGGGCCGGATTACCATCGTCCGCCCGTGACACCCGAACAGCCGCTGGCAAAAACGTTCACTGATGACAGCACGAATCAAGTCGTCTGGAAAATTGCCGAGCCATCGGCCAATCTGCCGCGTGGCGAATGGTGGCAACTGTTTGGCGACGCTGAATTGAACCGGCTGGAAATACTTGCCGCGACGAACAATCAAAATCTTGCCGCCGCCGCCGCGCGCCTTGAAGAATCGCGTGACCTGGTCACCGCCGCGCGTTCGGGATTTTACCCGCAACTCACCGCCGGCGGCACGCCCAACGGAGATTTCAACCGCCAGCGCACGAGCTTCAATGAGCCAAATCAGGGTCAGTCAGCCCAAGCCACGCACACCTACGATACCTTCACTGCACCTTTATATCTTGGCTGGGAGATGGATTTGTGGGGCCGCGTGCGCCGTCGTTCCGAGGGCGCGAAGGCACGGTTTTTCGCCGCTGCCGACGATTTTGAATCCGCCGAACTTGGCGTCGCCGCCGAAGTTGCCAACGACTATTTTTTATTGCGTTCGCTGCGCGCTGAATTTGACGTGATCACGAATACCATCGTCACGTATAAGCGTTCGCTGGAACTGACGCAAAACCGGCGTCGCGGCGGCGTCGCTTCCGACCTCGATGTCGCCCTGGCTGAAACGCAATTGCGCAGCGCCGAAGCGCAACTCCCCATTATCAAACTGAACCTCGCGCAAATTCTTCACGCGCTCGCCGGCCTGTGCGGCCAGCCCGCGATGGATTTTTCCGTCGCGGCCGGCGGCATCCAACCGATGCAAATTCCCGTCGTGCCGTCCATTTTGCCGGCCGAGTTGCTGGAGCATCGCCCCGACATCGCCAGCGCCGAGCGCCGCATGGCCGCCGCCAACGCCGACATCGGCGTGACCAAGTCGGCATTTTTCCCGGCCATCAAACTGAACGGGCTTGCCGGTTTTCAATCCGTCAATGCCAGCTCCTGGTTCGACTGGCCGAGCCGTTTCTGGTCCGTCGGGCCAAATGTGGAACTGCCCTTGTTCACCGGCGGTTTGAACCGTGCCAACCTCGCCATCGCCAAGGCGGCTTACAACGAAAATGTGGCCAACTACCGGCAGACCGTTCTGAACGCATTTGACGAAGTAGAGGACGCCCTCGCCGCGCAGCAACTGCTCGCGGAAGAATGGAACGCGGAAAACGCCGCGCTGGCCGCCGCCCGGCATGCCTTGGAAATTTCCGAAAACCGCTACAAATCAGGGCTCGTCACCTATCTCGACGTGGCCACGGCCCAGGCCGTTTCACTCAATCATGAGCGCACCGTCGTTCAACTGGAAGGCTCGCGCCTCGCCGCCACCGTCAATCTGGTCAAGGCGCTCGGTTGCGGCTGGGCGGACAATCAGGATAATCAAGCTCCATCCGCCGGGAAATGAGGCGGATTCAACCTGTAATTTCATCCTTAGCCCGGTGAAAACTGGTGTCCGAAAACCTCTGATTCCTATAAAATCCACCTGTTTTTGACTTGGTTGAAGCGGGTTTTAGATTACAATTTTCCGCTCGTTGCCATGCCACATACGCAGCACCCAATCGAACTTTTACGCTTCAACACTTGCGGCAGTGTTGATGACGGCAAATCCACGCTCATCGGCCGCCTGCTTTACGATTCCAAGTCGTTGATGGAAGACCAGGTCGAAGCACTGGAAAAATCTGCCGACCTCACCGGCGGTGGCCAGATCAACCTCGCCAACCTCACCGACGGTTTGCGTGCCGAACGCGAGCAAGGCATCACGATTGATGTGGCGTATCGTTATTTCGCCACACCCAAACGCAAGTTCATCGTCGCCGACACGCCGGGACATGTGCAATACACGCGCAACATGGTCACGGGCGCGAGCACGGCGAACCTTTCCATCGTGTTGGTGGATGCGCGACAGGGCGTGATCGAGCAGACGCGCCGGCACACCTACATCGCGGCGTTGCTCGGCATTCCGCATCTGGTCATCGCGATCAACAAGATGGATTTGGTGGATTGGAAACAGGAACGTTTTCAGGAGATCCGCGACGAGATCGAAGATTTTTTGCCGAAGCTCGACGTGTTCCGCGATGTGAAGTTCATTCCCATCAGCGCGCTCAATGGCGACAACGTAGTGGACGCTTCAAAGCACACGCCGTGGTATGAAGGGCCGCCGCTGCTGGCGCATCTGGAAAGCGTCCATATCGCGAGTGACTGGAACCTGAATACGTTTCGTTTTCCGGTGCAATGGGTGAACCGCCCGAATGATCCGACCGACCAGACGCTGCATGATTTTCGCGGTTTGAGCGGGCAAATCGCCAGCGGCATTGTGCGCAAGGGCCAGGAGGTCATCGTGCTGCCCGCCGGCATCAAAACCACGATCAAGGATATTTGGAACTACGACCATTCAATTGACGAAGCTTTTTGCCCGCAATCCGTCACACTCTGCCTGGAACATGACATTGACGTGAGCCGAGGTGACATGATTGTGGGATTGGAAAACCTGCCGGGCAGCGGCGTGGAATTGTGCGCACGGGTGTGCTGGATGCATCCGCGGCCATTGCAGGCGGGGAAAAAATATTTTCTCAAGCATACGACACAGACCGTGCAGGCGGTCGTGGCACAAATCGAAAGCAAAATCAATTTTGAGACGCTTGAACCGGAAGCCGCACCGACGACGCTTGCGATAAACGACATCGGCGGCATCCGTTTGAAAACGGCCAAACCGCTGATCTTTGATGGTTACGCGACCAACCGGCTGACGGGGTCGTTCATCCTGATTGAGCAAGGCACGAACGCAACGGTGGCGGCGGGGATGTTGTCCGCACCCACCGTGGCCGTGAAGCCGGAATACAACGACTTCGCGATCTAAAAAGCGCCGGTCGGACTTCAATCACAAGCGCCGCCCCGGATTTTGCCCGCGGTTTTTCACCGACCGCCGGCACAGATCCGCAGCGCAACGGCAAGAAACCAGACCAGCGCGACCGTCCCGCCCATCAACATGATCACCGAACCGACGATTGCAGACGACGTAGCCACCAAAGAACAGGTTTGCCTCGCCGGCGAAACTTCCCGATGCCAGCAGCTTCGTTGAAGAATGAGGAATGTTATCGCGGCGGGAATAACGGCGTAAACCAGGCCCTCCGCCCACCAGTTGCCGATTCTGGCCACCATCGTGCGGATTGTCGAATACTCCAAAACCAAGATTAGAAAGCTGGCGATGCCAGTCGTAACCATAATTCGTTGCGAGAGACATTTTTCCACGGAGGGAATTTCATCAGGGCTGACGGTCGCCGGTGGATGGGGAGCCAGAAACGCGATGAACCGCTTGAATATAGGTTTCATATCATTCTATAGACACCTACACACATGATTTTTGTATGTCCCGAGACATCTTTTCAGACCTACAGCCAACCAGACCACTCATGAACGAGCCTGTCAATCGAATAATAAAGGTGGATGCCCATCGCGAAAACGAGACCTGTTACCAAATGGTTGACGCAGGTTGAGATTGTGCGGAAGCTGAGGAAAAACATTTATGAGTCCGCCGTTCTGGAATTCCATCTCAGCAAGTAAACGCAAGTTCGTGCTGTGGGTTATGGGCTTGGTGTCATTTTACACCATCACCGGATTCCTCATCCTGCCACCCATCGTTCGCAGCGTTGCAGTAAAGCAGTTATCAAAGCAGCTTGATCGCGAGGTCTCCATCCGGTCGGTGAAAATTAATCCGTTCGCTTTTTCCACGACCGTGGATGACCTGCTGATCAAGGACAAGGACGGCAAACCATTCGTTTCGTGGGATGAAGTTTATGTGAACTTCCAGCTCGTGTCCTTTTTTGGTCATCCCTGGGTGTTCAAGGAAATCAGCACCAGCAGGCCGTTCGTCCGGGTGGAGATGAACCAGGACGGCACGTTCAATTTTTCCGATCTCCTCACCAAATTTTCCACAAATGCCGCGCCCGCGAAAAGTGGGCCGTCGAAGCCACTGCTGCTGCACGTCGGGCGGCTGCATATCGGCGGGGCGACAGCAGCGGTAGCGGATCTGGCTGGGCGGCGGCCGTTCAAGCGCGTGCTCGGTCCGCTGGATCTGACGCTGACTGATTTCCGCACCGACCCGGACAACAAAAACCCCTATGCCTTTTCGGGCACGACCGACACGGGGGAAAATTATGCCTGGAACGGACAGTTCACATTGGTGCCCTTGAGCTCGGAAGGCAAAGTCACCATCAGCAAGGTTGACCTGACCAAATACGCCCCGCTCTATCAGGACTTCGTGAAGTTTGAGATCCGCGACGGGGTCGTTGCGCTCCACGCAAATTATCGTTTTGCGTGGAGCGAGTCCAACTACGTCGCCGCCGTCACGAACACTTCGTTCGCCTTGCGTGATTTCAAGCTCGGCGAAGCAGGCCACAGCAACAACATCATCGAACTGCCGTTGTTCGGGGTGGCGAGCATGAGCGCTGATCTGGGGAAACGGCAGGCGGAAATCAGCAAGGTCTATGTCAACGGCGGAAACCTTTTCCTGAGCCGCGACAAGAACAATTCCATCAATGTCGTCGAGCTCGCCAAGCCAGCCGATAATTCACCCAAAGAGCCGGTTGGAATCATTTTCCTGCTCCGTTCCGTCACGAACGCCGTGTCCCTGTTACTCAGCAGCACCAACCAATGGAGCGGCACCATCCGCAACGTGGACATCACCAACTGCGCGGTGCATCTGCAAGACGACGTGAACTCGCGCCCGGCAAAGCTTGATCTCTCCGACATCGCGTTCACGGCCAAAAATATTTCCAACCTGCCTGGAACAAACCTCGACGCGGATCTGTCTCTGCGCTGGAACACCAACGGTTCCATCAAGGCCGTCATTGCCGCGTCCTTCCTGCCACCAACGGCAGATGTGCAACTGGACTTGGACCAGCTCGACCTCGGCACGCTTGATCCCTATTTGGAGCCGAAATTGAACCTGTTCATTCTCGGCAGCCGGCTAGGCTTGCATGGGCTGGTGCGTTTGCGCACACCCGCCGGCCAGTTGCCGGAAGTTACTTTTCATGGCGACACCAGCCTGGACGGCTTTCACACCGTGGATGGCACGTTCGGCGAAGACTTGTTGAAATGGGATTCGGTGCGCTTAAACGACATTGACGCGAACCTGAATCCGCAATCCGTCGCCATCAAAAAAATCGAAGTTAACAACGCGTATGCGCGCCTCGTCATCGAAACGAACAAAACCATCAACCTGCTCAATGCGCTGCGCCTCACGAACACCAACGCGCCGGCGACCAATGAAACCAAAGTCGCTGCCGCGCGCAAACCGGCCGGCGAAACCAATTCAGAGCTGCCGCAGATTTCCATCGGCGCGATTGTCATCACCAACACCGCCTTGAGTTTCAGCGACCGTTCGATCAAGCCCAATGTCAACCTGTCCATCCGTGACGTGAACGGCCGTGTGGCCGGTCTTTCCACCAGGCAGCTTCAACATGCGGATCTCAATCTGGGCGCGAAAATTGATGGCGTCGGTCCGGCGGCCATCACCGGCACGCTCAACCCGTTCAGCGGCACCGAAACGAACGACCTCAAGATTTCAGTGAAGGACATGGATTTGACGCCGGCCAGCCCTTACGCCGGCAAGTTCGCCGGCTACGGCATCGCCGAGGGCAAGTTGAACCTCGATCTGTCGTATCAACTCGTCGGGAAAAATCTCAGCTCCAAAAACGTCATCACGCTGGATCAGTTCAATTTTGGGGACAAGGTGGACAGCCCGGACGCGACGCATCTGCCGGTGCGGCTGGCCGTTGCCATCATGAAAGATCGCGACGGCAAGATTGTTTTGGACGTGCCGATTGAAGGCAGCCTGGATGATCCAAAATTTCACGTTGGCAAGGTTGTCACCCGCGCCGTTGTGAACATTCTCGAAAAAGTGGCGACATCGCCGTTCTCACTGCTGGGCGCGGTGTTTGGCGGCGGCGGCGAGGAACTTGGCTATCAGGAATTCGCCGTGGGCAGCGCGGAATTGACGCCCGCCGACCGGCAGAAACTGGACACGCTCGCCAAGGGGCTTTACGAACGTCCGGCATTGAATCTGGAGATCACCGGCAGCGTGGATCCCGATGGCGACCGCGAGGGCCTGCAACGCGCCGCACTGGACAAGGAAATCCGCACGCGTGTCTGGATGAAACTCCGCAAGGATGAACAGGCCACCAACACCGTTGACCAGCTTGTCGTTTCGCCCGACGACCGCGCGGACTGGGTGAAGACAATTTACAGCGAAGCTCTGGCCGCCGGCAAAATCACGCCGGAACTCATTGCCGCCAATACCAATCTCGCCGCTTACGCTGCCGCCATCCCGACGACAACAACACGTTCGTCCGTCACCGAAAAAGGTGCCACGCGGTTGATGAATGCCTCCCGCACCACTTCGGATAAATCTGCCGGAACCGTGATCTATCAAACCAAGCTGGTGCCGCCGCCCGACCCGACCGAGGCTGTGCTGCTCACCACATACCCGGTGACTGATGCCGATCTGAACGCGCTCGCCGCCAGCCGCGCGAAGGCGGTCCAGGCCTATCTGCTCCAATCCGGCAAGGTGACGGCGGCCAGATTATTTCTCAAGCAAGGCGAGACCGCCGCCCGCCGCAACGATGGCAGCCGCGTTTATTTGCAGTTCCGGTGAGTCAGGGAAACAGCATGGCAAACAGTTTGTTCCCGCCGAAAATCCAGAGCACCGCCGCCAGCGCGATGTAAGGGCCATAAGGCATCCGCGAAGACCATTCGCGCTTGCGGAGCACGATCAGCAGCACGCCGACGGCGGAACCGATGAGCGAACTGGCCATCAACGAAAACAATGCGCCCTGCCAGCCGATGAACGCGCCGATCGCCGCCATGAATTTCACGTCGCCCAAGCCCATCGCCTCGCGCGGCAGCGTGACCTCGGAACAAGTGGCTTCAAGGTAGGGCACATCGTCCGGATTGACCGTCTCCTCGCCAATTTTCAAGGCCGACGGCGACAGGCGCAGCTTCACGTCGCAGTAGCCACGGTCAATCATTTCCAGCGTCCGCGCCTCGACCACGACGGCGTCCGACTTGCGGTAAAAAATTTCTTCGTAGGGAATTTCCTGGTCCGGCAGGCAGAGTGCGGTTTCGGTGAAGATGATTTTCGTTTCGGACGCGAGCTTCAGCTTTTGCCGGCCAAAGAGCAGTTTCCCCAGGCGCAACACGGCATAGACGATACCACCACCGACGGCGATGCCGATGGCCCCGCGCACCATCCCCTGCCCGTGCGTTCCCACATCATGCAGTTGCGGGAGCAAAAAGGAGATGACAAAGCCCAGCGCCGCGCCGCCCAGCGTGATCTCGTCCGGGATGATAAAATGCTCAAAGTCAATGAACGTCGCCGTGATCAGGCCTGCAAGGAAAATGGCATACACGACAGCCAGCCACGGCGCGGTGTGTCCGAACGCCAGCCAGCACGCGAGAAAGGCCACGCCAGTCAGCAGTTCCACGGCGAAATAGCGCGATGAAATGGGCGCACCGCAGTTCTTGCAGCGACCGCGCAGCGACAGCCATGTCAGCAGCGGGATGTTGAGGTAAAACGGGATCGCGTATTTGCAATGCGGACAATGCGAGGGCGGCGAGACGACGCTCAATTCCAACGGCATCCGGTAGATGCAAACGTTCAGAAAACTGCCCACGATGCAGCCGAACGCAAAGAACACCAGCGACCAGAAATGAAACGGCACCGTCGCCCAGTTGTGCGGATTGAATATGTTGTCGAACATGAGACTCATGCAAAGGTCGGGATAAAGGAAAAGCAGGTTGATTTCACGCGATTCTTATTTTAGCGCATTATAAACACTAGTTTCCACTGCCCGCCGCATCACGTCCACCGGCGCGGTTTTCCCGGTCCAAATTTCAAAAGCTTTCGCGCCTTGATGCACCAGCATTCCAATGCCATTGGCTGTTTTGCAGCCAGCGGCCCGGGCCTCGGCGAGCAGTTTGGTCTCTGCGGGTTTGTAGATCATGTCGTAAACATGGCGGGCTTGATTGATTGAGACCTGTTTCGCATCAAGCGGCGAGGCGTCATCCGGTTTCAAACCGAGAGACGTCGCGTTCAGGACCAGATCCACATCGGTTTGAGGATAGCCAACCGTCACTCGAACCGAGGGAAATTGCTTTTTGATTTCTCCGGCAATTGCCTCCGCCTTGCTGGCCGTGCGG
>Ga0310811_10006274_pt1 | contig 15179 bp, 13 predicted proteins | sample YCmetagenome_FD_207642 | JGI IMG/M metagenome (GOLD analysis project Ga0310811, IMG submission 207642) | Soil microbial communities from experimental microcosm in Duke University, North Carolina, United States - YC | ecosystem: Engineered > Artificial ecosystem > Soil microcosm > Unclassified ...
CCTCCCGTCGGCACCGGTGAAGGCGGCAACACGCCGGCGGTGGAGGTGAAATAATGCGCGCGCGCGGCGTCGTGGCTCTCGCAGCGCTTGCGATGCTTGCGGCGACGGTCGGTGCGCAGACGCGCAGCGCCGTGCCGCGAACACGCGACGGAAAACCCGACCTGACAGGTGTCTGGCAGGCGGGAAACACTCTACGCGGCTCGTGGGAGGAAACCAACGCCGGGGTCGGCCTCGGCGGGTCCGGTCGCAATCCCGGTGGACCGACGGTGCAGTCGTCGACCGAGCGTCCGGCCGGCGCCGAAGCGGCCCCCTATCAACCGTGGGCGGCGCAGAAAGTGCTCGAGGCATTCAACCGTCGCGGCATCGACGATCCCACCGCGCTCTGCCTTCCGCCTGGCGTCCCTCGCGTTGTCATGCTCGGCCTCTACCCGCAGCAGATCATTCAGACGCCCACACACATCGTCGTGTTGTACGAGTACGGCAACTCGCATCGGCTGATTCGGTTGAACGACAAGCACCCGGACGATCTGATCCCGAGCTACAACGGCGATTCAGTCGGGCACTGGGAGGGCAACACGCTTGTCGTGGACGTCACGGGCTTCAACGACCGCACATGGATTGCCGGTACGGGCACCTTTCACACGGAGGCACTGCACGTTGTCGAGCGCTACACGCGCGTCGACAAAGATCAGATCAACTGGGAAGCGACGGTCGAGGATGCGAACGTGCTGACGAAGCCGTGGGCACTGAAGACGACGATGATGCTGCGGGAGGGGACGCGGATCGAAGAGAACATCTGCGAGAACAACGTGGATGTTGATCGCTACGAGCACCTGCTGAAGGACGGCATCGACTTCACGCGGCGGTAGCGGCCAGTCCAAATGCTTGCCTGAACCGGCGGCCACGTACGATGCCGCCGTTCAGGCTCTTCCGCGCCTTACTCCCATCGACCGACGGTCTTACCGTCATCGAACTTCGCGGCGATAAAGCTGCCCGCCGGCGATCCATCGCGCATCGGATGGACTCGCATAGTCACTTTGGTTCCGAACGCAAACGTCGCCGGCCGAACGCCCTGGCGTGACAACTGATTCGGGCTGCCCCATTCGATGCTCCACTCCTGCGGCGGCGCCCCCGGCGTCGTTTGCACCAGGACTTGAATCCACGAATGCGGATTCGTGAACTGGAACTCCTTGATCGTCCCGACGAGCTGCTTCGTCTCATCCTCATTGAACATCGTGCCGGCGTGATGAGCGACGAGCGGCGGAGAGCTCGTGAGCAATGTCGAGGTGACGACCACCCCGACGATCACGTGTCTTGCCGCGCGCACGATAGAGGGCTCGATTGATCTCATGGACATCGCCTCCACATCATCCTATTTCCCGTTTCCCAACGGCTTACCGTCCGGACCCAGAATGAGCGTCTTGCCGGTTGCGGCGTCGACAGGATTCCGGTTGTTCTCCGCGCACGCATAGTCGTAGACGCGTGTGCCCTTCGGCAGCTTTCGATAGGTCTTGATGACGTTCCACGGCGCGGTCAGCGCCTTGGCATCTTCGATCACCATCCGCGCCTCCAACGTGTCGTCGTTCACCTTGCGAAGGCGTGTGACGATGTGGGCGGCATCGCTCAGCACCAGTCCCGTCCGGTCGAGCACAGTGTCGCCGGACTCTGGATAGTGCGACATCCTTGTGCTCACCGTGTCGAAGACCAACGTGTCGCCTTCCCAGTGACCGACGGAGTCTCCGGTATAGGTTGGCCACCGGTCTTCCGGAGCCGGGTGCGGGCGGCCATCGGTGTAGATTCTCATGACGTTCGGGCCATTTTCCGTCAGGATCCACGTCTGCTCTGGCCGCACCACGAACTCGTACGTGTCCGGAACATTCATGAGCCTGGGAAAACCGGCCGGTGTCCCGCAGGTGTTGATGGGATCGGGAAGCCGGTTCTCATCCCGCAGCTTCAGGTTCCGCTGGTAGATTGCCTCCCATTCGGCATTGTAGGGCGGCTGTTCGCGGACTCCGCGAGATAACGCACCCCCTTCGCCTTTGGCGGTCGCTCGATCGAAGACGGTCCCACCGTTCATCTGCCAGACGCCGCTCCAGTCCGGCAGGGCGTCGTGGCTCTGGCTTTGCGCACCCACTACTGCTGCGGCAAGCAGCAGAACCACACATGCAATCCCGCATCGCTTCATGGGATTCCCTCTTCTTGTTCTCTCACTCACGGAATTCGGACCTTCGCTGCGTCGCCCATCACTTGTGCCGCATACTCGGGCAGGAACCAGCCCGCCTTCGTCAACTCGTCAAGGCTCTGTTGAACTTTATTGCGATACGCCGCAGCATCCTTATACAACGCGTGCAGTCGATCGGCAGGCAACGGCGTTTCGATTCCGGCGATGCCGCAGTAGAAATCATCACGCGTGCCGGGCTTCGGGTCCGCGCTGTTGGGGACGCTGTACTTCGCCACCGGAACGTCCACGTACGTATTCCGCACGCCGCCTCTGGCGTTTCCGTTCGCGTCGAGGGCGATCGCGCCATTTTCGACCACGATACGCTCGGCGCGGGGCGGCACCGCGCCCTTGTCCGCCCATTCGATCACGTGGCGCAACCCCATCGCCATCATCGCTCCGACAGGGAATCGAGTGACCGGCATCTTGCACGGGTCAGGATCGTAGGTTGGATTCTCGCGCGAGTCGTTGTGGGGCATCCCTGCCATTTCATACAGCCGGAACTGATCGCCGGGCGCATCGCCATCGGCACGCCGGTATGCGCTGCCGCCCTTCGCGCCCGCATTCACTTCGGTCTGCGTCGCAATCTGGATCAGCGGTACGTCCACTGGAGGGATCGGCATGCCGGCGGTACTAGTCGCCAAGAACCCATCGAAGATTGGTTTCCCGTCGGGCATCCGCCACGCGGCGTGCGTGGGTAGATATCCGCGCAGGGTGCCCGATGATTGTGACGTGCCCATCATGATCATGCGTCGCACCCGCATGCCGGCCAACGGTGATGTTGGCCCATTGCCCTTCAGCAGCGCGCCCACTTGCGCCATGATCTCGTTTGCCTGCGCCATGTCCGGGATGTTGATGCGCGCATAGCGCTGCGGGTTCGACGCCACGATCGTGGCTTCCGTCGCCGCCTTCTGCGGCGCGATCTCCACGGAGATGTATCCGTGCCGCATCACATAGGTGCGGGTGAAGAAGAACATCCAGCTGTTTCCGCTCGCGTGCATCGGCTCGGCGACAACGATGCCGCTGAACCGTTTCGGATCTTCCGGCTGGCGGACGAGGATGCGCGTCGTGTAGGGCTTGCCGCTGGCCGTTCCCGACACGAAATATTCGCGGACGATGTACTTCTGATCGGCCAGACCCGTGCCTGCGGGAACGCGCTGCAACCCTGGGAACATCGGGCCCGGGCCGGTCACCGGCGCACTGACTTCGGGATTGGGAGCGGTCTGCGTCTGCGCAAACGCGGTCGCAGTCGCCAGCAACACGAGCCACGTGAGAACGAGCCTCTGGGACATCGGCAATTTCTCCCCGCGTATAGTAAGCCGCCTGCGGCGCCTTCGTTGCAGCGCTTCTGTTTCTCGCCGCACCCGTTGTAATGGCCGTGTGCGAGGCAATGTGCGCACAGCAACAGCCTCCCCAAGTCGTGGAGGCGGCTGCGCAATGGACTCGTCATCGGCTTCTGGTCGCCGATAACGGCGGCGATCCTATGCGTCGCAAATAGTCAAGTCAACGAAGGCAAGAGCATGCGTCAAGGATCGTTTGAACAAAAAAAGCCCGACCGCACGTACGGTCGGGCCCTTCCGTTCGGTGACGGATTCCGATTAGTTCGCGCGCGCGGTCTGTCGGACGTCAGCGGCCGGCGGGTTTTTCGACGCGATGTAGGCCGTGATGTTCACCAGGTCTTCAGCCGTCATCTTTGCGACGATCGGCTTCATCAGGTCGGACCAAAGGCCGTGTCGTGCCCCGGTCTGGAAGTCGAACAGCTGACGAGCCATGTAGCTCGGTGAACGACCTGCCAACGTCGGGACGGGTCCGATGCCTTCGAGTTTCGCGCCGTGGCAGAGCGAGCACTGCAGCTTGTTGGCGAGCGCCTCGCCCTTCTTGACAGCGCCAACCGGCACGTACGCGATGTAGCCCGCGTGTGCGTCGCGCATCTCGAAACGCTCCTGGCCGTACTCAGGGACCTCGACGACGCGGTTGCCGATCGGTTCTTTCCCGGCCTGGGCTCCCTCGAGTTCGAAGTACACATTTCCCGCAACCTTCGTCTTCGGCACCATGCTGACTTCCTTGACCTTGACCCAGCCCTGCGGAATTGGCAACGCAGCGAAATATTCAGCGGCGGCCTTCACCTCTTCGGCAGTCGCCTCTTTCGCGATTGCGGCCATCGTGTTGACGTTCGCCTTCCGCGGATCCGAGCTCCTTCGCAGACCGTTCTTGAAATCTTGCATCTGCTGGCTGATGTAAACAGCTGAAAGACCTGCAGGGGAAGCGTTCTCCGGCCGACCGCGACCATTCGGCAGGTGGCAGAAGCCGCAAGCGCGTACACCCTGACGACCCTTGTTGACGATGTCCGGCATCGGGCCGTGATCTTCCGGATGCCAATCAGGAATCGTCGGAATGCCGCGCAACTGCGTCCGCGTCAATCCCACGCTGCTGCCTTCGATGTGCAGGACCGTACCATCGTCTGCGGGTGGCTGGGCAGGAGCCGCGCCGGGTTGTGGAGGGGGGGCCGGGGGCATGACGCCCCACGCCCACTCCGGAAGATTCGGGGGGACAGGCCGGGCCGGCGCCGGAGGCTGCTGCGCGAGCGCATAGCCGCTCACCACTATGAGTGCAAATGCAACCAGCGCGAGGCGGATCTTTCTCATATACATTCCCCTCCAGCAACCGAATGCACGTGTCAAAGCCGTCGTAGCCTAGCACACAGAGGACAGAGGAAAGGGAGACGGCGGGCGACGCGCCAAGGCGGAATCGAAGCTCGCCTGGATTCAATGCGAGCGAAGGCGGTTGGCGGAGAGAGTGGGATTCGAACCCACGGTAGAGTTTCCCCTACACACGCTTTCCAAGCGTGCTCCTTCAACCACTCGGACATCTCTCCGGCTGAGTGGAATCAACAGTTTACCGCGTTCAACGGACCCTGCCCAAACCGATTGTGACGTACCTTGTGACGGCACACGCGCTGAAAAAGCGTGTCCTGAACTGGATAGCGCGAATCGCCAGAGCGGCCCACACTGACGATGTGTCAAATACGAATCGCGACTCGTCGTCGAAGATGAAAGCGGGCGACGTTCTCGTCTCGCGTCCCACCGCCGTGCGGGAGCACGAAATCAGCGTTATTCCTAACGCACCGCACGCAATGTCTCCCACGCACGACGAGGCGGTAAGCGACGGACGTTCAGAAGCAGACGCCTTGGGCGTCGATGCGTGGCTGACCGAGGACCACACGCACGTCGTGAAGATCGCCTCCCATCGCCCGCCAGACGACCACGACGCACGGACGCACGGCTTGGTCTATCACGGTCCCGGCCGTCGCGCCTGGGAAGAACGCGCCCGTCCGGTGCTCCAGGAGCCCACGGATGCGATTGTCCGCATCACGACCAGCACAATTTGCGGCACTGACCTGCACATTCTGAAGGGCGATGTGCCCTCGGTGAAGGAGGGTCGCACACTCGGGCACGAGGGCATCGGCGTGGTGACCGACGTCGGGGCCGCGGTATCGACCTTCGTCCCCGGCGACCGGGTCCTCATCTCGTGTATCACCTCGTGCGGACGATGCGATTTCTGCCGCAGGCAGATGTACTCGCATTGTCGATATGGCGGCTGGATCCTCGGGAACACCATCGACGGTACGCAGGCGGGCCATGTGCGCATCCCGTACGCGGATACGAGTCTCTACGCGGTCCCGCCGGACGCAGATGCAGAGGCGCTCGTGATGTTGAGTGACATCCTCCCGACTGGCTTCGAATGTGGCGTGTTGAACGGCCGGATACAACCCGGCGACACCGTCGCCATTGTCGGCGCCGGCCCGGTCGGACTCGCCGCGTTGCTGACGGCCCAGTTCTACTCGCCGGAAAGCGTCGTGATGATTGACCTCGACGACAACCGGTTGGAGGTCGCCAGGCAATTCGGCGCGACCAGCGTGATCAACAGCACCGCCGGCAGCGCCGTTCAGCAAGTCATGGACATGACCGCAGGTCTCGGCGTCGATGTGGCGATTGAAGCCGTCGGCGTGCCGGCCACCTTCGACATCTGTCAAGCGATTCTCGCGCCAGGCGGACGACTGGCGAACGTTGGCGTTCACGGCGTGCCTGTCAGCCTGCACCTGGACAAGTTGTGGGATCGCAATATCTCGATCACCACGCGCCTGGTCGACACGAGTACCACGCCGATGTTGCTGAAAGCAGTGCAATCGGGACGGCTCCAGTCGCGCAGGCTGGCGACACACCATTTCGCGCTGGATGACATCATGCAGGCGTATGACACCTTCGAACACGCGGCACGAGAGGGCGCGCTGAAAGTCATCCTCAGCAACGACGCGCGTGGCTGACGACTCGAGACGACCAAGAGACGATCGCCGCGACCCGTGACACGACGGTCCGAATCGTCAGGCGGGCGTCGGACCGTGGGCGCGGAAGAACCAGCGTTTGGCTGATTCGGTCGCGGCCAGGTAGGCGATGACGATGCCGACGACGGTGCCCATTTCGACGGCCGAGAGCGGGACGAAACCGAACAGCGCCGACGCGCGCCCGAAGAACGGTGTTGCGAGGGCGAACGCGGTGGCGGCGACCGTCGTCCAGAGGAGAAGGTCGCTAGGCCGGCTGCGCCAGGCGGGCCCACGCGTGCGGAGGACGAGGACGACGCCGAGCTCGGTGAGCAGCGATACGACGAACCACGTCGTCTGAAACGTCGCCTCGCCGGCATGGAACACCAGCAGTAGCGCGGCGAAGGTCAGGAGGTCGAACGCGGAGCTGAGGAGGCCAAAAACGATCATGTAGCGCCGAATCTGTGTGACGTCCCAGCGTTGCGGGTGCGTCACGCGCCCGGCGTCAACGCGGTCGGTCGAGATCGCCATCGACGGCACATCGGAGAGAAAGTTGTTGAGCAGTATCTGCTTCGCGACCAGCGGCAGGAACGGCAGCAGCGGCGCCGCGATCGCCATGCTCACCATATTGCCGAAGTTCGCGCTCGTCGTAATGGAAATGTACTTGAGCGTGTTCGCGAAGGTACGCCGCCCGTCCACCACGCCCCTGCGCAGGACGTCGAGGTTGCGCTTCAACAGGATGATGTCGGCGCTCTCACGTGCGACGTCCACCGCCTGGTCGACCGAGATGCCGACGTCGGCCGCGTGCAACGCGGGGGCGTCGTTGATGCCGTCACCGAGATAGCCGACCGAGTGGCCGGTGCGTTGGAGCGCGCGCACGATGCGCTCCTTCTGCTGCGGATCGATCTCGGCAAAGAGTGACGTCGTGGGCGCCGCGTGCCAGAGCGCCTCGTCGTCGAGCTGCGCCAGCGCGTCGCCCGTGAGCATCGACGTTGGGTCGAGCCCGACCGTGGCGGCAAGGTGGCCGGTCACGAAGCGGTTGTCGCCGGTGATGACCTTGACCTCGACGTTCAGCTTTCCGAGGTCGCCGAGCACGCGCGCTGCGTCGGTTTTGGGCGGGTCGAGAAAGAGCAGGAAGCCCGCGAACACCATTTCTCTCTCGTCGTCCCGCTGATAGGCCCGCTTGGCTGATACCGCACGCGACGCAAGTGCGAGCACGCGCAACCCCGCTTTGCCCTTCGCTTCGTAAAACGCGGAGAGCTCGGAGATGATGCCGTCGGTCAGCGCACATACGGCACCGTCGCGCTCCACTTGCGTGCAGATCGAGAGCACATTCAAGAACGCGCCCTTGGTGACGACGAGATGCGCGGCGCCGCCTTGCTCGGTCATCACGATCGTCAGGCGCTTCCTCAAGAAATCGTAGGGGATCTCATCAATCTTGACGTGGCCGGTGGTCGAGAGCCCCGCTTGTTCGCCGGCCGAGACGATCGCGGCGTCGATGGGGTTGTCGATGCCCGTCTCGAAGGCGGCGTTGAGGAATGCCAGTTGCCGGACGGTGGCCGAGGTGCGGCCCTTCGGATCCGTGGCATCGGCGAGAACGATCGTCCCTTCAGTGAGCGTGCCCGTCTTGTCGGTGCAGAGGACATTCATACTTCCGAGGTTTTCGATCGCGTCGAGGCGCCGGACGATGACACCCTCCTTGCTCATGGCCCGCGCGCCGGCCGAGAGTGTGACGCTCACGATTGCCGGCAGCAGCTCCGGCGAGAGCCCGACGGCGAGCGCGACCGAGAACAGCAGCGACTCGATAAGCGGACGATGGAGCAGGAGATTCACTGTCAGCACGAAGAAGACGATCACGACCATCGCCCGGATCAACAGGTAGCCAAAATGCCGGAGTCCGCTGGCGAAGTTGGTTTCGGGCTCCCGCGCGCGCAGCCGGGCGGCAATCGCGCCGAACACGGTGCGCCGCCCCGTCTCGACGACGATCACCTTCGCCGTGCCGCTGCGTACCGACGCCCCGAGGAAGACGACGTTCGTCCGCCGAGCGAGCGGCGTATCGGCGGGGACGACTCCCGGCTGCTTTTCCACGGGGAACGACTCGCCGGTCATGCTCGCCTCGCTGACGAGGAAGTCGCTCGCCTCGAGAATCCGTCCGTCCGCCGGAATCAGGTTGCCGGCCGAGAGCACGAGGACGTCGCCTGGTACGAGCGCGTCGGCGCGGACCGTGCTTTCGACGCCGTCGCGGACGACGCGACAGACGAGCGCGAGGCGCTTCTTCAGCTCCTCGACCGCGGCGGAGGCGCGGTACTCCTGATAGAAGCCGAGCAGCGAGGAACCGATGACGATCGCGAGGATGATCCCTGCGTCCACCCACTCGGAAAGGGTGAGCGAGACTGCAGCGGCGAAGATCAATATCAGGACGAGAGGGCTCCCGACCTGCCTCCAGAGCAGGCGCAGCGGACCCAGACGCTGCGCGTCCTCGACGCTGTTCGGGCCCACGACGGCCAGCCGCTCGGCCGCACGCGCAGCCGTGAGCCCGTTCGGACCTGAGCCGAGCGACGCGCTGACGTCGCCGGCTTCGCGGCTCCAGTACGGGGCGGTCGTGTCAGGGGCGCTCACGCGACTTCACTTTCAGGACGGCGGGATAGAGCAGTCGCATTCGGCAAGTGGGACGTGGCGCGGTGTGGACACTCCGAGCTTGTATATATCAAGCACGGTAACGCGCGATGACGACAGCGAACTGTCCTGTTCGAGACAGCAGCCCCGACCCGCCGGCGGGACAATTACTCAGGTCTTCTTTCACTGGTGACATCATGCTGATTCTCCTGATCGTCGTCCTGATCCTTCTGTTCGGCGGAGGCGGGGGCTACTACTACGGGAGAGGCGCCGGTTGGCGCGGTCCACATTACGGTGGCGGACTGCTCGGGCTGGTGCTGATCATTCTGTTGGTCCTCTGGCTGAGCGGGACCATGGGCCCGGGGATGCTGCGCTGAGCGCCGAACAACCAGCGCCTGCGTCTCCGACCCGCGCCATTCTGCGGTTGATTCTGCTGCTTGTCGCCGTCGCGGCTGGATTGTGGCTGCTTTTCGCGCTGCGCGGCGTGATTCTGCTCCTCCTGCTGTCGATGCTATTCGCCTACCTCATTGCCCCCCTCGTGGATCTTCTGGGCCGACCCGTCACATGGGGACGGCGTCCGTGGGCCATCCCGCGTCCACTCGCGATTGCGATGGTGTATCTCGCCTTGTTCGCAACAGTGGGCGTCGCCGGCTATGTCCTGCTGCCTCTTCTCGGCGCGCAGGTCACCGAGTTTGGCCGGCAGGTTCCCAGCTATATGGCCTACGCGCGCGATCAGTTGCTGGCCTGGCAGCGCTTCATCAATCCCGATCATCTTCCTCAAGGCGTTCGCGAGGCCATCGATCGAACGTTTTCACGCACGGTCGACGCAGCGGGGGATTCTCTGAGTCAGGGGTTCGGTGGCCTGCTGCCCCTTCTGGGCTATCTGCCGTGGTTCATTCTGATTCCCGTCTTGGCGTTCTTCCTGTTGAAGGACGGCGCCGCGTTCCGGAGGACCATTCTTCTAATGTTGCCGCGGGGGCGGCTTCGCGGACGCGGCGCCGCGGTGTTCGAGGACATCAATGACGCGCTCGCCGCGTACATGCGCGCCGCGCTGCTGGCGTGTCTTCTCGTCGGCGTGCTGTGCACCATCGGATTCGGGTTGATAGGCGTGCCGTACGCACTCCTCTTTGGTGTGGTTGCCGGCCTCCTCGAGTTCGTGCCGTTGGTCGGCCCACTTGCCGTAGCTCTTGGAGCGACGCTGGTCACCAGCTTCCACTCGATCAACCAGGCCCTGTGGGTGGTCGCGTTTCTTGGCGCACTACGGCTCACAGAGGACTACGTGGTCTTTCCACGACTCGTGCGTCGCGGGATCCACATGCATCCCCTGGGGGTGATTCTGGCGATTCTGAGCGGCGCCGAACTGGCGGGGATGGCAGGTATCTTCCTGGCCATTCCAGCCGTCGCGGTGTTGTCTGTCATGCACCGACATTTGCTCGAGTACCGCGGGAGTGGCGGTCTGGTGTCGGAGCTGTTAACGCCCACGGCCCCAGACGCTGCGCGCAGGGCGTCGGATCACGTGGCGACTCCTATGACCTGCCTTCCCGATACACCGCCGCTGGAGCCACATCGAACGGCGGTCACTCCATGAGCCGAGGCGGCCGACGTCGCACGCCGGCAATCCTGCGAATCTTCGCCAGCGCCCTCGAGGCGTGGTGGGACGACGACGCATTGCGCCTCGGCGCGTCACTGGCCTACTACACGTTGTTCGCGATCGCGCCAGTACTGTTGGTCGCCACTGGGATTGCCGGTCTGGTCTTCAACACTGATGCGGTGCGCGGACAGATCGTCGACCAGCTCGATCACCTTGTCGGGCGCGAGGGTGCACGCGCCGTACAGAGCCTTCTCGATGGAGCGAGTCAGCGGCGCGCGGGCATCGTCGCCACCGCGATTGGCAGCGTCGCATTCGTCGTCGCCGCGACCGGTGCGTTCCTCGAACTCCAAGCCGCGCTGAACACGGTGTGGCGGGTGAAGTCGAAGCCTGGTGTGCACCTTAAGGCATTCCTGTTCGATCGTCTGCGCTCCTTCGGCTTGGTGGTCGTGATCGGCTTTCTGCTGATGGTCTCGCTCGCGGTGACGGCGGCTCTTGCGGCGTTCAGTGCTTGGCTCTCGCCCGACTCCTCAAGCGTCCCGCTGGTGTGGAGCGGGCTGCAATTGCTCGTATCGCTCATCGGGACGACATCGTTGTTCGCGCTCCTCTATCGCATCCTGCCTGACGTGCATCTCGGCTGGCATGATGTAATGATCGGTGCATTCGTCACAGCTGTGCTCTTCACGCTCGGTCAACAGCTGATCGGCCTGTATCTCGGCCAGAGCAGCATGGCGTCCAGTTACGGCGCCGCCGGCTCGGTGATGATCCTGCTGCTGTGGGTGTACTACTCGTGCCAGATTCTGCTGCTGGGTGCCGAGTTCACGCGCGTGTACGCACAGCACCGCGGCACAACCTTCGCTCCGCACGTATTCGCGGAACAAGACACTGATCAGGTGACCACCGGTAACCGACTCGACGTCATCCAGCCGACGAGCGCGACCACGTGGGTCGCCCGCCATGACCTGTTGAGGCAGGACGATCGATGATCACGCACGAAAGCCGGTACGAATGAGACGTCCCATGCGCACACGCCGCGGTACGGTCGTGGCGATTTCGACAGATTGAGGACCTATGACCAGACGCAGCCCCAGCGCGACCCAGCAGGATTCACGCACGGCGCCGACCACTTCGCCTGATACGCGGAGCGCGGACGCGCTAGAGGCACGGGTGTTGGCATTTGCCGAGCAGCTCGGCCGAATCGCCGGGACCGTGCAAGCGAAAACCGCGGGCTGGATGGACAGCGACGCGCTGAAGAAGGACCTCGCCCGTGTGCGCGATGGCGCAGCGGATCTACTCCAGCAACTCACAGCAGACGCGCCGCCGGTGACGGAGAGCAGACCGACTGGCGACCCAGCGCCAAGAAGCAGCCGAGAACGTAGTGGCGGCTCGGTGGACGCACCCGGGAAGAAACATCGTCCTCCGGCACCGATCGATCCAGGGGCAAACCGTGCGAACAGTCAGGCGGCCAAGATGCGCGCGGCGAGAACGATGGTCAAGACACCTCGACGCCGCGGCCGCGGCTAGTCTTCATCCAGCGTTCGGGTACAAACGTGCCCTTCAACCACTCGGACATCTCTCCGGCTGAGTGGAATCAACAGCTTACTGCGCGCGTTCGACGAAGAAAAACTGGCCTCCGGTGTCGTCAGGTGCCATAGTGCGCCTTCACTGAGGAGGCCGTCATGGATTCACGCAGGCGACACATGTGCATCGTGCCGCTCGTTGTCATCGGGTTGCTTCCGGGCTGCAGTGCGCCGCGTGCGCAATCCGCGCCGCCTTCAAGTCAATCGCCGGCGGCGCGCGAACAGCCTGCCGCCGCGGTGAACCCGATCACCATCGATTCGAGCGAAGAGCAGATTCGGCAGGCGGTCGCCACCGCGAGGATGGGCAGGAAGCTCACGCCCAAGGCCTGGCCGAACGGAGCGCGCATCGCCGTCTGCTTGACGTTCGATGTCGACAACGAATTGTTGCAGCGCGCGAATCCGCTCCCGGTGCCGTTGTCGGTCGGCGAATATGGTGCGACGACGGCAGTGCCGCGTATTCTCGACCTTCTCGATCGGCATCAAGTGCCAGCGACGTTCTTCATTCCTGCGATGGGCGCCATGCTTCACCCCGACATGCTCTCGTCGATCCTGTCGCGCCACCGTCATGAAGTCGGCGTGCACGGATGGATTCACGAGTTCTGGCCTGGTATCGGCGACGCCGCGAAGGAGGAGCGGATGCTCACCAGCGACATCGATTACCTGACGAAAGCGACCGGCAGGCGCCCGGTGGGCGTCCGTGCGCCCAGTTCCGGATTCAGTCCACATACGTTCGGTTTCATCCGCAAGGCCGGATTCCTCTACGACAGCAGCCTCCTCGCCGCGGACGAACCATACGACATTGTCTCGAACGGGCAGCCGAGCGGTGTGATTGAGCTCCCCATCGCCGAGGTGAGCAACGACTACGTCTATTACGGCGAAACCGCCAACGGGGCGCTGCCGTCGCCCGACGCGGTGTTCCAGATCTACAAGGCCGAGTTCGACCTCGCCTATCAGGAACGGACGATGTTCATCCTCACGCAGCATCCGCATGTCGGCGGACGGCGATCGCGAATCGTGAACCTCGATCGGCTGATCACGTACATCAAGTCCAAAGGCGACGTTTGGTTTGCGACGATGGAGCAGGTTGCGACTTACGTCAAGCAGCAGCCGCGCTCCTGATCGTTCACTATCAGGCCGATCGAACCGCGTGAGCGTCGCCGGCGCGTGCCGCCTCGATTCTGGCGATGTCGATCTTCTTCATCGTCATCATCGCGTTCATCGCGCGCTTGGCGGCGGCGGTGTCGGGATCGTTGATCGCCTCCATCAACGCACGCGGCACGATCTGCCAGCTCAACCCGAACCTGTCCTTGCACCAGCCGCACACGCTTTCCTGGCCGCCGCCACCGACGATCGCCTTCCAATAGCGGTCGGTTTCCTCCTGCGTATCCGTGAACACCTGGAACGAGATCGCCTCGTCGAACGTGAATTCGGGGCCGCCGTTGAGTCCCACGAAATTTTGACCGAGCACCGTGAAGTCCACGGTCAACACGTCGCCCGCCTTGCCGTTCGGATAGTCACTGGGCGACTTATGTATCGCGGTGACACGGCTGTTCGGGAACGTCGCAGCGTAGAACTTCGCCGCCTCCTCGGCGTTCTTGTTGAACCACAGGCAAGGCGCAATTTTGATCTTCTCGGTCATGGTCGACGTCCTTTCTTCTCGCGAATCAGCGTCGCATCTGTCTGCTATCGCGCTGGTTCAAACAGCTCAATGGGATTGCCGTCACGCGGTTCCAGCCGCCAGGCTCCTGATGCTGTCCATTCGGCATCAATCGCGAGCCAGATGCTCCGGGGCCGCTCAGCAGAATTTGCGAATCGCCGAGCGACACGCTGGCGAATGCCGGAAGCTGCTGATGCTCCAACGTAAAGCCGAGGTGCTGTGTATAGAACGCGACGGAACGAGCCACATCCTTGACTTGATAACGGACGCCATGGACACCCTTGATGAACGTACGTGCGTCCACGTGCGGCGGCGCTGTATGCGGCATGGTGACTCTCCTTTCGAGGAGATGCGATCAGTGTGCACGTTGGAGACCAAGGCCCGAAGAGTCACGCCACGACGGCCGGGTTTTATGAAGAGACGCTGCGACTTAGCCAAGCCGGCGCCGAAAAACGACGAGGTCCGCTGCGAACACTGACCTGGCCGAGCCGTGACCGAACTCACCGGTATACTGCTCGCGCGATGCTGTGGGGATTGCCGTGGCGGCGATTGATGCGCGGCCAGATTCCAATCCTCGAGTCCGTCCTTCGCGCCGGCCGCGCACGCGAGATGCCGCCGCTCGACCGCGTTGAATCGGCGCTTGCCGCCACCACCGAGCTGTGACGGGCGTGGCGGAGCCAGGGCGCATTGCGCGGATCCACGACGCGTTTCGACAAGGAGATCTGGGTGCGCTGCGCGCCGCCGTGGACGATCCGGACGTCGTCCCCAACGGCATCATGCCGCTCGGAATCGGCTCGTGCCTCGTGTACGCGATTTACCACAGTCCGCTCGCATTCATTCGCACGCTGCTCGAGATTGGTGCCGACCCAAACGCGCCCGCGGACGATGGTTTTCCGCCGCTCATCGCCGCGCTGACCTGTACGCGCGATGTGCCCGGCGGGCCACAGCGCACCGACGTCGACGCCATCCTGCGGCTGCTGCTTGCGTCAGGCGCTGACCCGAACCAGCGCGGAATCAACGACTACACGCCGCTCCATATGGCCGTCGCCGAGCGCAACGGCCTGGCGATTCAGCTGCTGCTCGATGCGGGCGCGGATCCTGACTTGCGCACGCGCATCGACGACTGCGAGACGCCGCTCGAGATCGCGCGTGCGGCTGGTCTCGACGCAATAGCCGCGATGCTCGAACGCAGAGGCGCGCCG
>Ga0310811_10006275_pt1 | contig 15179 bp, 16 predicted proteins | sample YCmetagenome_FD_207642 | JGI IMG/M metagenome (GOLD analysis project Ga0310811, IMG submission 207642) | Soil microbial communities from experimental microcosm in Duke University, North Carolina, United States - YC | ecosystem: Engineered > Artificial ecosystem > Soil microcosm > Unclassified ...
CAATTAAGGCATAAAATATCGGAGATAACAAACCCCGACAATAAGAAGGATTTGGAACGAGCCAACAAGATTATGGACTTGGCTGTTAAGATGATTAAAACGGCTACTTCCTGGGCGGGCGCTCAGAATCAAAAACTTTTGAAACCTTACCTATCCATTTTGGGAGCCGCCTACCTCGCACAATCAATGCTTTTGGAAGTCGAAAATGATGATCTTGCAGAAAAGATAAAAAAAGTGAACCCAACTTATTATCGAGATAACATTGGCCCTATTGATTCAGACGGCGGAAAATTTAACGGGGCAGGAAACGCTTATAAGTATTGATAAATTTACATATGGCAAAAATTGAATTAATATTGCCGAGTTTAGTCATGTTGGTGGCATTGTTAGGTTGCGAGTCCAAGTCAAGAACAGAGGAAGGACGTGCGCAATATATTCGAGTGTATGACAAGTCTGAAATTTTATCGGATAGCGAGGAGAGACAACTTAATTCTCTAATCCAACAGTTGGAGACTGATGTGGGTTCGCAACTGGCGGTAATAATAATTGATTCGCTGGACGGTAAAGACATCAATCAGTATTCCCTAAAGAAAGCAAGGGAGATGAATTTGGGGAGAGCTAAATTCAATGACGGCATATTATTAACCTTTGTGTACAAGGAGCATAATATTAGGATTGAAGTTGGAGCTGGTCTTGAAAAAATCATTAAAGATGAAGTTGTGGGCCGAATAATCAGAGATTTGATGGTGCCAAAATTCAAAGAGCAAAAGTTTTTTGATGGAATCGCCAACGCTGTTAGAGAACTTTCCAGGTTAATTGAGGAGAACAAAGGCCTTATTGGTCAGACACCTTAAAGGTGTTTAACTCCTTAAGTAGATCCCTCGTTCTTTCTGTATTTGGAAGCTCGATGACTGCTTCACGTGTTGTACCTGTTTCCGTTCTATACACAATGGCGTATTCTTTTTTCAAAATTGGGTACACTTCGCCTGTGATCACCGAGTCTATATTATACTCCTCAAAAGATTTGACGGAAACAATGGCGCTTTTGTCGATTGAGTGCGAACCAAGGAGCGGGAGCAGCGGGCTGACTGTCAAGATATTATTGTTTAGTCTAATAATCTTTGCCCGGCCTACGATCATTAGATAAGAAAACAATGCGATAAACGATGCCAACCAACCGCCAAGCTCGGTCAAAAAAGTAGCTACAATTATGCACGTCAATGCAATTCCAAATGTTATCAATTCTCGATATGGAACTATCGTAAACTTGGGGTTGTCAGTCATAACAAAACGCTAAATCTTTCAAAATCCTCACGAAAATAACGAAAACAAAATCTTCAACCGATGAGATTAAAACCGATTTGCCAACCATCGATGAGTTACAACGATGAGGAACTCACTACTACGCAACATTCTATTCGGAGCGATTGAACGGCACGCCCAACGAACAGCATGGCCTGGCAAGATCGCTGAGCGTGATGCCCGGCGACACACTGGACATTGAAGTGCGGGGAAAATACGTGGACGTAGCCAATGCCAACCCGAGCTTGCAAGCATTTCTCGCATCCATCGCCAGCGGCACCGCGGCAGCAGGTACAATCGTGGATGGTTCAAACTACGGAACAGCGGCCGGCAATGCATTTCCATTTGACGACACATTCCTCGACAAACAAGACGATCACGACGCAGGCCCGAAAGCGTTCTTGAATTTTCTGGTATTCGACAGGGACTATAATCACATCGACGCGAAATGCGGGTACAAGCAATTACCGAACGATGCGGGTGAAGATGGCACAGGAAAAGATTTCAAGCCAATGAACCAACGCATCATCATCGATAAACCGGGTTATGTTTATATTTATCTGAGCAACGACAATGTAGTTCTTGGAGGAGGTCCAGTGGAAGTGTATTTTGATGATTTCACCGTTACTCAAATAAAATCTCCGATCATTCAACAAAACGACTATTATCCGTATGGAGCGGTGGCACAATCCTTCTCTCGTGAGGGATCACTTGAAAATAAAAGACTCTATCAGGGAAAAGAATACCAGAGTGATCTTGGTTTGAACTTGTACAACTTCCATTGGAGACAGTACGATCCGTGGGCACCTCACACGACCACGATGGATCCACATGCAGAGAGATATTATAGTCTGAGCCCATATAGCTGGGCTGGTGGAAACCCGATGCACTACGTTGATCCTGACGGAAGGGACATCACTGTTTTCTATACAGATTACAAGCGAGACAAAGAAGGAAATATTAAGTACAGGAAAAACGGAGAAGCCAAAACTAAAACATATTCAGTCAGCTTGTCCATTGGTAAGAGCGGAAGTGTCGAAGCCAAAGATAAAAAAGGGAATGACGTACATGATTCGTTTGTATCGTCAGTAGTGTCCTCGCTGAATTATGTCAAGAAAGGAGATCAGAATAATGTGGTTACAAACGCGATCAATCACAGAAAAACTTTGAAGGTACGCGAAGGTGAAGTTGGAGACGATCATTTTAACCCTTCAAACAATACTATTAAATGGCATCCTCAATCGGCAATGCAGGTATTGGATAATAACGGAAATTACATGGGCACTCAAAGTTCCGCTCTGGGCTTATTCCACGAAGTTGGCCATGGATACAATAAGATATCTGACCCTCGTGCTTTTTTTCGAAGAAGTAACACTCCAGTGGCTGGCTATGATGATCAAGAAGAACAGCATGTGATAACAAACTATGAAACTCCAGCAGCAATTAAGTTAGGTGAAACACCAAGAACTAACCATAACGGGGACTTGCTTTACTCCACTGGAGCGACCAGTACGACAGAAATGTTCCCTGATGTCTATAAGACTAACCCTGATGGAAATTAAGCCCATGCATAGGATATTTTTCACTGCCATTCTCTTGACTCTGACTCAATTTTCTTTTGGTCAGTCACCAAGTAAACTCATGCCTCAAAGCGTCACAGTATATGCTTTACCAAAGCATTCGAAATATAAATTCCGAGTGACAGAAGATCGTATTAAAAATTTATCTGACGTGAAGAAGACGCTAATCACCGATGACAAAAAAATTTTCGATTATCTCCGTGGCGAATCTTTTGTAGGAAAGGCAAAGCCTGACTTTAAAGAAATTGACGTAAGGCTGTTGATCGAAATAACCGATACAGACGGCAAGACAAAAAAATGGTCAGTCAGTTCGACAAACTTAATCCAGGTCGATTCTGACAAGGTCTGTGAGTTATTGAATTACAAAGAATTTACTGGAAAGTTGAAAAAGTACATTCCTTCTAAATCAGGATGGTGAGCTAAAGAAAAAAATAAGTTCAGAGTTAAAAACCCCGACCGAGAGTCGGGTTTTTATTGCGCGAGCACTTTGAGTTTGTGCTTGGCGAAGAAGGCGTCCATGAGCGCGAAGATGTGTTCTTTGTCTTCGGGAGAAAGTTTTTCCAACAGCTTCAATCTTTTGAGCGCATCGTTGTCGATGTTCTGATTAGCCTTGGTTGGTGTTGTGCGTGGGTTGCGAACGGTTCACCAACCAACTCCCCGCCCGCGATCGTTGGTGAACCACCCGCATGCACCGCGCAACACCAACGATGGCTAAGAACGGAACACCCAATGAACAGCACGGTTTGGCGCGGTCACTCAGCGTGATGCCCAGCGACACACTGGACATTGAAGTGTGGGGAAAATACGTGGACGTAGCAAATGCCAACCCGAGCTTGCAAGCATTTCTCGCATCCATCGCCAGCGGCACCGCGGCAGCAGGTACAATCGTAGATGGTTCAAACTACGGAACAGCGGACGGCAATGCATTTCCTTTTGACGACACATTCCTTGATAAACAAGACGATCATGACGCAGGCCCGAAAGTGTTCTTGAATTTTCTGGTATTCGACAGGGACTATAATCACATCGACGCGAAATGCGGGTACAAGCAATTACCGAACGATGCGGGTGAAGACGGCACAGGAAAAGCTTTCAAGCCAATGAACCAACGCATCATCATCGATAAACCGGGTTATGTTTATATTTATCTGAGCAACGACAATGTAGTTCTTGGAGGAGGTCCAGTGGAGGTGTATTTTGATGATTTCAAGGTTACCCACCGCAAATCGAATATCGTGCAGAGCAATGATTATTATGGATTTGGGTTGAGTTTCAACGAATACAGTAGAGAGAATTCACTTTACAATAAGTTCCAGTATAATGGAAAGGAGAAGTAGGATGCAGTTGACTTGAATTGGGATGATTGTGGAGCACGGATGTATATGCCTGAGATCGGAAGGTGGGCTGTAATGGATCCGTTGGGAGACATGTATCGGAGATGGAGCCCTTACAATTATGCACTCGACAATCCGATTCGTCTCATTGATCCCGACGGGATGGAGGTGACCGAGGCTGACATTGCTCAACATTTTGAAGGCGAAGCCGCTGTTGAGGCTTTCAAACAGCTTCAGGCGATGTATGGGGCCACTCCACAAGCAACCAAGCCGCCTGGTTACCATGAAGTGAAAGATGGCGACACGTGGGAGAGCATTGCAAGCGCAAACGGCGTTAGTGTAATTGATCTCTACAACTGGAATTCGAATACCAAGGAGGACATACACGGATGGTATATGAATTTGGGCCCAAAACCTGGAAGTAAGGTGATCGTCTCCGCGGCAGGCTATGATGACTTTAGAGTAAGGCGAATAGCGGGAAGTATAGCTAAGGAGGTTGGAATGGATCCAAATGATCCACTCCTGTTGGAGGTTGTGAGGCAGCATTCGCCATGGCTTAAGAATGTTGGCGCCTATTACGACAACGATTTGATGAGAGCGCCGGCTGACCTAAGTGGAGGAAATACTGACATGATCAGCGAAATGGTCTCCGAGGGCGTGGAAGTGGCAACCAGAAATATTGCTTTAGCAAAAGGTGTAGGCAGAGCATCGGGAATATTGGGCTGGATTGGCGGAAAATTTGCAGGCGTTGTTTTCGCTATCTTGGATCCGTCGCCGTTGGGCGATGCAACAATGAATGGTAATATCCGCGCTCAAAATGCATTTAAGATTGAGCGAATCAAAAAAGTACTAGACAAAAGATAATGGGGCTGTTTGAATTAATTGGAGCACTGGTGCTTTGGATGTTCTCAGGGTTTAAAGGCAAAAGCCTCAAGCATTTGGACGGTACGATGAATTTTCGCCTTGCATATATCGGACTAGGGTTTAGCCTTTTTGTGGTGATATTATTGATATTAGTGGTTCGAATTTTATCGACGTGATAAAAGGACTAAGAGTTGTCGCTATTTTCTTAATAGTTTGGCAAGGGATCCCGCGGCTGGTTGGCGTTGGATTGAGAGAGTTTAATTTTTATTACGATCCAATTGTCGCCAACGAAGTGACGATACTTATGGGCTCGATTTTATTTATGCTCTTTCTAAGGAGACCAGACTATGGTCTGAATTTTAGAACCAAGGATCTACCGAGGATCGCTTTATTAACATTCGCGCTTCAGTCATTTTCAATTGCGGGCGTGATTATTTTATTCGCCTTGAAAATCAAGGTTCCGAATTTTCCGTACGGAGATTCTATCATTGAAATGCTGCTGAAATATGTAGTTCTTACCCCCCTTTGCGAAGAAGTATTCATGAGGGGTTTGATTCAAACGAATATCGAAATTCCTGGAGGTATAACGTTTAGATCGGTTACCGTCAGCACACCAGTTTTGGTTTCTAGCACTCTATTCGGGATAATGCATACCCTACCGTTCCATCACACTGTTAACCCAATAAGAGATTTCTTATGGACCTTCTTAATGTCTCTAATTGCAGGATATTACAGAGCAAAAACTGGAAGCTTGTTTTCAGCTTTCGCTACCCATTCCCTCTATAATTTTTGGGGTGGGATTCCTGCTAGGCTATTATATGTCTTTTCCTGATCGAGATAACAATCAAGTTTAATTAATGAACATAAAGCCCTTAATTTTTGGACTGGTCTTTACGGCTTCCTTTTGCTATTCGGCGCGTGGGATTGCCTGTCAAACAGATAACGACTCCACGAAGTACAATCAATTCTTTGACGCTGGAATGTTAAAATACAAGCGGAGTGATTTCAGTGGAGCCCTTAAAGATTTCGAAACCGTTGTCAGCCTTAATCAAAAATATGGGAAAGCTTATCAATTGAAAGCAGCGTGCGAGCGAGAGTTGCGATTGTTTGAAAATGCCGTTCACGATTATAGCAAAGCAATCGACATAAACAAAAATGACTGGGAGTCTTACCTCGGAAGAGGGATCTCCCTTCATCAATTGAACAAGTTCGAAAAAGCACTGTCTTAGCCTTGGTTGGTGTTGTGCGTGGGTTGCGAACGGTTCACCAACCAACTCCCCGCCCGCGAGCGTATGGCGACGGCAGCACTGACAACACCGACCCGAGGACATTCGTTACCATTTTGATGTTCGACAGAAACTTCGTGTTCCAGGATGTGGCCTACCAACAACTCACCTCAAGCGGCGTGATGAACGCAACCTACACGGCAAAGCAGCCGGGCTATGCTTATATTTATGTGAGCAACGAAGAAGGAACTTTGAGAGACGTGTATATCGATGATGTGACCATAACGCAAACACAGAGCCCCGTGGTACAAAGCGAGGATTTTTATCCGTTCGGTCTGTCTTTTAACTCATACTCTAGAGAGAATAGTTTAGTCAACAAGTATCAATACAACGGGAAGGAACTACAGAACGACCTTTCACTTGGAGTTTATGATTACGGGGCAAGGATGTACGACCCGACAATAGCGAGATGGACAACAATAGACCCTATTGCCTCTAAGTATGCTAGCTACTCTCCCTATAATTATGTTTTAAACAATCCTGTGAAGCTCACCGATTCGGACGGAAGGATTGTGAGAGATAGAGATGGGAATGTTGTTTTTTCAGCAGTTGAAACGGTAAAAGTGACTCATCCAAGTGGTTCTTCTGCTGTGATGGTCAGGGGCTACATATATGCAAATGACGGCACAAAGATTGAAGCTTACCAAAAAGTTAGCGGCGGTAAAGGGTGGGATACAGATTGCCATGGACAGACATTTGCTGATGGTCAATATTGGATAAACAACGACCAAGTAAGGAAGATTTTGAAGGGCGACAAGTATGCCAAGGTTGAACAAGGGAAAGAGAAGAATGGCGATGCGGTCATATACACAGATACAAACGGTGAAGTAGAAGATTCAAAAACTGTTAGCAAAACCAACACAGATGAAGGTACATGTGTCTATGGCCAAGGTGGTCTTCAGGAAGAAAATACGGAGGAACAGATGGAGAAAGCTTGGTGTAGGCCTGATGGAAATACCAATAAAGAAATTTACAGAAAAACACAGAGCGATGTGAAAGTAAGCTGTGAACAAGCAGATAAAATGACAAAACAGACGGTTCAAGATTTCTTAAAGGCTGCAGAGGCTGCGGGCGTCAAAATAACTTATAAATAGACTGACATGAAGATTTATGGTTACTTGCTTGCCATTCTTGCAATTTCCTGCAATGATTGTTTATGTCAAATTAACATAGGTGCAAAGTTTGATAGAAAAAAAAACTTGCCTGAAGAGTTATCGTTGGTGTCGGCTGGATCCATGAAAAAAGTTTATGTGATCTTATCTGAACACATTAAATACAAAATTCTACTCGACTCGAGCAACGTTATCAGTTATATCGAGACGAATGATGAATCATTTGAAACATCGGAGGGAATCAAGGTTAAAATGAGTCTAAAGGAACTACAGCGAACTGTAGGCAAAGCCAAAATTGTTGATGAAAAAGGCTGGAGCAAGTATGTGAGATTGTCTTCTGGCTGGTGTGCAGCTTTCAACTATGAAGATTCTTTTAATGAAAATTCCAAGGTGCTATTTTTATTTAAGCGCAACAACCTTTAGCCCACCAGCGGAACAAAGCCCCAGCCAAGCGCTGTGTTTTTTATTGCACGAGAATTTTGTTGACGTTGAGATAGATGTTGCCAGTCTTTCCGTCCCCGCAGAGTCTCCGTTTTCGGGACTCTTTAGCCTTGGTTGGTGTTGTGCGTGGGTTGCGAACGGTTCACCAACCAACTCCCCGCCCGCGATCGTTGGTGAACCACCCGCATGCACCGCGCAACACCAACGATGGCTAAGAAATTACCGAACCTGGGTTTGTCTATATTAATGTGAGCCACGATGCATCGGAAAACATTGACGTGTATTTCGATGACCTTTATGTGGAGCATCAAAAAGGGTTTGTGGTACAGCAAACGGATTATTTCCCATTTGGAATGGATTTCAATAACCTAGTTCGGGATAAGATGACTGCTCAAAATTACTTGTACAATGGAAAAGAAAAGCAGGAAATCACCAATTGGCTCGACTACGGTGCAAGGATGTACATGAGCGATATCGGAAGATGGGGAGTGATCGATCCACTTACGGAAGAAATGCTAAGCTCAAGTACTTATTCATACTGCCATAATAACCCTCTTTACTTCCGAGACCTAAACGGCATGCTGCCTAAGTACAATTGGGGTAGCCAAACCTATGAGGATGAGGACGGAGAGACTATAAGTTGGCAGGAAGCATACAAACAAATTCCGTCCCCGCAGAGTCTCCGTTTCCGTCCCCGCAGAGTCTCCCGTCTCGGGGACTCTGCGTTATCCACACCGTGTCTCATCCAGAAACAGTTTACAGCCCGGTTGCCACTACCACGGAATAAATAGCCTAGCGACTGGATGCGATCAAGGAGTACCTTCCCCGCATGGCTGTCCGCAGAGAAATCCCCGAGTATGACGGTATTTATTTCGTGACGATAACGTGCGGTGACTGGCTGCATTTGTTTGAACAAGCAAACGCTTCCGTCCCCGCAGAGTCTCCGTTTTCGGGACTCTGCGCAATTCACGGCCGCGCATGATAAAGTGCGCCTTTCGTGAATGGAGAGCAGATCGCGGTGAAAAATCGCAGAGTCCCCGAGGCGGGAGACTCTGCGGAGACATAGCCGACGTTACCACCGCTACGCACGAAACAGCGAACCTGCCCACGGAGCACAGTCAGTTTCTACGTTATGACGATGTCAGGATGATCAATGCCCAGTTATTCGATCACACCCACCTTGATCCATCAAATACTTACACTACTTTCTATTCGGAGCGACTGAACGGAACACCCAATGAACAGCACGGTTTGGCGCGGTCACTCAGCGTGATGCCCGGCGACACACTGGACATTGAAGTGTGGGGAAAATACGTGGACGTAGCCAATGCGAACCCAAGCTTGCAAGCATTCCTCGCATCCATCGCCAGCGGCACCGCGGCAGCAGGTACAATCGTGGATGGCTCAAACTACGGAACAGCGGCGGGCAATGCATTTCCATTTGACGACACATTCCTTGATAAACAAGACGATCACGACGAGGGCCCGAAAGCGTTCTTGAATTTTCTGGTATTCGACAGGGACTATAATCACATCGATGCGAAGTGCGGGTATAAGCAATTGCCCAGCGAAGCTAGCGAAAACGGCACAGGAAAAGATTTCAAGCCAATGAACCAACGCATCATCATCGATAAACCCGGTTATGTTTATATTTATCTGAGCAACGACAACGTAGCCCTTGGTGGAGGTCCGGTGGAAGTGTATTTTGATGATTTCAAAGTGACGCACAGAAAATCACATATTGTGCAGGGCAATGATTATTATGGCTTTGGGTTGAGTTTCAATGAATTCAACCGCGAGAATTCACTTTACAATAAATTCCTGTACAACGGAAAGGAGAAGCAGGATGTACTTGACCTGAACTGGCTCGACTATGGAGCGAGGATGTATATGCCTGAGATTGGAAGGTGGGGAGTTGTGGATCCTCTAGCAGACAAGATGCGGAAATGGAGTCCATATTCTTACGCGTTTGATAATCGAATAGTTTTTGAAGATCGAGATGGAAACATTCCATGGCCAAAAATCTTTGGGAAAAATAAAACTGCGCAAGTTGGAGACAGGGGTTTTTCAAGTACCCCAGTTCCTCATCCAATTTACAAGAACGCTGACGGCAGCCCAGTAATGCAAAGCCACGAGGCAGTAGACCTAGGGGCTGCCTCTGGAACATCTGTCCGTTCTCTCGCAAAAGGCACAGCTACTGTTGGCTACAATGACACTGATGGTCATTATGTCCAAGTAGATCACGGACAAGGTTACATAACTATGTATGATCACCTGACCGCAGACGGCATCACCGTCAAAAATGGAGATGATGTGTCGGATGGACAAACCATAGGCGAGGTGGGACAAACAGGGGCTGCGACTGGACCGCACTTGCACTTGATGATGTTTAAGGACGGACAAAAAATAGATCCCACGTCAATCAACGACTTGCAGGAAGAACTTCATCCTGGGACTGGCCAGAAGGATGAATCGGAAGAAGTTTCAGAGAAAGCAGATCGTACTACAAACTCGTCTCCTAAATGGGCGCAGAACAGCAAATTCGGTGCTTACCTCTATTTCACGTTTACTGGTAACGATTCTGGTTTGTCAGATTATGAAAATGATCGACTTAATGGTAGAACAACTAAAGAAAATTCGAATTCATCTACATGGAGTCAAATCAGAGAAACAATTCAGGGATGGCTATCCAGCAATCCAGGAATTCAATATAAGGAACATTAACATATCTGTATGAGAAGAAAAATGATGACACGAACCCTACTGATAGCATTTGGAGCAGCCTTAATGTTGGCATGTGGCGGCAAAAAGGCAAAGAACTTAAGTGGACGCGAAGCGGGAGAGGACTTTACAATCTTCTTGCGAAGATTTAATGATGATACATTGTTTCAAAAAACTCGTGTCAAATATAATTTTAAACAAAAAGTTGATTTACGGATTTCTAAAATTGATACAACTCAGTTTAAAGTTCAGACAACGGAAGGTGATAGTGCAGTAGTAACGGTTACGTACAAAAAAAACACTGCGTATTGGGTAAAGTTTGTTTTTAAGATTGACGATCGAAAGTGGTTCTTGGTAAATTACCTCGACTCTTACCGAGATTAAAATGTGCAGCAGGAGGATTTTTATCCGTTTGGAGCTATTTTAAATAGTTATCAGAGAGAGAATTCTGTTCCAAATAAATACTTGTTTCAAGGAAAAGAACTGCAGACAGATTTGTCTCTCAACTTCCGTCTCCGCAGAGTCTCCGTTTTCGGGACTCTGCGCAATTCGCGGCCGCGCATGATAAAATGCGCCTTTCGAGAATGGACGGCAGATCGCGGTGAAAAATCGCAGAGTCCCCGAGGCGGGAGACTCTGCGGAGACATAATCAGCAACCAAGGTGTGACAAATATTCCGGATAAACTTGATTGAGTTTCAATCTTAAGGCTAAACATCATGAATGAAATAGAGACCGAGGCGAAAAAGAATTCATTTTGGTTTTCTCTTATTTACGTGGGAGTTGGTGACCTTGCATTGTTAGCGCTGTTTTCCAATGCGCGTGATGGGTATGATTTTATTTTTTACATAGTTGGTTTAGTTTTGCTTGTGACAGCGCCTGTCTTCTTGATAAATTTTGCGGTGCTTTATGGTGGTGGTGAGAATAAGCTTGTCCCAATACTTTTGCAGGTAGCAATTTTTCTACTGACCTGGTTTATCTCCTACCGGTACCTAAGGAACAAATACCTCCGCAGAGAGAAACTGCGGGCGAAGGAGGAAGGCGAAGAGTCTTCTAAACAAAAACTTTAGACAGAGTTCAGCCTGAGCGCCGGTTTCACTTCACATCATGAAGGACGTTCGAGAGGGCGTCCTTCAGTTTTTTCTTCCCGATGAAAGCATCGAGCATAGTGTAAATTGTTTTGCGCTCGTCATCGGTTAGAGCTTCAATCAAAGAAACTTTTTCCATCAAAGTTTTATCGTGCGAGTTGATCTCCTTGAGTTCATCGGTGGAAGCAAAGAGTTCGGCCAGGGAAACACCGAGAGCTTTGGCAATGCGTTCCAGTGTTTCCGTCCCCGCAGAGTCTCCGTTTTCGGGACTCTGCGCAATTCACGGCCGCGCATGATAAAGTGCGCCTTTCGAGAATGGACAGCAGATCGCGGTGAAAAATCGCAGAGTCCCCGAGGCGGGAGACTCTGCGGGGACATAATGACCTTCAAGATTTTTTTCGACTTTCGCTGCGGCGCGGCCGAACTTTTTGCAAACGCTGCCCTGATTTACGCCATCTACACCTCACCTAAGCACGTGCAGGTCGCTCTTGACCGTATCTTCTTCGCTGTGGGCGAGATAGTCGATGCCAAAGACTTTGCCTTTGTATTCCTTGAACAAAAGCGTGTCTCCAATCGACGTCTGTTGAAAATGACTTGACTTGCAATGCACTTTTATCGTGTCGCCATCATCCGCTTTTACGATCGCTATCCACTGATGGTATTTTTGCGTATGCACAATGTACTTGTAAGCGCGGTGGTTAGTATAGGTTACTGAGTTGGACCCGGCCACAGTATGATCGGGGATGAATAGTTTATCCACTACTACGCCCCGGTGAATTTTGGGTGGTGAAAAGATTTGGTCGTAAGCAAAAAAGCAAACGATGAAAAGCAGTGCGAACAGAAAAATTCCTTTAATCAAAGTGGTGATGTTCATAGAAATAGTATGTAGGGTTTCATAAAAGTATGAGAAGACATGATTCGAAATGTGACCTTGCAGTGACTTTTAATTAATGAGCCGGCCTCCGTCTGATGTAACCCAATTTTCGTTCATTCAATACATTGACAATCAAATATTTAGGTATATATTTTGAGGGTGTACTTAATTAGAAGTAGTGATCCAAAACGGGGCGCTGACTGGTTCTTCCGGTCAGTAATTATCCATTGCTTGTTACCTTTTTTAAACGGCGGAGTACTCCTTGTATAATACCCTCGGCGATGCTCAAAAACTATGTGATGGTCATGCTTCGCAGCCTGCGCAAGAATGGCACTTATTCTTTTATCAATATTTCCGGACTTGCCATAGGCATCACGTGCAGCTTGCTGATTCTGCTATGGGTTTTTGATGAATTGACTTTCGATCGATTTCACCCGAAAGCGGATCGCCTTTATCAAGTCTGGATCAACGCGACCTTCGATGGTAAATTAAACTCCTGGAATTCCCTTCCTCTTCCTACGTACGAAGCATTGAAAACGCAAAACAGTAACATAGCAAGGACGTGCGTGACAGATTGGGGAGGCGACGCGCACCTGTTCACGACACAAGACAAACGTCTATACAAGAAAAGCTATTTCGCGAGCCAGGAGTTCCTCGAAATGTTCGAGTTCCCGTTGATGAAAGGAAACGCAGCCCAGGTTTTGGATGACCCATCATCCATCGTGATCACAGCGTCGATGGCGAAAGCATTGTTTGGCGATAGCGACCCAATCAACCAGGTGATCCGTGTAGACAACGCCAATGACGTGAAGGTTTCGGGTGTACTAAAAGATGTGCCCAAGAATTCTACTTTTCAATTTGACTGCCTGTTGCCGTGGGAGCTGAAAGTAAAAACAGAAACTTGGGTAAAAAATGCGCAGACGAAATGGGGCAATAACTCTTTTCAAATTTACTTGGAGTTGAACGACTCGAAAAATGAGGCGGCGGTTGATGCAGCGATCAAAGGCTTGATCATGAAGCATGACCCGGCAGATTACAAGCGTGAACTATTCCTTCACCCTTTGCTGAAGTGGCGATTGCATTCGCAGTTCGAAAACGGAAAATTGGTGGGAGGCGCAATAGAATATGTGCGAACGTTTTCAATTATAGCGGTCTTCATTTTATTGATTGCGTGCATCAATTTCATGAATTTGTCAACGGCGCGATCTGAGCGCAGGGCGCGTGAAGTAGGTATTCGAAAAAGTGTGGGGTCAAAGAGAAAGGAGCTCATCTTCCAATTTATGGGCGAATCAATTTTTATTTCTTTCATTGCCTTCGCAATCGCCGTTGTGCTCACCCAGTTGGTATTGCCCTACTACAACCATTTGGTTGATAAAAAATTGTTCATCGACTACACGTCCTTAGAGTTTTGGGGTTTTGCATTTGGGCTCGTTTTCGTTACAGGAATTGTCTCGGGAAGCTACCCCGCCTTTTACCTCTCGTCGTTTCACCCCGTAAAAGTGCTGAAAGGAAAAATACAGGTAGGAAAGAGTGCGAGTGTGCCCAGAAAAGTTTTGGTCACTCTTCAATTTGGGTTTTCCATTTTGTTGATCATCGGCACGATTGTGATGTACAAGCAGATTCAGCACAGCAAGAATAGAAATTTGGGTTACGAACAGGAAAATCTTATCACCATCAATTATACCGCGGAGATCGGAAAAAATTTCAGACCGATAAAATTGGAGTTGCTTCAAACCGGTGTGGTGAACTCCGTGACCAAGTCCAATAGCCCGATCACCAATGTGTGGTCAAACAATTTCTTGGGTTGGCCTGGCAAACCCGACGCGGAGAAAGTGATCTTCGCTACGATTGCCACCGACTACGACTACACCAAAACTATGGGCATCAAAATATTGGAAGGCCGCGATTTTTCGGAAGATTATAAAAGCGACTCGATGTCGGTAATGGTAAACAAGGCGGCGATGAAGCTCATGCAATTAAAAAACCCGATCGGCACAAAACTGGATGTGTGGGGATCGAAGCGCGAACTCATTGGCATCGTCGATGATGTGCTGATGGGAAATCCGTTTCAACCGATTAAGCCTTCGTTTTTTGTGCTGGATTCTGATTGGGCGGGTACGGTCACTGTACGGTTGGAGAAAACGAAAGATCTGAGTGCGTCCCTCAAGAAAGTGGAGGGAGTATTTAAAAAGTATAGCCCCGCCTATCCCTTTCAATACGAGTTTGCTGACGTAGACTTTGCCAAAAAATTCAATGACATCAATATGCAAAGCAGGTTGGCGAGCTTATTCGCGTTGCTGGCCATTCTGATTACCGGCCTCGGCTTGTTTGGGCTTGCTGCCTTCACTGCCGAACAGCGTACCAAGGAAATAGGCATTCGCAAAGTGATGGGGGCAAGCGTGACCAGCTTGGTAGGACTCATCTCCAAAGATTTTTCTGTGCTGGTGATTATCGCTTTTATTGTTTCGTCGCCGGTGGCGTGGTGGGTGCTCAATAATTTTGTGCTCGATAAATACAAATACAGGATTGAAATTCCCTGGTGGGTATTTCCCGTCACAGGGCTGATTGCTCTCGGATTT
>Ga0310811_10006276_pt1 | contig 15179 bp, 16 predicted proteins | sample YCmetagenome_FD_207642 | JGI IMG/M metagenome (GOLD analysis project Ga0310811, IMG submission 207642) | Soil microbial communities from experimental microcosm in Duke University, North Carolina, United States - YC | ecosystem: Engineered > Artificial ecosystem > Soil microcosm > Unclassified ...
TCAGGCTGCCTGCTCGCCGGCGGACTACAGCCAACAGAGCTGCTACGACTCGAACGGCGGTGCCTCTTTGAGCCACTCCGTCAGTTCGGCGCGGTCTGAAAACCTGGGAGCGGCAAGCCAGCAGCAACGCCCTCCCGGATCCGAGGGTCGTGCGTTACCAAGCGAGTGCGGCATGCCTCTCTTCTCTGTTTAAGTCGTCGCTCTGGCACGCGACCGCGGCCGACCGAAGAGCACCACGCCATTCCAGTTTGCTGATCCGACTCGACAAACAATCGAACATGGCGTTGTCGCCGGTCGGGAAGGCGGAAACGATGCGATTATGGTCCATAGGGCACCTACGCTCTTTCCAATTATTTTGTGTCGGACGCTAGGCGCGGGATCTCTTTTGATTCGACCGCGTTCAGTTTCTCGGCGTTGTTAGCTTCTATGGCTGCTCGCACCTGGGCCAACTCGCCGCGTAGCGTCTCTATGTCCCGCTTGTAGTGCTCTGCAACCTCGCGCCACGCCTCTTCCTTGCCCGCCTGGCGGGCAGCCTCGATCGGATCTGAGTCAGCTTTTTCGCGGCTGGCGGCCGCTGCGGCGTCCGCCCTTTGCTTTGCCTGTTCTGAACGTTCCCGTTGCAAGTTACTGATGAACGTCGTCAATCGGTCGATCGCCGTTTTAAGCACGTCTTTGAGGGCGTCCTCAATGATGGGCCGAAGAAGCTTCCACACCATCTTAAGAATTTCAGCTTTCATTTGCTTTCTTCCCCTAGATTGTGTCGTTCGGCAGCCACATCAGCGCTCCGTCGCGTTCGTTGCCCGCGATGGTCGTCCAACTGCGCCCTTGTTCGTCGATAGCTACGCAGCCGGGTTGCCAGTGCTCCGGATTGCGCAATTCGTCGACCCAGCTCTGCACCTCGCCATTGAACAAAACGATCACGCCACCTCGCCCAACATACCCGTGTCCCTCTCGCCAACGGTGCGCTACCTCGATCAGTAACATAAGCCTTTTTCCGTCTGCTACTTCGAAACGACGCCGACTCGATCGCTAATCCCTAATCGCGTCATGAATTGAGCAGCTTGGGATCTCGGCACCTCGATTGGAAGCGCGGCAAGCCCTCGATCGGGCCGCCACGCGAACCCGACTAGCACGCACGCTGCTTCATGCGACTGACGCACCTGAACGTCTTCGCGATGCTGGGACGCAAGCGGATCTTGCACGACACTGAACCCAGGCTTGCGCAGCGTTCTGATGGCGATCGTCAGGTTTGATGTCCAACGCTCACGCTCGCCGTCGATCGTTTGTTCCAAAGGGCTTTGCATGTTTGTCTTCGTTTGTACGAAGCGTTAGTCAAGCGGCGGTAGTGATCAGGGGAACGGGCACGCGCGTGCCCATGAACTGAATACCCCCAAGAGTTGCGCGGACCTTTAACGCATCCTTGTAGCCATAGAATTCGCCCGCGCCGGTTCCCGATGGTACTTCGTTCAGACCGTTGACAACGACCGTGTGATTGCCGAATTGGAGGCACTCGGGCGCATATGGCACCGCTCCATCAGATACGTACAGGATGGCAGGCCGCCGGTCGCGCAGTTCGGGCTTGGCGTAACGAGAGGAGAAAAACGAATGGAGAACGCTGGCGAGCACGACGCTTGCGGGATCATTGCGAGAAAACAGCGCGACGTAGGGTCGGCGAAGACTCTCGTGCACGGCGCTTATCCCCAGGTTGAACTTCCGGGCGTCCAGATCATTGATGAGCGCTAGCACCTGATCAAGCGCCTCCCTAGTGTCGGTCGAAGGTTGGCGGGAGGCCACCGAGCCCCCGCGCTCTCCCATCCCTGCCGGACGCGTGACAGCACTGGCGACGGAAGTGGCAACGGATTTGACCGAATAAAATGGAATGGTTGAGAAGTCTTCCGGCCCGAACACCTGTAGTCTATCCGCGGCATTGGCGCCGGCGGCCGCTTCCAGATCATGGTCCCAACCGATGCCATGCAGGTGTTCGCGGACTTTCTCCGGAAGCGCGTACATCAACGCAGAGACCCAGTAACGTGCGCCCGTATCAAGTGCTACCGGCATCGCGGTGTCGCGCAGGTCCAGAGACCGGAAGCCTTCGAACGCCTCGTCCATTCCCAACCGTGCGATCGCTGCGGCGACCACGGTATCTTGGGCAGCCTGAGCCTCGGTTTCGATCAGAAGCAGGCCGGGCATTTTCTTGAAGCTCATCTCCTCGAAGAAAAGGACCAGTGCAGGAAGGATCGCGTGAGCCTGCTCTCCCAGCATAACAACCGGCCCGTTCTCAGAAACCTCAAGTTCGAGGCGATAGATGGCTTCTAGTACCTCCTGATGCGTGTCGTTGCGGCTCTGGATGGACCAGAAAGGCGCATTGCGCTCCAGGCCAAGCCTTGTGCCCAATTTTTCGATGTCCGCAAGTGACTTGAATCCACGAGACACCGCGATCGCGTGCTGACACGTCGACAGCGGATACGCGGTACCAAAGACTTGCTGGGAGTGCTTTTGGAGACGCTTGGCGTCACGTTTGAGCGACGCGAAGTTGCGAACGACCGACGTGGTGAGACCACGTATGAGAGAGAGAGCCATGTTTAGTCCTTGGCAAGCCTCGTAGGCATGCCTTCCGGTACGTTAAGTTCGTCTTGGGCAGGATATATCCTTCGAGCCACAAGCCGGTGATGACTTCTGTGCATCCCGCGAGGGTCGTCTGTATGGACAGACATGCGTTGCACTGACGCAAGAGGAACGATATCGCGGATGGAGACTGATGCGCAAGTGTCGGTCGTGGCAGGAGGGTAGGGGGTATCGCTTTGGCGATGCGGGATCGTGGCTGCGCCGGCAAGGCGCGAGGCGACGCAGCAAACGCACCGCTTCTGACAAAAAAACGAAACCCCATCGATCAGAAGGTTGAATCGCAGAGTACGCGCCTCCTGAGATCTGGGAAGGCCTCGGGAAACCACGGCCGCGCGTCACGCCGCTTCTTTCTAGCGATGACGCGTCCCCCGAAGTGTATAGCTTCGCAGGGCCGGGCGGATCCCGTGGCAGAGCCGACGCTTGCCGCTCGTCCCTGTCACAAGGGCACGACTGCCGAGTCTCCGAGCAATCCCGTCAACGTTTTTGCGTTGCGTTGTCCCTGGTCCTCGAAATTATTATTTAGCACCACGTGGGTGCGCGCCGCAAGCGCGGCTATCCTGTTGATCTGATCGGCGAGTTCCGCAAGCTCGTCGTCGCTGTAGTCGTAATTGAAACGATCGCTTGCAGCGCTGGCGTCCCTGATGTTCCAGGTCTCGTGGTTGCGGCCGTGAAGACGTACGAGCGCCAGTTGATCGTTCGTCACTTCACAAACCGACGGGATGCTGTTGGCTGAGCCCTGAGGCTCGTCGACGATCACGTTCACCAGTCCGCGCTCGCGTTCGAAGGCGAGGGTGGACCCTGCGTGTTTTTCATCGAACCAGGATTTATTGCGGAACTCGACGGCCACCGTGTAGCCGGCCATGACATCAGCGCAGTGTGCGACGTGCTCCATGTCTTTCGGCGCGCTCGTCACCCACGGGGCGAACTGGAAATGCACCGCGCCAAGCTTCCCCGCTGCGCGTAGCGGCTGGATCGCTTCCAGATATCGCCGCCACAGTTCGACCCGAATGTCGTCCGGCACGTCTTTGTAATACAGGTTCTTCTTGCCGTTCTGGGGCAGAGCGGCCTGCATGTCCTTCGGGAACATGTCGCGGGCCGTCTGGTGGCCCGTGAAGAGCCTAAAAGCTTTGATATTGAACACGAAGTCTGTGGGCGTGCGCTCGACCCACAGAACGGAGTTGGACCCGCTGGGCATAGCGTAATAGCTCGAGTCGACCTCGACTATCGGAAACTGGCTCGCGTAGAAGCGCAAGCGCGCCTCGGCGCTTGTGCATCCAGGCGGATAGAAGCGCTTGCTTTTGATCAGCGTCGGATCGGTCCAGCTGCCGTGCCTACACGTATGTTCATGCCAGGTCTCCTCTAGCGGCTTCAGCAGAAGTTGCGGCTTACCGTGTGAAGTTCACCCAACAGGTCGGATACATCAACCAACCGGTGAGCGACCAGGTGTCTGACCTCGCCCTCGCGCTGCCAGACGCCGTACACGGCGAGCAGCGACGCTCCGAGCGCCTCGCGGCGGAATTTCTCAAACACCGACTCCCACACGATGACATTCACCGAACCGGTCTCGTCCTCGAGCGTCATGAACATCACCCCGTTCGCGGTACCGGGTCGCTGCCGCACGGTAACGATGCCGCAAGCACGCGCGAGCTGCCCATTACGATATCGCATCAGCGCGTCGGCCGGCAAAAGACGATTTTCCAGAAGCCTCGGTCGCAGAAGGGCGAGGGGATGGCGGTTGAGCGTCAGGCCAGTGGACCGGTAATCACCGATGAGATCTTCACCTTCGGACGGCGCCGTGAGTTCCGCCGCCTCTTCCTCGCGCGCGGTACCGCGCAGAAGGTCGCGATCCGGCACAGCAGCGACGGCACTCCACAACGCCTGCCGGCGATTGCCCGCAAGCCCCACGAGCGCGTTTGCGTCAGCGAGCACCTGCAGATCGTGCCGGTCGAGCTGTGCGCGATTTGCCAGATCGGCAACCGTGTCAAAAGCGCGGACCGCCCGAGCAACTTCAATACGAGCAGCAGCCTCGGCCCGCATTCCACGTACGAGCGAAAGTCCGAGACGCACCGGCGCCAGTGACCCATCGCCCTCGAGCGATGAGTCCCAGTTGCTCACCGCAACGTCGACGGGAAGCACGCGGACCTTGTGCCGCTTTGCATCCTGCACCAGTTGCGATGGCGGATAGAACCCCATCGGCTGGCTGTTGAGCATCGCACACAGGAAAGCTGCTGGCTCATGCCGTTTGAGCCATGAACTCGCGTACACAAGCAACGCGAAACTTGCGGCATGACTCTCTGGAAAACCGTACTCACCGAAGCCCTGGATTTGCGCAAAGATCGACTCCGCAAACGCCCGATCGTAGCCACGCTCGAGCATGCCGTTCACGATCCTGTCGTAGTAGTGCTGCAGACCGCCCTTGCGCTTCCAGGCGGCCATCGCGCGGCGCAACTGGTCGGCTTCGCCGGCGGAAAAGCCGGCGGCGAGCATGGCGACCTGCATGACCTGTTCCTGGAAAATCGGCACGCCAAGTGTGCGGGCGAGCGCCTTCTCTACGTCCGGGCTCGGGAATGAGACGGGCTCGAGCCCTTGCCGCCGGCGCAGATAAGGATGCACCATGCCACCCTGCACCGGGCCCGGCCGCACGATCGCTACCTCGATCACAAGGTCGTAGAAGACACGTGGCCGCAGCCGCGGCAGCATGCTCATCTGGGCGCGCGATTCGATCTGGAACACCCCGACCGTGTCGGCACGACAGATCATTTCATATGTTGCCGGATCTTCCGGCGGTATGTCCTGCAACTCGAAAGGTTCGCCTCGTTGATGCGCGACAAGATCCAACGTTCGGCGGATCGCCGATAGCATGCCGAGCGCGAGAATGTCGATCTTCAGCAACCCAAGCGCTTCGAGATCGTCCTTGTCCCACTGGATCACGCTTCGATCCGGCATCGACGCATTTTCAATCGGCACGAGTCGCGACAGTTTGCCCCGCGCGATCACAAATCCACCACTGTGCTGCGACAGGTGCCGCGGAAAACCAAGCAACTGCATGGCGAGCGTCGCCCATTGCTGAACCATCAACGTTTCCGGGTCCAAGCCGCCTTCCGCGAAACGCTTGAGCAAGTCCTGACTCGAATCGAACCAGTGATGCGCTTTTGCTACACGGTCGACGATGTACGGGTCGACACCGAGCGCCTTGCCCGATTCGCGGATCGCGCTGCGCGGCCGGTAGGTCGTGACGGCAGCTGCGATCGCCGCGCGCGTGCGCGTGTACTTCGCGTAGATGTACTGGATGACCTCCTCGCGCCGCTGATGCTCGAAGTCGACATCGATGTCCGGCGGCTCACCGCGCTCTTTGCTGATGAATCGCTCAAAGAGCATGCTGCTGCGCGCGGGATCGACTTCGGTTACCCCAAGGCAATAGCAGACGGCGGAGTTGGCGGCCGAGCCACGCCCCTGGCAGAGAATCCCCGCGTTGCGGGCGAACCGAACGATGTCGAAGACAGTGAGGAAATACGGCTCGTACTTCAGGTCGGCGATCAGTGCGAGCTCATGCTCGATCTGTTCCTGCACGTTGTGGGGGATGCCAGCGGGGAAGCGCCGATGCGCACCGATATACGTTTCCTGCCGCAGATAAGCGGTTGGCGTCGTTCCGTCCGGCACCAGTTCGTCCGGGTATTCGTATCGCAGTTCATCGAGCAAAAAGGAACATCGACCCGCAACGTTCAGCGTTTCTGCGAGTGCCTGGCGCGGATAAAGATTCGCCAGCCGTAGTCGCGAACGAAGATGCTGTTCCGCGTTCGGCGCGAGATCAAACCCACATTCGGCGACAGGTCGTCCAACGCGAATCGCCGTGAGTGTGTCCTGCAAAGGCTTACGCGAACGGACGTGCATCAGAACGTTGCCGGTGGCGACCACGGGCACCTCATGATGGCCAGCAACAGTTTCCACGACGTCGCGGTGAATATCGTCCATTGCGCGCGCGAGCAGTGTCAGCGCAACCCACGTGCGCCCCGGGAAAGTCACCGATGCCCACTCCACCTGAGCCTCGAGCCGCGCCGCGGTCGCCGGAAAATCCGGCACCACGATAACGAGACAGTCGGGCAGGCCGCGAAGGTGAGGGTAGGGCGGTTCACCGTGATCGAGATCACGCGGTGTCAGCAGATATGATCCCTTCGCGGTACGCGTCCGTGCGAGCGTAATCAGTTCGGACAGGTTGCCGTAGCCCTCCCGGTTCCGCGCAATGGCAATCAGATTGATCGCCGGCGACCCGTCGGCATTGGTCACGCAAAACCGGGCGCCAACCAGCAGTTTTATACCGGCCTCTTTCGCCGCGACATGGGCACGCACGATACCGGCGAGCGAACATTCGTCAGTGATCGCGATCGCTTCGTATCCGAGTTGCGCCGCGCGCACCGACAGTTCTTCCGCATGCGAAGCGCCGTGCAGAAACGAGAAGTTGGAGGAGCACTGCAACTCGGCATAGCCAGGCAGACCGAACAACGAGGTATCCATGGATAGTCAGCCAAATAGCCCATGCAGATACCAGCGTGCTTCTTCATCCTCACGACTGCCGACACGCTCCCGATAGATCCAGTAGCAGACGGCGTCGTCAGATTCAGCCACGAAGTAATCACGTGTAACGAGTTCGCCACCGAACCACCCGGCCTCGACTCGCTCGCCAGGAGAGACCATGCGTAACGGCGTTCCGTAGAACGGGCGATGCGCGCGCATCAGGAGCTTTACCGGCTCCTCAAGCAACCAGAATGGCCGCGGCATGTCGGCGGGTGGCGATGCCCATTTTGCCGGGTCTGACAGCGGTACCCAGCGCGCGGCTTCTTCCGGCCGGTGATCAGCTGCCGGTGCTGGTCGCAGGACGTTCTCAGCGCCCAGACGGGCGACGAGCAGCTCCATGAGCCGCGTATGATCCGCCGACGAGCCACCCGGCTCAGGAAACAGGGAATCAGAGGCGGGCGCTGCGGCCTGAACGTCGCGCGCCTCAATGCCTATCGCGATCACGGCGGCGGCCAGATCGACGCGCGACAGCCGCTCGCGCAGCAGCCGCACGAGGTGATCCTCGCGCCAGGTTGGCTCGGCCAACGCTATTTCGATGGTCGTTGGTTCAATCGCCGCACGGCCGCGTTCATGTTCAAGCACGACGAAAAACCTGACGATCGCCAGTTGCTGGTTCACCAGCCAGCCAGTCATCTGCACGATCAGTCGACGCGCAGCAAACAGACAGGCCTCGGCGTGCTCGATGCGATCCGGCATCTCGATGCGCGTCGCGAATGTCGGCGGCAGTTCAAGCCATTCGTGCACCTCGGGCGCGGTGCCCGTCGCACGATCCAGCAGATCAACCAGCGCGGTGCCGCAGCGCTTCCTGAGCCCCGCGCGCGGAAGCCGCATCAGTTCTCCCAGCGTCTGGCATCCGATGCCGGTGAACCAGTCGGCGTATTTTCGGGCAGGTGGCAGCAACAGGATGGGCAGGGCGGACAACACCCGCGAGAGTGAGCGCTGCGAGAGGGCGCGACCGCCGCCGTTTCGGGCGAGCAGCCACGCGCCTTCGCCGGTTGGCGCCACGCCGAATGATGCGGTGACGCCAATCGTCTCGGCGACACGCCTCATCGCCTGTAGCAGCGCGCGCACCCCTCCGAAGAGTCGCAGACTTGCGGAGACGTCAACCAGCACCGTGTTTTCAGACGCGGGCGCAACCTGTGGCGAAAATTGCAGAAGCCCTGTGGCCAGCGCAACGGTCGTGTCGTGCTCGCGTCCTGGATCGCGCTCGCACAAGCGCGCATGCGGCGCCAAGGTCAGCACCCCTCCTTTGCGCATCCCCGGCCGCACGCCCGCGGCACGTGCGCCGCCATCGAGCGCGACGACCCTCTCGCGATCGAGCACGACCACGCCTGCGCCCGTGTCAGGCGACCACTTCGGCCGGAACACTTCGAGGTACAGCAACGGGAGATGGACGCCGATCCACACTTGCATTTCGATTTACATTCAGGATGGGCGAGGGGGAGAGTGGTGCAAAGAGTGGATCATCACGCCGTGGCCGCTTGACGAATTCCAGGTTCACGCCATCGCGCGCCGGACGAATAGCGAGCCTCAGTGGCGCCGGCGACGCGTCACTCGCCCTTGCTAGCGGACGCATCATAAAAAACAACGTGTCGGACGCTTGTGCGGCAAGATGCAGCCTTCGAAGTGACTCCGGCCGGACGTGGGTTTGCCAGAAAATCAATGCGGCACACGTCCCGGCACGCAGAACCTGTTCAGCGGCCCACAGTGCATCAGCTGTCTTTTCAGCGCGCAACACCCGCACATGTTCGGCGGACAGACCCCACCACGCCAACGCGGAAGGCTGCACGCGATGCGGCGGTTGCAAAAGAATCACAGGTCGCCCCGCGACTGCGGCGAGTGCGGACCGAAGAAGGCGAATTTCACCGCATCCCGTCTGCTGGATGAGGAGATCCGTTAGCGTCCCTTGGGGCCAGCCACCTCCTGGCAGTTCCGCCGCTAATTGCATGTGGCCGCATGCGACTACGCGTGTGTGGCCGCCTCCGAGTTGGGAGGCTCGCCAGAGCGCCGGATGAAGGCTTTCCGGTGAGATCAGTGCCGAACGCATCGCACACCCCAAGTACTGTATAAAAACACAGTATAGCGCGTAGCAAATCAAATTGATCGACCATCACTAGATGGTTTCCACGCCTTGGCGATGGCGATACCGTATGCACCGGCGGGTCCAATGAGTATTGGGGCCAAATCTGCCGCGTGGTCGCTGCCATAACTGTTGCGCGTACGGACACGTGTTAAATTCTCGTCCAAATCACCTGACAATTTGCCATTTGCCCGCCTCTATGTCCTCAACGAAAGCTCTCATCGCTATCGGTGCGGCCCTTTGCCTCGCCGGTTGTTCAAATAAATCCGATCTGACCGAAACAAATTTAGCAACTGCTATCAGCAGGCACCTGAGCACAGCACCGCCGCGCTGTATCGCGAACGTCGATTGGCCTTTGCTGACAGCACACGATCCAAAGGACCCGTTTAGTATGCTCACGCAAGGACGGGCATTAGCGATGGTTGGACTTGTCACCGAAAATCCCGCGCCGAATTCCCCAGGTTATGTTTTGTTTTCGTTGACTGAAGAAGGCAAGAAACTCCTCACGAAACAGGAAATTCAGCCGGATCCGGAACATTTCGTGCACGGTGCTTTTTGTTACGGGCGGCCCACACTCGGCAAAGTGAGTGGCTGGGAGCCGCTAGTTAAAGTTGCTGACTATGAGGGCACAACGGCGCACTACACATACGCCGTGAGTAATCCGCCCGCGTGGGCAAAGCGACCGGAGATTCAAAAGGCGTTTCCACAGCTTGCGAATGATTTAAGCGGGAATGGGCAGGAAAAGTGGCCCGTCCAGCTTGTAAATGGGCAGTGGGAGCCGCAGTCGATGTGACCAGTCCCGGATTCCTGACTGAACGATTGAATACGGGGTCGTCTCGAGATTCGGAGATTTGCGCACGTGCGCGACGTGGAGTCGTGCCGGTTATTGTCTCAGTCCGCAAGGAATGGTGAGACCCGTTGTTCCATCGACGATACCGTCGCAAACGACGTCTTACGTTGACGTGTAGGCGCAGCTGCACGCTGACGCAGCGAACCGATTACGACTACCAAGGAGGGTGACGTGATAATGAAGCGCATATTCAGTCTTATGATGCTGCTGGCGATCGTGGCAACCATGGCGGGTTGCGCGTCGCTAAAATGCATTCCGACGTGCTGACTGATGGCCAGGAAAGCGATTCGGCTTGCGGTGCTGCTACTGGTGGCCAGCCTGTCGGGTTGTGCGATGTTTACCTGTACCGCGCCTCCAGTGTGCTGATTGCGCTGCATACAGGCATCAGAGGGGGCTCCGCACACTGAGTAGGCGTTATGCCCGGTCCTGCGTCACGGATCAGATGTCTACTGGCCCGACACATACAGGTTCGCTCTATTTCGCTTCCCCTAGCCTCGTTATGGGCGGATGTTGCCAGGCGTGGCATCCGGTCAGCTCCATGAAGTCCCGTTCTGGATATCGGATCACCCGTCTGACGCAGTCCGCCGCAATGGGATGCACGCTTCTGTCTTCGTGCTCCACCGGCTCGTCCGACGCGTAGCCCCGTCCGATGAGGTAGGTGCGAACGACCTTCGTTGCGAGACGGACGCCGGGCGCGAGCGAAGCAATTGGCACGTCTACCTCGATTACACACGGTGTCCCGATCGCACGCAGGATCGGTGACGTGACCGGATCATTCTCGTGCGAGTTATAAAGGGCTTCGCCACCCCAATGACGGAAAAAACCGTCCGATACCACCTTCACCTGCTCGACGCGGTGGGAAGAAGGTGAACCACAGTCGACCAGAGCGATTGCTCTCATCAGCCTGATTAGCCGCTGCGAGACGCTCACCAACGTCGCGCGGCAACTGGCCCGATGTGACGATAGCGTCGACGCGACGACGCAGCATCGTACCGTCAGGCAACTCCATACCCGATTCGAGGATCTGCTCGATCTCGTCATCGGTGAGGCGGGTACAGTGCCAGCCAGTGATCGAATACGGGGTGAGCGAATCAGCCACGGCAACGATCGCCCGATCATACTTCCCTGGACTTACCTTTCGTGGGGCGATCTCCCCGTTCAGAAACAATTCGTGGAGGCTGTCGAGGAGCGATACCAGTGGAGCAGGCCACGCCCCTGGCTGGCCAAGCGGGAGTAGCACGCGGGTCATCAGGCCTTCTCCGTGATCGTTGATGTAGATACACCAGATTGCCCGATGACGTGTGCAACGCGCGAAGTGGCTGCCCACGCAAGGGCGTCCGGGAATCGGGGCACCGGTGAGGGCCGGCGCGGACGAATAACGCCATTACCTGTGACGGCTATTTTCCAGTTTCTTGGGAAAGTTCGCACTTTCTCTGTCGCCCCGCCGGACCATCGTCAGAGGAGGTGGTACACATCGGCCGCTTCGTCGTAACGCGCGAGGTTTGCGGCAACAAGGCGCTCCCAAACTTTATCCGCGGGCGGCACGCGGCGGACATCGAGGGAACTGCCGGCCCTCGGGCTGGACTGCACGCTGCGCCCTACAACCTGGCGAATCACTGGAATAAGAGCGTCCGGAATTCCCTTCGCCTTCACGGGCGCAAAACCGTTGTTGTTCATCATGATCACGCGGCACGCTGCGCAGGCGAAAATCTGTCCGGTCTTCGTGTAACTACGTATCAAGCGACTCGTCCCACTCGGCCCCTAGCACCCAGCTTAGCGCTGACATGCGCCCGCTCAACAGTCCCCACTCGAAATCATCCCAGCCTAGATTCTTTTTCCCGAATTTCCGTTCAATCCGTCTCGCTGCTTTTTTCGCTGTTGCCAGTATTTCCTCTTGCTCAGGACGGAGTTTCTCGATTCCATTTTCGAGTTTATAGATCCAGTTTTGGTGACGGTTCCACCAGACTTTGTCCCAAAGGTCGTTATATTCTCTTAGGATTGATGCATCGTTCCTGCGGAGGAGCATCGGCCAGAACTCACCCTCTTCCTCATCGGACGGTATCCATTCAACCTTGTCGCCCTCGCTGTTGAAGCCAATTCGATGGCCATTCGGACCGACCTCTGGTTTCAACGGTTCGCGTGTTTGCAACGCATCACGCTGGATGCCTCGAACTGGATGCAACGCCGCGAATTCCGCGTTTAGCGCACGCAACTCAAGAACGAGGTCGGGATCAAACCGTGTAATCTCAATGCCGGCATCTTGCAAGCGCAGCTCGCCCAGTCCGCGAATCATCTGGTTCGGATCGAGCGTGCCGATAACGACCCGTTTTAGTTTTCGGTCAATTACTCGATCGGTACATGACACCTTTGGATGGTTCCTGTGAGTACACGGCTCAAGCGTCGAGTACAGCGTGGCGCCGTCAAGGTCCATACCTTGTAGCTTCCGTTCGAGCAACGTAAATTCGGCATGCTCGCCAGCCTTCAGTTCGCCACGGAACGCCGAGGCCAAAATAACACCGTCGCGGACCACAACTGCGCCTACCTTGGGAGAGACTTTGTGCTCTTCGCTGACGCACTTGGCGGCCAAGTCAATAGCCAACCGCATTATTGCCCGATCGTCGCTTGCGATTTCCGGCTTACCCGCAGTGTTGATGCCAGGTTGGTTCGTAGTTTTTTCATCTTTTGCTCGCAGCATGAAGGCTGGGCCTCGCCCGACCTTTGGGGATGAACAATTTACTCCTGCTCGCCAACTTAAGTTACGCCTGGAGCAGCGCGGCAACCTGATCCGCACTCAGGCCGTGCCCGACGAGCGTCGAGCGCATTGGCTCAAAAAGCTCAACCATCCTGCTGTAGCGGCCATACGTCGGGTGATGCGAGTTCAGGTCGCGGCCCTTGAACCGGGCGAACCGATCCATCTTGTTCACTAGGAACCGGGCGATGCTCATCTGGCTCGATTCGCTGTTTCCGTCGAAGCCGGAAAGCTGCACGTGCTTGCCAAGGGGGCCGACCTGTTCGGCAATGGCTGCCTTTTCCGCGGCACCGAATTTCTCGTAGCTTTCCTCGATGAACGACCACATGTCGAGTACATCGACAACGTGGCTGACGTCGCGCGGGTTGTCCACGTGATCGTGAAAGACGCCCTGCATCTCCCACTTCGGCGCCCAATAGTGGCCACCATAAATGACCTCGGCCAGGAAGTCCGGATCTGAGTCGGAGTCCTTGATCTTCAGCGCCTTGAAGACGTCGCCCATCATGAGCATGAGCATTTTCTCGCCGTCGCTGAAGCGCACCGAGCCCTTCGAGCCAGCCGACAGCCCAATGTCGATGAGTTCGCGAATTGCAGCGGCGCGCGACAAACCGTCATCGCCCTGGTCTCGTGCCCATTCATCGACGCGGGCAAGCTGTTCTTCATCGAGCCGAAGCTCGAAACGTTCAGATTTGGGAGGCATGGCATATCCTTGATTACCGTACATAGTTACGTAGCATACGTACAAGTGTACGGCAATGCAAATTTTGCAGTTCGCGGACGGACTCCCGGTCGCGCGAGAAAGGGCGCTCGTGTCAAGCAGGAGCACCAATTTACAATCAGACACGGAACGATGTATTATTGATCGTGGAGAAATCATTTATAGGTCACGCCATGAAAACGCTAGACGTGTCCCAGGCCACCGCCGCCGCTCACGCGGGCGGTGTCCTGTCGGCCATTCTGAAGGCTGAGGGCGGCTCATTTTACGTCGAACTCGAGACGCGCACGGCCGGCACCGCCGTGCTGGTCACGTCGAACAACCGCCGCCCGCGTGCGTTCCGCAACCCGGTCAAGGCACTCGAGGTGATCCGCGAGCTGGGTCTGCAGAGCGGCCGGTTCTCGCTCGAAGCCTGGCGCCCGGATGAGATCGAGTTCGTCCGGCAGAGCCGACCCGATCGCGCCGAGGCGATGAAGGCTACGCATGCAAGCGCCGCCGCCTACGACAAGTGGGTGCGCCAGCAGGTACAGGAGGCCATCGATGACCCGCGCCCGGCGATCGCGCACGACGACGTAATGAAGAAGGCCAGTGCGCGCATCGAGGCGATGCGGAAGGGCAAGCGTGCGAAGGCTTGAGTGGAAGATACAGGCAGAAAACGACCTTTTTGACATACTCGACTACATCGGCCATGACAATCCCGATGCGGCGGTTGAACTTGTGCAGAAGATCCGCACCAAGGTTGACGGCCTGCGGGAACGCCCGACGCTCTACCGCGCTGGCCGCATCCGCGGTACTCGCGAAATGATCGTTCATCGCAACTACATCGTGTTCTATCGTGCGAGCGATGAAGTGGTGACGATCCTGCGCGTGAAACATGCCCGTCAGCAGTGGCCGTGACAAAGGGGGGGACCCCGGATGCTGGGCGGGGCGGCCTCAATGCCTGCATCGGGCGGGTCCGTGTTTTGCCAAGCGAAGCACCGGAGACCTCCCAAAGTAAGCCGTATATGAACCAGATACGCGTGAGTAGACGCAATCGCGGATACTCTGCAGACCCGGCGGGGGAGGCCAGCTGGCCGCCCCTTGTCGACCAGGTAACGGCGGCAGCAAAGTTGGACACACATCCCCGAGGCAAGTCGCAAAACTCAGTTGCGAAATAGCCATTTGACGACTACGATCTGCGCCTGTCGGCGGAGAGGACACGTGCGCGAGGATCACGTCCATCGCGCCAAAGGTCCGCAGCTTGCCCCACCGTACGATTATCAGGGGCGCGCGAACCACCACCAACCACATCAATGCCTAATGTTTTATTCCCGAAAACTCAATAGAGAAACCGGCCTCGTCGAGGTCTGGGAGTGCGAGTGGTCGAACCCGGGCACCGGGATGGCCAAGAAGGAGTTCCTTCGAAAGCGCGGAAACGAGGACGATCTTGACGTCGAGATAAATCACAAGGAGTACTCGGCAGCGTCTGCGATCTGCTGGGCGCCTGGCCGAACCATTGGAAACATTGCAGTCAGCTCCGAAGAAGTCTTTGGTCATTTCGAGGGCAGAGCAGGAAACAATGCGATCCTGCCGTGCCACGTCGTTCCGT
>Ga0310811_10006278_pt1 | contig 15178 bp, 13 predicted proteins | sample YCmetagenome_FD_207642 | JGI IMG/M metagenome (GOLD analysis project Ga0310811, IMG submission 207642) | Soil microbial communities from experimental microcosm in Duke University, North Carolina, United States - YC | ecosystem: Engineered > Artificial ecosystem > Soil microcosm > Unclassified ...
CTTCGGTCTCGGTGCTCGGATTGGCGGCGCAAATTGCCATTACCGGCGCGGAAGGCGGGGCGGTTACCGACGTGCTGACGGTCAGCGGCGGCGACGGCAGCGACACCATCGATGCCAGCGCCGTACCGGCCGGATCGATCGGCCTCGTCCTCGACGGCGGTGCCGGCAACGACACCATCACCGGCAGCAAGGGCGCCGACACCCTGATCGGCGGCGACGGCAACGACACCTTCATCTGGAACCCCGGCGATGGCAGCGACACCGTCGAAGGTGGTGCTGGCACCGACACGCTGCTGTTCAACGGCTCCAGCATCGGCGAGAGCTTCGATATCTCGGCCAACGGCACCCGGGCCCGGTTGTCCCGCAACGTCGGCAACGTCGTCATGGACCTCAACGGCGTCGAGCACATCAAGCTCAATGCCCTGGACGGTGCCGACACTGTCACGGTCAACGATCTGACCGGGACGGGTGTGACGCAGGTGGCGATCGACCTTGCCTTCACGGCGGGGGGCACCGGCGGCGACGGTCTGCAGGACACCGTGATCATCAATGCCACCAATGGCGATGACGCGATCAAGATTTCCAACAATAACGGCGCTATCACGGTAACAGGCCTTGCCGAGACCGTGACGATCGCCAACTTCGATGCCGATGACCGGCTCATAATCAACGGGCTTGCCGGCAACGATACCATCAACGCATCGGCGATCCTGGCCGGCCAGGTCAACCTCACGCTCAACGGCGGCGACGGTGATGACCGGGTTGTGGGCAGCCAGGGCGACGATCTCATCAATGGCGGCCGCGGCAACGATACCTTGTTCGGCGGCGCCGGCAACGACACCTTCGTCTGGAATCCGGGCGACGGCAGCGACATCATCGAGGGCCAGTCCGGCACCGATACGATGTTGTTCAATGGCGCCAACATCAACGAGAAGATCGACATCTCGGCCAACGGACGCCGCACGCGGTTCACGCGCGACGTCGCCAGCATCGTCATGGATCTCAACGATGTCGAGAACATCCAGTTCAACGCGCTGGGCGGGGCCGACACCATCACGGTCAACGACCTGACCGGGACCGATGTTACCCATGTCAATCTCGACCTGGGCGGCAACGACAACGCGGCGGACACCGTGATCGCCAACGCCACCAATGGCGATGACACAATCAAGGTTTCCGGCGACAACAGCGCCGTGACGGTAGCGGGCCTCGCCGCGACCGTGACGGTCTCGAGCTTCGATACCAATGATCGGGTCGTGATCAACGGTCTCGCCGGCAACGACACCATCGACGCTTCGTCGGTCGCCAGCACGGTCAAGCTCACGCTCAACGGCGGTGACGGCGATGACTTCATCGTGGGCAGCCAGGGCGACGATCTCGTCAATGGCGGCCGCGGCAACGACACCGCGCTGCTCGGTGACGGCAACGACACCTTCGTCTGGAACCCGGGCGATGGCAGCGACCTCGTCGAGGGCCAGTCCGGAAGCGATACGATGTTTTTCAACGGCGCGAACATCGACGAGAGTATCGACATCTCGGCCAACGGCAGCCGGGTGAGGTTCACACGCGACGTCGGCACCGTCACCATGGATCTCCACGGTGTCGAGAACATCCAGTTCAACGCGCTGGGCGGCGCCGACACCATCACGGTCAACGATCTGACCGGGACCGATGTTACCCAGGTCAATCTCGACCTCGGTATCAATGGTGCCAGTGATGGCGCGGCGGATACGGTTGTCATCAACGCCACCAACGGCAACGACGCAATCTTCATCACCAGCAACAACGGCGTTGTGACGGTGACAGGGACGGGTCTTGCCGAGACCGTGACGATCACGAACTTCGATGCCAACGATCGGATCGTGATCAACGGCCTCGGCGGTGACGATGTCATCTCGGCGGCGGGACTTAGCGCCGGCATCCAGTTCACCGCCGATGGCGGCGACGGCAACGACCTCCTGGTCGGTGGTCCCACCGTTGGTACCCTGCGCGGTGGTCTCGGTGACGACGTCCTGATCGGCGGCACCGTGCGCGACGTGCTCGATGGCGGACCCGGCGCCAACACCGTGATCCCCGGCAGTTTCCCCGCGGCGCTTGCCACATCGGACTCTTCGAGCGCCGCCATGCTTGGGCAGTTCATGGCATCGACCTTCGTTCCGGAAGGCCAGGGAACGGTGGCGGTAACCGATCCGCCGGCAAGTCAACCGGATCTACTGGCGACACCCCAGCATGCGTAAACGCAGCATCACCCTGGAGAATGCAGATGAGTACGGAGACCGAAGGTAACGACGACGCCTCGGGACTCGACGCCCTCGTGACGTTACTGCATTTCCAGGGTGTTGCGGCGGATCGCGAGCAGATCCGCCATCGGCTCGGAACAAACAAGATTGGCGCATCGGAGATTCTCCGGTGCGCCAAGGATTTTGGACTGAAGGCGCGGGCCTGCAGCACCAAATGGTCGCGGCTTGCCAAAATGCCGTTGCCGGCGATCGCGACCCTGCGGGACGGCCGCTTCATGGTGATGGCCAAGGCCAGCGACGATCAAGTGCTGGTGCAGGCGCCAGGGGCTTCGCGCCCCTCGCTGATGTCGCGCGACGAATTGCTCGCGATCTGGGACGGCGGATTGATCCTGATGACGCGCCGGGCCGGATTGGCCGACCTCGGCCGCCGCTTCGACATCACCTGGTTTCTCGGCGCGATCAACAAATACCGGCGTCTGCTCGGCGAGGTATTGCTGGCGTCGTTCTTCCTGCAGCTGTTCGCGCTGGTCTCGCCGCTGTTCTTCCAGGTCGTCATCGACAAGGTGCTGGTGCACCGCTCGCTCAGCACGCTCGATGTACTGGTCGTCGGCCTGGTGGCGATCTCGATGTTCGAGACCGTTCTGGGAATCCTGCGCACCTATCTGTTCTCGCACACCACCAACCGGATCGACGTCGAACTCGGCGCGCGGCTGTTCAACCATTTGCTGGCGCTGCCGATGGCCTATTTCCAGGCCCGCCGTGTCGGCGATTCCGTGGCGCGGGTGCGCGAACTGGAGAACATCCGCAATTTTCTCACCAGTTCGGCGCTGACGCTTGCCATCGACCTGGTCTTCACGTTCGTGTTCCTGGCGGTGATGTTCGCCTACTCGCCGCTATTGACCTGGATCGTGCTCGGCTCTTTCCCGTTCTACATCGCGATTTCGGCAGGCGTGACCCCGCTGTTCCGGCGGCGGCTCGACGAAAAGTTCCGGCGTGGCGCCGAGAACCAGGCGTTCCTGGTCGAGAGCGTGACCGGGATCGAAACCCTCAAGGCAATGGCGGTCGAGCCGCAAATGCAACGCCGCTGGGAGGAGCAACTCGCAGGTTACGTCAGCGCCAGCTTCAAGGTCCTCAGTCTCGGCAACACCGCAAGCCAGATGGTGCAGTTCGTCAGCAAGCTCGTCACCACGGTTACCCTGTATTTCGGCGCCAGGCTGGTGATCGACGGCGGTCTGTCGGTCGGCGAACTCGTTGCCTTCAATATGCTCGCCGGCCGGGTCAGTGCGCCGGTGCTGCGGCTGGCGCAGATCTGGCAGGACTTTCACCAGGCGCGCCTGTCGGTGCAGCGATTGGGCGACATTCTCAATACCACTGCGGAGCCGACCTATGCGCCGGCGCGGGCGCGGCTGCCTTCGATCCAGGGCCATATCGGCTTCGACCACGTCACGTTCCGCTATCGCCTCCAGGGCAAGGAAGTGCTGCACGACGTCAGCTTCGACATCCCGGCCGGGCAGATGGTCGGCATCGTCGGGCCTTCGGGGTCGGGCAAAAGCACCTTCGCCAAACTGGTCCAGCGTCTTTATGTGCCGGAGAGCGGCCGCGTCATGATCGACGGCATGGATCTTGCGATGGCCGATCCGGCGTGGCTGCGCCGCCAGATCGGCGTCGTTCTGCAGGAAAACGTGCTGTTCAACCGTTCGGTACGCGAAAATATCGCGCTTGCCGACCCGACGATGTCGATGGAGCGCGTGATCGCGGCGGCGAAGCTTGCGGGCGCGCATGATTTCATCCTCGAACTGGACGAAGGCTACAACACAATTGTCGGCGAGCGCGGCTCGACGCTTTCGGGTGGCCAGCGTCAGCGCATCGCGATTGCGCGCGCCCTGATTTCGGACCCGCGCATTCTGATCTTCGACGAGGCGACCAGCGCGCTCGATTATGAGAGCGAGCGCATCATCCAGCAGAACATGAAGGAGATCGCCAAAGGACGAACGGTCCTTGTCATTGCGCACCGGCTCTCGACCGTGCGGGCGGCGGACCGGATCGTCACGCTCGAGGGCGGCCGCCTGGTGGAGGACGGCACCCACGACACGCTGATCAAGACCGGCGGCCGCTATGCAGCGCTGCACCGTTTGCAGGGAGGGCTCCATGAAGCCTGCTAGCAGCACCCTTCCCGTCAAGCGGGCGGAAACCGTGGTTCCGTTCCGGCGCATCCATGACCGGCGCGAAGAGCTCGCCTTCCTGCCGGCGGCGCTCGAGATCGTGGAGACGCCGCCATCGCCGATCGGCCGGTTGATCGCGATCACGATCGCCGTGCTGTTCTGCGCAGCACTGGTCTGGTCCTGGTGGGGTACGGTCGACATCGTGGCTTCGGCCACCGGAAAAATCGTGCCGAGCGGGCGCACCAAGGTCATCCAGCCGTTCGAAACCGGCGTGGTGCGCGCGATCCGGGTGCAGGACGGGCAGGCGGTCAAGGCCGGCGACGTTTTGGTCGAACTCGATCCGACCGTGAATGCCGCGGAACGCGACCATCTCCAGAACGATCTTCTTGCCGAGCAACTCAACGCGGCGCGGCTGCGCGCGGCGCTTGCGGCCGTCGGTGACCTTGAAGCCGACTTTGTCGCCCCCGCCGGCGCGGACCCGGTTCTCGTCGGCACCCAGCGCCAGCTTTTGCTCAACCAGGTCAACGAGCACCGCGCCAAGATCGCCTCGCTGGCGCGGCAGCAGGCGCAGAAGGAAGCCGAGCAGGACACGATCGGGGCGACCATCCACAAGCTGGAAGCAACGATCCCCGTCGTCCAGCAACGCGTCGATATCCGCAAGACGCTGATGGAGCGGGAGCTGACCTCGAAGATCACCTATTTCGAGATATTGCAGTTGCTGGTCGAACAGCAGGAGGAGCTCAGCGTCCAGAAGAGCCATCTGAACGAAGCGGCGGCCGCGGTGGCTGCGATACGCGAGACGCGCGGTCAGGCGGTGGCCGAATACAGGAAGTCCCTGTCGGACGAACTCGCAAAAGCCGAGCAAAAGGCGAACGGGCTGACGCAGGACCTGATCAAGGCCGAGCGCAAGACCACGCTGCAGCGATTGGCCGCCCCCGTCGACGGCGTGGTGCAGCAGCTCGCGATCCACACGGTCGGCGGCGTCGTCACCCCCGCGCAGGCGTTGCTGGTGATCGTCCCGAACGACAGCCGGCTGGAAATCGAAGCCATGGTCTCCAACCGCGACATCGGTTTCATCCACACCGGACAGGAAGCCCAGATCAAGATCGACACCTTCAATTTCACCCGCTACGGCCTGCTGCACGGCGAGGTGCTCAGCGTCTCGCAGGATGCGATTATCCGCGACCAGCCACAGGACCGCTCCGGTGACCGGCGACAGGGCGCGCAGAACGACAGCAGCGAACCGAAGGGCCAGGAGCTGAACTACGGCGCGCGCATTTCGCTCGACCGCACGAAAATGCAGGTCGAGGAGCGGATGGTCGACCTGTCACCGGGCATGGCGGTGACGGTCGAGATCAAGACGGGGACGCGCACGATCCTGAGCTATGTGCTCTCGCCGCTATTGCGCTATCAAAAGGAAGTCCTGCGCGAGCGCTGAGTTTTCGAAAACTATTCTTTCGGCTTGATCGCCCAGGACACGTTGACCGTCACCGAGAGCGTCTCTTCGCCCTGCGCGACGGGTGCGGTGGCGGCAACCATGCCGGTGGCGACCTTGCCGCGAAATATCGGGGACGGCGAACTCTGCTCGGAGATGGCGAGCGGCTCACCGAGCGTGACGCCGGCAGCCCTGGCGTAGATCTGCGCCTTGCGGCGCGCATCCGATATCGCCTGCTCGCGGGCCTCGTCGAGCAGTTTTGAGGCCTGCGAGACCATGAAGTTGATGCCGCCGATGTCGTTGGCGCCCGCACCCACCAGCACATCGATGATGTTGGCGACCTTGCTGACATCGCGGACGCGGATCGTCACGCGGTTGGCGGCGCGATAGCCGACGATCGGCGACGGGCCGGAACGGTTCGGCGCATATTGCGGCTGCAGCGACAGCCGCGAGGTCTGAAAGTCCTTCTCGTCGATCCCGGCACCCTTCAGCGCCAGCAGCACCTTGCCCATTGCGGCATTGTTGGCGTCGGATGCCTCGCGCGCGGTCCTGGCGTCATTCGCAACGCCGCCGTCGATCTGCGCCTGATCCGGCGCGACCTGTACCGTGGCCTCGCCGGTGACCGAGATCGCGGGCGGGGGAACCGTCTGCGCCAGTGCGGGCGCGGCAAGCAGTCCGGCAAAGGCTGCGGCAAACGCGGAAAAATGCTTCATGCGCCTCACTTCAACGGCACGTAGACGTTGATCACCAGCTTGTCTTCCGCCGTCTTCAGGGGGTCGGTGATGTATTCCTCGATGAAGGTGTCCTTGGCCTCGAGCTTCTTGTCGTCGAGGTGATTGGTGATCGCCTCATAGGTATTGTCCATGTTGTCGTAGGAGCCGCGATGGACGAACTTCAGCGCCTTGCCGTCGGGCGATTTACCCATGCTCATGTCCTTGGTCAGGTTCTTCGGATCCTGCTCGACCGGAATTTCGGCAAGGAACGTAAAGCCGGTATCGTCGGTCGAGGTGTAGACGATCATCGAATTGCCTGTTGATTTGATGCCCTGCTTGTCGAGCAGCGCGGTCAGCGCCTTGAACGACTCGATCAGGGTGTCGAACGCGGCGTCCCAATTGGCGGTGCCCTTCATGATCACCACCTTCCTGGGCTCCAGCGTGAACGCCTCCCCGAAGGGATCGGCGGCCTGAACGGCGGCGGCGGGCGGTGAGGGCGCGGCCGACGGGCTTGCCACCGGCGCGGGCGTTGCCGCAGGCGCGGGGGTCGCCGAAGTGGCGGGGGCCGGCGCGGCCGACGGGCTCGCGGATGGCGAGGCCGCAGGCTGTGGCGACTGCGCCAGTGCGGCGCCGCCTGCGACAAGGACAACCATCGGGATCAGCGCGACCAGGGCCGAGCGGAAAGTGCTGATAGGGCTCATTTTAGCTATTCTCCATCCATCCCAGGCGGTCGCGGCATGTCCCGGTCCACGCCGCCAAACGCCGCTATCCCTAACACGCAAGGTCCGCATTCGTCCCATGACAGATGCGTCATGCACCCCTGCGCACTAGGCAATCGGCCATCATTGGCCATATAAGGCAGGCAGAAGTTGGGAAACTCCATGAGCGCGCTCGCCAATCACGCATTCGCCAAGATGAACGGTATCGGCAACGAGATCGTCGTGGTCGATTTGCGCGACAAGCCTGCCGTGGTGACCGCGGAAGAAGCGCGCGCCGTGGCCTCGCCGCAAGGCGTGCCCTACGACCAGTTGATGGTGCTGCAGCCGCCGCGGCTGGACGGCACCGAGGCTTTCATCCGCATCTACAACAGTGACGGCTCGGACGCCGGCGCCTGCGGCAACGGCATGCGCTGTGTGGTGCGCCGATTGTTCGAGAAGACCGGCCAGACCGCCGTCACCTTCGAAACCCGTGCCGGTCTGCTGAATTGCTGGCAGGGGCCGTCGCCCGACCTCTACACCGTCGACATGGGCGCGCCGAAATTCGGCTGGCAGGAAATTCCTCTTGCCGAGGAATTTCGCGACACGCGTTACATCGAACTTCAAGTCGGCCCGATTGATGCGCCCGTGCTGCATTCGCCGTCGGCAGTCAGCATGGGCAATCCGCACGCGGTCTTCTGGGTCGACGATGTCAATGCCTACGACCTCGAGCGCTTCGGACCGCTGTTGGAAAATCACCCCATTTTCCCAGATCGCGCCAACATCACGCTCGCCCATATCGTCGATCGCGATCACATCACCATGCGCACCTGGGAGCGCGGCGCCGGCCTGACCAGGGCCTGCGGCTCGGCCGCCTGCGCGACCGCGGTCGCGGCGGCACGCCTGAAGCGCACCAACCGCATTGTCGAAATGTCGTTGCCGGGCGGCAAGCTTGCGATCGAATGGCGCGAGCGCGACGACCATGTGCTGATGACGGGCACCGCCACGTTCGAATACGAAGGCCGCTTCGATCCGGCGCTGTTCGCCAACGTCGCCTAGAGCATGCTCCGGAAAAGTGTGAAGCGGTTTTCCGAAAAGAGCATGCTCAAACGAAAAATAACTCGATGAGCGTCGACGTTCTCACCTTTGGCTGCCGCCTCAACGCTTTTGAATCCGAGGTGATCCGGCGCGAGGCGGAGAACGCGGGCCTTTCCGATACCGTCGTCATCAACAGCTGCGCGGTCACCAACGAGGCCGTCGCGCAGGCGCGGCAATCGATCCGGCGGCTGAAGCGCGAGCGGCCCGACGCGCGCATCGTCGTCACCGGCTGCGCGGCGCAGACGCAGCCTGAAATGTTTGCAGAGATGACAGAGGTCGACCGCGTCGTCGGCAATGACGAGAAGATGCATTCTGAGGCCTGGCGTGCCACCCGCGTCGCGTTCGATTCCGGATTTGGTGTCGAGGCCAGCGAGAAGATCGCGGTCGCCGACATCATGGCGGTCACCGAAATGGCGCCGCATCTCCTGGAAGGCTTTCAAAGCGGCCTGCCGCGGGTATTCGTGCAGGTGCAGAACGGCTGCGACCATCGCTGCACCTTCTGCATCATCCCCTACGGCCGCGGCAATTCGCGCTCGGTGCCGATAGGCGCGGTGGTCGATCAGGTCCGCGTCCTGGCCGCGCGCGGCCACGCCGAGATCGTGCTGACCGGCGTCGACCTCACCAGCTACGGCGCGGATTTGCCGGGTGCGCCAAAACTCGGCCAGCTGACAAAGCAGATTTTGCGGCATGTGCCGGAACTGAAGCGCCTGCGGATTTCATCGATCGATTCGATCGAGGCCGACGGCGACCTGCTCGATGTGATTGCAAACGAGGCGCGGCTGATGCCGCATCTGCATTTGTCGCTGCAATCCGGCGACGATCTGATCCTGAAACGGATGAAACGCCGGCATTCGCGGGCCGATGCCATCGAATTCTGCGCAGCTGTGCGGCGGCTGCGGCCGGACATCGCGCTCGGCGCCGACATCATCGCGGGCTTTCCGACCGAGACCGAAGAAATGTTCGCGCGCTCGCAGGCCCTGGTCGAGGAATGCGATCTCACCTTCCTCCATGTCTTTCCCTATTCAAAGCGTCCGGGCACGCCGGCGGCAAGGATGCCGCAGGTTGCCAGCGAAGCGATCAAGGCGCGGGCGAAGCGGTTGCGAGCCACGGGCGAGATGGCGCTGCAGAAGCGGCTGGCTGCCGAGATCGGCATGACGCGCGAGGTGCTGATCGAAAGCGGCAAGCAGGGACGGACCGAGCACTTTCTGCCGGTGGTGATATCAGGCGAAACGCCGGGCGCGGTAAGGACGCTGACGATGACCGGGCATGATGGCGCGCGGCTGACGGTGTGAGGCGCAGCCCACGTCACCCTCAGCGTCATTGCGAGGAGCCCTTGCGACGAAGCAATCCATTCTTCCTTTATGCAGCGCGATGGATTGCGTCGCGGAGCCTGTCATCGGGCGCGCATTCGCGCGACCCGTTGGCTCGCAATGACGAATCACTCCCCGTTCCAGCCACACGCCCTGAGCCGTTCCCGCATGTGTTCCGGCGCGGGCGCCACCACGCGGACCGGTTCCTTGTTCTTTGAAATCGGAATCACGATCTCGCGGGAGTGCAGATGCAGCCGAGGTTCGCCGAGGCGAGGGATAAAGCTTTCGTTGCGCAGGCGGCGTAAACTTGCCTGCGTGCCGTAGATGTTGTCGCCGACGATCGGCCAGCCCATGGCCGACGTGTGCACGCGCAGCTGATGGGTGCGGCCGGTGACCGGTTCCAGATCGAGCCAGGCGAGGCCATTGCCGCGGCCGCGCACCTTCCAGTTCGTGACGGCTTTTTGACCCTCGGGGTCCGGCTTCTGCCACCAGCCGCGTTCGACATTCAGCCGCCCGAGCGGCATGTCGATGGTGCCTTCATCCTCGGCAGGTCCGCCCTCGACGACCGCCCAATAGGTCTTGCCGATCTTGCCATGCTTGAACAGCAGGCCGAGCGAGGCGGTGGCCTTGCGATGACGTCCCAGCACGAGACAGCCGGAAGTATCCTTGTCGAGGCGGTGGGCCAGCACCGGCGGCCGCGGCAGGCCGAATCGCAAGAAGTCGAACGAGGTTTCCAGGTTGGCGCCGCCCTTGGGGCCGCGATGCACCGGCAGCCCGCAGGGCTTGTCGACGACCAGCATCAGCCCGTCGCGATGGAGCACGCGGGCCTGGATTTGCTCCGCCGTCAATTCGGGAACATCGAGGGATGCCCCGGGCATGTCGAGCGGATTGTTGTGACTTTCGTTCATGGCGCGAAACCGCTAACACACGTCCAACATGAGCGATACCACTCCCGGAACCCCCAAACTGAGCTGGTGGCGGCGGCTTTCGAGCGGCCTGAAGCGAACCTCGAGTTCGCTGGGCTCGGCCGTTGCCGATCTCGTCACCAAACGCAAGCTCGACCGCGCCATGCTCGACGATATCGAGGATGTGCTGTTGCGCGCCGACCTCGGCACCGAGGTCGCGGGTCGCATTGCGGACGCCGTAGGCAAAGGCCGCTACGACAAGGCGATCTCGGCCGATGATGTGAAGAATGTGGTGGCGACCGAGGTCGAGAAGGTGCTGGCGCATGTGGCGAAGCCGCTGGAGATCGACGCTGCGCAAAAGCCGTTCGTCATTCTCGTGGTCGGCGTCAACGGTTCCGGCAAGACCACCACCATCGGCAAGCTGGCGGCAAAACTGAGCGCCGAGGGCCGCAAGGTGATGCTGGCAGCCGGCGATACGTTCCGTGCGGCGGCGATCGAACAGTTGAAGATCTGGGGCGAGCGCACCGGATCGCCGGTCATCGCAGGCGAGCAGGGGTCCGATTCGGCGAGCCTTGCCTTCAACGCGCTGACCGCGGCGAAAGAACAGAAGTTCGACGCGCTGCTGGTCGATACCGCCGGGCGGCTGCAGAACAAGGCCGTTCTGATGACCGAACTGGAGAAGGTCGTTCGCGTCATCAAGAAGGTCGATGCCTCGGCGCCGCATGCGGTGCTCCTGGTGCTCGACGCCACGGTGGGACAAAATGCGCTGTCGCAGGTCGAGGCGTTTCATCGTACGGCAGGGGTCACCGGCCTCGTCATGACGAAACTCGACGGCACCGCGCGCGGCGGCATCCTGGTGGCGCTGGCGGAGAGGTTCAAGCTACCGGTGCACTTCATCGGCGTCGGCGAGGGCGTCGACGATCTCGCACCCTTCACCGCGCGGGACTTTGCGCAGGCGATTGCAGGAATCGAGAGTTAAGAGTCAATGGACAAGACCCAGCCGCATCCGTTGTTCAAGCTCGCGACCGAACTCGGTCCGCTGATCGTATTCTTTGTCGCCAATGCAAAGTACCATCTATTCGTCGCCACCGGCGCCTTCATGGTGGCGATCATCGCGGCGATGATCGCGTCTTACGTGGTGACGCGGCACGTGCCGATCATGGCTGTCGTCACCGGCGTCATCGTCATCGTGTTCGGCACCCTGACGCTGGTGCTGCATGACGAGACCTTCATCAAGGTGAAGCCGACCATCATCTACGGCCTGTTTGCCGCGATCCTCGGCGGCGGCCTTTTGTTCGGCCGTTCCTTTATCGCCATCATGTTCGACCAGATGTTCAATCTGACGCCGCAGGGCTGGCGCATCCTGACGATGCGCTGGGCGCTGTTCTTCTTCGCGATGGCGATCCTGAACGAGCTCATCTGGCGCACGCAGTCGACCGATTTCTGGGTCGGCTTCAAGGCGTTCGGGGTGATCCCGCTGACGATGATCTTTGCCATCGCCCAGATGCCGCTGACCAAGCGCTACCATCTGGAGCCGGCCTCGCTGGAAGCAAGCGAGGCCGACGCGGGCGATGTGAGCAAGGGGTGAGGTTCGTGTCCCGGACGCGGTGCAGCGTTCTTCACGATGCACCGCAGAGCCGGGACCCATGTGTCAGCACTAGCGTGGGCCCCGGCTCTGCAGCGCATCGCTAAGGCGCGCTGCGCTGCGTCCGGGGCACGAGAAGTGATCAGCTCTTCTGCTTGGCGATCACCTTGTCCTTGATCTTGTCGTAGGTCGCCTGCGGGACGATGTTCTTCTGCACCAGCTCGTCCTTGCCCTTGTAGGGGCGGCCCGCGATGATCTTGGCGGAGTAGGCCTTGCCGATGCCGGGCAAGGCGTCGAGCTGGTCGGCGGTCGCCGAATTGATGTCGAGCAGTTCAACCTTTGGAGCCGGCGCCATCTTCGATTCCGAGGCCTTCGGCGCCATGGGCGCCATCTTGCTGTCGGATTTGGCCGCGGGCTGCGCGGTCTGGGCCATCGACGGGGTTGCCGTCAGCAGGCCGACCGTGAGCGCAGTTGCGAGAAGTGAAGCGAGCGTGAAATGACGCATGGCAGTGTCCCTCCAAGGACGGTTTAAGTAACGCCATCAAGCTAGCTTCGAATTCGTGGCGGCGCCATGGCCGCGAAGTGAACGGCAGATAAAAGCGGGAAATTATTTGGAGGCGCCGTCATTCCGGGATGCGCCACTTGGCGCAGACCCGGAATCCATACTCCCGATCGTGGTTATGGATTCCGGGCTCTCGCTGCGCGAGCCCCGGAATGACGGTGAGAGTTATGAACCCGCCCGCAACGCCTTCTCGATCTCGGCCTTGAGCACGCTGTCGATATTGGCAGGCGTCACCGGCCCCACCATTTTGTAGAGGATGGTGCCTTCCCGTCCGACCACAAAGGTCTCGGGCACGCCATAGACGCCCCATTCGATCGAGGCGCGGCCGTTGCCGTCGACGCCGACAATGCCGAACGGGTTGCCGTAGCGGCCGAGGAAGCGGCGGGCGTTGTCGGGCGCGTCCTTGTAGTTGATGCCGACGATCTGCAGCCGCTTGTCCTTGGCAAGCTCAGTCAAAAGCGGTGCCTCGTCATGGCACGGCACGCACCAGGACGCCCAGACATTGACGACGCTGACCTTGCCTTTGAAGGCGGCCGGATCGAGCCCGGGTATCGCCATGCCATTGTTGACGAGCCCTTCCAGCGCCGGCAGCGCGGTTGGCGGTGCCGGGCGGCCGATCAGGGCCGAAGGAATTTTGGAGGGGTCGCCGCCGTGCAGCCGCAGCAGGAACAACCCGGCCAGCGCAATGAAGCCGACCAGCGGCAGCGCCACCACCCAGCGCCGGCTTTGCCGCGGTACGTCAGATGTGGCGGGTTCGCTCATCAGATGTCCGTCGCCGTGCGGCCGGAGCGCCTGGTGACGCCGCTGGCCTCGAGTTCGCGCAGGCGCGCCTGCTGGCGGCGGTAATCGACGGCGATCCAGACAATCAGGATCAGCACCACGGCCGTGACCAGCGCGTAGGACGTGACGATAAAGGCGGCATAGGGACCGAGCGCCATCGCGTCACGCGGCTTGTTTGCTGGCTTGCATCATCTGCAAGCTGCGCACGCGGCGGCGCAGGATCTCGTTGCGCATCGCCGCCAGGTGCAGCGTGACGAAAAGGAGAGAAAACCCGACCGCCATCACCAGCAACGGAATCAGGAAAGCCTTGTCGAGCGACGGCCCGCCCATCCGCATCACCGAAGCCGGCTGATGCAGCGTGTTCCACCAGTCGACCGAGAATTTGATGATCGGCAGGTTGATGGCACCAACCAGCGTGAGGATCGCCGCGGCGCGTGCCGCGCGCGACGGATCCTCCACCGCGCGCCACAGCGCGATCAGGCCAAGATACATCAGAAACAGGATCAGTACCGAGGTCAGCCGCGCATCCCATTCCCAATAGGTACCCCACATCGGCCGTCCCCACAGCGATCCCGTGACCAGCGCCAGAAACGTGAACGCAGCGCCGATCGGGGCTGCCGCCTTCTGGGCGACATCGGCGAGCGGATGCCGCCATACCAGCGTGCCCAACGCCGCGACACTCATGACGCCCCACACGAACATCGACAGCCAGGCATTCGGTACATGGATGAACATGATTTTGACGGTGGCGCCCTGCTGATAGTCGTCCGGCGCCATCGCCGCTTGGGCGAGGCCGATCAGCAGCAGGATCGCGGTCGCTCCCGCCAGAGGCGGCAACAGGCGCGCCGTCAGCGACAGGAATTTGGTCGGGTTGGCGAGGTCGATCAGCGTCATGGCATCCTGATAGTCGTCAGTGGCGGGGCAGGCAATGCGGCTTGTCTTGTTTCACCAGGGCTCCGCGAGAGTTGATCGGCGTCAAGTTGTTATTTGGGCATGATCTGATCCGAAAACCGGATTCCACTTTTCGGGATCATGCCCTAGTCCAGCCCGTGCCGAAGACTGGCCGCTGCGGCAAACGGTCCAACGACAAAGCTGACCAGCGAGAGCGCGCACAGGATCGAAAACGGCGTTCCAAACGACAGCGGCCCCGATATCGCCGCCTGCGACGCCGCGACGCCAAAAATCAACACCGGGATCGAGAGCGGCAGCACCAGCACCGCGAGCAACAGCCCGCCGCGATGCAATGTCACCGCCAGCGCGGCGCCGATCATGCCCGTAAACGTCAGCGCCGGCGTTCCCACCAGCAGCGTCAGCGCGACCGCGGAGGTCGCGGCAGCATCGAGATTGAGCAACAGCCCGAGCGCCGGCGTTGCAATGATCAGCGGCAGCCCCGCGGCGAGCCAGTGCGCCAGCGCTTTCGCAGCGCAGGCCAGTTCCAGGGGCGTCCGGCCCATCACGATCAGGTCGAGCGAGCCGTCCTCGTGGTCGGCCATGAACAGACGGTCGAGGGTGAGCAGGCTTGCCAAGAGCGCCCCGAGCCAGAGGATCGCCGGCCCCAGCCGCGTCAGCAGCGCCAGATCGGGCCCGACCGCGAACGGCATCAGTACGGTGACGGTAAGAAAGAACAGCACGCCGATCAGCGCGCCGCCGCCGACCCGCAGCGCGATCCTGATGTCACGTCGAATCAGCGCGG
>Ga0310811_10006279_pt1 | contig 15178 bp, 19 predicted proteins | sample YCmetagenome_FD_207642 | JGI IMG/M metagenome (GOLD analysis project Ga0310811, IMG submission 207642) | Soil microbial communities from experimental microcosm in Duke University, North Carolina, United States - YC | ecosystem: Engineered > Artificial ecosystem > Soil microcosm > Unclassified ...
CGTCCTCGCGTTCGTCGCCGCCGCCGGGGTCGCCGTGCTGCACCGCGCCAACATCCGGCGCCTCGTGCGCGGCGAGGAGAATCGCGCCGTGCTGCGCCGGCGCCGCAAGCACGGGCCGAGCGCGTCGGCGAGTCTCTAGCCGGTACGGAGCCAGTCGCGGAGCTCGGTGTGCTTCAGCGGCCCGTGGCTCCCGCCGGCGAGCTCTGCCCGCAGCTCGCCGACGGTGCCGTAGCGCTCGGCCACGACTTCGTGCGCATGGATCGTCTCGAAGTTGACCTGCTGCGAAAGGACGAAGTCGCCGCCGTCGAGGTCCGGCAGCTCTTCGAGCACGCTCTTCAGCGCCACGCGGACGGAGTCCTCGACGAAGCGCGGCTGCAGGTGGGCGTGCTCGACGACGAAGAGCTCGTCCGGCCGCTTCAGCAACTCGTAGATCGGCGAGCTCATCGACAGCTCGACGAGCTCGACGAGTCGCTCCGCGTTCACGCGCCGTGCGCTTCCGACGTAGAGCGTTCCCTGACCGCGCTGGTTGTGCGTCGCGATCGGGACGAGCTCGAGGATCCGCTCGACGTCGTCCGGCTCGAAGCCGGCTTCGAGCAGCCGTTCCGAGGCGCGGCCGCGAACGAGCCCCTGCGCGCACGGGCAGGCGTTGATGCCGATCGCCTGGACTCCGACGATCCGGCGCACCCCGTGCTGCGACGCCGCCGCGATCCCGATCAGCGACACCATCTCCTGCGTCGACAGCTTCGTGACCGGCGTGGTGCGCTCGTACGGGTACCGCGCCCGGATGTGCACCTCGGCGAGCAGCGCCTGCTGGCGCTCCACGATCCGCGTCGCGACGTGCTCGGCGAGGTCCTCGATCAGGAACGCGTCGTCGGCGACGACGCCCTCGATCGCCTCCTCGAAGAGCTCCGGGAAGCGCGACATGTGGACGCCCTTCTGCGACGGATCGAGGTCGACGGTGCAGTCGATCGTCGCGGCGATCAGCTTCTCCTGCGCGCCTCTTCCGATCCGAACGGCCTTCTGGACGCCGGTGACGCCGGCGCGGGAGAGCCCGATCGGGATCTCCGGCACGGAGGCCTGGAGGTCGTCGAGCAAGCGCCGCGTCGTCTCGGTCACCCCGATACTGTGCCTCAAGGCCGTGGCCGACGACACCTCCTTCGCAAAGCTCGTCACGCTCGCCTGCCATGACGTGCGCACCCCGCTCGCCACGGTCCACGGCTTCGTGAAGACGCTGGAGCGCGCCGTCGAGCTCGAGCCGCCCGCGGATCGCTACGTCGAGATGATCGGCGAAGCGTCGCAGCAGATGGCCGGGCTCCTCGACGCGCTCTCGCTCGCAGCCCGCATCGAGGGTGGCCGCTACGAGCCCGTGCGCCGCGATGTCGACACGCTCGAGCTCGCGAGGGCCGCCCGGGAGCGGCTCGGCGAGGAGCGCGTCCGCGTCGTCGGCGAGGGCGCCACCGTCTCCACCGACCCGGAGGCCGCCGACCAGGGCGTCTCCGCGCTCGTCCGCTGCGCGCTCCGCCACGGCGGCCTCGAGGAGGTTGCCGTCACCGTCCGCGGCAGCGAGATCGACGTGTCGCCCGTGACCTCCGGCTCGGCGCGGGTCGTGCTCGGGGAGGATCTGCGCGATCTCGGCGCCGCGGTCGCGATACGCGCGATCGCAGCGCTCGGCGGCTCGGTCTCGCTCACGGGCGAGACGCTGACGATCCGGCTTGCCTAGCCGGTCGCGCTCGCCGGCTCGGCGAGCTCGTGGCAGCTGCGGCAGCGCGCCTCGTAGGAGTCGAGCGCGCCGACCACGACCGTCGCGCCGTCTGCGGACGCGGGGTAGCCGTCGACGAGCCGCTGCGTCATCGTCGCGGGGCCGCCGCAGCGATGGCAGACGGCCTGCAGCTTGTCGACGAGCTCCGCCCGGCAGAGGAGCTCGGGCATCGGCCCGAACGGCAGGCCGCGGAAGTCCTGGTCGAGGCCGGCCGCGACGACGCGCGTTCCGCGCTCCACGAGGACGTCGATCACGAGCACGATCTCGGCCGGGAAGAACTGCACCTCGTCGATGCCGATCACGTCGTAGCCGTCGGCGAGGCCCGGGACATCCTCCGGTCTCGCGACGGCGACGGCGCGCATCTTCGCGCCGGCGTGGCTGACGACGTGGCCGATGTCGTAGCGGTCGTCGATGCGGGGCTTCACGATCAGCGCGCGCTGCCCGGCGATCTCGGCACGGCGGAGCCGGCGGATCAGCTCTTCGCTCTTGCCGCTGAACATCGGGCCGCACACGACCTCGAGCCAGCCGCCGCGTTCGGGAAGCAAGCGGATCATGTGCGTGACCCTAACGACGCGGCGGGACGGACTCCTTCGACTCGTCGAAGGCCCAGCGGGCCAGGAGGCGCAGGCTGACGATCCCGAGCGGGCGTCCGTCCTTGACCACCGGCAGGTGCCGGAAGTTGTGGGTGAACATGATGTCCGCGGCGTCCTCGACCGACGTGTCGGGCGTGATTGTCACCGGGTCGGAGGTCATCCACTGCCGGACGCGTGCCTCCGCCGCGCGCGCGCGCGAGGCGACCGCGCGCAACAGGTCACGCTCGGTGACGATGCCGACGATCCGCACCATGTCCTCGAGCACGACGACCGCACCGACGTTCGCCGCGTTCATCTTCTCGGCGGCCTCGCCGATCGTGTCGGAGGGCTCGACGGTCAGGACGTCCTTCACCATCAGGTCCGCCACGGTGGCCATGCCGCGAGCCTAGCGCGTCGCGCCTAGCGCAGGAGCCGCGAAAGGCGGCGGTCTTTCAGGACGCGGCCACCGGTCTGGCAGTCCGGGCAGTAGTAGATCGTGTGCTCCTCGAAGTCCACCTGCGCGATCGGCGTCCCGCAGACGTGGCACGGCTCGCCGAGCTTCCGGTGGACGCGGTAGGTGCGCTCGTCGCCCGCGCCGCTCTCGCGAAGCTCGAGCCCGCGCGCGAGCTCGGCGTCCATCGCGGCGGCGAGCCGGTCGACCTCCGCATCGGTGAGGTCGGTGGAGAGCGCGTACGGCGAGAGCTTCGCCGCGTGGAGGATCTCGTTCGCCCAGGCGCGGCCGATGCCGGCGATCGCGCGCTGGTCGCGAAGCAGCGGATGGAGGCGCCTCGACTCGCGACGCACGATCTCGCCGAGCGGCTCCGCGCCGAGGCCGAGCGCCTCCGGTCCGAGCTGGGCGAGCTCCGCGGCGGCGGCCTCGGGAGTGAGGAGCCAGACGCCCGCGCGCTTCTTCTTCGCGTTCTCGGTGAGCACGAGCTTCGCGCCGCCCTCGAACTCGAGCTGGAACGCCGGCTTCTTCGGGGCAGGCTCGCCCGCGCGGAGCGCCTTGAGCCTACCGGCTGTCATCAGGTGAACGACGAGCACGAGCTCGCCGTCGACGGTCGGGAAGAGCAGCCGCTTGCCGCGCCGCTCGGCGCCGCGGAGGCGGCGGCCCTCGAGGGTCTCGAGCGGCGGGTCGAAGGTCTTCAGCGTCGCGATGTGCGCGGGGCCGGCCCTCGCGACCGGGAACGCGGCGACCGGGTCATTCAGCCCGCGCCGCCACGCCTCCATCTCCGGTAGCTCGGGCATCGAGCTGAACCGTAGCGCCGCCCGCCGGCTCGACGATCCCGTCGAGAGGTCGGGGCTCGACGAGCGGCTCCGGCATCTCGCGGATCGAGCGCACGGAAGAGAGAAGCACCGGCAGGAACGTCAAGAGCCCGCCGATCGCCCCCACCCAGAGCGCCGTGCGCAGGCTGTACGCGGTCGCGATCGCACCGCCCGTGAGCGTCCCGAGCGGGATCGTGCCCCAGACGATCCAGCGCATCGACGCGTTCATGCGGCCCTGCAGGCGCTCCGGGGTGATGGCCTGGCGGAGGCTCACCTGGGAGATGTTGTACGCCATCCCTGCGTAGCCGGCGACGAGGGTTCCGACCAGCAGCACGGGCACCGGGAAGCTCCTCGGCGCGAGGGGGAACGTCAGGCCCGCGGCCGAGAAGCCGACCGCGGTCAGCCAGATCGCCCGGCCCACGCCGACCGCCCGCTGCAGGCGCGTCGTCGTCAGCGCTCCGGCGATCGAGCCGACGCCGAGGCCGGCGAACACGGTCCCGGCCCAGAAGGACGAGATGTGCAGCGTCCGCGCGATGTAGAGGATGAGGATCGAGAAGCCGATCTGGCCGAAGAAGTTCGACGTGCCGGTGCACATCGCGATCCACTTGAGATGGCGGTGGCGGACGACGTAGAGGAGCCCTTCCTTGAGCTCGGGCAGCATCTTCGGCTTCGGCTCGCCCTCGCGTCGCTCCGGGAGCGTCTCCGGCGCCCGGATCGGAAGCATGAAGGCGGTCGAGACGAGGAAGCTCACGGCGTCGAGCGCGATCGCGTACGGCGCGGTCAGGACGCCGATCAGCACGCCGGCGAGGCCGGGGCCGCCGATCCCCGCCGCCGCGACGGTCGTCTGGAGCTTCGAGTTGCCCTCCACGAGCTGCTCGCGGTCGACGAGCGAGGGCAGGTACGACTGGTACGCGATGTCGAAGAAGACCGTGAAGATTCCGATCACGAACTGCAGCGCCATCAGCTGCCAGATGTCGAGGATCCCGATCGCCCAGGCGACCGGGATGTAGGCGAGCAGCACGGCGCGCGCGGAGTCGCCGGCGATCAGGATCGGCCGCCGGCGCAGCCGGTCGACCCAGACGCCGGCCGGCAGCGCGAAGAAGATGAACGGCAGGAACCCGAGCATCCCGAGCACGGAGAACTCGATCGGCGACGCGTGCAACCCGACCGCCGCGAGCCACGGAATCGCGAGCGCGGAGACCTGCGACCCGAACTCGCTGATCGACTGGCCCGACCAGAGCTTGAGGAAGTCGGTGTTGCTCCAGAGCCCGCCCGCCGGGCGACGCAGCTTACGCATCGGTGGCCCGGCGGTATTGCGCGGCGGCGAGGCCGTACGGCTCGCCGGCCGCGTCGTCGGCGGCGTGGAAGTCCTCCGCGAGCCTTTCGAGCCGCCGCCCCAGCCGGCGCGCGTCGCGCGGCGTGAGTCGCGCTCGGAGGAGGGCGAAGGTCGTCCCGGCGTCGTCGCCGAGGGGGAGCATCTCCTCGGCGGCGCGGCGGAGGGATGCCGCTGCGACGTCCCGGACGTCCTCGCCGTCCTCCTCGCTGCTCTTGAAGAGGAAGAGGCGCGCCGTGCGGCCGTAGTACCGCTCCGTCAGCGCGCGTACCTGCCTCGTCCGCACGACCTGGACGAGGCCTGCCTTCTCGAGCACCTTCACGTGGTGGCCGACCGTGCTCTTCGGCAGCCCGAGCTTCTCTGCCAGCTCGGTCGTCGAGGCGGCCCGGTCGCGCAGCAGGACGACGATCTTCGAGCGGAGGTCGTCGCCCAGTGCGCGCAGCTGCTCGGGCTCCCGCACGACGAGCACGTCGACCGCCTCGTAGTCGGGCGAAGGCAGCGTGATGCGCTCATTGGAAGAGGACGAACGGGCCACGTTTTCGGAATGTACGACTTTTCCCGTCCGTTCGCAACCCCGGGTGCCACAGGCAGGGGCCAGGCCCCGTTACGGCTTTCTCACAGCTCCGTGACGAGAGCCTGCAGACGCGCCGCCGCCAGCTCGGGCGGGCCGCCGAAGCAGCCCAGGATCCTGCTCGGATTCACGAACGAGTGCTGCTCCGCAAGCCCGATCGTCGCCGCATAGCTGCTCCAGGGCCAGTCCTCGGGACGCTCGACCAGGCCCGCCTCGACCGGGTTCCGCATCACGTAGCGAAACGCCGCGAGCAGCTGGTCGTCGTCGCGGATCCGGACCGAGTCGTACCGCGCTCCGAGGACGTGTCCTTTCATGCGGTGTCGAGCGTTGAACGCCATCGCGTGGCGGAAGTTCAGGGAGTGCATTCCGACGGGAAGCGCGTCCTCGTCGACGTCGAGAAGGAGGTGGTAGTGGGTTCCGAGCAGGCAGAAGCCGAGGCAGAGCCATTGCGCCTTGTCGACCGCACGCGCGATCTCGCGGAGGAACACGATGCGATCGCGGTCGTCCCGGTAGAGCTCGGCCGCCCAGACCGAGTGGCTGTAGACGTGGAAGAGGCCGGCGGCCACATCGCGTCGAGCTCTCGACATGGGCCCACGATGGCGTCGGCGAGGCGCGGGCGCCAGTGGCTTTACGAAGTTGAGTGCATTTCGTAACAGGGCCTGGCCCCAGCCTTCGGGCAGCCGCCCCGCAAACGTAGGGTTGGCCCGTGGATCCGATCGTCGTCGAGGTTCGCCGCAACGGGATCGTGGAGGCACGGCACGTCGTGCACGCGGTCGCGGTGCAGGACGGCGCGGTCGTCGCCGAGGCCGGCGACGCCGGGCTCTTCTGCTACCTCCGCTCGTCGTCGAAGCCGATCCAGGCGCTGCCGCTCGCCCGGGCGCGCGACGACCTCGACGAGCGCGACCTCGCGATTGCCTGCGCGTCGCACCGCGCGACGCCCGACCAGCTCGCGGCTGTCCGCGCGCTGCTCGCGAAGGCGCCCGCCGTGGAGGCCGACCTCGAGCTGGGCCTCCAGGAGGGGCGGCCGCCGGAGCGTGTCCACAACAACTGCTCCGGCAAGCACGCCGGCATGCTCGCGCTCTGCCGCGCCCGCGGCTGGCCGACCGCGGGATACCGCCTCCCCGGGCATCCGGTCCAGGAGGCGTGTCGCGACGCGCATGCGGAGGCCGGAGACGTCGACGCCGGCGAGCTTCCGACCGCGACCGACGGCTGCGGCGTCGTCACCTTCGCGATGCCGCTCGAGCGGATGGCGCACGCGTACGCGCGCTTCGAGCAGCTCCCGGAGGGCGTCCGCGTCGCCCGGGCGATGCGGTCCCACCCGGAGCTCGTCGGCGGCCCGGACGGGGTCGACTTCGACCTGATGCGAAGCGTGCCGGGCTGGTTCGCGAAGGGCGGCGCCGAGGGACTGGTCTGCGCCGCCGGCCCGGGCGCGCTCGGCGTCGCGCTGAAAGCGCTGGACGGCGCGACGAGACCGCTCGGTCCCGCTCTCGCCCTCTTTCTCGGCCGCCTCGGGGTCGAGCTGCCTGGCCGCTCGGCGGCCCCGCTCGAGAACACGCGCGGCGAACCGGTCGGGGAGATCGTTGCAGTCGGCTCGTGACGTGTGCTGTTTTCTTTACGAACCTGTAACACCTGACTAAGATCCGGGTTCGCTTGAGGGTGAGGCCGGGCGTTGGGTGCACCCGTCCTCCAGTCTCCGTTCGTCGCACGACGTCGTTCAGGACTAGGGAGGTCGCCAAGTTGCTCACCGTCGATATCGCGCTTCCCGAGGTCGAAGAGCTTCAGAAGCTCGTCACCGACGGTCAGGAGAAAGGGTTCCTCAGCTACGACGAGATCGTCAAGGGGCTCGAGGACGTCGAGCTCACGAAGGAGCAGGTCGAGGACTTCTACGCCCACTTGATCGAGCGCGGGATCGACCTCGTCGAGGGCGAGCAGCACAAGGCGCCGCCGTACGAGCAGCTTCAGCCCGAAGACGAGAAGGTCCCGGTGATCCCGAAGCTCGACCTCACCGTCGAGCCGTCGCTCGACAGCCTCCGCCTCTACCTGCGCGAGATCGGGAAGGTCTCTTTGCTCACCGCGGACCAGGAGGTCTCACTCGCCAAGCGGATCGAGCGCGGCGACATGAACGCGAAGACGCAGATGACGGAGGCGAACCTGCGCCTCGTCGTCTCGATCGCGAAGGGCTACCTCGGGCGCGGCCTCTCGTTCCTCGACCTGATCCAGGAGGGCTCGCTCGGGCTGATCCGCGCCGTCGAGAAGTTCGACTACCGCAAGGGGTACAAGTTCTCGACGTACGCGACGTGGTGGATCCGGCAGGCAGTCACGAGGGCGATCGCCGACAAGGCACGGACGATCCGCATCCCCGTGCACATGGTGGAGAAGCTGAACAAGGTCGTCCACATCGAGCGCCAGCTCGTGCAGCGGCTCGGTCGCGAGCCGAACGCGGAGGAGATCGCCGAGGAGCTCGAGATGACGCCCGAAGAGGTACGCGAGATCCTGCGGATGGCGCAGCTACCGGTCTCGCTCGAGAAGCCGATCGGCGAGGAAGAGGACTCGTCGCTCGGCGATTTCGTCCAGGACGAGGCGGCCGAGTCGCCCTTCGACACCGCGCAGCTCTCGCTGCGGCGTGAGGACATCGAGATGGCGCTCGGCGCGCTGCCGGTGCGCGAGCGCCAGGTGATCGAGCTCCGCTTCGGGTTGCACGGCGGGCCGCCGCGTACGCTCGAGGAGGTCGGCCGCGCGTTCGGCGTCACGCGCGAGCGGATCCGTCAGATCGAGAACAACACGCTGAAGAAGCTCGAGCACCTGCCGGAAGCGCAGGCGCTGCGCGACGCGGTCAGCTAGGCCGCAGGGTCGCGCGGCGTCGGCTCGATCAGGTCTCGTTCCTCGGCGCGCGCGAACGGCACGAAGAGCCGGCAGTGCGGGCATTTGAACCCGCGGTACCGCGCCGCGGATCCCTCCATCGTCTCGGCGCTGAAGCTCTTGTGGCAATGTGGGCATTCGACGTCGAAGCCCGACTGCGGCTGCGTGTCGGCCACGTCGCCGAGCCTAGCTGAACGAGCACGTCCGTCCGATTCGCCTTCCAGAATCCTCCGTCGATGGAGGAGAACGCGCTTCGCCGCGGTGTGGCCGAGTTCGTCGGCGCCTTCACGCTGATCTTCATCGGCGGCGGCGCGGGCATCGTCAGCGGTCAGGACATCGTCGCCGTCGCGCTCGCGAACGGTCTCGCGATCGGGATCATGGTCTCGAACCTCGGTCACATCTCCGGCGGCCACTTCAATCCGGCGATCACGCTCGGCTTCCTCGCGACGCGCCGAATCACGCTGCCTCTCGCCGTGGTCTACTGGGTCTCGCAGTTCGCGGGCGCGCTCGTGGCGGCGGCGATCCTGCGGGGGCTGTTCGCGCACCACCTCTTCGTCGGCTCGGTGCCGCATGCGGCCGGTTTCGGCGCGGGCAAAGGTCTCGTCGTCGAGATCATCCTGACCTTCTTCCTCGTCTGGGCCGTGTTCGCCACCGCGGTGGATCCGCGCGGCGCGTTCAAGTCGATTGCCGGCCTCGCGATCGGTCTCACGATTACGATCGACGTGCTGATGGGCGGCCCGCTCACCGGCGCCGCGATGAACCCGGCGAGGGCATTCGGCCCGCAGCTCGTCGGCAACTTCTGGGGCGAGGGCTGGATCTACTACCTGGGCCCGGTGCTCGGGGCGCTCGTCGCCGCGCTCGCGTACGAGTATCTCTATCTCCGCCCCGTCCGGCCGCCGGTCGTCGGCACGCCAGACTCCGGCGTCGCCGAGCCGCGCCCCGGCGACACCGCGCTCGACTAGATCAGGCGCCGCTCGGCGGCCCAGCGCGTGATCTCGTGCCGGCTCGAGAGCTGCAGCTTGCGCAGCACCGACGAGACGTGCGACTCGACGGTGCGCGCCGAAAGATGGAGTCGCCCGGCGATCTCCTTGTAGCTGTAGCCGCGCGCGATCAGCTGCAGGACCTCGCGCTCGCGGGGGGTCAGCTGGTCGAGCTCGGGATCCGTTGTCGTCTCGCCGCTCCGGAACGCATCGAGCACGAAGCCGGCGAGTCGCGGCGAGAAGACGGCGTCGCCGTCGGCGATCCGGTGCACGGCCTCCGTCAGCTCGGCGCCCGAGATCGCCTTCGTCACGTAGCCGCGCGCGCCGGCGCGGATCACGCGGATCACGTCCTCCGCCGCGTCGGAGACGGAGAGCGCGAGGAACTTCACGCCGGGCCGCTCGGATGCGACCTGCATGATCACCGCCTGGCCGCCGCCGTCCGGCAGGTGCACGTCGAGCAGGACGACGTCGGGATCGAGCTCCCGGATCAGCGGCACCGCGTCGGCGACCGAGGCCGCCTCGCCCACCACCTCCACGGTCGGTTCGAGCCCCGCCCGGACGCCGGCCCGGAAGAGGTCGTGGTCCTCGACGAGCACGACGCGGCGCAGCGGCCTGCTCACGGGAGCTCGAGCTCCACTTCGGTGCCCTCGCCGGGCACCGAGACGATGCGTGCCGTACCGCCCACGCGAGCCATCCTGCCGCGGATCGACTCGGCGAGGCCGCGGCGGTCGGGTGCGACCGCGTCCGGGTCGAAGCCCGCGCCGCGGTCTCGCACGTAGACGGAGACTCCGCCGTCGCCTGCGTCGAGGAAGACGGACACCTCGTCGACGCCCGCATGTCGGGCCGCGTTGCCCATCGCCTCGCGCGCCGCGAGCACGAGTGCCTGCGTCCGCTCGTCGAGGGGCGCGTCGCCGGTTCGCACGACCTCCACCCGGACACCGTGCAGCTCCTCGATCTCGGCGGCGGCCGACTCGACCGCGTCCGCGACGGTTCCACCCGCAGCGGGCTCGCGGTCGGGATAGAGCCAGGCGCGGAGCTCGCGTTCCTGCCGGCGTGCCAGGCGCCGTGCGTCACCCGGATCCTTCTGGATGAGCGTCAGCGTCTGGAGCACCGAGTCGTGCACGCGCGCCGCGAGATCGGCGCGCTCCTCGTTGCGGACACGCTCGGCGTGCTCCGCGTCGCGTTCGCGTGTCAGCCTCCACGCCCAGGGACCGACGACGAGCAGGAGCGCGACGGCGACGGCTCCCGGCGCGACGAACGTCGAGGGACGGCCGCTTGCGTTCTGGCTGACGAAGAGGACGACTCCCGCGAGCAGGAGGACGATCGCGATCGCCTGCGCGCGTCGCTCGCCGAGGCCGAGCGAGGTCGCTGCCGTGCCCACCGCAATTCCGGCGGCGACGAGCGCAAGGGGCCACACCAGGGAGTCGGCGAGGCCGAGACCGCGCAAGGCGAGGATCGCGGCCCAGGCGACGAGAACCGTGCCGGCGATGCGACGCCCGCGCGGCGGCGCTTCCCCGCCCGGTGCGGGCAGGAATGCCCAGGCGCCGAGATAGGCGACGATCCCGGCCCCGCTCGCAAAGGCGAGAAAGGCGAACGCGAGCCGGACGAGCGTCGCATCGACGGCGAGCGACTCGCCGATCCCCGAGCAGACGCCGGCGACCACACGGTCGCGCTCCACGCGCGCGATGCGCGGCAGCGCGACCGGCAGGCGAAGGGGGCCGACGCTCACCCGCGCACGACCTCCACACGCCCGAAGCCGACGTGCGCGTCGAGGACGAGCCTGCGCCCGGCGGCGCCGGCCGCGTCGCGCACGTGATCGTGAATCGCGGTGCCGTCGTCGGTGCGGCCGAAGATCACGACCTGCCCCGCGCCGGCCCGGCCGTCCACCTCGACGGCGACGTTCGCGGGCACGTGCACGGTCAGGTCGCCGATCCCGAGCGTCGCCTTGACGTGGGTCTCACCGGTGGAAAGCGAGACGTCGGCGAGGTCGACGTTGAAGTCCCCGATGCCGTGCGAGTACGTCGAGTCCAGCTGGGCGGTCGACAGCGGGTGCACGCTGCGGTCGCCGATCCCCGCGAAGACGGGCACCCGGATCGCGAGCGCGAGCGCGAAGACGGCTCCGAGGAGCAGCCCGAGCCCGATCACCGCGCCGACCGGACGGCCGGTCGCGGCGCCGGCGGCGATGAGCCCGCCGGTCGCGACGACGAGCACGCCGAGGACGACGCGCCAGTCGGCATCCCAGGCACCGAGTACGTCGAGGAGCTCGACCGTGCCGACGACGACGAGCAGGCCGCCGGCGGCGAGCGGGAAGAGCGGTCGCCGCACGGGCGGTGCCGCGGGCGTCCCGCCCGGAGCCGGTGCAGCCGGCGAGCGCGAGCTCGCCTGCCACCAGACGAGCCCGGCGCCGGCGATCGCCGCGGCGAGCCAGAGGTTGCCCGGGCTCGGCCAGAATCGCGCCTCCGAGAGGGCGACGATCCCGACGAACGCGAGGAGCGCGAGGCCGACCGCCCGGCCCGGCCGGTCGCGGTTGCGCTTCAGCGCGGCGGCGGCGACAGAGTCGTCCTGGCCCTCCTCCGGGATGACGAGCCAGGCAGCGATGTAGAGCAGGATCCCGGTGCCGCCTGCCAGGGCGAGCGCGATGAACGCGATCCGGTAGATCGCCGGGCTCAGATCGAAGTAGGCGCCGAGGCCGGAGGACACTCCGCCCAGCCAGCGCCCGTCACGGGGGCGTGCCAGGCGGCGCCGCTCCCGGATCGTTTCGGTGGTTTCCATCTCGTTCTCCTCAGGTCGAATCATCGAGGAGAGGATGGCGCCGCGCGCGGCGCGTGCCTATCCGGCATCGCCCTGAGCCGCCCCGGAACCGCTACGGGAGGAACTCGACGTACGCGCCGACGGGATCGCGCTCGCGCGGCGCCGGCACCCGCGCCGGCGAGCCGAAATGGAGCAGGCCGAGCACCCGCTCGCCGCCGGCGACCCCGACCGCCTCGCGGCCGCGCAGGGTGCGAAGGCAGGCGGGCGTGCGCCAGTACGACGCGAGGCCGCGCTCGGTCGCGGCGAGCAGCACGAGCATGATCGCCGCCGCGGTCGCACACACGTCCTCCTCGTCCTGCAACAGCTCGCCGGAGAGGACCGCGGAGGCGACGACGAGGGTCGGCGCGCGATCGAGCTTCGCCGCCTCGGCGGCGCCTGCGCAGTCCTTGAGGAGCGCGAGCGCGTCGGGGCCGAGCACCCGGAAGCGCCACGGCTGCGTCAGGTGGTGGTTCGGCGCAAGCCGTGCGACGTCGAGCAGCTCGAGCAGCGTCTCGCGCGGTACCGGCTCGGGCCCGAACGCCTTGTGCGTCCGCCGGGCGTGCGCGAGCTCGCTCAGGCTCACGCGAGCTGCGCGGAGACGTGGACCGCCGCTCCCGCCCGCCGCAGCAGGGAGGAGAACGGGCAGCCCTCGTCGGCCTTCGCGAGAATGGACTGGAGCGCGTCCTCGGCCAGGCCCTCGACCGCGACGACGGCGGAGACGTGCGAGGCGACGATCTGGTGGCCCTGTCCCTCGACCTCGTCCATCACGATGCGGCAGGTCACGTCGAGCCGCCCGGGCGGGGTGCCGGCGCTCGACAGCTCGCCGGAGATCGACATCGTGATGCAGCCCCCGTGCGCCGCCGCGAGCAGCTCCTCGGGGCTCGTCTTGCCTTCGGGCTTGCCGATCCTGGTCGGGAGCGAGAAGCCGAGCTCCTCGAACGCGCCGGAGTCGCCCGAGAGCGTGCCGGTCCCGCGCGCCGCGTTCCCTTGCCACACGATCCGTGCGGTGCGCTCGATGCGCGGCATCAGTACTCAGCCGCCGTGCCGTCGGGGTAGTACGCCTCCGCGGGCGACCCTGCCGGGCGGAACACGCCGAGCACCCGCATCTCGCCCGGGCCGACGTTCTCGAGGCAGTGCACGAGGCCGGCAGGCAGGTGGACGCAGCTGCCTGCCCGTAGCGGAGCGGTCTCGTCGTCGATGTGCAGCCTTCCCTCGCCCTCGAGCACGTAGACGACCTCGTCGTACTTGTGGAAGTGGTCGGGCGCCCGCACGACCGGGATGTAGCCGACGAACTGCGTCACCGACCTGCAGCCGACCTCCGGCGTCGCGAGGAGCCGGAACGCGCGCCCCGCCGTCGCTGCGCCCGACTCCTGGCCGTCGAGCGTCACCAGGGCATGCGTGCCCGCGGCGGGCAGCGGGTCACGGACGAGGACGGACAGGAGCTCGAGCCCGTCCGTTTCGTCGACCTGCCAGGCGGTGCCTCGGGCGAGGTAAGCCGCCGTTCCCGGCGAGAGCTCCGTGCGCTCGCCGCCGAGCGACGCCGAGCCGCTGCCGGACAGCACGTACAGCACCTCGTCGTCGGTCTCGCTGCGGCGTTCGTCGCCGGGAACCGGCCGCAGTATCCGCTGCTCGAACTCGGCGCAGCCCCGATCAGGCCCGAACAACGGCGACTCCCCGGGGTCGATGCACCACTTCACCTCGGCGAGAGTACCTGGGAGGGGTAGGCCAAACTGCCGCAAGCCGGTAGGGTCGGAGGCGTCCCCGCCCGGCCGCTCGGCAAACCGAGAGGCCGATGTGGCGTCTTAGCGGGGGGACACCTAAAGGAGGGAACCGAATGTTGAGGAAGTCTGGAGTGATCGCGGCTGCGACTGCTCTCGTCGCGCTCGCGGTCACCGCGTCCGCGATCGCCCGGCCGACGGCCGCCAGCGCCGTCTCGGCCTCGGGATTGTGCAAGTCCGCCGGCCTCGGGTTCGGCGGCCCGCTGAGCGGGGGCGCAGCGTTTCTGGGTGACGACCAGCGGAACTGGATGCGGCTCTTCATCAGCTACTGGAACGGCGGCAAGCCGATTCCCGGCGTGCCGAAGGGCATGAAGCGCGTCCACCTGACCGATGCTTTCGACGGCGACGGCCAGCTGAACGGCCAGGTGGCCGCCACGGTGGCCGCGCAGATGGTGTCGAATCCCAAGATTCTCGGCGTCGTCGGCTTCGCCGGAACGAACGAGAACCTCGGCGGCGCTCCGGTCCTGATCCGCGGCGGACTGGCGATGATCTCCGGCTCCGCGACCGGCGACCAGCTCACCGACGGGAAGACTCTGAAGAAGGGCTACTTCTTCCGCGTCGTGCCCAACAACAGCGTTCAGGCGAAGCTCGGCGTGAAGTACATGCTCACGAAGATCGGCGTCGCCAAGGGCAACAAGGTCATGATTGTCGACGACGCGGAGGCGTACGCGATCGGCATCGCCGACGCTGCCCAGGCTGGTCTGAAGGCCGCCGGCGTGACAGTCGACCGCGAGTCCCAGGACCAGAAGAACACGGACTACTCGTCGCTCGCGCAGAAGGCCGTGGCCGAAGGCGTGAAGGTTGTCTACGCCCCGAACCAGATCGCGTCGGACTCGCAGCTCTTCGCCCAGCAGCTCAAGGCGGCAGGCTATCGCGGCGCGTTCTTTGCAACGGACGGCTCCTACGACAACACGAGCTTCACGTTCTCCGGTGCGTACGTGTCGTTCTTCGCGACCGACATCTACCAGCTGGCGAGCGTGCACTCGATCGTGCACGACTTCGCGGCGAAATACGGCAAGACGACCCCGTTCGGAGCTCCGAGCTGGGTTGCCGCTCAGGCGATCGCAATGGCGATCGCCACCTCCTGCAGCGACGGCAAGACGAGCCGGGCCGAGGTCCGCAAGGACATCGCGAAGGTCTCGATGCCGAAGTCATTGCTCGGACATCCGATCAAGTTCACCGCGAACGGCGATGTCGCGACCGGTGGTGTGACGATCTTCCAGATCCAGCCCAACGGCACGTACAAGCTCGTTTCCGCCGGCTAGTAAGT
>Ga0310811_10006280_pt1 | contig 15177 bp, 16 predicted proteins | sample YCmetagenome_FD_207642 | JGI IMG/M metagenome (GOLD analysis project Ga0310811, IMG submission 207642) | Soil microbial communities from experimental microcosm in Duke University, North Carolina, United States - YC | ecosystem: Engineered > Artificial ecosystem > Soil microcosm > Unclassified ...
GCGCAGCGCGTTCGATCGGATCGAGCAGGCGACACAGGCCCGCCTGCAGGCGCACCGGCACCGCCCCCTGCGGATCAAGCTGTTCCCGACCCTGGGCACGAAATGGCTGGCGCCCCGGCTCGGCAAGTTTCATTCGCATTGCCCGACCATCGACATTCAGCTCACCACGACCCTGAACTATGTGCATTTCGAGACCGACGAAATCGACATTACCGTGCAAACCCGGCTCGAGACCGCGCTGGGCATCCAACAGGAGCCTTTGTTCGCGATCGAACTGATCCCTGTCTGCAGCCCGGCCTATCTGGCGAAAATCCAGCTGATCGAGCGGCCGGTGCAATTGCTGGAGCACACGTTGCTGCATTCGATGAAGCGGCCGGACGATTGGCAGATCTGGCTTGAGGCCGCCGGCATCAGGCCGCGCGATGTCCGCGCCGGGCTGACCTTCGGCAATTCCGTCCTCGCCTACCAGGCCGCGATCGACGGCGCCGGCATCACGATGGCCCATACGCAGATGGTCGGCGAGGACATCTCCGGCGGCCGCCTGGCGGCGGCGTTCCCGCTGATCGTGCAAAGCGGCGACTCCTATCACCTGACGTTCAGGCAGGCCGATGCGGAGCGGCCCGACGTGAAGGCCTTCCGATCCTGGGCATTGGACGAGGCGCGCGCGGCGGCGAATTCCTTGGCGGTATTTGCCGAAGCGAGACAGTCTTAAGCCTCTCTCATCGGCGTGTGGAGACTTATGGCGGGCTGTCGAAAGGCGACCATCCGGGCGGCGCGAGTTCGAACCCCGAAAACGCGAAAGCCGGCGCTACGACGCAACTGACGAGGCTCCAGGCCCCGAGACTGACGGCTTCTTGCCAGGCGTGCGCCGGAACCACGCTTTGCAGAATCTCCCCGCCGGTCACGTTGGGCCCGAGCCGCACCCGCGCGCAGCTCCCGTCGGTGCCGGCAATGCCGAGCAGCAGAGGGGCGCCGGCCTGCCAGAGCCAGATCTCGGCGGCGTCGACTCGATGCCAATGCGACCGCTCCCCCGCCGCGAGCAAAAACAGGATGCTGGTGCCGGCGCCCCGTCCGCCCGAAGGAGCGTGGTCGCGCCACAGCTCCCGGTAATGTCCGCCTTCGGGATGCGGTGAAAGGCCGAGCGCGTCACGCAGCGTGTGGGCCGGCTGCATGGGGTTGCGAAGGTCGACGGTCAAATCACGGCTCCGGGTTCTCGATGAAGCAGCATAGGGCCATGAAAAAGCGGGGCCAATGGCGCAAATGTCCGACGGTCGGTCATGACGTCCCGTCGTCGGCCATCTCTATGGCCGTCTGACTCCGTCTCGCCGTGGACCTTTCGCGCGCCACGGCGATCACAGCGGTTGCCGGTTCGGCGCCGAGCCGGCGCATCTGGTGGGCGAGATGTCCAGGGAAATAGGCGCAATCGCCCTTTTCCAACACATAGGTTCGATCCGGTGTCCGCATTTCCACGGTTCCGGAGAGGACGAGGAACATCTCCTCCCCGTCATGTTGCTGCCCTTTGCCGGTCGGCTCGGCCCCCACGTGGAATATGAAGGCGTCCATGAGGCCCCCCTTCGGCGTGAGCAATTCGAAACCGTAGGCATCATGCCCCTCCGACGAGCGGGCCCGGCCGGCGGCGCGGCTCACCCGCACGGTATCGTCGGCCGTCTGCTCGCCGAAAAGCTGGCCGATCGGCACGCCCAGCGCCGCGGACAATCGCAGGACCGTCTCGACGGAAGGACGCTTGGTTCCCCGCTCCAGGCGGGAGAGAAAGCCCTTGTCCAGATCCGCGGCGGCGGCCAGCGCCTCGACGGTGAAACCTTTCTCCAGACGGAGATGCCGCAGACGCGGCCCGATCATCGGATCGATTTTCGCAGGCAACGGCAATTTATCACTCCTCCGGGGACAGAGACGTGCGGAACGGCCTTACGCAACGCATCGGGGCCATCATTGTCCCTCAGATCTCCACAACCACCAGAGGGCCACGTTGGCTAGTGTGGGCTTGGGCATTGTCACTTGACGCCTCGCTCAAGGTTGGACAACATATTGTCCATAAGGCGCCGTATTGTCCTCAGGCTTCGCGGCCGGAAAGCAGGCCGGCGCGGAATGAAGCCGTTCACCGTGATCGCGCGCACTGAACCGGAGATCTGATCCATGTCCGACCTGCCTCTGATCGTTTTCGATGTAAACGAGACGCTTCTCGACCTCGAGACAATGGCGCCGACATTCGAGCGCATTTTCGAAGATCAATCGGCCATGCGGCTATGGTTCGCGAATTTCATCATGTATTCAGCCGCCCTGACCGTGGCCGGACAATATGTGCCGTTTACGGATATCGGCGCCGCGGTGATGAAGATGCTGGCGGATACACGCGGCATCACCATCAAGGAGACTGACAAGCGGGAGCTCACCGAAAAATTTTCCACGATGCCGCCGCATCCGGAAGTGCCCGCCGCGTTGCGCAAACTTCGCAGCGCCGGCTTTCGTCTTTTCACGCTCACTGACAATCTGCTTGAGGTCCAGACCCGCCAGCTTGAACATGGGGGGATCGTCGATTTATTCGAACGCCGTTTCAGCGCGGATGGCGTGAAACGCCATAAGCCCGCGCCCGAGGCTTATGCGTATGTCGAGAAAGAGCTGCAGGCAAAACCGTCACGGCTTTGCCTGATCGCTTGCCATACCTGGGACACTCTGGGCGCCGTCGCGGCGGGGTGGGACGCCGCGCTCATTCGGCGCGCCGGGAATGACGTGCTCGGGGTTGGCCCGCAGCCGCATATTGTCGGTGATGATCTCAATGATGTCGCCGATCAGCTCATCGCCCGCCACGTCACGAAACAGCCGGCACGGCGTTGATCAACCATCCGGAGAAACAGACGATGCCGAGCAAAAATGAGACCACGATCGTCCTGGCGCACGGCGCCTGGGCGGACGGCTCGAGTTGGGAAAAAATTATACGCGGGTTACGGGCTGAGGGCCTGAAATCGGTCGCCGTCCCGCTGCCTTTGACCGCACTGACGGATGATGTGGCGGCACTCGACCGCGTGATTGAGCGGGTTGGCGGGCCGATCGTCCTCGTCGCACATGCCTATGCCGGCGCGGTGATCGGGCAGACGCGCTCGGAAAACGTGAAGGCGCTCGTTTATGTCGCTGCACTCGCTCCCGATGAGGGCGAGACCGTTGCGGATGTCTTTTATCACGCCGCGCCCCATCAAGCGGCGCCGAAACTGGCTCCGGATGAAAATGGGCTGATCTGGTTGCCGGAAGAGGCGTTTTCGGCCGCTTTTGCGCCGCACGCCTCCAGTGAAGAGCAGGCAGTGCTGTTTGCCGTTCAGCGGCCGATTGCGCTGTCTTGTATCAGCACCAAGGTCGGGCGGCCGCTGTGGAAAGACCGGCCGAGCTGGTTCCTGCTGGCGGAGGCCGACCACATGATCGTCCCGGCGACACAGCGATTGATGGCGGCGCGGATGAAGGCTACGGTCCGTTCGCACGCGGTAGATCATACGCCTTCGGTCACCGCGCCTCACCTGGTCGTCGACATGATCTTGGAGGTGGTGCGTACGGTCGGGGCAAGCCTCTAGGGCGCGATCTCATCCCGCTCTCGAAGGACCGCGATCTGAGTCAAGGAGGACGTCATGAGCGACATCAAATACCGCACCGTCGATGTCGATGGATGCAAGATATTCTATCGTGAAGCCGGGGCAGGCAGGGCACGCACGCTGCTTTTGCTGCACGGGTTCCCGACGGCGGGCCATATGTTCCGCGATCTGATCCCGCTTTTATCCGACCGGTACCATGTCATCGCGCCTGATTTGCCCGGTTTCGGTCAGTCCGACATGCCGTCGCGTGCTTCATTCACGTATTCATTCGACAATGTTGCGAACGTGATCGACCGGTTCACCGAGGTCCTCAGCCTCGACCGGTTTGCGCTTTATGTTTTCGACTATGGCGCGCCGACCGGCTTCCGCATTGCCGTGAAACATCCGGACCGGATCACCGCGATCATTTCGCAAAACGGCAACGCCTATGAGGAAGGTTTGAGCGAGGGCTGGACGCCGATCCGGGCCTATTGGGAGGATGCGGCTTCGGCGTCGAAACGCGATGCGCTGCGGGCTTTCCTCACGCCCGAGACGACCAAATGGCAATACACGCACGGTGTCCCGGATCCGGCGTCCGTATCGCCGGACGGCTATTCGCTCGACAATTTTTATCTGGCGCGGCCGGGCCAGGACGAGATCCAGCTCGATCTGTTCGGCGATTACAAAAGCAACGTGCAACTCTATCCGGCATTTCAGAATTATTTTCGGACGCACAAGCCGCCTTTTCTCGCGGCATGGGGCCAGAACGATCCGTTCTTTCTGCCGCCGGGCGCAACGGCGTTCCAGCGCGATATTCCCGACGCGGTCGTGAGGTTTTTCGACACGGGACATTTTGCGCTGGAGACGCACGCTACCGAGATCGCGGCGGAAATCAGCACTTTCCTCGGTCCCTGAAAGCGGCTTGCCTGTCCTGCCATTCGAGCGTGAACAGCGAGCCGGATCCCGCCTCGCGGCCGCGCCCGATTGCGGCGATGGCTTGGGTCATTTGCCCGTCGCGTTGCAGGATCTCGTCGGCCAAAGCGATCATCAGCTTGTTGGGCGTGGCCTCGGGGGCGGCGCGGCGCAAAAGCTGCGCCAGCGCCCGTTCGGTGCCGGGCGCATGGTGCAGGCAGGCAATGATATAGGCAGCGGCGGTGGAGCGGCTGATGCCGGCCCAGCAATGCGCCAGCAACGGCGCCGGGCCGTGCCAGGTTCGCGCGAATTCGATGAGGGTTTCGATATCCGCCCGGCTCGGAGGCGTGAGCCCGCCCTGCGGCGCGACAATGTCGTTGAAGCGCAGCTTCAGATGGTCGGCTGTTTCGATGGTCGGGGCCTGCGCGTCGGGGGAGAGCAGGCTCAGCACGTGGGATGGGCGCGTCGTCAGTGCAATGTCGAGTTCCGCGAGCGGGCAGACGATCAGGTTCATGACGCGAACCGAAAGGGAAGCGGAGGGGAAGGCTTCTTTTTGTGAACAAAAAGAAGCAAAAAAACTTTATTAATGCTGGGCCATGGGCGTTGTCGCCGCCATAGCCCATGGCCCAGCATAGCAAAAGTTTTTGCGCCGCTTTTTTCAAAAAGCGGCTGCTTTCCTTTGCCGAACGCGATCATGTCATCCCGATATGGGCCGCGCAGCCGAGCAGGAATCCGGCTTCGCAGAGCTGTTCGACCGCGCCGAGAACGTCGCCGCGCTGGCCGCCGATGAGGCGGCGCGCGCTCAGCGCCATCGCGAGGGTGAGGACGGCGCAGATCGCGAGGCCAAGGAACGCTCTTGCGCTGTTCAGGAACAAAAGCGGCCACGCGCTGAGGGCCAGAGCGACGAACACTTCGTTCGGGCTGGGGGGCTTGGTGCGGGTGCTGAGTTTCGCCGTGGCCTCGTCGCCGGCGTAAGGCAGCGTGTGCATCACCGCCACCGTGGCGGCCCGCGCCACGCCATGCGCGGCGATCAGGCTCCACGCCGCCGCCCAGGGCGAGAGGCTGGCGAGGCTGACCAGTTTCAGCGCGGTGCCGAAACCCAGAGAGAGCACGCCATAGGTGCCGATTCGGCTGTCTTTCATGATCGACATTCGATGCGCGGCGTCGCGGCCGCCGCCGAGGCCGTCGGCGGTGTCGGCGAGGCCGTCTTCATGCAGCGCGCCGGTGATCAGCACCGCCGTGAGCAGCGCCAGCAGGCCGGCGATGAAGCCTGACCAGAATTGCGCGGCGAGCAGTAGAACCATTGCCGCGACAAGGCCGGTGAACTGGCCGACGAGCGGAAAATAGCGGGCGCTGCGGTTGATCCAGTCCGCGCTGAAACCCGGTTGCGGTGGTATCGGGATGCGGGTGAGGAACTGCGTGGCGCAGAGCAGAAGCTCAAATTGTTGCTGCAGAAGAAAGTAGCCGCTTTTTGAAAAAAGCGGCGCAAAAACTTTTTTGACGCTGGGCCGGTGGCGGAGAAACCAGCGCGGCTCAAAGTTGTTCACAAAAAAAGCCTTCCCTAAATTTTTCCTGCCAGCACATCTTCCAGGCTGACAATGTCGGTGAGGATGCGGGCGGCGGCGCGCAGCAACGGCACGCAGAGCAGGCCGCCGGTGCCTTCGCCCAGGCGCAGGCCGAGATCCAGCAGCGGCGATGCGCCCATGGACTCCAGCATCAACCGGTGCCCGGCTTCGGCCGAGCAATGGGCGAAAATGCAATAAGGGAAGGCTTCCGGGGCCAGGCGGATGGCGGCGAGTGCGGCGGCGCTGGCGATGAAGCCATCGACGATGACCGGAAGGCGCGCCTGCGCCGCGCCGAGAATCGCGCCGGCCATCATGGCGATTTCGAAGCCGCCGAACTCGGTGAGCACGGCAAGCGGGTCGGTGGCGTCGGTGCGGGCGGCGGCACGCGCCAATGCCACCTGCTTGCGCGCAAGGCCGGCTTCGTCATGCCCGGTGCCGAGGCCGACGCAGGCTTCCAGCGGGGCGGGGGCGAGGCGGTGCATGATCAGCGCCGCTGACGAGCTGTTGCCGATGCCCATCTCACCCACGGCGATGACGTCGAACCCTTCCGCCGCGGCATCGATGGCGATCTTGGCACCGCGCGCGAGCGCTGCCTCGCATTGCGCGCGGGTCATCGCGGGTTCGCGCGCCGCGTTTTGCGTGCCGGGGGCGATTTTGGCGTTCAGCAAAGACGGGTGCGGCGCCAGTTCGGCGGCGACACCGGCATCGACCACCCGCACTTCGGTCTCCGTGGCATGGGCGAACGCGTTGGCGCTGGCGCGGCGCGCCAGGAAGCTTTGCACCATGGCGATGGTGACGCTGGCCGGATAGCTGGAGACGCCTTCCTGCGTGAGGCCGTGATCGCCGGCGAAGACGAACAAGCCGGCGCGCTCGATTTTTGGGTTGAGCCGCTGCTGGATCAGGCCGAGCTGCAAGGCCAGGGCCTCCATGCGCCCGAGCGAGCCGGGAGGCTTGGCGAGCCCGTCGAGTTTTTGCCGCAGAGCGGGTTCGAGGGCGCGGTCCAAGGCCGGGAACGTGTAAGGTGGCGTCATGTTATTTTTTCCAACAAATGTGCCGGCAGGCCGGCGGTTGCGGCGAGGCCAGGAATGTCGAGCCGTTCGGCCAGCACGGCGGCGATGTCGTCGAGAGCGGTCTCGACGATCGTGCCATGATGGGCAAGGGTTGAGGCCGCGCCGAGGCTTTGCAGAATCGCGGCGCGCGCGGCGCCGTTCTGGAAAAGGCCGTGGACATAGCAGCCCGCGATCTGGCCATTCGCCGACACCGCCCCTTGCGGGCCGGCTGGCGTGTGCAGGAAGGGACGCGCTGCGTCCGGTCCTTCGGTGCGGCCGATATGGATTTCATAGCCTTCGAGCGAGGCGTCGCCTGCGGCGAGATGGCCGGTGGTCGCGGTGAGGATTTTGTCGCCGCCGAGAATGGTTTCGACATCGAGCAGGCCGAGCCCCGTTGCTTCGCCCGGCGGCCCCTCGATGCCGTCAGGGTCTGCGATGCGCCGCCCCAGCATCTGGTAGCCGCCGCACAGGCCGAGCACACGCCCGCCACGGCGGATATGGGCGGCGATGTCGATGTCCCATCCTTCCCGGCGCAGCATGGCGAGGTCGGCGAGGGTGGCCTTGCTGCCGGGCAAGATGATGAGATCGGCATCGCCCGGCAAGGCGGTGCCGGGGGGGGTGAAACGGAACTCTACCGCGGGCTCATGCTGCAGCGGGTCGAAATCGTCGAAATTGGCGATGCGCGCGAGGCGCGGCACGACGATGAGTTTGCGCCCGCCCGTGGCGGCGAGGGGGCGGTCCAGCGCCATCGCGTCTTCGGCGGGCAGGCGGCGCGCGGCGGCGAGATGCGGGGCCATGCCGAAATCCCGCCAGCCGGTGCGGCGCGTGATCTCGGTGCGGCCGGCTTCGAACAAAGCCGGATCGCCACGGAATTTGTTGATGAGAAATCCCTTGATCATCGCGCGGTCATCCTCGTCCAGCACCGCATGCGCGCCGACCAGGGCGGCGATGACATGCCCCCGGTCGATATCGCCGGTGAGCACCACGGGAACGTTGGCGGCGCGGGCGAAGCCCATATTGGCGATGTCGCCGCGCCGCAGGTTGGTCTCGGCCGGGCTGCCGGCGCCCTCGACCAGAACGAGGTCGCATTCGGCTTCCAGATGGCGGAAACTCTCCAGGCAGATCTCCAGCAACTCGCCCTTGCGCTGCTGGTGGGAGGCCGCACTCCGGTTGCCCGCGAGGCGGCCGCGCACGATAAGCTGCGCGCCGGTCTCGCTTTGCGGTTTGAGCAGCACCGGGTTCATGTGCACGCTGGGCGGGGTGCGGCAGGCCAGCGCCTGCAGCGCCTGGGCGCGGCCGATCTCGCCGCCATCCGCCGTCACCGCCGCGTTGTTGGACATGTTCTGCGGCTTGAAAGGCCGCACCGCCAGGCCGCGATTGGTGAACAGGCGGCACAGTCCGGCCACCAAAGTGGATTTGCCGACATCCGAGCCGCAGCCTTGAATCATCAATGCCGCCATAGAAGCCCCCAAGCCGCCAGCAACATCCAGAACAACACGCAAGCGCGCTTATACACGGTGAGGCCGCGGCGCAGCGCCGCTGCGTCCGGCGTCGCGCCATCGCCGAACCAGGGGCGCGGATGGGGCAGGCCGTCATAGGCGACCGGGCCGCCGAGCCGGATGTTCAGCCCGCCGGCCATGGCGGCTTCCGGCCAGCCCGCATTGGGGGACGCATGTTTCATCGCGTCGCGTTTCATCTCGCGCCAACCGCCGCCGGCCGCCAGCGCGAGCAGGGCGCCGGCGAGGCGGGCGGGGACGAGGTTGAGCAGATCGTCAGTGCGGGCCGAGGCCCAGCCGAAAGCACGCCAACGCGGTTCACGGTGGCCGATCAAACTGTCCGCCGTGTTCACCGCCTTATAGCCGAACAGCCCAGCCAGGCCGAAGGCGAGCAGCCAGAAAGCGGGGGCGATCACGCCGTCGCAAAAACTCTCGGCCAGGCTTTCAAGCGCCGCGGCGGCGACGCCGCTTTCATTCAGGGCGGCCGTATCGCGGCCGACAATCATGCTGACGGTGAAGCGCGCGCCGTCCAGATCGTTCCGCTCCAACGCCGCGCTGACGGCGGCGACATGGGTGAAAAGGCTGCGCTGGGCGAGGCCGGTGGTCGCCAGCAGCAGCGTGATCAGCGCAAGCCAGACATTGCGGAGGAGGTACGAATCGAGGAGCCAGCCGGCGAGCGCGGCCGCGCCGGCGATCAGCAGCAACGTGACGACGCCCAGGCCGCGCCGAACTACGGCGGGCCATTCCGGCCGGTTCCAGCTTTGTTCGAGGAAAGAGATCCCGCGCCCGGCCCAGGTGACGGGATGGGGGATGAATTTGTGCAGCCGCTCCGGATAGCCGACAGAAGCTTCCAGAACCATTGCCGCGAGCGTGCGCCAGGGATCGAGCGTGGGGGAGAAGATCAAAAATCGACCCCGCGCTGGGCTTTGATGCCTTGCTGGAACGGGTGCTTGATCAGGCGCATCTCCGTCACGAGTTCGGCGATGTCCACCAGTTCCGGCTTCGCGTCGCGGCCGGTGACGCAGATATGCTTGTCGCGCGGCCGGTCTTTCAGCGCCGCCACGACCCGGCTGAGATCGAGATAATCGTAGCGCAGGGCGACGTTCAGCTCATCGAGCAAAACGAAATCGAGAAGCGGGTCGGCGATCATGTCCAGCGATTTCGCCCAGGCCGCTTCGGCCGCCTTGATGTCGCGGGCGCGGTCCTGCGTGTCCCAGGTGAAGCCCTCGCCCATGATCTCGAAGCGGATCTGGTCGGGGAAGCGGGAGAAGAAGCGGCGCTCGCCGGTGATCCATTTGCCTTTGATGAATTGCACCACCCCGACCTGCATGCCCCAGCCCAGGGCGCGCGCGACCATGCCGAAGCCGGCGGTGGATTTGCCCTTGCCCTCGCCGGTATGCACCATCAGCAGGCCGCCGGTTTGGGTTTTGCTCTGCATCATCTCATCCCGCGCGGCTTTCACGGCTTTGCGCTCGGCGGCGTGGAGGCGGTTGCGTTCGGCTTCGTCGGTCATGCGATCCCCCGTTGTAGCGCTGCTTCCAGCCTTACCCATTCCGTTTCGGTGCCGGGCAGGCCGAAACGCAGCCAGTCCTTTTGCTGGGCGAAGGGGCGGACCAGTATGCCGTGGCGCGCCAGATGCGTGAACCACAGCCCGGCCTGCGGCGTGGCGCAGAGACGAAACAGGCTTGTGCCGCCTCGCACGTTAAGCCCGGCGCGGGTGAGCAAAAAATCGAGCCGCTGCGATTCATGTTGCAGCAAAGCGCGGGTGGTTCCCGCCCAGTCGCGGTCGGCATAGGCTTCAGTGCCGGCGGCCAGCGCCTCGGCGGAGACCGGCCAGTCGCCAAAAGCGGCGCGCGCTCCCGCGATGATGTGCGAGCCGGCGACGAGGAAGCCCAGCCGCACGCCCGCCAGGCCGTAAAACTTGCCGAAAGAACGCAGCACGATCAGCCGGTCATGCGCGTGCGGCGCGACGCTGAGATGCGGCGCGACATCGCCGAAGGATTCATCCACGATCAGGAGCCGGTCGTCCGCCAGGCGCAATAGATCGTCGGGGGGAATGGTCCTTCCGTCCGGGTTGTTGGGATTCACGATCACCAGGGCTTCGGTGTCGGGCAGCGCGTCGAGTGACGTGAAAGTGCGAACATCCCGGCCGGCCGCATGCCAGGCCTCTTCATGGCCGCCATAGGTCGGGGCCAGAATACCCACGCTGGCGGCGCCGGTGAGGCGAGGCAGAAGGCGCAGCCCGGCCTCCGCGCCGGGGATGGCGGCGAGCATCGCCGGATCGGGCAGGTTGAACGCGGCGGCGGCGGCGTTTTCCAGTGCCTGGGTTTCGCCCGGGTCCGGCAGGCGCCGCAAGGCGGCGAAATCCGCGCGCGGCCCGGCCCAGGCATGCGGGTTGATGCCGGTGGACAGATCGATCCAGGGCAAAGGCGAGTCGGGAAACAGAAGCGCGGCCTCGGCCACGCGCCCGCCATGGCGGGCAGGGCCCGAACCATTCGTTGAGGAATTCATGGGCGAATCCCGGATTGCACGCCGCGCATCGTCACCTCCCGCACCGACCGACCATATCGCCATGCGGGACAACCACCCGTTCGCGCGGCGCACCCCGGCCGGACGAAAGACGATGGCGGCAGGCAGGTCTCCTGGCTCGCGGATGATCGCCCTGACGCGCCTTCCCGGACCTTGAGGCCCAGTGGCGTAACGGCGTCAGAACTCCTCGCTTACAGTTGCGGGGGCAGCCTGGGTATCGCACCCAATTCCCGTTTTCATCCCCTTTCGGGGAACCTATCGCCGGGGTGTTGTAGTGGGTAGAGGACGACACGGTCAATCTGGAGGTCCCCATGGCTCTGACACTCGTGCTGGGCGGCGCACGCTCCGGCAAAAGCGGTTTTGCCCAGGCGCAGGCGGAAGCGCAGGCGGCGGCGCAGGGCGGACGGCTGGCGATGATCGTGACGGGCCAGGCATTCGACGATGAGATGCGCGCGCGGATCGCGCAGCACCGCCGTGACCGCGGCGACGCATGGCGGACGGTCGAGGTCCCGCTCGACCTGCCGCAGGCGCTCGGCTGCCTGCATGAGGACGATGTGGTGGTGGTGGATTGCCTGACTCTGTGGCTGAGCAATCTGATGCTGGCCGAGCGGGACTGTGTGCCGGAGACGGAATCCTTGCTCGCCGCCCTGGCAGGCATGAAAAACCCGGTCTGGCTGGTCTCTAACGAGGTGGGACTCGGCATCGTGCCCGAAAACGCTTTGGCGCGGCGATTCCGGGACGAAGCCGGGCGTCTGCACCGCCTACTGGCGGCCCAGGCCGACCGTGTGGTGCTGATGGTAGCGGGGTTGCCGTTGACGGTGAAGTAAGGAAGGAAGGCTACTTTTTGTGAACAAAAAGTAGCAAAAAAACTTTACTAACTTTGGGCCCGTGCCGGTTCACCGCCACAGGCCCAGTTTCAAAAAAGTTTTTGCGCCGCTTTTTTCAAAAAGCGGCCGCTTGCTTGCTTATACGCCGCCGCAGCATGTCGCCCACCGCCTGCTGCGCCGCAGTGGCGGCGGGGCGGCGGTAATCCCAGATGGGTTCCGGCGGCGGGGCGTTGAGGGTCATCGTGGCATTGGCCTCGAACAGCAGCACGGACCCATCCGGGGCCAAGGCGAAATCGACCCCCGCATAATCGAGCGCCAAAGCGCGCTGGAGGGCGCGCAGCGCCGCCATCGCGCGGTCGCCCAGAATTTCCGGCATGTTGTTGAGGAACCGCTGTTCTTCCGCGCGGTGGGCAGGATGGTCCGCCATCGCGGCGGTGTAGTAATGAACCTTCCAATCGGCGCCGATCGCCAGATGCCAGGGATAGATCGCGCCGTCGATGAACATGACGCGGTATTTTCGGGTCAGGCCGTCAGGACCGGCGGCATGCAGATAGTCGATGGTGAACAGCGCATCGCCGGGCAGCAAAGCGAGCGCGCGGGCCAGATCTTCCGGCGCGTCGACCCGCACGAAATGCTGGCCGGTATGGAAGCCCGGCGCGCGCAGCAGCAGCGGGTATTGGCTGGGCGGCGTTGTGAGCAGAGACGTACGCGATGTTAGCGCGATGCGCGGAGCGATGAGCCCGGCGATTCCGGCGCACAGGCGGGATATCGCGACGCGCCCGGTCTCCTGGACAAGCGCGGGATGGTTGATCACCGGTGCTTGGGTTTGCGCGACGATGGCCTGCGCCCGGGCCAGCGCCTCAGGGCATAAATCCGCGTCGCCGATGGCGTTCACCACCAGGCTGTGCGGCGGCAAAGGCTGGGTGATGTCGAAATAATCCGCATAGATCACGGTGACCGCGAAAATGCGGTCGTCCATCCAGGGGCGCAGCCGCACATTGCCACCGCGTGAAGCGGCCAGGAACAGCATTTCGAGACCCGGTTCAACGCCGCGATAATGACGGGGAACGATGGCGTGCCCGGAAAATCCCCGGTCCCAATGCGGCCGCGCGGCTTCATCGTCGCCCAGCAGGGTCAAAACGCGGGCCATGCCCTGGTGGGCCGGGGCACATCCGGCGTCTTGCGCCAGTGCGCTCTGGTAATGGCCGCGCGCGGCCGGCAGGTCGCCATCTTCCAACGCCATGTTGCCAAGCGTGACCCAGGCGGTGAGGTCGTCCGGATGGTGCCGGGCAGTTTGCTGAAAGGCCGTTTTCGCCGCGGCGCGGTAGCCGTTGTTAAGGGCGAGCAGCCCGATTTCGTTCAAGGCGAGGCGATGCGCCGGATCGATCCGCAATATGTCGAGATACGCGCCTTGTGCGGCCTCATCATCGCCTTGGGCGGTGCAGGCCCGGGCGTGGCGCAGCATCGATTCGATGGCCGAGGCGTTATGAGGCGGCGTGTCCATGGCGGGCGTCTCCGGGGCAGTAAGAAAGGCCTACTTTTTGTGAACAAAAAGTAGCAAAAAAACTTTGTTATGCTGGGCCTGAGGCTGTGTCAGCGCCAACGCCCATGCCCTCCGGGGCTATTCCAACGGTGCTACGCACCGCCGGAACCTTCAGCCCCTCCGCCCAGCGTAAATAAAAGTTTTTGCGCCGCTTTTTTCAAAAAGCGGCCACTTTCTTTTACCTAAACCCAGGGCGTTTGCCGTCTTTGAGAGACGCGGCGATCCGTTCGATCGCGTCAGGCAGGTCGGCCACCGAATCGATGACGATGTCGGCGCCTGCGATGGTTTCCAGCGCGCCGGGGATGAAATCCGCATGGTCGCGGACGGAAGCGACGTTCATCGGCTCGAACGCTGCGAACAGGGCGTCGATATCCGCCTCGCCGAACGGGCGGCCGTATTTTTGTTCCCAGGCCGCCGCAACTGTGGGCGCCTGGCCGACCATGCGGATATGGTCGCGCTTGGCCATGCCCATCGGTCCGCGCGCGGCGGCGATGCTGATGTTGACGCCGAAGGCAGCGAACGCCTTGACGAACGCGCCCATCGGCGCGCGGCTGCCATGGTCGAGTATCGTGCCGGCCCAGTCGAAGATCACCGCTTGCAGGGCGGATTGATCGCTCATGTGCAAATCCTCTGATGCTGCTCCGGCGGGTAAGGCCGGAAACAGCCCGAGGCAAGCCGGATGACCTGCGCCGGTCGTCGGCCGGTTGTCGGCCGCGGAGCGCTGCAATAGGCTGGAAGCCATTCAGGGAGATTGCAGACAATGATCCATGTGCTCGCCTTTATTACCGCGAAACCCGGGAAGCGCGCCGAAGTGCTCGCCGCATTCCACAAGAACATCCCCAACGTGCACGCCGAAGCGGGCTGCATCGAATATGGGCCCGTGGTCGATGCCGAAGGGATCGGCCAAGTGGCGTTTGGGCCGGATACGTTCGTGGTCGTGGAGAAATGGGAAAGCGCCGAGGCGCTGAGCGCGCACGCCAAAGCCCCGCACATGGCCGCCTACGCGGCGTCGGTGAGCGATATGATCGCCGAGCGCCGGGTGCATGTGCTGCGGCCTGCTTAAGGCAGAGAAAGAAAGCAGCCGCTTTTTGAAAAAAGCGGCGCAAAAACTTTTGTTATGCTGGGCCACAGGCGTTGTCGCTGACACAGCCCATGACCCAGAGTCATAAAGTTTTTTTGCTACTTTTTGTTCACAAAAAGTAGCCTTACTTCTTACTTGGCATCGCTCCAGCGTTGACAGAACGCCTCGATATCCGGCGACTGGAAATCCGCCAGGCGTTCGAGGATCGTTTCGAACGGCCAGTTCCACCAGGCGATGCGCGCCAGCTTGGCTGCGACGTCGCGGGAGAAGCGCTCGCGGATCGGCCGGGCGGGCACGCCGCCGACGATGGTATAAGGCGGCACGTCCTTGGCGACGACGGCGCCGGCCGCCAGCACCGCGCCGTCGCCTACCGTGACGCCGGGCAGCACGATCACGGCGTGGCCGACCCACACATCATGGCCGATGCGCACGCGATCGTCCCGGCGCGCGGCGAAAAACTCTTTATCGCGGGGAGCCGAACTGTAATAATCCGGGCAATAGGTGAAGCGGTGCATCGAAGGCCGGTCGGTCGGGTGGTTGGGCGCGCCGATTCGCACCCGGGCGGCGATGGCGCAGAATTTACCGATTTCGGCGTCGGCG
>Ga0310811_10006281_pt1 | contig 15177 bp, 11 predicted proteins | sample YCmetagenome_FD_207642 | JGI IMG/M metagenome (GOLD analysis project Ga0310811, IMG submission 207642) | Soil microbial communities from experimental microcosm in Duke University, North Carolina, United States - YC | ecosystem: Engineered > Artificial ecosystem > Soil microcosm > Unclassified ...
GCCTACACCGACACCAACGCCTACTCCGACTCCTACGCCGACACCAACGCCGACACCAACGCCGACACCAACGCCGACACCAACGCCGACACCAACGCCGACACCAACGCCAACACCAACGCCAACGCCAACGCCAACGCCAACGCCAACGCCGACACCAACGCCGACGCCGACACCAACGCTGACACCAACGCCGACGCCGACGGTACCACCCTCGTTCATCGAGTGGTAGCACAACCTTCCGCAACGCTATACAGCGGCCGTGCCGTCGGCGCACGGCCCATCATTCATGAGGAGATCATTCGTTATGTTTCCAGCCGCCCGCAAAGGCGACGCAACCGAACATGGCGGTGCGATCGTCACCGGCTCGCCGTCAGTGACGATCAATGGAGTACCCGCGGCGTTGACCGCTATCAGTTCGGCAACCTGCGCGCTCCATCCTTCGGTGCAAGCCGTGGTTGCCGGCTCGAAATCGGTCTTCATCAACAACGTGCCAGCGGCTTTTATCGGCTGCACCATCTCGTGCGGCGCGTCGATCACCGCCGGTTCACCAGACGTGTTGATCGGTTCGTAACGGAAGGATCGTGGATTGGAAACTGGAATCGCCGGGATAGGCGGAGAGTTGGTCGGGCTGCCTGGTGTGGTATTGCCATCGGGGAGAGGCGGCCACGGGGTCGACTGTTGCCAGCGGCTTGGTGAGGTGGTCGACCGATATCGCTTGCGTCGCGCGCTGTCGGGCATTTTGTGTCGCACCGTGGATGCGACTAGCGGCGGCAAGGTCTGTCTTCCCGCCGACGAGACCGACTTCGTTCTTCGCGGCCGTCTCCCGTTCGACTGGTGCCGGTACTATTCGAGCGCTCGTGCAGCACTCGGCCTGTTGGGCGTTGGCTGGCGCACCCGCTGGGAAATCACGTTGCACAAAGTGGGTGGCGAGCTCATTTACAGCGATGAATATGGGAGCGCGATCAGTGTGCCGTTTCCCGAAAGTGGCACCCAGGTCATCGCGCCGTCTGCGCAACTCCACTTCGCTCATCTACCGGATGGCCGCATCGTCGTTGCCGATCTCACGCCACATTACCGTGTTTTCGGTGACTTCGACGAAAACGGGATTGCTCGACTCAAGTACATCGAGGACCTGCACCAACAACGTATCGGATGTATCTGGGACGGAGAAGGCCGGCTGCTGCGCATGCGCGATACGGGTGGTCAGGAGTTGCGGATGCACTATGAGACCGCGATAGGTACTCGCCTGACCGCTATCGAGAGTGTCGGTGACGGTCCGGGCGGCGTGCTTGTCCAATATGGCTACAGTCCGGACGGTGAACTCACGGAGGTACGCAATCGGATCGGAGCGATTGTTCGCCGCTTTGCGTGGCAGGATGGTCTGATCGTGAACGAGACCGGAGTGCTCGGCATGACTACGCGCTATGCATGGCGGACGATCGGCGGTATCGCGCGCGTGGTCGAGCGTAGCACGTCCGAGGGCGCACGCGACCGGTTTGCCTATGATGTCGATCGCCGCGTCAGTCAGGTAATCGACGTATTCGGCCATTCGGCTAACTGGCAATACGACGAACACGGCCGGGTGCGATCGCACAGGGACTTTGACGGACGACGCTATCGCTTCGACTATCTGGATGGCGACGCGCCGACCACTATCCGGCTGCCGGGCGAGCGTGTGCTCCAGCTTGAATATGACGGGCTCGGCCGTGTCACCCGGGAAATCGATCCGCTGGGCAAGACACGTATCACACAGTACGCATTCGCGTCGCGCGAGCCCGTATCGGTGGCGTTGAGTGACGGCCGTGTATGGATGTGGGCCCGCAACCGACGTCTGCAGCCTTTGCACTATCAGATCCCCGGCGGCGAGATGACTCGCTTCGAGTACGACGCTAGTGGCTTCGTCGCTCGCTCGACTGACGCGCTCGGTGTCGCGACCACGTACGTACACGACAGGTGGGGGCAATTGTTCCGGCGCATGCGGGCCGATGGTAGCGCGACGCACTACGAACGCGACGCTAGCGGGCAGATCGTGCGTGTGACCGACGCACTTGGTGCCGTCACTCTGATCGAGCGCGACAAGCTTGGTCGGCCGGTCGGCGTGACGCGTCCGGACGGGCAGGTGGAACGGCATGTCTGGAACGCCGCCGGGCAGCGGATTTCATTTGTCGGGCCGAGCGGTCAAAGCCGGCATTGGCATCGCGACCGGCGCGGCAATGTACTGCGCGCAGTCGACGAGGAAGGCCATATCATCGCGAGACACTACGATGCGCATGGCCGTCCGGTGCGAATCGAAAGCGGGAGCGGGGCAGTCCAGACGCTCGAGTGGGGCGCGCGCCACTGTCTGTCGATCATCGACGCAGATGGGGTCGTGCGCGAGTTCGACTATACGGATGCGGGCCTGATTCGCAGGATCACTTCGAAAGCCGGTTTGCGAGCGCGTAGCGAGACGTTTGCTTATGACGCGGCTGGGCGGCTCGTCGAGCGAGAAACGCAGCATAACCGCTACTTGTATCGCTATGGCGCTTGCGGAGGACTCGAAGCGATTAGCCGCGCGCCAACCGGCGAAGGAGAATTGATTGGCATCGGTGCCGATGACATCCGCTTCGAGTATGACGCGAGCGGCCGTCTGATCGCGGAGCAAGGGGCCAACGGTGAACTGCGCTACACGTACAACGCCATCGGCTGTCTCGTTGCGACGCGGCTGCCGCAGGGACAGGAAGTACGGGCGCGCCGCCTGGAGACCGGTGAGACTGCGGTCGTCGAATTGGGCGAGCGTGAGGTTGCGCGGTTCTCGTATGACCGGATGCGGCGTCTGATTGCGCGCACGCAGGGTCGCCTGCAAACGCACGTCGGCTATTCTCCACTCGGTCGGCCCGCGTGGTGGCGCTCGGCGATGCGCGATGAGCCAGACGCGCCGGCGGCGCCGCCTGAAACCAATCTCCAACTGCGGCGCAAAGTGGAATACAGCCCCGGTGACTTGCTGGTCAAAAGCGCCGGGCCCGCTGAAGAGGAGACCTGGTACGACTACGACCGGCGCGGTTGCCTGCTGCGGCGCGTGTCCGATCAAACGGGAATCGATTACTTCACATGGGATGCCGCGGGCAACCTGCTCGATACGCCCGGCAACAATTGGTTTCCGGCCATCTACGCGGATCACCGGATCCGGGAGTGCCGCGGCTATCGCTATCAATTCGACGAGTGGGGTCAACTGATCCACAGGAGTGGTCGCGACTACGCGCTGTCGCTCGAGTGGGATGCGGAAGGACGGGTGATCGCTGTGCGTCGCAACGGGCGGTCCGTCCGCTACCAGTACGATGCTTTAGGCAGGCGCATTGCGAAGCACGTTGAAACCGATTCGCCGCGGTGGTCACAAACACGGGGGCAGGACGAGCTCACGCGCTATCTGTGGCAGGGGCGCAGGCTTATTCAGGAGCAGCGTCTGGACGCACTGCGGACTTACCTGTATCAACCGGCGCCAGGCCGTTCGATTGGTTTTGCGCCGCTTGCCTGCATCGACCAGAGATTGGATGGTGACGGCGGCATCGACGATACGCAGATCTATCACTACCATACCGATGGTGTTGGCACTGCGATCGCATTGACCGATGAGACCGGCAAGCTGGTGTGGCGTGCCCGCTATCATGCGTGGGGGAAGGTTGCAGCTCCGGAGTGGGATCGCAGCGGAACCGTCGCACAGCCGCTCCGCTATGCCGGTCAATACGCAGACGAAGAAACGGCATTGCACTATAGCGACACGCGTTTCTATGATCCGGACGCCGGCCGGTACATCAGCCCCAATCGCACCGTTGACGGCGGCGTCAGCCCCTATCGCTATGCACCGAATCCGATGACATGGTGCAATCCGCTTGGCCGCGCCAACCCGGATCGCTTTCCATATCTCCTGATTGACGACGCGTCAAACATCGATGGTGTGCCCGACCCGGCTCAGCAGATTGCCCGCATCGTCAAACAGTTCGATGACATACCGGGCTGGGATCCGATCGAGATCTGACACGAAAATCACGTGAAAATCGAGCCAATCGCTCGTCCGGTATTGGGACAGGAGGCTGGCCTCGATCGCCTCGCGGTGCAGACTGGCCGCAGTGCTGTCGTAAACGATGGTGACCGCCGATGTTGCACAAGACAGCAGGTTTGTCGCGCCCGACGACACGGCGTGCTCGTCGAACGTGTTCTGATGCAGGCAGACGCGGACATCATTGGCGCGCCGCAGAGAAGCATTCCACGTCGCTTCGTCGGGCTGCGGTGAGCCGGGCGGTGGTGGTGGCTGATGATTTAGCGTAGCCGCGTGCACGCCGCGACTGGAGAAGCTGATGCCCGCGTACGTCTCATATTCTGCCAACGTGCGCGCAGTGCCCCGCCCGTATTTGCCAAAATCCTGCTCCGTATAGGGTTCGCCGTCGACGCCGAGTAGCGCACGATTGCGCCGGTACGCACGGGCGCTGCGCTCCCCCCAGTGCTCATCAATTTCGCCCCTTTGCTTGGCTTGATCGGTGTGATCGTCCCACATCTTCACGCGATGCTCACGCGTGTACTCGTGCCAGGCAATCAGGCAGTGAGGGTGGTATAGATCGTAGCCATGCGTGAATGCTCGCACAGCGATGGAAATTTCCTCGCCGAGAAAGAAATAGTCTGGATCATGCTGGACGGTTTCCGCGAAGTGACCATCAGCGAACGTGAAATGTCCGCTATAGAAGCGTGCGCGAACCGGTGCGTCCGCTGCCGGCAATATTTTTCCGCGAAACGTTACGACGCCCTCGGTGCCGAAGCGGTCGAAGCATAGAAACTGCGGATTGCCACGCAAGTCCGAATCGTTCGCTGGGTCGAACGATGGCAGATATGCGGTCAGTAGTGGCTTTGGGCTGTCGGCTCGCAGCGATTCGAGTGTGTCGATTGCGAGGCGGTCCCACTCTTCGACGAAGCGATGATGCGAGTCGAGTTGCAACGTGTAGCGCTCCCCGCCGTAGCGTTGCTGCAATAAGTTTCGCGCCCAGCATGCGCCCTGCGTCATCATGTGCGGTACGTCGATCAGTTCGACCTTCGCGCCACGGTAGTTGAGATGCTGCACGGGCCAGTCGTTGCTTTCTTCCGTGCTCCATTTTCCGAATCCTTGTCGCCAGAATTCGCCAAGCGTTTCGTCTCGCGCATGTTGCCAACAGATCGCGATGCGCAGCCAATCCGGCCTTTTCGCCTTGTTGATCAAGTCGAGCAGTGTAGGGATCAGTTGCGAATCGCGATAGCTCGCGATCTGCACGAAGATCGAGTCTGGCGATGGGGCGGATAAAACGGTCATGCGGATGGTTCCGGGTCAACGTGGGTGGAGCGAACGGATTAGAGGATGGTCATCGTGAGGGTCGCGGTCGCTTGAATCTTGCCAGCGGTTGGCGTTGCGCTTCCGACGCGCAGGACGGTCGCCTCCAGTGAGAACGGCGATCGCATGCCTTCACCTGGTGTCTGCACGAGGGTGCTTGCGGGATCGTTCGGCCTCAGGATCGTTCCCTTGGACACATCTTTGAGGCGGATAGCGAGATTCGTCGCGCCGGTGTTCTTCAGCATGCTGGCATCGTCTGGATCGGGCGTGCCGGATAGCGACGCAGTGATCGACGCGGGCGGCGTCGGCCCCGTGCACAGCACCGTGAACTGAACCGGCTGAGTGGGGCCCGCTGTGGTTGAGACATTAGCTGGCCCGAACGTGCCGAAGTCGACGTTCAGTGTGCTGGTATTGACGGTGCAGCTGGGCAGAACCTTGATGTTGATGCCGCTACCGTTGACTGTAAGGATGGTCTTACCGTCGCCGTCGGTTTGCGCTGTACCCACGAGGCCAAACTGAACGTTCACGTTGCTGGCGATGTCCCCGGTCTTGAACAATTCGATCCGGAAGAGGGTCCCGGCGCTGAAGGAGCTGTACACGACCTGTTCGGGCCCCTCCGTACCTGCCGGCACTGGCCTCACGATTGGAAAATCAACGACTGCCCCGGTTCCGCTGACGTTACTCAGCTTGAAGCCGACACCGGGCACATTGGTGTTGTAGATACCTGCGATACTGGACGGCGTGGCGCCGGCGAGGTTCATTGCCAGCGTGCCCCCGTTCGTGCAGGCCATGAAATAAGTCGACCCAGGAAGCGCGGTGGACAGGCCCGTGGCAATTGACGAACCGACAGGAAGTCCGGGATCGATCGACACGGAACTATTCTGAAATAGCACACTGGCTTGCAACTGCTCGTAACCGACCTTACCCTGGCCACGCAGACTGTCGATATCAGTAGGGCTCAATTGGAGACACGTAGCGGACGCAATACGCGCAATCCCGAAGCCGATAAGGATGAGAAGTTTGACGAGTCTATTCATTGGAGATTGGTGCGTTAGCCGATGTGCCGTATCGAGTGATGGGTAGGAAGCGCGGGCGGTCGCGCCGGAGCTGGCTCAGTTATCGATCTCATCCCATTTAGCCAGCAGATCGGCGGGAATGATCTGGGCAAGTTCCGAAAAGCGTTTGCCTACCATCCGTTCCGACTGGCGCAACAGCACAATGACCGGGCTGCTCGGTTCGTTCTGCTCGAACCAGATGCGTGTTTGCTGAATGGCTGCAAGCGCGCTCCACCGGTCCAGGGGCGGCGTGCTGGCCACGGCGGATAGGTCATCGGCCGGTATGTCGGATGGCGACGCCGCGCCGGTGGTCGGTGGTAGCACGGCGGGAGGTGTAACTGCAGGTGTGGCGGACGCGGACGCCGTCTCGGCGTTATCGCGCTGTACCGAAGCGTGCTTTGTGGCGCCGGATACTGCTGCGCCTCCACCGTCCAGTTGCGCAAACGGCTGCAGCGCGCGGGACAACCCGCCGAGGTCGGGCGCGTCGGCGCCGAGCTTTTCGTCGCACCACGCGGCGATGTCCGCGCTCAGCCCCTGCGCCTCGGCGAACGCCGCAATTGCCGCGTCGCGCCGGCCTGATAATTCCTTAAGCAGCCTGACGACGGATTCAGGCGCAAGCGCATCTTTCTGACGGGGCATCGCAAACGCTTTTTCAATGTCGCGCAGATGCAGCTTCACACCCGCGGCCTTCGGCATCGCAATATCTCGTACGTCGCCGAGTACGCCGTCGGCATCGGCGAGCGCGGCGATCGCGTTCGCGTACATCACCGGATCACGTTCACCTTCGAAGACAGGCAACGGATGGAGTGCTTCGCCATAGCATTCGAACATCGCCTTCAGGAACGCCAGTCCGTCGCGTAGCCCGGCCGCGCCGTCGAGCCGGACCCGGCAGCGCACCAGGATGATCGCAACGCGGATGTCCTTCGTGCGCAGCAGCAGCGCGCGGCAAGCGCGTTCGATCTCGGCCCAATTCGCGGGCGCCGGAACGTCGACGAAATTGCCGTACTGGGCGTCGGCGCGCGGTGCCGCGGCGCCGAGTAACATCACGAAATCCGGATCGTATTCGAGGTCGGGGCCGCAGCGCGCGTCGGCGTCGACCGGTTCGAGCAGGTCGGCGTAGCGCAGCAAGGTGGCGGGTGTATTGGCGTTCATGTGCACGGACTCCGGGATTGATCGTTGTATTGCTCGGGCTCGAACACCATGCCGACGACGGGCTGTTCGCTGACCGACTCGCCGAGCCATGTCGAATAACCGAGTCGTTGCTCCGCGCCGGCGCGGGCTGGCGGCGCGGCGCGCGGCTGGACCAGCAGCTTGACCTCCCATGCGTATTCGTGGCCGACGAAGGTTCGCACCCATTCGACGAACGTGGCCAGATCCTCGCCGTGCGGCGTCAATCGCAGGTACTGTTTGAGGTCGAGCGGTCCCACCACCAGGCGGAACTTGTGCTGCCGGTCAGGAATCGTCTCGCCAAGCTGCGAGCATTCGCCGATGATTGCCGCCGGGCCTGGCACGCCGAGCTTCGTGTGTTCGGATGCGGATAGATGGATCCAGTGCGAAACGAATTCCTCGACCACCATGGGCACGCCGAAGTAGTGCGATAGCGTTGCGGCCATGCCTGCAGGATTGCGCGGCTCGCGCACGAGATGCGCCGCCGCGCTATAGCGCGCGTGCGTCGGCAAACAGGAGCGCTGTGCTTCGGCCGGGTCGACTCCAGTCAGGCTGGCGACATAGAAGGAGAAGGTCTCGTCGTTGGGCCGGTCGAGCGACGCGGTGGCCTGCGCCGACGCCCATGCGCGATAGAACTGCGACAGCGCGCGGTGATGGAACAGGTCGACGAGATCAACGAGCGTGTGATCCTGATGACTTTCCGCGCGACTGTAGGCGAGCTCGGTCATGTGCAACGGCAGTGGTCCTTGCGGTCCCCAAATGCCAAGCCCAAACAGACGTACGTCGAGGCGGCCGTTGCGCATGTCGAGCGACGCGATCTCTCGGGGCGCGAATGTCATTGTCGGTTGCTGGCCGATCCGGAACGGTTCCTCTGCTGGCAGCCGCGCGGTACCGGGTAACGGCATGTTTGGTGCGCGCGCCGCGATTGCGCGCAACACACTCATGAACCCCGATTGCCACGGCGTTTGCGGGTCGAACCAGGCACTGAGCCGGTTGCCGAGCGATTGCGGATCGAGTGCCGGCGGCGTGGACGCGGGAGCCGACGTGTTCGACGTAGCCATTTACACTGCTCCGCGTCCGCCCATGCGTGGCCGCCACTGTGTGACGAGGCCTCGTTGCATCGAACGGAGTTCGGTTTCGGTAAACACGTTGATCGATACGTGGCGGGCCAGATAATGCTCGAGCACGAGGCCGAACAGATACGGGCTGATACCGGAGAAGCCCGTTTCGTCGACGGTCAGTTCGCAACGCACGCCACGCCCGTAGACGAGCAGCCCATCGCCCGGTAGACGCCGGACGACCGGCTCGGTGCGCGCGCCGATGAGCGCCTCGATCTGTCTAGCCTGTTCGCGCTCGCCGGGTGTGATGAATAGGCCGAGCATGTTGCGCAGCGCCTGCCCGCCGTCCGCGTGATCGAGTTCGGAAAGTGGCATGTAATTGAAGCTCAGCTGGCGGATCAGACGCCACGCCGTTTCACCGTTTGCATAAGGCGCACGTGGTGCACTTGGGGCATGCACGAGGCTGACCCCTTCGATTGGCACGGCATCCGGCATCGTGAAATCGGTCTTTCCGTTGCGCGGGATCAGGCGAGGCAAGTCGCGGTTCGTGACCCAGGCATCGACCGACAGGTGGCGGATGTCGTCGGCGTAAGGCGCTTCGGCCTGATCGACCAGCGACACATAGACTTCGGTACCGATGTACGGCGTGCGGGTGCCGTACTTGCGCGCGTTGGCCGACAGTGCGCGCTGCTCGCGGCGCACCGAGAAATAGCGGCCGTGGTTACCGATGTCGCTGTGCAATGTCTGGTAAAGCGGATTGAATTCGACTTCGACCGAGGTTTCGGCCTTCTTGCCGTACACCCGCGAAACCGAGAAGATTTCGTAGTCGAGCGGCCGCGTGCGGTCGGCGAGAAGATGGAAGTCGTTTTGCGCACGATCGAGGTCGACGCGATCGGTGCGTTTGTGAAACAGGTTGACGATTGGCGTGCAATACAGCAGGAAACGCGATGCGTCGACGTGCGTGGCCAGTTCTTCCGGTAGCCGGTCGAGCAGCAACACGACTTCGGCTTCATTGCTGTCCACGCGTGCGAGGCCCGGTGCAAGCTGCGTCAGTGCGGCGAAATAGAAACGCTGGCGGCACGCGAAATACTCCTGCAACAGATTGTGGCCCTGGAACGTGCTCCACGTGAGCGGCAACAGGCCTTGGTCCGGTTGCAGACCCTCGAACGCCACCGGTGATTTCGCGATCACGTGCCCTTCGCCGCCCGGCGCGCCATACGTGCGGACCACCGAAGCGACGCTGCCGGCGTGGATCAGCTCGAACAGATGCGAGGCAATGCGTTCATCTCCGCCGAGGTAGACCGGCAGCCGATCGAAATCGGTCATCTGGTTGAACTTGATTGCGCCCGTTGTGCGCAGCCGCAGCCGTAACGCGCCGCGTAACTGCTGATGGGGCAGCAGGCGGCGGTCCGTGTTCGGGATATCTGGCGGCACGGCTGTAAGCCGCGCCTCGGCGATCTCGATGGGCCACAGCCTCACGTCCTGACTACTGCGGAATTCGCACGCGGTCTGCTCGCCCGGCGGAATCCCCGAGCGCAGCATGGTATGACGCGGCACGAGCACGCCTTTGGCAAAATCTCCCGCGCTCAGGCTGGGCCGCAACTGCGCGACCCCAATCGATGGCGTCGGTGCGACGTAATTTGGATAGACCACTTCGAGTAGCCGCTGCGTGAAGCGCGGAAATTCGGCATCGAGCTTGATCTGGGTGCGTGCCGAAGTGAAGCAGAATGCCTCGATGAGGCGCTCCACGTATGGGTCGGCGACTTCGATGCCGTCCATCCCGAGGCGTCGCGCGATCTTCGGGTGCTGCGCGGCGAACTCGCCGGCCATCTCCCGCATGTAGGTCAGTTCGGTGTTGTAGTACTCGAGAAATTGCGGATCCATGTCAGTGCTCTCCGCGGAAGTTCGTATCGAACGTGACCTGGTTCGTCTCGATGTCGAATGCGCTTTGAATCCGAAACTCAAGCGGATAGGGCGACCAGTGCATCAGTCCGTCGATTTCGAATATCAACTGGTTGTAGCGGACCGGGTCCTTACTGTGGAGTGGGCGCAGGTGCAGCGAGTTGGATATCAGGCGGGGCTCGAAGCGCTCGACCGCGGCACGGACCACCTGCTTGACACGCTCCCAACTGCGATCGGTGAGATAGCTGCCAGATAGCGGAGCGATGCCGTAGTTGACGACCGATCTGGCCACTGCCTGATACCGCGATTCATCGAGTTCATCGCTGAGGCTGGTCGTGTTGAGCAGCAGGCTCAGGTCCCGTTCGATAATACGGTGCATGCGCTCGGCGTTCGGCGCATAGGCGTCTGGGTGCTCTGTCCGCCGATGGGGCGCGTCATCGAGCAGCCTGTCGATCAACGACGGCAGATAGGCCTGCCGATGCCGGATATCGGAGGTACTCATGCCCGCTCTTCGTGAATGAAATGGCACTCGCCGATATCGAGCAAGCCGAAGTCCCCGATGTTGGTACACCAGGTTTTCTGCCCGAGCGCGATTACGCCCGTTTCGCCGATGTCCCCCCACGTGGTTTCGCGAGCGAGCCTGATTGCGGACGGACCGGTTTCCGAACCTGGGTAGCGCACCGGCAGATAGCCGCGCAACACGGTTGCGTTGCGCAGAACCACGATGACCGAGCGCCAGACGAGGTCGATCAGTGCGGCCGTCGGTCCGAGCGTGAGCGATTTCATTGCGTCAAACGGCACCCAGCGGTAGCCGCCCGCAACGGCTAGTTCGCACACTGGGCCAAGACGGCTGTCGCTGTCGGCCAGCCACTCGAACGCGCCGATTTGCGCGCTTTCACCACGCGTTGTGGGCGCGTTGCCGAAGGCGGCATGACGCAGTTCGTCCGCGGCGGTGACGTTGCCCTCACCGAGCTTGACGTTGGCATCGACCAGCGAGTTCACCCATGTCGGCAGAGGCTCGATTTCGCCGGGCGTGCGCTGGCCCGCGAACACCTCGGTGCGGAAAATCTCGCTCTGGATCAGTCCGCGATACAGCTGAGCGCGGGACGCGCCTTCGGGTTCCAGCGTGGCCCAGGTCTGCAATTGCTGTAGCGCGCGTTCCCATTCACCATCGACACACAACAGTTCGAACAGCAGCCAGCGTTCACGGACATTGGACGGATGTCTGCGGACGTTGTCGATGGTTTGCGCTTTCAATTCGCCAAAGGTCTGCGTTTCGAGCAGGCTGTGAAGTGTGGGCGTGCGCGACGCGTGCAGATTAGCGGTCGTGTTCATCTGGGGACTTGGTTTCTTCGTATTCGGTGGAATCAGGTACGGACAGATGGCTGTCCATACTGACCATGTGGTGTTCTTCGCGCGCGAGCTGCGCGGCCTGGGTCGTATGGCGCGGCGAGAGGCCGCGGGGCGCGAGCAGCATCAGAATTTCGTGCGCTTGGTCCGCTGCGAAGATCTGATCAGAGCCGAACGCGTCGAGGCTATCCAGCAGCGTGTCGATATTTCTGCCATGGGTTAGCAGCTCGAACACGGACGATTCAGCATGTGAGCGCGGCGCGAGCTCGTCGAACGGATCGTGCTGTGGTGTGGTCGCACGGCCGTTGCTGTTCGAGCTTGCTGCTTTCAGCGCACGCGTATTGCCGCTTTTCTGGCTCAGAAGCGCATCACGGTATTCGCGCGTGAGCGTGGCGAGCGGATCCACTTCAGACGTATCTGATTCGAGGGCGCCCGCTTCGCCCATGCCAGCCGGCCAGAACGACGAACCGCGGGCGTGCCCGTGGACTTCTGGTGCTGGGGATTCGCTCGCGCTTCGCAGCAGATCGCCCGGGACCGTCCCATGACCATCGCCGGCTAGCGCGATCAGGTCGCTCCAGTCTTCCGGCTTTGAGAGCACGGGTTCGATTGCCACCGCCACCGGCTTACTTGCGCGATGCGTGGGACCGTTGGCTTCCGAAGGGCTCGGCGTTTCGTCTGGCAGGTTCAAGGGCGAATCGGACAAGGGTTGAGGGTTGGCACGCGAGGCTGCATTGCTGTTGGAGGCGCTCCCGGAATCGGTACCCCTGCCTGCGCCTGCGTGCAATGCGCGGCCGGGAGCAATCGGCTCCGACGGACTACCTCGCGACACCAGTGGGTGCTGCGTGCGGGACTCCACGGACTCCATCGACTCGATCGCCGCGATCGTTCGGATCGTCCTTGCGAACATCGTGAGCACGCCGGCTGTGACGGGCGAGGTGTCCCAACGGGCTTGATATCCGGTCATGATCCGGCCGCCTGGCGACTACGACGAGCACGAGAGAAATCTGCCGATGGAGCATGCACGCGGGGAACTCTCCTGCAGGAAGTGCGAAAACTGCTCGCATAAACATCGCGGGCCGACGTATGAAGGGATGCATTACGGAATGGATAGTACTTCGCACGTTCCAGCTGGAATATGGGCAACGGCCCAAATACATGAAGCACTCGACGGGCTATGCTTTGACGCACGATCAATGCGATATGCGAGTTTTTGGGAACATCCGGTCACCAGGTCGAATGTCGAACCGAGCCCGCATTTCGTTCGCTTCGACATCCAGTAACAACTTCCAGTCAACGGGTGACGTCACATGTCCATTTCACGCCATGCGCTGTTCGGCAAGCTCGGCGCGACGCTCTTCCGGAGCATTGAATCCGCGACCGCGCTCGCGAAGCTACGCGGTAATCCGTATATCGAGCTGGTGCACTGGCTGCATCAGCTGATGATGCAATCCGATAGCGATCTGCACCGTATCGCCAGACATTGCGGTATGAGCCGCGAGTTGCTCGAGCGAGATCTGCAGACTTCGCTGGCCGCGTTGCCGTCCGGTGCGAGTGCGCTCACCGATTTCTCACATCACGTGGAGGCGGCGATCGAGCGAGCGTGGGTGATTGCGACCCTTGCGTTCAGCGAGCGCCGGATTCGTGGCGCGTGGCTCATCGCCGCGCTTGTCGAGACACCGGAGTTGCGGCGTGTGCTGCTGTCCATCTCGCCGGCGTTCGCCAAGATTCCGTCCGACGGCCTTCATGACGCGCTGCCAGCTTGGATCGACGGTTCTCCTGAAGCGGAGGACGCGCCATACGACCGGAGCGAATTCTCGCCCGCGATGCCGGGCGAGGCGTCGGGCGCGCTAGCGGGGCCGACGAGGGGCGCAGCGCTCACCCAGTTCTGCGCGGACCTCACTGCGCGGGCACGGGCTGGCGAGATCGATCCGGTGGTCGGCCGTGAAGTCGAGATTCGCACGATGATCGACGTGCTGCTGCGCCGGCGCCAGAACAATCCGTTGCTAACCGGCGATGCTGGCGTGGGCAAAACGGCAGTCGTCGAAGGGCTCGCGCTCGCGATCGCGGCCGGCGAAGTGCCGCCGAAGCTCGCCGAGGTCCGGCTGCTGAATCTCGACGTCGGTGCGCTGCTCGCCGGAGCGAGCATGAAGGGCGAGTTCGAGGCCAGACTGAAGTCCGTACTCGAGGAAGCCGCGAAGTCTCCGGCTCCGGTCGTGCTGTTCGTCGACGAAATCCACACGCTGATCGGCGCGGGCGGTCAGGCCGGCACGGGTGATGCGGCCAACCTGCTCAAGCCGGCACTCGCGCGCGGCACATTGCGCACGATCGGCGCGACCACGTGGGCTGAGTACAAACGGCACATCGAGAAAGACCCGGCTCTCACGCGCCGTTTCCAGGTGCTACAGATCGCGGAACCCGAGGAGCCATTCGCCATCGACATGGTACGAGGCGTCGCTCGCACACTGGGTAGCCATCATGGTGTCGTCGTGCTCGATGAGGCGATTCGCGCGGCAGTCACGCTGTCGCATCGCTATATTCCGTCGCGTCAGTTGCCAGACAAGGCGATCAGTCTGCTCGACACCGCTTGCGCGCGCGTCGCCTTGTCGCAACACGCGCCGCCGCGCGAACTGCAGGGAATTCGTGAACGGTTGCGGGCTGCGCGGGTCACGGCTGAACTGCTGGACAACGAGGCGCGCATCGGGCTTGGTGATGGTGCCGTGCTCGCTGCCGTCAAGGAGAGTATCGCTACACTGCAGACAGAGGAATTCGCTGTCGACGTTGCATGGCAAGTACAAGCACAGACGGTGAGGGCACTGGCAGACGCGCGCGATGCACTGCGTGTCTCCGTCGAGTGCGAAGGATCTGACGGTGTCAGCGTGTCGATGAGCAAGTTGCGCGAGTTGGAACAGAAGTTATCTAACCTGCAGGCGGACGAGCCACTCGTATTCCCCGAGGTCAATGAAGCCATTGTCGCGGAAATCGTTTCGGACTGGACGGGTATTCCTGTCAGGCGGATGGTGACCGACGAGGTGAATGCCGTTCAGTTATTACCCATCACACTCGGGGCGCGAGTGTTCGGCCAAAACGACGCGCTAGAGCAAATCGCAGAGCGTGTGCAGACTGCGCGTGCCGGCCTTGCGGATCCGCGCAAGCCGCTCGGCGTGTTTCTGCTCACCGGACCGTCCGGTGTCGGCAAGACTGAGACCGCGCTTGCGCTGGCCGAGGCGCTTTACGGGGGCGAGCAGAACCTGATCACCATCAACATGAGTGAGTATCAGGAGGCACACACCGTTTCAGGCCTCAAGGGGGCGCC
>Ga0310811_10006283_pt1 | contig 15175 bp, 18 predicted proteins | sample YCmetagenome_FD_207642 | JGI IMG/M metagenome (GOLD analysis project Ga0310811, IMG submission 207642) | Soil microbial communities from experimental microcosm in Duke University, North Carolina, United States - YC | ecosystem: Engineered > Artificial ecosystem > Soil microcosm > Unclassified ...
GGGAGCACAAAATGCAGACGAAGCACAAGCGCGGCGAGGATTTGCTCTGATGAATTAGGATCAGTTGGACTTGACAGTCATACGCAACATGCAAGGGCTTACTCATTTCCATTTCGGCAAACTTGAAACCGCTGTAAACATGACGTTAGTACGCAGATAATAGGATGTCCTGCATTTGACTAACATGCAGGAACGACTGCCGCCGAGGAAAGTCATCCTGCGCATGGTCAGCGAACGTACTGTGCTATGACCTAATAGATAAGGACTGACATGTTGGAATAAACACCAGGATACCTGATGCCGTCTTTGACCCCAAGGATGGGTGCGGATAGCTCTGATGACAGTGCCTCGGTACCATCAGAGGAAACATCAGTGCCTGGCCCATCTCTTCTCTCCGGGGAAGAAAGCCATCGCTCAGGCTTCCACTCATTCGCATCATCGCCCCACATAGTTCGATTGCGGTTTGCGGCTAAAATAGATATGACAATGAGTGCTTTTTCATGTACCGCAATGGATGATATTTTCGCTCCGGATGACGAGCGAACGGGGAATTGAAGGGGAAGAGTAGTTGCCTTGAGTACTCTGTCGATAAACTCAATTAATAGTTCTGGGGATGACGAATGACATACTTTCGGCTCATATGCGGGAGAGAAGGATAAAGCCGCAATGTCTCTCTGACAACTCCGTCAAGGAATGGCAGATTTATTAACGCATCGTATGACAAGTGAAGAAGTGGATTTTGATGTTCGGAAAACGAAGAACTATCCTGTGTGAGAGACACAGAATTGATAGCATCACGAATCTCGCTCCTCAATCGAGCTTGGGCGAGTGGGTTCTTGGCAAGTAGGTAAACGCAACGAGACAGAGCAGAGGTAGTCGTATCTAAGCCAGCAAATACCATAACGCTATAATGCAACGAATTAGAGCATTTTCATGTTTATAATGAACGGGTGGCTTACTTCATTTGTCCCAACAGCTCGGCATCGGTGAGTTTCTCTGATCTAGAAGACACAGAGTTTGCCTTGACTGTGTGTACCTCAGTAACAGACGGACCAGAACGTTATGGAACTGACGCATGATATCCATCATATCTTTCCTCCGACCCGGTTTGAGATCATCAACCTCAGATTGCACATCAGCAGGGGATAAACTAGCTGGGGTCTCTAGCGCAGCCTTTTTCTCCGCGAAGGCTTTCTTGCTACCGTTGTCCATGAGTTCAACGATTCGTCGCATCTCTCGCACATCTTTCAACTGTTCAATGGGAATCCACGGTGTCGTGATCAAATTCACAAGCTTTCTTATCCAGTATGATGAGAAGTTGCGCATAACCACTGGTACGATTGGCCGGAAATACATGAGCTTTGATATCAGGGGGCTGTAACATCAAGTTAAAAGTCACTACCGCTGAGAGAATTGCTGTATTTCATACCACGTACCCTATCTTCCGGAGTGCTTCAGTATACTCGTCGTTTTCTGCTGCCTCTAGAGTATTGCTTGGATAACCAAGAATGGCCTGGCAAACGCCATCAAGCGCACTGCGAGACAGCAAAGGCAGTATATCAATCTCTTTATATGCTGTTTCAAAAAACGTAAGACCGCTCATGTCAATGTAAACTTTTGCGTGTGAACCAACTTACATCTATCGTCCGGAAGCTTAGATACGACGATAGAGGTCAGCTTGTGCGCAATGGGCTGTAATGTGGGTAGTAATTCCCGCATGTTCGAAATCGAGAAGACAGGGTTGAGCAGCTTGCGTTGCTTTCGATGCTGCTCTCCTATTCATGTTGTCAGATACCTCTCATGAAGCCCTACCATGATACCTCGCACCGATAGTAGCTATTAGACCATCTCCGAACATTGCCTTGTTGTTCCTGTCTAACGAGGTCAATATATGCGGCCGTGAAAGAGCAATGAAATACTGACGCAATAAATACATCAGGTTCTTCAAAGATATGCTGATCTTTTATGATAACATTATACAACGCCAGGGGATCAGATAGATACACTACTTCCTGGGGAGAGCCGCATTTGCAAGGATGTTTCAGAGTAAGAACACTTCACATCTGAACTTACTCCATATAGACTTTGTAGCTTGACCGCTCCGCCGTACTGTTCAGCCATTTCCACGCAGTAGTCAAGGCCATCTTCGAACAATTTCCGGACGTTTCCTGGCATCCCCGAGTCAGATGTATAATAAAGCAAGTGTGGCTACGGTCAAGAACCTGTTAACCAGTGAGTCTCCTTAGGGCCATCAAGGTCAATGTTGTATCTTCTCGATGAGCGTACAAACATCTTCCAGAAAGCAAGCACCGAGAGGATTCCGATTACGCATACTTGAAACAGTGACATGATGATGGCATGCAGTTAACACGCAGTATCTGTGTGGGTATGTAATTCAAAGCTGTGCAAATTGTATCTTGCGTATTTATGCGCGCGCGTTGCTGACTCCAGTCGTCTGCAGAGCCTTCTTCGCCCATCTTAGTGAGCTTAATGAGGTGGAGATTCGTCGAACGTTCCAAGCATTTTACAGTTTTCATATCGGTAGACCGGATTCTTTCAAATGCCGCTTTTATTTACTTATGGAGTTAACAACAGGTTCCTGCCTTTAGAACACTATAGCTCCGAGGCCTTGAGTCAGACGCAGATATCAATGATGGCCGTTTCAAGCGGATGGTGAGCAGCGGTGAACTTGCGAACGTTGACGCGTTGACACACGAAACATGGCCTTTGATAGCAGCCACATAGAGATTCGCCTCTCCTTACTAGTGATTCATACACATCCGAGTTCGCCCTAAGTCAAAAGGATTCGTCTTGAGGATCAGCCCTTCATTCTCTCCTTCTCGGCGCCCATCTTTCTTTGCCTGTCACTCTCCCGTTTTTTTGCACCTGCCCACTGCTGTGTTTTGGTCTGGATTAGTGTTTCCTTTTGGATCCTTCGGTCTGCGCACTTTTCGGACTCAACACGCTCCGAAGGTTTCTCTTTGTCGATTCCAAATCTTCTCCAAGCACCAGCTGCTTCTTTCGGACTTCGCGGGATCCACGCGCCTCGCCCAGACCCCTGCCTTCCTGCGCTGGTCTGGCAAAGTCAAACCATCCCACACACAACGAATTAAAACCAAGCAACCTCCACTTTGATTCGTCTATCTAAGATCTCAACTCTCTTAGTCGCATCTCACCTCTCCGAGAGTAATATTCGTTTCATAACTCACCACCTTCACTTTCCCCTCATCTAGCTTCACTCCATAACTCTAGCGCTACGCACAGTTTCATGCGGACGAATATTACATTAATTCCTCAGACTACGCGTACATACAAAGGCAAGGGACTCATTTTGCTCAGGCCTCCCTCAGCTCACGACTGTCGCGCTCTTTTGATACATATTGTACAGTTTTGCAGTTGTACAAGATTATACTCTGAACGTCACTGGGATGTTCTTCGAAGACTCTGAGCGGAGGTGAGCACTATTTCGGCGCAGTACTAGTAGAAGAGCCCGAGGTGCTGTGCCATTGCACATCATTATACTGGGACCTTAGTAGCAGCGATGACAACGTAGTTCCACAGTATCATTGATAGCTACTTACTTCACGCACGCGTACTCAAGGTCGAGTCTTATCTTCGACGAATCACACGTCTAAAATGATCGGCGGGAACAGCAGACTGGTGGGGTACACCCCACACCAGAGCATTCGTGAATTCGGAGATGCATTGAGGGCACTAGGGGCCCCTAGACTGGACTGTACTTGACATGGATTGTATTCTCCATAGGACAATGAATTATTATTATTTTCAGAAAATGTGGTGTAGATGCCCTGATAGTGGGTTCGCCGTAGGCATATAAGATAGATGCTTATCGCTCTCTTTCACGCCCATAGGTCAGACTAATTTCCTATGATAACTTGGACGAGATTCAATGCAGACTTTTTCAGCAGTGAAATTGCCTTAAACGACATTCTCGACTTGATTCATTTCATTATTGCCTGGAGTGATGACTGGCGGTGATCATCACCATCGAAAATAAGACAGACGGGTCGTCATAACTTCAAGGAACACGTCATATGCCTACCGCTGCATTGTCACATCCTTCATAACCGACAATTTCAATCGTGGCGAAAAGGTCGAGGACTATGATTATGGTCCTGCAAACCCTGTCCAAATGCTCTTCACATCCAAGGTCACGACAACCAACTGGTTGTTCACGAGTGTACAACACGTCCGGCAGAAATCTGAAAGCAAGCGCGTATGGTGTTTGTTATGGACAAGGCAGGTGGAGAAGATGCTATAGAATTCATTAATTCTGATAAGATTGATAAAATCTGTTGACGACGAGATGATCACGGTGGGATGTGGACGTACTGAATCCTGATGATATTCTAATGGCACTTACCATACATTGTCATATGCATAGCCCTGTAGCGCTTGGAAATGTTAAATTTGCCAAGTGGCAGAACAGCTGCGGTGATTCTGTCAACCAGTTATGGCATGCTGGCACAATTGAGGCCCTGCAAATATTTTTGCCCCCACTGATCGCTCTCAACCCATTCACGTGACTCATATATAGGGACATCCAACGTGGAACTTGCAATCGCGATTACTTATGAAGCATCACTTTCAGAGTCCCAGTTAACAAAGGCAACACAAACTTCGAAGTGCACACCACATTCTTTACTGGATTCCTAGGTATATTTCCCACTACCATAGGTTCTCAGACTCCCAACTCTTCACATGCTCTGTCTCTGGCGTAGAGCATATTTGGCTCTCACATTCTCCGCCTTGGCCGCTGTAGGCGTCAGCCCGAGTTCATTTCTTGGGGACAGCCTTATACGGCACAATCCAGTTCAGAACGTTCTTGAACACGAGTCTGCTCGCGAAGAACCACTTTGTCAACATTCGGTATGTAGTACTTACGTGTACCACTTGACACATCCGATTCATCCATGTGTCTTCGTAGACGACTGGTCCGATAGAAACCACCTTATGTGATTACGAGACGATAGAGAGTGTAAATGGGGAACTATATAGCACGCTCAGTGAGTTAGTGCAGATGCCATTCTTTAAGTATTTCCAGGTACGTTCCAGGCTCGGCCAGCTTCGAGTGCTACTCAATCGTTTATCAGGTGGACCTCTATCGTGAATGCCCTTTCTGGCAAGAGAATGGATTCTGTATGAATAGGGAGTGCGGTATTACTACAGTAGATGAGGTATACTTAATTAGTCATCTCGTTCAGGTTCATCAAGCTGAAGTTCCATTCTAGAGCGAGATACCAGAAAAGTGGAGAGCGGCGGCTCTGAGCAAGATAGAATTGCCACCTTTGGAAGAGGTAGTTTCCATGCATTCTGTTAGATGACGTTTTCATAACTTGCATAGCGTGTCCCTCTTCCTGGATGCTATTATCGCGATTCTGATTTTTGTTTCCTCGATGATATGACAGGTGGGCATTTCGTATCCTGGTTCTCATGTATAATGATGGTTCTTTTGTAGAAGGCGAATATGTCGACCTGACGCTAGTCCCCGAGCGTTATACGGGTTACGCAGGTCCTTCTGCGCATCGGGTCTGGAAGTCGATATATGAGGAAAATTGCTTTGGCCTTTCAGAGCTGAACCTGCTGACTACTCGTTCTCCCGCACAAGTCACACTTCCTGACACCCTTACCGATGTCTTGCGAGAGCCTATTAACGGAGGAAACACAGATGGGGAATGTCTCGAAAAGAGGGTGTATTACAAGATTATATCTGGGTTGCATGCATCCATCACAACTCATATCTGCCTGGAATACCTCAATCAAAGAACTGGAGAGATGGTATGCAGTCCACTTCAATTTCACTACTCCCAGCTTATCATATGTGACAGGGTCCGAACCTTGAGTGCTTTGTCACCCGCGTCGCCTCTCACCCTGAGCGACTTCAATATATTTACTTCAACACTGTGCTCCTCCTGCGTGCTGTATCACGCATTGGTCCATACCTACGTGACTACGACTACTGTTCAATGTCTGTGCCCACGCATCACGACCACGTGCTCGCAGAGGACATCCAGGAAGAAACCACAACGCTTGCGACTCTTAGTAAGGTCATCGATATTGCAGAGCATGTTGGTAAGTTTGACGAGCGAGTATTGTTCAGAGGCGAGAACGCGAACGTGAGCAACACCTTAAAATAATATTCATGTACTGAAAACTTGTCTGCCTTTCTAGATATTGAAAGAAGAGTTCAAAATACATTTCCGGAACGTTTCAAGGATCATGGACTGCGTTGGATGTGACAAGTGCCGTTTATGGGGCAAAGTCCAAACTACTGGTCTCGCAACCGCGCTCAAAATTCTTTTTGAGATGGACGAGACTGCTCTTGAGTAGGTAGTCAACACGTATCCCTTGCATGAGCTAACCTCTTTCAAATCAGTCCGCACAGAAATCATAATCTTCTACAGCGGTCGGAAGTTGTTGCCCTCATTAATACGCTACATCGCTTCAGCGAGAGCTTGCAGGCCGCGGAGATCTTCCGAGACATGTGGAAAAAGACTGGAGAATCCGATGCCAACCACCTCATTGAAGAGGCTGAAAGGGCTGTTGTTGGCAATGTATGTTCTTCGCTATGTTCTTATTTCGACGCTCACAGGTTACCTCAGCCACGGAAGTCACCTCCACGCGAATCAATGCAGGCATCAACGCCTACAAAACTGCATACCCCTCATCCGCCCTCTCCTTCACCCTCTTACACAATATCCCTGGAGACGATACATCGCTACCTCCGACAATTAATACAGAGGTGCAAGAAACACACCTTGTTTTGCTTTAGCATATTCTTGCAGATATGGCAGCAGTTACATGACGCCATGTTTCCGTTGCGGACAGAACTATGAAGTATCCGGACCTATCTGTTTTAATCTACTACAAAGTCACCTTAGGACGAATGATACGAGATATAACATTTTTGTCATAAGCGACATCACGTATTGCTTCGCTTTCATTTGGTTGGTACTTCCTATTATCTTTATGGTCTCTGCCAGGTTACCTTGACTTCGATATCGATACTCAGCAACTCGTGGTAACCGTGTCTACTGGCGCAGGATTGTGCTTCTGGAAGTATTTCAATATCGATAGATGGGCCGTCGACCATGCTGATAAGACCTTGTGAATCGAATGCAGGCACGGATGCTCATATCAGCGAGTGATTCTGCTGATTACTCCGCTGATCCATGCAGCATCCCATCTCGGATTTCTAGCTAATGGAGAGGCTTCATCAACAGTCGTGGACCAATACTTGCTCTTGCGGGCCGACCAAAGGAATTGGTGGACATCTCAAGATGGAGTTACCTTGTGATTCAAAGGACTCGTACCCTGCGCCCCTGCACGTACAGTGCGATGGCCCTGGCGAGGCGGCGAGGGTCGTAGTCGTTTCACGCGTTACTACGGGCTCCACCAATGACATTAGTGACCCTGCGCAGGGAACAGACCACACACCTGCAACAGACCCGATCGAGAGCGCTGATACTTGCCCTGTGCACTCAGAGTGGAAGTCGAGATTGCTGATGGTCTCCGCGAATGACTGAACGTTGAGCGCTGAACTTTGGAACGTTTCACGAAGTTATATGACGTTCAACGTTCAACAACCGCATACGGGCGATAGTGACAGCGCATGTCGATATTTTCCCTATAATTATCACCCTCTTGCAGCCCTTAGCGTGTCAAACAAATAAAATTAGATCTGATTTGCCTTCTGATCTACTACTAGTACGACTGCTAGTCCCTCTAGTCTCCGAAATACCACGTACCACGTATATGCTCCGAGGGTTTACGAGCGTGCGTCCGTAATGATAATCGCAGAACGTTAGTATCATCAGTAGCACTAGTAATGAGTACTAAATTACTAAAACTATAATACAGGCTATTGTACTAGAACTTCGACTCCAAAACACATGTTTTTGGGTGTCCTTTCGCCGTGATCAAACTGATGGCGGCAAACGAAGATAAAACGTACAAGATCTGTTGTTGCCATAGTCCATTCCAGCATTTCCAAGATAACGCTTAAATGTGCTGTCATTCGGGATCATTAATGAGGTTTGACTGCAATAAATTTGACGCTTGCCATGTTTGCTCGCCCCTTACCCTCTTTTTTCTTTAACGGCCATCTTCTAACCCTGCTCCGAGGTTTAACCCCATTTTTGCCTATATAAACCCCAAGCATTTGTTCACATTTTCTCCAGCATTTTCAGCTCTAGTCACCCACATAGTCGTCTTCATCGTAGCTCCTGGTGTCAAACACCTTCATACTCAGAGTTTTCCGAGCTCTTTGCATGTACTCGAACCAACTCGGTAGTCCCCACAACCCCCACCGAGGCTCCAAGCACTCCTGCGCAGGCTTTCTAGCTGCTCATTGATCTCGTCTTCATCGTTTTTGGTTCAATTTCACCCGTATATATATCCACCCCAATGTCTACTCAACTTCCCGCCACAAACTCTTCGGGTTACAACACCCCCAACTCTGAATTGGAGTCAATCGTTCCAGTTCACCCGACCGCCGTTCGCCGCCCTAACTACATCACCGTCCAGTCGGAAAATACCGTCTACACCGACGATCATATCACTGCAAAGTACTTCAACCGTGGTGCTGATGTCGTAGTCTCAGACGGCCAGTTCACTATTCTGCCTACTGCCAAACCCTATGAATTCCAAACCACCCGCAAGGTTGGCAAGACTGGGTATGTTATTTATCGGTTTCGAAATGTACTACCATCTGACATGGACGTACAACAGACTTATGATGATCGGTTTGGGTGGTAACAATGGATCGACCCTTTGCGCGACTATCATCGCCAACAAGCACCAGATAGCCTGGCACACCAAGGAGGGAATTCAGCAGCCTAACTACATTGGCTCTGTCCTTCGTGCATCTACCGTTCGCATTGGCACTGAGCCGAGCACTGGTAAGGAAGTCCACGTCCCAATCTCTGACGTTCTTCCCATGGTACACCCCAACGACCTTGTGCTTGGTGGTTGGGATATTTCCGGCCTGTCCATGGACAAGGCGATGGAACGTGCCAAGGTGCTTGATTATGATCTTCAGCGCCAGGTTAAGCCGCACATGGCTCTACTCGGTCGTCCTCTTCCTTCCATCTACTATCCCGATTTCATCGCTGCCAACCAGGAAGCGCGTGCCGACAATGTCGTTCCTGGCACCGACAAGCAGGTTCATCTCGAGCACGTTCGTGCTGACATTCGCCGCTTTAAAGCCGAGAACCAGCTTGACCGTGTGGTCGTATTCTGGACTGCGAATACGGAACGCTACAGTGACATCATCCCTGGCGTTAATGACACGGCTGACAATGTCCTTGCTGCGATTAAGAACTCACACTCGGAGGTGTCTCCCTCGACGCTCTTCGCGGTTGCTGCCATTCTCGAGGGCGAGCCATTCGTTAACGGTGCTCCTCAGAACACGTTCGTGCCAGGTGTCATTGCCTTGGCTGAGCGTGAGAAGTCTTTCATTGGCGGTGATGACCTGAAGTCTGGTCAAACGAAGCTGAAATCCGTGCTCGCGGAGTTCCTTGTGAACGCTGGTATCAAACCGCTCTCTATCGCATCGTATAACCATCTTGGCAACAATGATGGGCATAATTTGAGCGCGGAACCGCAGTTCAAGAGTAAGGAAATCAGCAAGAGCAGCGTTGTGGATGATATGGTGGATGCCAATCGTTTACTCTACAAACCTCCTGTTCTGGGCGCAACGGGCAAAGCTGCCAAAGGCGAGCACCCTGATCACATTGTTGTGATTAAGTACGTGCCTGCAGTCGGTGACTCGAAGAGGGCAATCGACGAGTACTACTCTGAGATCTTCTGTGGCGGGAGACAAACCATCAACATCTTCAACGAGTGTGAGGTATGGAATACGTTTTTGCTCTGTCATTAGATGCTCAATGCTGTTGTAGGACTCTTTACTTGCGACACCGTTGATTCTCGACTTGACTATCCTTACCGAGCTGCTTACTCGCGTCAAGTACCGCGGAGAGGGCCAGACTGATTTTGCGCCTCTCCACGCTGTCTTGTCGCTGCTCTCGTACATGTGCAAGGCGCCTCTCGTTAAGCCTGGTGGGCACCGGTTCCACTTATAGTCCATCATTACGCTAATGCGCACTCCCAGGTACTGATGTTGTTAACAGCCTCGGCAGGCAACGTAATGCGCTCGAGAGCTTCCTGAAGGCCTGCATTGGGCTTGAGGGCAACAGTGACTTGCTCTTGGAGACTCGTATCTGGTAAACGCCTATTGTTTTTTCTTGGGTACACCTGGTTTCAACAACCGAATCATGTTTTGTCTTGACTTCTACTTGGGTCTTCAACTGACCTGTGTTTTAAATACTTCTCTACGAGCCGATAGATTGTTAGATACTCTACCGTTGCGTTCCATATATTGTGCAATATGATCTTTGGTGACTCGTGACGTGAATGATATGTATAGATCGAATCTTGATGTTTATGCACACCCACTATGTATATATACTTAGTTCCCGAGTCGACATGACAGATCACGCTAACAAATTTCCAGTGATGTCGGTATCGTCGCGGCGATATTAGTTTCTAGTTCGAGCGTATTGCCCTGAGATGCGGTGTTATTACGTAATATGAAGAAAGCCTTTGGTTAGTGCCACAAACTCTCACGCCAAAGTAAGTTACCCTGTCCTTTCACATCGTTGTTCTTTTCGTCGCCTTCGCCTTCGTCAATGCCATATGTGAATTCGGAGGAATGATAATACAGGACGAAGACGATCTCAAGTCGAAGGATCTTCCCGTCACAACTCCCGCCCTTCGTTATCCAGAGCGCGCGGCAGGCCGTCGTCCATGCAGTCCTCTGCCTGACTATGAAACTTCACAGGCCTTGGCTTTACATGGTCTGGACAACGACTCGTTGATCACCCTTTACAAACCTCCTCTAAGGCGACGCTTTATCGACTCCAGGTCCTGGAGAGCTGGCCTAATCGCTTTGAGCGTGTATATTATCCTTTCGATCATCATTGGCATTCCCCTCATTATTAAGGTCAGTACACTTATCGTGTGCGCTACTTGTCATTCTTATGAAACTACTTAGAAATCTCAGGATAACGATAAACCACTCTACACCGCCAACTATGTCGTTCCTTGGATACCAAAGCCTACTTCATCACACTACGTCACAAATATCAATAACTTTTCAAGTTCCCCTGCAAACGGAGTTTCGCCTATCTGCAACGTATGGGCAACTATCGGACAACTCGACGACGCGCAAAATTCTATTGTTGGAGAGTACGTCCACGTTCTATCCTGGGGGAACAATCATGATACTCTTTCCTAGGGTTCTAAATACCGTGTCATCCGATGGTCGATTCAGCATCACGTCGAATGCATCGTATATCAATAACATGAATGTCGTCATGGGTGATTTGTTCGTCGGCATAAATCCAAACACCTCCGTGACCGATACAACCATTTTGGTCAATATGCAAGCATCCAATTTTAACCTCTTCGACCAGACACTGGTTTGCTTTTCATTATCGAACAACGCTACTGGCCTCGCTATCTATGTGTGTGGCGTTATTCTGTCATAGCGAATCTTATGCTGACATGAAACAGATACCTGACAACATGTCCTTGAACGATCAACTACTCTTCAACATCACACTGCTGTACCCACAATCACCTATAGCTGCTCAAGTTTACACTTTCGCCACCTACCTACCTTTGTTTGCCCAAACATTTGGCGATTTTGGCGACTATGTCAATTTCGGGAGGGTTTCTATAGAAGGTCCTATTTCCAGAATTTTTGTCAGTGTAAGTGGTCATGGTTATATCCTATTCATTCATTTTTATTTCTCATTTCCTTTCAAGTCTATCACAGCCAGCCACATATTGGTTGAAACATCCTTAGAGTCAATTTTCGGTCAGTTTGCGGCTTCAAGCACCCTTTTTGTGAGCACGATACAAGCGTATGTATTCTCCTCATTTTCGAAAACATACGAAAATACGACTGATATGTTTATATAGTCCTATCAATGTTAACGCCTCCCTCTTCAATGATCCTGACTTGATGTTCCCAACATATCTTGAAGTCAACACTGGCAATAGGTTCGTGGCTCACAGATTCAAATTTTCTTCTCGACTAAATACCATTTTTCTATCATAGCAACTTGACGGCCAATGTCACGCTGAACGCGCCCAACAGAAGTCCTCCCCAGCGTCCGAACTTCATTGTAAATATGCGTACTTTTAATGGTCAAGCTACGGCTAGCTTCGTGCACGATCCGACATCACCACCGACAGCTATGAAATTGCGCTTGGAGAATGACCTTGGTCCAGTCAATGTCATGCTTGATCACTACTTTCAGGGCCTTTTTCAAGCCAATGCAAAACTAGGTACTGCCTCGGTGATTCAGGGTACTGCCTCTTCTTTGGATCCGTTCGATCCGACTTTGGACCGGAACTTCTTTCTGAATTACGTTTCTGACACACGGACATATGGCTGGATAGGTTGGGGACCAGACTCCTGGGACTTCCTCGAGCAACAGATTGGTGAAGTAGTGGTAGAGACCTCGATCGCAAATTGCACTCTGTTTTTTGACGGTTGAGGTTCGCACCGCTTCTCAATTTCTTTTGGGGCTCACTTGGATTTTGTGGTTCGCACACAGACAGACTACTCACTAGTGCACTGATCTACCATATCACTCGTTTGAGATGCTGTAATTTTCTATTGGCATCACATATGTATTTGCACTTATTTGCACTTCATGTACCATCATTTGACCATTATACCTGGCAACGTACATAATAGAAGCGGGCAAAAGCGGAACTACCTATGATGCATTGATCATGACACAATCTGAATCGACGTTGATGGCCCTGTGTTCTGAACCTTGAGTTATCGGCGTCGGACCATCAATTTTTCCAGGGTCACTTGTATAGCATCCTCATGCCTAGTACGCATGTTCGGGTTTCGACCATTTTAGTGGTTTACGAAAGGTATTATGAGGGGTACAACCATCACGCCTTCGTCAGTTTTAGGAGGACCCATCATGCGCCAACAAGGTGCGCACAAGAGGCACGGACTTTCACCAAGACGCATGTCACCAATGATCGAATGTATGGCTGGGACTTTCCCGCAGGCACGGCAGAGATCTTGAACTGTCGGAGTGAGGTGGAGCATCAATGGATAGCCTGATGGTGGATCTGAAGCGTGGGCGAGTCTGTATATGATATTCAAGAATTTTGTGGATTTAGAACGGAACGGTACATACCTGATCTGATCGATAACGAAAAAGTGTTCGCAGTTGCCTTGGTGCAGTATCCAATAAGGTTGTTGGATCCTTAGTGTGAGCGCGTTGAAGGTGGTTTCACTGGCAGAGGTCGATGCTATTTTTATTTGCGGACGTTTGTCTTCAGGGAGTTTGTGGAAGTGGGCTATCAATTTTCTGTAGAAGGAGTTAGGGATCTGTTGACGGCAGTGCTATTCTGACATACTCTGCATAATCGGCTGTTTCCCTCCTATCTCCGTAGATAAGGTCCTCGATGGCGAATAAACACCCGGCATGCTCTCTTGCTTGATCGGCGACATTGTAGCCTGACAAATCACCCTCGGCATCTAGCTCTTCTTGTGGCATATTACTGGAAGCGCACGGCAGGACGCGCAGTAGGTCGCCCAATGTTTGCGTTGACAGGACAGCGTGTTGTGAGGAGCGCGTCAGGCAGCTTGGAAGATAAGTGATGCGGTTGTAAACTGTTAGCGAAATGACAGCGTTTGGATATGAACTTGCATCGGGACTGGCACTCCTGAGAGAGTCTGGTGTCGAGCTTCGCGTCGCGCTGACATCTCCGTGAAGGATACCTGCTCCTGTCTCCTTGGGTGCGTCAAGCGCGTTGTAGTCAGAATTTTTAGCGGCACGCATACAAAGCGCTGACTCCACAGTTAATCTGCACAAATGTAAGAGAAGAGTGATATGCAAGGGGAGATGCATACCCCCAACATCTGAGGTTGACAGCGTCAAGCTTTTCTTGGAGTTGTATTACTTCTGGGGTAGATTCGCTACCTTCTGGAGCGATGTGGCGTTTGCGCTTTCTTCCTTTCGGTGCCGGTGCGTCTGCTTGGCCGTGCACGGACGCTACTGTAGACTCGTGCTGGCGCAGTACATGCGCTGACAATACAGGGTTGTCCCATACTTGATCAAGAGATGACTTGAGGTCTGAAATGCTGCGCTGATAAGCAATGAGCGCTAATACGGTGTAATGAGGGAGAGGAGCACCTTTCATTGATCTCTGCTTCGACGGCATTTCTAAGCTCAGGAGTTAGCTGCTCCCATGAGGCATTGGTAGAGGATCCGGATGGCAATGCAGAGTTTGCCTCCCGTAAGAACTCTGCAACATTGATAGGCTGCGATGGTGGTCCAAAGTAAGAGTCAAAACCGCGATTCATGTTGGGTACTGTAGCAGGAAACAGGCTGTAATATTTAGTGGAACATTTGATAACTTCATTTTTGCACGTGACCTACTAGACGCGTCGCGTCTGTCAGCGTCAATCTGTTCCTTATGTATGCTCTCATCTCCCAATCACCGCTCTTGCGAATGATGCGTGGTGCAAAAGCTGACACCGCTCAGTATTTCAATGCCCAATGCCTGTGACGCACTGTGAAGTAGTCGAGTCACGAGAGTACTCATGAGGCCGATGCCGACGATCTTTCATCGTCACATCCGACTCTCATTTGCGTGTCACGGACGATTATATTTCGTTGTCTTTGTCACTGATCATTTGTTGTTCTCAGTTCATTGCTGTCTCGCTGTCTCACTGTCTCGCTACCTCGCCGGCTCGCTATTTTGTCCATCTCTCTTGTCTTGATCTCTCGTCTTTCTCGTTCACCAAATGTCGCGCGCTGTTGGTAGAGCTATGTCAGATCTGTTCATCTTTGGCTTTCCACTTAAAAGTGAGTTACCTCCATATATGCCAACAGAATATCCTGCTTATCATCTTTCTTTTAAGAATATATAAAAGCTCAACGTTGGCCGCGTTGATAAAAAAATATCCTTTTCTCACTCATTCTTGAACCTCGCCATCGCTGGCGTTGCCTCTATGAAACAGGGACCTTTGCACGCACTCGCCGCACCCCTGCCACCTACCACTCTCTCCACCTGACTCTGTTCGATACCCTCACACCCGCTCGTCTACATA